>WNFD01001642.1_pt1 | contig 33540 bp, 30 predicted proteins | sample 5400491 | NCBI WGS metagenome assembly WNFD01 (sample SAMN13153343, study PRJNA577476) | soil metagenome | isolation source: 120 cm saprolite under Douglas fir tree site 2 hole 2 replicate 2 | place: USA:California | collected 2015-04-18 | reverse complement strand
GTCAGAAAGAGCCGGTAGTTCCGGTGGCGGAGAGCTCCCAGCACCCGCTGGGGTCCGGGCGCCGCGCCATCACTCACTCGATTGATAATCGCAGGGTGGCCAGGCTGCGAGAGGTGGTCGACATCAAGGCGTCAGCGGAGCGGGTCTGGGCCGTGGTGCAGGAGGACGCCACCAACGCGCCGAAGTGGTCGAGCCATGTCGCCAGGATCGAGAAGCTGGACAAGAACCCGCCAGGCAAGGGCACGCGATATCGCTATCACCTGGCCCTTCCCGGCGGTTTCAAGGAGACGCTCGAGGTCGAGCAGAGCGTCTACAACAAGCCGAAGAAGTGCGCGGGCAACTTCGTTCGCGGGCCGCTGAAGGGCACCTGGTCCTACACGTACACAGAGAGGGATGGTGGGACGCATGTCGTGTACGAGATGGACTACGAGCTCAGCGGTCTCCTGCGTTTTGCGGGCAGCCTGCTCGCGGGCCAGTACGCGGAAGGCATCCGCCAGAACATGGCCGCGTTGAAGAAGTACGTCGAGTCCGGCAAAGGACCCAAAGGCTCGAGGGCATAACCGATGCTCGCTTATGTCTTCAGCCATCGACCGGCGGGCGATGTCGACGTGGCGCGCTATGAGGCGGCTCTAAAGCGTTTCCACGCCGCGCTGTCGCATGGGCCACCGAGCGGATTCCTCGGCTCGTCGACGTTCAAGGCCGGCGACCGCTATAGCGACTGGTATCTGGTCGACAGCTCAGGGGCGCTCGACATCCTGAACGAGGCTGCCGTCAGCGGCGCTCGGACATCAGCCCACGACGCCGCCGCCCGAATGGCGGTGGACTTCTGGGGCAAGCTGTACAGCCTCGTCGGTGGTGAGCCTTCACCCCGCTCGGGCTTTGAGATCCATTTCTCGAAGCCGGCGGGCATGGCCTACGCCGATCTCTACGAACGCCTGCAGCCGTTCGTGGGCCGGGTGGGCGTCAGCCTGTGGCGGCGGATGATGGTCCTGGGCCCGCCGCCGGAGTTCTGCATGGTCGCGCCGTCAGAGATCGAGCTGCCGGGCGAGTACCGTCCCGAGGTCCTGCGCCGGGACCCGATCTAGCTAGGGCCGGCGGAAGGGAAGCAGCTCCAGCTGTTCGAAGCGGTCCTGGACCGCGTCTCGGAGCTCGTTCGACAGCGCCTTCAGCCTTTCCTGCGCCCCACGGTCGTCGAGGCTCAGCGAACGGAGTCGCCGGAGGACCGTCTGCAGCGCATAAAGTCCCGCCGGCTCATCGCTGGTCATGCGCGCCGCGGCGCTGCGAAGGTCGCGCGCGACCTCTTCGTGGCTGTGTGCGCGCAGCCAGTTGCCGAGGCGCGAGGCGGCGACCAACACACGCTGGGTCTTGGGGTTGAGGCCTGACGAGACGACCTCGCGCGGCCGCACGGGCTGGAAGACCGAGAGTGAAGGACGGCGGCGGCGCAGCGCGCCGAGGCGACGGAGGAGAACCTTCAGGTTGGGACCCATCATGACGATGACCCCCGCCACGATGAGAAGACCGGCGACCAGTCCGACCAGGACCTCGAGCACTGTCCCTAGCGTACAGTCTTGAAGGCGTCGCGACAGCGTTGAATCGGGGGAACGGAGTGGCGAGCACATACCGGCCTGTGGCCGTAGTCACGGGGGCTTCATCGGGGATCGGCGCGGCCACCGTCGTGGCACTGGGGCGCCTGGGTTATCGAATCGTCGCTGGGGCGCGCCGGTTGGAGCGCGTTCGGCGCGTGGTGGGGGAGCGTGGCCTCGCCCTGCCACTGGACGTCACCAGTCTCGACAGCATCGACGCCTTCGTCGACGAGGTGAAAAAGAAATTCGGCCGCATCGACGTGCTCGTCAACAACGCGGGTCTCGCCCGTGGCCTCACGCCAATCGCCGAGGCCCTGGACGACGATTGGATAGAGATGTGGGAGGTCAACGTGCTCGGGCTCATGCGGATGACGCGTGCATGCCTGCCGCTCATACGCAAGGCTCGACATGGACACGTCGTCAACCTGGGATCAATCGCCGGCTTCGAGACGTACAAGGGTGGAGCCGGCTACACCGCCAGTAAGCACGCGGTGCATGCCATCTCACGCACGCTGCGGCTGGAGCTGAACGGCGAGCCGATCCGGGTCACGGAGATCGAGCCGGGCATGGTCGAGACCGAGTTCAGCGTGGTCCGGTTCCACGGTGACCGCAAGGCGGCGAAAGCCGTCTATCACGGCGTGAAGCCGCTTGTCGCCGCCGACATCGCCGACTGCATCGTCTACGCGGTGACCCGCCCGCCGCACGTCGACATCGACGAGATCGTGGTCCGTCCCGTCGCCCAGGCCGCGACCTGGCTGGTCGCGCGAAAGACTTAGTCCTGCTCTACGCCCCACACCCCTCTCCCCTTGTTACTTGATCAATCCGGCCGCACGGGCCTCGGCGACCGTCATTCAACAACCCGGGTCGCCGTAGTTCCCGCAGCACGCTTCCCGTCGGACAACTTTGCGACCGATGTTGCCGAGTATTCGTGCAGTCCTTTCGATCAAGCCGTAGTCGCCTGCTCGAAGGTTCACGAGAAGGCTGGACGGCCTGGCCGGCTTCTTCCTATTCACTACTCAATTGTTCTCGGAAACAGGCCAGCGCGTGGCCCGCAGGCCGGATTTATCCGGCCGTCACCAGGCGTACACCTTCCAGGCGCCTACCAATCGTGGCCATGAGTCCCCAGGTCCTAGTTTTCACTCGTAGTAATTATTCGCGAACTCGATCCAGCCAGGATTTGGACATCCGCTGGAGGTGGTCGCGTGGGTGCAGTGAACACCGAACCGCGGACCTGGATCTATGTAGAGCTGCCCGTGGATAACGACGGCGTCGTTTGCGTGGATGGGGACCATGGGCGCCAAGGTGGTGTTGTGGTCGACCTCCAGCCTCTCGCCGGTCGCCGCCTTGACCTCGAACCGCTCGTGACCGCCTGATTCCACCGGGTCCGCGAGCACCGTCGCGTCGAAGGTGACCTCGGCGCCGTTGGCGCCGTTGACGATGTCCTGGTGGAGGCCCTGATCGTCGGGCGACTCACGACCACCGCATGCCGAGACGCCGATCAGAGCGGCGGCAAGGGTCCCCAATGCCAGGGAGGTCCGAACGAGTCTCACCGCCGCAGGGCCTGCTCCAGTGAGAGCTTGCCCTCGTAAAGGGATCGCCCGAGGATCACGCCTGCCGCGCCGGCTTCACGAACGTGGCGGATGTCGTTGAGCGACGAGATCCCACCGCCGTACTGGACCGGCAGCTGAGTCAAGGTGAGCACGTTGGCGAGGGTTGCAAGGTCTGGACCCGCGAGCGTCCCGTCGCGCTCAGTGCACGTGAGGATCAGCCCCGCCAGGGGCAGGACGTTCCAGCGTGGGATCAGCTCGGAGATCGCGAGCGGCTCGGTCTCGGTCCAGCCGCTCACGGCGGGCTTGCCGTCGCGGACGTCGAGCGCGGCCATGACCTGGCCCGGATGGCGATGCGCACATTCCGCCAGCAGCTCCGGCTCGCGAACCGCCGCAGTGCCCATGACCACCGACCCTGCCCCGACGGCGATCCAGGTCTCGACCTGGGCCGCGGAGCGAATACCGCCCGCCACCTGGACCGGCAACCCGACTTCGATGACCGCCTCGATGACGCTGCGGTTGTCCTGCTCGCCGCGGGCGGCATCGAGGTCGACGACGTGGAGCCGTTCGGCACCCGCGCGGGCGAAATCCACCGCAATAGTGGCGGGGTCGTCGGAGTAAACCGTGCGCTGGTCGAAGTCCCCACGTACGAGGCGGACGCAGTGGCCGTTCATGATGTCGATCGCCGGGATCACCAGCACCCGACTATCCTGGCTGTTCGGAACCGATTCCGGGTCTACCGGTAGTTGGTGAACTGAAGCGGAACCGGGATGTCCTCGGCCTCGCGCAGGTTCTTGATCACGAGCTGAAGGGTGTCCTTGTCCTTGCCGACCACGCGAAGCTGGTCGCCCTGGATCCGCACCTGGACCTTGGGCGTCACGTTCTGAATGCGCTTGCGGAGGTCGCGCGCGAGCTCGTCGGTGATGCCCGCGTTGAGGGTGACCTCGATCTGGCCGCGCCCCTTGCCGACGGTCTTTGGATCGCCCGCTTTGAAGAGCTTGGGCGACAGCTGGCGTCGAGCAGCCTTCTCGCGCAGGACCTGGAGCGCCGCCCTGGCGCGCTCCTCGCTCGCCGAGTCGATGAGGATCACCTGGTCGCGGCGGTCGTAGACCGTCTGCGTGTCTCGGAAGTCGAAGCGCGTGCCCACCTCTCGACGGGCCTGGTCGAGTGCGTTGGTCAGCTCTGCGGGGTCGAACTCCGAAACGACGTCGAAGGAGAACTCAGCCACTCGTGTGCACGATCGCGTTGACGCCTGCGTACACGGCCGCCGCCGCCAGCACGATCCCGATCAGCGAGGACACGACGAGCAGCGCTCCGATCCCGACCGTGCCCTCGTCCAGCGGCTCGAGGGGCGGCTTGTCGTACGGGTCGGGCCCGTAATCGAGGTCGTACACACCCTCTTTCCTCGCCCGGTCCACCAGCTCGTCGATGACCGGCTTGCCGCCTGGGGGGAGCGGCTTTGCGGACACGTTGTCGACCGCCTCTTTGAGGTTGTCCCGAGTCCGTCCAAGCTCGGCGACCACCAGGTCGAGGGTCTCGGTAGCAGCCGGCGTCGGGTACTTCCGGCGCAGGTCCGCGATGATGCCATACAGGCTCACATCGGCGATTCTTTCAGAAGCCAGGCCCCCCGTGCAGGTCACCCTTAAACTAGTCGCGAGATGAGTGTGGAAACGAAATCGAAGGCTGCGATGAAAAAAGCCGCGACCCATCCCAACACCTGGGTGTTCTACGACGGGGAGTTCGGCCGGTATCACGACATCAAGCTGGGCCTGATGACCCACGCCCTCCACTACGGGACGGGATGCTTCGAGGGCATCCGCGCCTACTGGAACGAGAAGCAGGAGCAGCTGTACCTTCTGCACGCTCCGGCGCATTACGAGCGGTTGCGGCGCTCGGCCAACATCATGCGGATGACCGTGCCCTACTCGACCGAGGAGCTCGTCAACCTCACCATCGAGCTTCTGCGCCGCAACCAGTTCAAGTCGGACGTCTACGTGCGTCCTCTTCTATATGCATCGAGCGAAGAGATCGGCGTCCGCCTCCACAACCTCAATCACAGCTTCTTCATCTACGCGATCCCATTCGGCAATTACGTAGAGATCGAAGCGGGCATCCGGTGCATGGTCAGCTCGTGGCGCCGCCTTCCGGATCAATCGCTCCCAGCGCGCGCCAAAATCACCGGTGCCTACGCGCAGTCCGCCCTGGCGAAGTCCGAGGCGGTCGAGTCGGGTTTCGACGAGGCGATCGTCCTCACGCTCGAGGGTCACGTGTCCGAGGGCTCTGCTGAGAACGTGTTCATGCTCAAGGACGGCGTCTTCGTGACCCCGCCCGTCACCGACGACATCCTCGAGGGAGTGACTCGCACGCTCTTGATGGGCATGATCAGAGACGAGCTCGGCAAGCCGGTCGTGGAGCGCAGCATCGACCGCACGGAGCTCTACACGTGCGATGAGCTGCTGCTGTGCGGGACGGGGGCACAGATCTCGCCTGTGATCGAGGTTGACCGCCGGCCCGTGGGCACGGGCAAGGTCGGGGAGTTCACGCAGGAGCTGCAGAGCATCTACTTCGGCGCGGTGCGGGGCGACTCACCGAAGTACAAGGACTGGACCATTCCAGTCTATTAATGGGTTGCCTGTAGGCCGGATTTATTCCGGCCGTCCCCCAAACGTGCTCTACCAAGTGCCTCCAGACATTGCATAACTCCAAACCACAGGCGAGGCGTGCCTCGCCTGTGCTCAAAATAATCGTCGCCCCCAACTCCTTCAAGGGCAGCCTGTCGGCGGCGCAGGCGGCGACCGCGATCGCCCGCGGCGTGCGCCAGGCGTTTCCTGATGCCGCGGTCGTCGAGATACCGGTGGCCGACGGCGGCGAGGGCACGGTCGATGCGCTGGTCTCGGCGCGCAAGGGGACGTATCGCTCAGTCCAGGTCGACGGGCCGCTCGGCGATCCGGTTCAAGCTGCTTACGGCCTGATCGACGGCGGGCGGACGGGCGTGGTCGAGCTGGCATCGGCGAGCGGGCTGACATTGATCGCGAATGAAAGGCGCGACCCGCGGCGTGCATCGACATTCGGATTCGGTCAGCTGCTCGAATCGGTTCGGAGTGATGGCGTTGGGTCGATCATCGCGGGGATCGGCGGCTCGGCCACCAACGACGGCGGCGCCGGCATCGCCCAGGCGCTGGGCTACCGCTTGCTCGATGCGGACGGCCGTGACCTGCCTCGTGGCGGTGCCCCGCTGGCCCGCCTCGAGCGTATCGACGCGTCAGGCTTCGATCCCGGCTGGCGGTCCGTCGGCGTCATGGTCGCCTCCGACGTCACCAACCCGCTGACTGGCCCGCAGGGCGCGAGCTCTGTCTACGGGCCTCAGAAAGGGGCTGACCCCGAGGCTGTTCGTGAGCTCGATTGGGCGCTAACCCATCTCGCCGAGGCCATCCGGCGCGACCTGGGCAAGGACGTGGCGGAGCTTCCCGGCGCCGGCGCGGCGGGCGGGGCCGGGGCGGGGCTGATCGCATTCCTGGGCGCCAGGCTGGTTCCGGGCGCGCCTCTCGTGGTGGAGGCCAGCGGCTTCGACGATGCGCTCCCCGGGGCCTCGCTGGTGATCACCGGCGAAGGCCGGGTCGACGGCCAGACCGCCTACGGCAAAGCCCCTGGTGAGGTGGCGCGGCGGGCCAAGGCCGCCGGCATCCCGACCCTGCTGCTGGCCGGCAGCAGAGGCCCAGGGTGGGAGTCGCTTAGCTCGATGGGCGTCACTTCGGTGGTTACGCTGGTTCAAGAGGGCGATCCAGAAGGGCACAATCTGCAGGTCCTGATGCACGATGCCGCCCCAGAACTGACCAGAGCCGCAGCCCGCGCCGTTCAAGAAATGCTGTGACAGACGAACCCGAAGACAAATCGAAGATCGGCCTCGAGCCCACCGACGTGGAGCTCGTCCGGGCCTATCGCAACGGCGACATCCACGCCTTCGAGGAGCTGCACCGGCGCTACGTTGCGTCGATCTACCGCCTGGTGCGACGCAAGCTCGGCGATGCGCTGCTGGCCGAGGACATCGCCCAGGAGACGTTCATGAAAGCGCTCCGAATGATGGATCGCGTGGACGACTCCTTCAACTTTGGCGGCTGGGTGCACACCGTCGCCCGCAACCTCTGCTTCGACGAGCTCCGGCGGCGCCAGCGCGACCTGAGGGCTGAGGGGTCTAACGAAGACGACGACGAGTTCATGGCCAACCTCCCATCGACCTCGCGCAGCTTCGACCCGGTCGACGTGCAGGAGTCGAATGAGACCCGCCGGCGGGTCTGGGCGGTCGCTCAGCGGCTGCCCGAGAAATATCGCCTCGTCCTCACGCTCCGCGAGCTTCAGGACCTCAGCTATCGCCAGATCGCTCGAACTCTGAAGATGTCCGAAAGCGCCGTCGAGACGCTGCTCTATCGAGCCCGCCTCCGGTTCAAGGAGGAATACCTGACCGCCGAGGGGGCGGCCGAGCTCACCCATGAGGAGGCGGTCCCATTGTTGGCTCCATACCTTGCCGGTAAGCTGCGCCGCAACCAGGCCGAATCCGTGCGCAGGCATATCGCCGCCTGCGCCAGGTGCTCCAGGAAGTTGGGGCGTGGGGCCGTCCGCAGGACTCCCGCCAAATGAGGGTTAGTAGAGTAGGTGATGGCATGGCCAAGGTAGTCGTGCGGTTTTTTGACGACGAGACCCTGGAAGGGGTCGCTCGAGACCTCGATTTCGACGAGCCCGACTTCCTGGTCGAGGTCGACGATGCCGGCGGGCTGGAGAACAACGAGACGGCCTGGATCCCGCTGACGGCGGTGAAGTGGGTGGAGCTGCCCCGTGACCAGAACCTGGCTTCGGAGACGCCGACCCGCAAGGTGGCGATCCGCTTCCTGGACGGCGAGGTGCTGCGCGGCCACCTCGACGGCACCCTCGAGCGGCACCGCTATGGCGTGGTCCTCCACCTGCATGGCGAGCAGGCCGACAGCCCGATCCGCAAGCTCGGCATCCCGTTCTCAGCCGTCAAGGCGCTGTTCTTCATCCGCGAGTTCGATGCCCGCGGCGAGGACGCCGGCACCGCCTCCGAGGCCTACCTCGCGCGCCGGACGATGGCGCCGCTGCTCGACGTGCTCGAGGAGATGGACATGCTCACGCGCCTGCACCGGGACGGGCTGCTCTCGGACGACGAGTACGCCAGCAAGCGCACGCTGGTCCTGGAGAGGCTCTAGCCCGGATACCTCGGGGCGGGGAGGGCGCGCCAGGCTTGCCCGTCCCACCAGAAGGCTCCGTCGGGGGAGCGGTGCGCTCCAGGCGGCGCTTCGAGCGTTGCGTCCCGCCACTGCATCCCGTCCCACCACCAGGCGCCATCCGGCGACATGCTGATCCCGATGGGGACCGGCTGAGCCCTCGATCCGCGCCGCACCAGGACGATGACGAGCAACACCACTCCCAGCATCAGGGCGAGGATCACGACCCCGGCCAGGATCGCACCGGTGACGAAAGCGGGCGAGTTGGCGACGCCGGCGGTGAAGCTGCTGGTCCACTGGCTCTTGGGGATGGTCTGGTCCGGGGCCACGCGGTACTGGGCAAGGATCTGCGCCTGAAGGTCCGTGGTGAGGTCCTCGGTGAGTGACGCCATCAGGACCTCGTAGAAGTCGTTGCCCTTTTCGAAAACCCCGATGAACTCATTCGTGCTGCTCTCGTCGACCTTGACGCCAAACGACTTGGGAACCGAAGACGTATCGATGTCGCCCTTGTAGCTTTTCGACGTCTGCGCGCCCAGCTTGTTCTGACCGTAAAAAGAGTGCGCGCCTGAGCCGGCCGAGAACTCGAAGACCCGCTCGACCATGGCGCGCCGCTGGCCACGCTCCAGCCAGGTGCGCGCGTAGCCCCGCTTGAAACCGAGCAGGGTCAACGCCGCGACGACCCCGCTTCCGTTCAGGCCGTTTGCGGTGATGAAATCGGCGTATTCCTGGGCGGTGAACGGGCCGTCGAGGATGGTCGCGCTGGGCGTCGCCTCGATGTAGTCGGCGGTCGGTGTTGGCGCGAGCACGCTGCCCAGGTCGGCGACCGGAGAGTCCGCCAGGGCGATCATGGGGATCGCCGCCGCCAGCGCGATCGCCAGGGCCGCCGCACGCATCGCGCGATTCTAGTCTCGCGTCTCCTGTAGGGGCCTTCTGAACCGCGGCGTAGAATTCTGAATCGTGGCCGAACGCAACGGATCGCGCAGTGAAAACAAGGCTTTGAAGGGTTCTTTCAAGGTGAAGGCGGGGCATGCCCAGATGCTCAAGGGCGGAGTGATCATGGACGTGGTCACGCCCGAGCACGCGAAGATCGCCCAGGACGCAGGGGCATGCGCTGTGATGGCTCTCGAACGCGTGCCCGCCGACATCCGCAAAGAAGGCGGCGTGGCGCGGATGTCCGACCCCACGCTCATCCGCTCGATCATGGAATCGGTGACGATCCCGGTCATGGCGAAGTGCCGGATCGGCCACTTCGTCGAAGCGCAGATCCTGCAGGCCCTTGGCATCGATTACATCGACGAGTCCGAGGTGCTCACGCCCGCCGACGAAGAGAACCACATCGACAAGCACCCCTTCACGGTTCCGTTCGTGTGCGGCTGTCGCGACCTGGGCGAGGCCCTGCGTCGCATCGCCGAAGGTGCGGCGATGATCCGCACCAAGGGGGAGGCCGGCACCGGGAACGTGGTCGAGGCCGTGCGCCACGCGCGCGCGGTCAATGCCGGCATCCGCAAGCTGCACGGTCTGAGCCACGCCGAGCTCGTCCGCGAAGCCAAGCAGATCGGCGCACCGGTCGAGCTCCTCGCCGAGTGCCAGCAGCTCGGCCGCCTGCCGGTCGTCAATTTCGCGGCGGGTGGGATTGCCACCCCGGCCGACGCGGCGCTGATGATGCAGCTCGGCGTGGACGGGGTGTTCGTCGGCTCCGGCATCTTCAAGTCCGAGGACCCCTTGAAGCGTGCCAGGGCGATCGTCGCGGCCACCACGTTCTTCGACAATCCCGAGAAGCTGGCGGAGGTCTCGGCAGGGCTCGGGAAAGCGATGCCCGGGCTCGAGATCCCCTCCATCCCGAAGGAACAGCTGCTCGCTGCCAGAGGCTGGTAGTCGCCGGGCGCGCACCGGCGCAAGCGCTCCTCTCATCGGGGTCCTCGCGATGCAGGGCGATTTTGCGGAGCACGTTCGCGCACTCGAGGCGTGCGGCGCCAGGACAAGGCTCGTGAAGGCTTCGGAAGATCTGGATGGGCTCGACGGCCTTGTGCTGCCGGGCGGCGAGAGCACGACCATGACCATGCTGATGGAGCGCGAAGGCCTTCAAGAGCCGCTGCGCGACGCCATCGCGAACGGGCTCCCGACGCTGGCGACCTGCGCAGGCATGATCGTCCTCGCACGCGAGATCACCGACGGCATGGACGGCCAGCGCGGCATGGGCTTGCTCGACATCGCGGTGAGGCGAAACGGCTACGGACGCCAGGTCGAAAGCTTCGAAGCCGCGATCGACATCGCCGGCCTCGAAGGCAAGAGCTTCCCTGGAGTATTCATCCGCTCACCGCTGGTCGAATCGAGCGGCAGCGCCGAGGTGGTCGCGACATATGAAGGCCACGCGGTTGCGCTGCGCCAGAGCCGCATTCTGGCGCTGTGCTTTCACCCCGAGCTGACCAGCGATCGTCGGCTGCACGAACAGTTCGTGCGTCTGGCGAAGAAGGTCTCATGAAGTTGAGGGCTGCCAGCTTGCTCGACCTCACCCGGATCGAGGAGATATACCGCTCGGCGGACATGTCGCTCGACGAGACCGCCGTGCCCGCGGCCAGGCTCTGGTCCTTGCTGAGCTCCACCTTGTCGGCGTTCCTCCCCCTCTCGCAGGAGACATTGATCTACGTCGCGGAAGAGGGAGGCAAGGTGGTCGGCTACGTGCAGGCTTCGGGCCAGCAGCGCGGCCTCGAGCTTTCGCGCGCGAAGGTGCTGCAGGTGCTGAACCTGCAGGTGGCCGCGGACTCTGATTCCGACGACGTGGCGCCTGCGCTGGTCGAGCACCTGTGCAACCAGGCGCTCGAGCGCGGGGCGCAGAGGTTGTTCGTGCGCCTGTCTGAGCGCGACCCCCTGCTGCCCGTGTTCAGGCTCCGCGGCTTTCGCCAGTACGCGACCGAGGTCGTGGTGTATGCGGAGAAGCCAAGCCGGCGCCTGGCCCAGTCCCCCGAGGGAGCGCGCCAGGTGCGGCGCGGCGACGGGCGCATGCTCTACCAGCTCTACCGGAAGGTCACGCCGCAGGGCGTCTCGCAGTTGGAGGCGCCCACCTATCGCGACTGGCGCGCCCTGCACGGCGAATGGACAGGGCGCCTCGCGCCACGAGGTTCCAACAAGGACGAGCTGGTCGTCGACCGGGTGGAGCTCGTGGGTTGGGTCAAGGTCGAGCGCAGCTCTGGCGCCAGGCCGAGCACCCTCAGCTTCATGGCGCTGCCGGAGCGGCCGCTGGCAGACGAGCTGGCCGATCTCGGCCTGTCGCTGCTCGGCGGCACCGAGGCACCGGCCTGGTCGAGCCTGCGCCACTATGATTCACTCATGATCGACGCCCTTCGCGGGCGTGGGTTCAGCGTCCTCCTGACGCAGCTGCTCCTGGTCAAAGAACTTGCCGTTCGGGTGCCGGTGCGGGAGAAAGGACTGGTGCCCTCGTTCGGATGAGCCGTCCACATCCCACCTCTCGAGCCGAGACTGGCGCGGTGCGCGCGCAGGGCGCAAGTACAACGTGGGACGAAATAGAGCTCCTCGTCAACGCGCTGCCAACGGACCTGGCGCGAGCGCTTCACGAACGCACCGATCCGAACGAGCTGCTGGAGATCGTGCTCGACCTCGGACGCGAACCCGAGGCTCGCGTGCCCGGGCGCGAGGTGCTGCTGGCCGACCGTCCAGTGTCGGCGTCCGACCTCGACCATGTCGCGAATAACGTCGGTCAGTTCGGCGACGACAACCGCGCCGGCATCGAGCGCACCCTCCACCGCGTGTCCGCAATCCGAAACCGGTCGGGACGGATCACCGGGCTGACCATGCGCGTGGGCCGTGCGGTCACCGGCACGGGGGAGATCATCCGCGACATCGTCGTCAGCGGCCAGAGCATCCTGCTGCTCGGCCGGCCTGGCATCGGCAAGACCACCATGCTGCGCGAGTGCGCGCGGTTGCTCGCGGACGAGCTCCGCAAGCGCGTCGTCATCGTCGACACGTCGAATGAGATCGGCGGCGACGGCGATATCCCCCATCCTGGAATCGGGCGAGCGCGCCGCATGCAGGTGCGCACCCCGATGCTCCAGCACGCGGTGATGATCGAAGCCGTCGAGAACCACATGCCCGAGGTCATCGTCATCGACGAGATCGGCACCGAGCTCGAGGCGGCCGCGGCGAGGACGATCGCCGAGCGTGGGGTGCAGCTCATCGCCACGGCACACGGCCAGACGCTCGAGAACCTGCTCGTCAACCCGACCCTGAACGACCTACTCGGGGGCATCCAGAGCGTGACGCTGTCAGACGAGGAGGCCCGGCGCAGGGGCACGCAGAAGTCGGTCCTCGAGCGCAAAGCGCCGCCGACGTTCGACGTGCTCGTGGAAATCCAGGACCGGGATCGCGTCGCCATCCACCAGCCACTGGCCGACATCGTCGACACCGCTCTCCGCGGGCCGATGCTCACGCCCAAGATTCGCCTGCGCACCCGTGAGGGTCGCGTGATCTCCAACGTCGACGCTCCGACCGTGGTGACGCCAGAGATTCCGTCCGCGACGGCAGCCGGCAGCAAGCCGCTCGGCATTTTTCCGTACGGCGTGAGCCGCCACCACGTCGAGCAGTCGATCCGCGACCTGGAGCTGCCCGTGAGGGTGCTGGGCAACCTAGACGGCGCGGGCGCGGTGCTTACTCTCAAGAATCACTACCGCCGGCGGCCCGACAGCCTTCGCCAGGCGGAGAGCCTCGGGCTGCCTATCCACATCCTCAAGAGCAACTCCGTGACCCAGGTGCGCGATGCGCTCACGCGCATCTACGGAGTCGACAAGCACGATGAGGCCACGACTCGGGCGCTGGCGGAGGCGGCCGCGGCCATCAAGACTGTGAAGACGACGCTGCGACCCGTCGAGATCGCTCCACAGAACGCGTACCTGCGCCGCCTGCAGCATCAGCTGGTCGCGGAAAACGAGCTCTCCGCGCGCAGCACGGGCAAGGAGCCTCAGCGCCGACTGCGCATCACGCCCGCCCCCGAAGACCCCATCGCGTAGTGAATTGAGTCGCGGGCTGTTCATCACGTTCGAAGGGCCCGAAGGGTCCGGCAAGACCACGCAGGTCGAGCTCCTGGGCCAGGCGCTCGCGAGCCGGCAGCCGGTGCTGGTGAGAGAGCCGGGCGGGAACGAGCTCGGCGAACGAATCCGCGAGATCGTGCTCACCGGCACCATGGAGCTCGACGCGGAGGCCGAGATGTACCTGTTCATGGCCGCGCGCCGGCAGCTGATCGCCGAGGTGATCGGCCCAGCTCTCGCCGCGGGCCAGATCGTCGTCGCCGACCGCTACCACGACTCGACGCTCGCGTACCAGGGCGGCGGGCGTGGGGTGCCCACGACATGGCCGGGAACGTTTCCGCACCCTGACGTCACCTTCCTCCTGTCGGTGCCGGTCGAGCACGGGCTCCAGCGCCTGGTCCAGGCCGGCAAGAAGCCGGATCGCGTCGAGAGCGAGTCGGTTGAGTTCCACAAGCGCGTGGCGGCCGCCTACGACCGCCTCGCCGCCGCCGAGCCGGCGAGGTTCACCCGGCTGGAGGCGACCGGCTCGCGGGAGCACATCCACCATGCCGTCATGGACCGGCTGCAGCCGCTGCTCGACGCGCTCGGCTAGCATCGCTGCGCCGGCGGGTCCCCGGCCTAACCTTGAAAGCCGATGATCAGGGTCGAGGGCCTTCGCAAGAGCTTCGGAGATGTGCGCGCCGTGGATGGCGTGGACCTCCACGTCGAGCGCGGACAGATCCTCGTCCTGCTGGGGCAGAACGGGGCTGGCAAGTCCACGACATTGCGCTGCCTGGGCGGGATCCTCCGGCCGGACGCCGGCCTCATCGAGCTCGACGGCCTGGCGCTCCCGGACAGGCTGGATGAGGTTCGAGCGAGGTTGGGCGTCGTGCCCGACCAGGCTCGGCTTTACGGCCGCAACACGGCAGTCGAATACCTTGACCGCTTCGGCTACCTCTATGGAGTCCCGGCCGACGTGCGCGCGCGGCGCATCTCGGAGCTGCTAGAGCGCTTCGAGCTGGCCGACCGCGCCGACACCATCCTCGCTGCTTACTCGCGCGGCATGGCCCAGAAGGTGGCCCTGATCCGGGCCACGCTTCACGACCCCGACTGGATCTTCTGTGACGAGCCGACGGCCGGCCTCGACCCGGTGGCGGCCGCGGACATGCGCCGCTACCTCGGTGAGCAGCGCGCGCGCGGCGCCGCGCTGATCGTCACCACTCACGTCCTGAGCGAGGCGGAGCTCATGGCCGACCGGATCGCGATCATGCGCCGCGGCGTGATTGTCATCGAAGGCACGCTCGACGAGCTGCGGCGCGAGGCCGAGGCCGGAAGGCGTTTCTCGGTTCGCCTGAGCCGTCCGCCGGCCGACGTTGAGCCACTTCGCGCGTGGCTGCGCGAGCAGACGCTCGCGTTCGAGCTCTCGGGCGAGCGCATCACCTACAGCCTCGACTGGGAGTCGTCGATCGCGGATCGCGCCGATTTCGCGGCGGAGCTTCAGAAGCGCCTCGCATCGGCGGGCGCGCCCTATTACGAGCTCGAGGAGCAGCAGGTGAGCCTCGAGTCGGTCTACATCAAAGCGATGGAGCAGCCGCCCGCCCCGCGCGCCGAAGCCGCGCCCGCGCCGGCGCGCGTGGTGTCCGGCATCGGCGCTCTGCGGATGTTCGGATCCCTGCGCTCGCAGGGAAGTCTCCTCCGCAACTCACTGCCCTTCTACGTCGGCTCGTGGTGGCGGCGTGGCGATTTGAGCTGGGTCATGTACCTGAACGCGTTCGTGCTGCTGCTGGTGGCGGGGACGTCGCTGTTTGGACAGCTGCCAGGGGTCGCGGGCCAAGTGGCACAGCGATTGCCAGGCGGCACCGCCTTGCAGGCGGGCCTGCTGCTGCCGATGTTCTTCATGTCCTTCGCGCTCCTGGAATCGATCAAGAGCTCGATCGGGATCTGGTGGGAGAAGGCGCAGCAGTCGTTGGAGGTGCTCCTGTACACGCCGATCGACGACCCCTCGCTGATCTGGCTCGAGGTGCTCCCGGGCGCGGTGGTCAGCACAGTGTGGGTGACGCTGTGGATGGCGGCGGGCATGGCATTGCTCTCCCTGTTCGGCGAAAGCGCGCCCTGGGACCTGCTGCCCGTGTTCGCTTTCGTCGCCGCCGTGACCGCCTACTGGGCCGCGATGGGCCGAATGCTCGGCTTCATGCTGTTCCCGCGCGAGGGCGCGGCCGGCGGGGCCTGGTCGTTCCTCTTGTCGCCGGTTTCGGCGGCCGTCGCCGATCTGCCGCTGGCGCTGTTCGTCTTCCGCTCACCGCTGGCACTCGGCTCGCTGCTGCTGCCACTCACCGCGTGCTTCGCGCTGACCATTCTTTGTGGAACGACGTTCGACCGCGAGCGCCTGATGGAGACCGGGCTCGGCCGGGCGCGCCGCCGGCGGGTGTGGCTGCCGCTGGCGGTTGTGCGGCGCAACGCCGCCGCCATCGCGGTGGGACTCGTCCTCGCGGTGGCGCCGGCCGGCGTGGCAGCGGCATTGACGTCCAACGCCGGCCTGCATTCGTGGTCTTCCGTGTGGGCGTCAGGAGGCGGCCACGTGCAGAACGATCCGGTCCAGGTCGCGTACGCGCCCATCGCAGCCAAGAGTGCGCCGCAGGCGAGCGGCACCACGATCGCCGCCGCGGCTCTGGCCGGGATCGTCGCGACGCTAGCCTTGATGCTCGTGCTTGTGGTCGTGAGCTTCGCTGCCTTCTTCCTCCTCGGCGCGCCTGCGCTGCTCGGACTCGTCGCAGCCGCGATCGCGTGGGGGATTCAGGCCGGCTTCGGCACGTCCGCGCCCCTGCAGGTCTGGCTTGTCGGCGCCGGCGGCATTGCGCTCCTGGCGCTCGCCCTCAACACCGGAGCGGCGCTGCCCATCTACTGGTCGCTCGTCTTCGGCTCTGGACGGCGGCTCGACCGCCTCCGCGACGCCTGGTCCGGCTACTGGACGCTGTACCGGGGCATCGTGATCCCGGCCTGCGCGCTGTTCGGGGTCGTCGTGTTCCGGTTGCTGTCCGCGGGCTAGACGGAGGCGGTTGCCTCAAGATTGCAGGCGACATGAAGCGGCTCGTGTGCCTGCTGGTCGTCCTGACGGTGGCGTGTGGCGGCAGCCCCGCCACCTCCAGGTCGTCACCGTCGGCGGGCGCGTCAGCCCACCTGCGGAGCCCGTCCCCGCTGCCCCCGTTCCCCAGCCCGGCCCCCGGCGGGCCCACGCCGCCGCCGCCGCTGGCGATCGTGTGCACCTCGCAGGTTCCCCCCGGCCACCAGCTCGCCCTGGTGTCCCTGCGCGCCATCCAGGGCATCGTGGTGCGAGACGTGACCGACATCTCGCACCCGGTTACACGCTGCGGCCTCAGCGGAGGCGCCTACCTCCGGTTCATCAGCTCGACGCGCATCTCGTACATCGTCACCTCTAGCGGCGACCTCGGGGCGTCCGGCGCCCTTTACATGGTCGACCTGAACACGAGCACGACGTCGCTGGTGCGCGCGTGGAGCTCCGGCGGCTATGCGAGCTGGGTCTACGCGTGGAGCCCGGACGGGCAGAAGCTGAGCTACCTGAGCTCGGACACCACGGGCGTCACATGGCACCTTCTTTCGGCCGCCGGCGACAAGACGCTGGCCAGCCTCGGCACCGTGCCGGGCCGCGGCGTCAACCTCGACAACGACGACGCCATGGTCGGTTTCTCGGCCGACGGCCAGTACGTCGCTGTTGAAGAGACGTTCACGGCCCAGAAAGGTGCCACCACAGGCACGCCGCCGATCCAGATCGTCCGCCTCTCCGACCTCAAGTCCGTGTACACGCGTGCGGACGGCACCATGGGCACCTGGGGTGCAACCGGTGCGCGGTTCTACTTCCGGACCACCGGCGGCGTCCTGGTGTGGGATGCGACCGGCAAGGTGCAGCCGGTGAACCCTGGTTTGCAGTGGATCCGTCCCTGGCCGAGCGCGGACGGCAGCCACATCACCTTCTCGTCGCTCAACGCCCAGGGCAACCACATCGTCGGCATCATGGACACCAGCGGCGCCCCCGTCGCCGTGGCCACGAACGAGCCGCGCGCGAATCCCGGCTTCCTGACGTCGACCCTGGTCTGGTACGCGGGCGAGGTGTTGTGCACAACGACCACGCCGTGCGGGTTCGGCGGGCCGGGGCTGACCGGCAAGACCTACATCTACGACATCGCCGGCGTGGAGAGCGGTTCAGTCGACACCGCCTTTTACGATTCCTGGCCACACGTGGCCGGCCAGTCTTGATCACTCTCTGACAACGGTCACGAAACCTAGCCGGTGTCGCGGGCGTTGGAGAAGCGTGCGAGGAATCGGGATCGCCCTCCTCCTGCTCGTGACCGCAGCTTGCGCAGCGGCCCCGCCGGCCCGGTCGACCCCCGGCCCGAGCAATTCGCCCAGCGGCGTGGCTGCGACCTCGCCCACAGCGGCTGGGGGCTCAAGTCCGAGTGCCAGCCCGATCGCGTCCGCGCAGCCGACCGCGTCATCGACCCCTCTGTTCGCGGCGCTCGAGGCGAAGGGCACGCCTCTCAATCAGTGGAACACCGTGGTGATCGCCGGCCTGGATGGCTATGCCCGTGCCAAAGCCACATTCACGCCGATGCCGACCCCATACGTCGGCTGCGCCGGGCCCGTGATTCCGTCATCGGCTCACGTCGCCGCGGGCAAGGTCTACTTCGCCGACGGCACAGGTGTGATTCGGAGTCTGTCGATCACCGGCCAGCTGACGCAGGTGGCGACCTTTCCGTTGACGTCCAGCCAGCAGATGCTTTCTTTCGCTGTCAGCCCTGACGGCGGCAGGTTGCTCGCAACCATCTTCACGATTCCTCCAAAGGCCGCGACCGGCGACGCATGCAGCGGCGCCCCGGCTTTTGCTCCAGGCGACTTCACGCTCGCCATGTACTACGCCGAGCCGGGGCGATCACCTAGGCCCCTCTGGAACGTGAGCTGGCCGCAGGGCAGCACATCGACACAGGTGACGGCATTGATCGGTTGGGACAACGTCGGTCCGCTCGCGACCTATCCGACGTCATGGGCGACCCAAGGCGGTGGGCCAATCCATTACTGGGGGACTCCCGTCCGGCTCGATTACGTCACCGGCAAGATGCTCGGCCCGATTGCAGACCCGAATGCGTGCGGGGTGTGGGACATCGCGTCGAGTGGCGATTTCGTCTGCGTTCCGCTGGGCACTGGCGACCTCAGCGTTCGACGCCCGGACGGAAGCGAGATCTGGCGGGTTGCCGGCCAGCCGAACAGCGGCTACGAGCTGGCCTTTCTATCCCCCGACGAGCAGCACCTGGTTGCGCTGGGCTCCGGCACCGAAGTATTGGGACGCGGCGGCTCGGACACCAAGCTGCCCGACGCGTTCCAGCACGTCGGCTGGCTTGATTCCGGGACGGTGATCGGCGGGGGTTTCAACACCAACCTCGACTATGTGAGCCTGAGCTCCCCAGGCAACGTTGTCGATATCGGCTTCAAAGGCCTTTTCGTGGGGACCGTCAGGAACTAGAGGTCGAGCGCCTGGGCCACCAGCTCGCGGTGGTAGGTCGCATCGCCGAGCGTGACCTCTGAGGCCTTGGCGCGCTTGAAGTACAGGTGCATGTCGTGCTCCCAGGTGAAGCCGATGCCGCCGTGCACCTGGATGCCGTCACCCGCCACCTTCCGATACGCGTCAGAGACATAGGCCTTCGCCATCGACGACGCGAGCGATCGGTCCGCCGCGTCGGCGTCCACGGTCCACGCCGCGTAGTAGGTCGCCGAGCGCCCGCTCTCCGAGAGCACGAGCATGTCAGCGAGCTTGTGCGAGACGGCCTGGTAGATGCCGATGGGCTTGCCGAACTGGTGGCGTGTCTTCGCGTATTCGGTTGAGGTCTCGAGCACTTTCTGCGCGCCTCCGATCATCTCGGCGCACAGCGCCGCGGTCGCCCACTCCAGCGCGCGCTTCAACGCCGGCCACGCCTTGTGCGGTGCTCCCATCAGCGAGTCGGCGGTGAGCTCGACCCCATCAAAGCGCACCTCGTTCCAGCGCCTGGTCATATCCAGGGTCTGCAGCTGGTGCAGCGACATGCCCTTGGGCCTGCCCTCGACGAGGAAAAGCGAGATGCCGTCCTCGCCGTCGCCACGCGTGCGCGCCGCCACGACCATGAAGTCGGCGCTGTCTGCATCGGGCACGAAAAGCTTGACCCCGTCGAGCTGCCATCCGCCGCCGCCTGGCTTTGCGGTCAACGCCACTCCGCCGGCGTCCCATCGTCCGGAAGGTTCGGTGAAGGCCAGCGTCGCCCTGGCATCGCCGGACGCGATCGCGCTGAGCGCCTTTTTCTTCTGCGCCCCCGTGCCGGCCTCGATGAGCGCGGGCACCGCCAGGCCCATGGTGGCGAAGAACGGGCCCGGCAGCAGTGCGCGCCCGGCCTCCTCGAGGACGACGATGAGGTCGAGGAAGGTGCCGACGCCGCCGTATTCCTCGGGGATGCCGAGGGCGGTCCAGCCGAGGCCCGCGAGCTTCGACCAGAGCGCCGGATCGTACGCATCCGACCCTTCCATGAGCTTGCGCACGACCTTGGGCGGACACTCCTTGGCGAGAAAGTCGCGCGCGGAGCGGCGGAGCATCTCCTGCTCTTCGGAAAATGCAAAATCCATTAGTGTCTCGACCTCGAAGTGCGACGCAAGATTCGCGTCATCGGCGGCCGGAGCCAAGGAGAGGGTGGCGCAAGGAGGAGCGCACACCACTGGGGCCCCCGCGCGTAGCGCGGGAGGATGCGCAGCGACAGGCCCCTCGACGCAGGCTTCAGCGCCCATCTCGGGGCCCCCGCGGAATCGCAAGATTCCGTGGGGTGAGTCGGCGCCCGGTCGCCTAGGACGCGAAGACGCAAGGAACTTCGGGCGCGGAACACTAGCATGACGTTTCCATGGGCGCGGGCATCCTTTCCGGGCTGCGGATCGTCGAGATCTCGGCCTTCATTGCCGCGCCGCTCGGTGGCGCGACGCTGGCGGCGATGGGCGCGGATGTCATTCGCGTCGACCCGCCGGGCGGCGGGGTCGACATCGGTCGCTGGCCGCTGCATCGCGGCCGCAGCCTGTACTGGGCCGGCCTCAACCAGGGCAAGCGCTCGGTGACGATCGACATGCGCCACGAGCTGGGCCAGGAGAAGGTCGCGAGGCTCATCACCGCTCCCGGCGATGGCGGCGGCATCTTTCTCACCAACCTGCCCGTGTCCGGCTGGAACTCTTACGACGAGCTCAAGAAGCTGCGACGTGACCTGGTCATGGTCGTCGTCACGGGCAACCGCGATGGCAGTGCGGCGGTGGATTACACCGTCAACGCTGCCCTCGGCTTTCCATTCATCACTGGACCCGAGGACGCGGTCGGTCCCCTGAACCACGTGCTGCCGGCGTGGGACGCCATGACCGGCTTCCTCGCCGCGACCGCCATCCTCGCCGCGGAGCGGCACCGCCGCATCACGGGTGACGGACAGCTGGTGGAGCTCAGCCTCTCCGATGTAGGGCTTGCGGTCGCCGGCCATCTGGGCCTGATCGGCGAGGCGGTGCTGGAGGAGCAGCCGCGCGGCCGCTTCGGCAACCACGTGTACGGGACGTTCGGCCGCGACTTCGTGACCCGCGACGGGCGGCGCGTCATGGTGCTCGCCCTCACGCCGCGGCAGTGGCGGAGCCTCGTCGAGGCCACGGGGTTGAGTGGCGAATTCCGCAACCTGGAGGCCAGGCTCGGCTTGTATTTCAACAACGAGGGCGACCGGTGGCGGGGGCGGCAGGAAATCTCCGATCGTCTCCAGGAGTGGATCGCCCTGCGCAACCTCTCCAGCGTCGCGGCAGCGTTCGATGCAGAGAGGGTCCTGTGGGGTCCGTACCAAACCTTCAAGGAGCTGGTCGCCGAGGATCCGCGCGCATCGGCCGCCAACCCGCTGTTCGCGGACGTCGAACATCCCGGTCTCGGGACGTATCCGACACCGGGCTCGCCGTTGAGGTTCGGGGCGGCGGATCCGGTCCCTCCACGGCCGGCGCCCAGGCTGGGGGAGCACACGGACGAGGTGCTGCGGGAATTCGATCTCTAGTTTCACCCTATTTCCCAGGGATCTCTAAGCATCCGCTGATGCTCTTCAAACAATCGGGTCGCATCTTGGTCGACAACCAACCGAGTGCAGAATGGGAGTTGACCCGATGTCCGAGATAGATCCGCAGTCACTGGTACCCCCGCCGCCGCCGGCCCCCGAAGGCTGGATCCCCGCGCCCGCGCCCGCGCCACGCCCGTCGTGGGGACGCTGGCTTGCGGTGGGCACCATCGCCGCCACCATCCTCGCCGCCGGCGGAGGCATCGGCATCGGCCTGACCGTGTCGCGATACCTTCACACGTCCCACCCCGCCCAGACCGCGACGCTGCCGCGGACAAGCGAGCCCTCCTCATCAACGGCACCCATCGCCGCGGTCACCCCGTCCGCCGACCAGAACGGGACGATCAATGCGGCAGCCATCGCCGCCAAAGTCGATCCCGCGATCGTCGACATCAACACCGTCGTCCAGGGGTCCAGCGGCACGGGCGCCGCGGCCGGCACCGGAATGATCATCACCTCGTCCGGCGAGGTGCTCACCAACAACCACGTCGTCGACCAGTCGATCAGCATCTCGGTCACGATCGCCGGGCACACGGGCACCTACCCCGCGCATGTGATCGGCGTCTCGCCGACCTCTGACGTCGCGCTCATCCAGATCGAGGGTGTGTCGGGCCTGCCCACGGTCACGCTTGCAGACGCCTCGAGCGTCAAGGTCGGCGACCCGGTAGTAGCCCTCGGCAACGCGCTCGGACAGGGCGGCACGCCCGCGGTCACCCAGGGCCAGGTCACCGCCGTCGACCAGACCATCACCGCCAGCGAGGGCAACGGCCGCTCCGAAACCCTCTCGGGCATGATTCAGAGCGACGCCACCATCAGCCCCGGCGACTCGGGCGGCGCGCTGGTCAACTCGGCGGGCCAGGCGATCGGCTACGCGATCACCACCAACAGCGCGCTGGCGGTCGTCAACCAGATCCGCTCCGGCCAGGCGAGCGCCACCGTGATCATCGGCCCGGTCGGCTACCTCGGGGTCTCGATCCGCGACCTCACCCCGCAGCTCGCTGCGCAGCTCGGCCTGAACACCACCTCCGGCGCGCTCGTGTGGACGGTGCTGGCGGGCTCACCGGCCGAGCAGGCGGGCATCGCGCGGCTGTCCGTGATCACGGCAGTCGGCGGCACCGCGGTCAGCTCGTCCACGACGCTCGGCAACGCGGTCCACGCCTACAAGCCCGGCGCGAGCGTGGCGGTCACGTGGGTCGATCAGGGCGGCGCCTCGCACACCAAGACGCTGACGCTGACCACCGGGCCGAACATCTAGCGAGAAAAACTAAGTCCCGCCACCCTTGCGGGTCGCGGGACTTATAAGAACGCTCGGCAACGACCTACTCTCCCATCGGGTTACCCCGACAGTACCATCGGCGCTGGAGGGCTTAACTACCGTGTTCGGAATGGGAACGGGTGTTTCCCCTCCGCCATAGTCACCGAACATGGGAATTATATCCAATCGCCAACCCTTCCCCGAGCAAGACGTAGGGGTGGGTGATACCTTCGTCGACCAAGACTAGAAATGACTGCGGAGTATGTCGACCTTCCGATCTACCACCAGGAACTGGCAACCGCTCTTGGATTCAACGTAGCGGACCTCGAAGCCAATCGCGCGGGTCGGCTCTCTGAGTCTGAGCGGGCTTACTGGTTCCGGCAGTACATGTATCGAGCAATTGGAGGCGCCTCTGTCTGCCTGCTTTTGGCCGCCGGCTGTGTAGCTCTCGCCTTCGCGATCGGCATCTCGTACCAGCTGGCCTGGGCAGTACTCGTGGTGGGGGCCGCCTGCTTGTTTCTGGGCGGCTACATCGCGGTCTTCGCGCTGAACATGTCGCAAGACCTCAACGCGGGCGTTGTCTCAAGCGTCGAGGGGGTTGTTCAGCCGGGCTTCGACGTCACCAAAGTTAAGTCGGCGGCATGGCTACCCGCGATGCCGATCTGGACCTTTTACTGGGCCGTGGCCGGCCAACGGTTTTGGGTCAGCGGCAAAGCCTACGGCGTGCTCACCCCGGCCCGACATCGGCTGTATTTCCTGCCGCGAACACGACGCGTGGTGGCGGCAGAACCAATCAGCACCGGTCCCTAACTCGAGTTAACGGGTGCGGCGCCGCCGGGCGCGGAGGCTCTTGATCTTGCGAGCTTCCGCGGGCGGTACGTAGTGCGAACGCCGGCGCATCTCGCGCACGAGCCCCTGCTCCTGCACCTTGCGGCGGAACTCCCGAAGAGCCTGCTCGAACTCTTCAGGATCCTTGACTACGATTCGCACAACCGCACAAGGATACCTTCTGAGGCTATCCGAGCGCCGGTTCTGGCTCCGCCAGGCTCTCGGCGCGCAGGGTGGGGAGGAGCAGGTAGCAGCGAACGGTGAGCAGGAACAGCAGGGCCACCAGGGACGTCAGCACGTCCAGGACCACCTGGCCCACCCGGGCGTGGAAGAGGACGATGAGCACCGCCTCCGCGACGCAGCCGGCAAACAGGATGGGCACGAAGACTCGATCGTGCACGGCCATGAAGAACTGCACGAGCAGGTTGTTGAGGGAGAGCGCGAGCCCGATGACGCCGACCGCGAACACGTACGGCGTGGCGTCGCTGAACCCGCGACCGAACAGCACGCCCACCACCAGCCCCGGCGCTACCGCGAACACGAGCAGGGCGCCGGCTCCAAGCGCCGCCAGGATGCCGGCTGACGAGAGCAGGATACGGCCGGGGTGCTGCTCCTTGGCCACCGCCTCCACCACCCTGGGAAAAAGGACCTGGCTCACGCTCAACGTCAGGAAGAAAAGAATCGTGCCGATCTTGTTCAGCCCGCCGTAGATCCCGCCGTCGTGGCTGCTGAGGTAGTGCTCGGCAAGGATGACGTCCTGGTTGTAGAGGATCTGGACGCCGATGATCCCGGCGGCGGCGGTCAGCGAGAAGCCCGCCATCACCCGGAGTCGCACGCGCGCGCCGGTGTCGCGAAAGTGGTCGCGCAGCGCGTAGACGCCGAGCCCGAAGGCAAAGGCGAGCCCGGCGAATACCGCCGCCATCGCCCCCGAGACCGCATAACCGGCGGCGAGCAGGGCGTACACAAGCAGCGTGCGCACCACGAGCTCCAGCGACAGGTTGAGCGAGAGCGCCGTGAACCGCTGCAGCCCCTGCAGGATCCCGCGCGGAATCGCGACCTGCCAGACGAGCGCGATCGAGAAGCCGAGGATGAGCACTGGGATCGTCGAGCCGAGGTGCTCGAATGCGGCGACCGGTCGCGCCATCAGGGTGGTGATCAGCACCGCGAGCAGGGAGGGGATGGTGATCAGGCGGATGGTGCGCACGAGCAGCGAGCGCACGCCTGTGTCGCCGCGGGCTGTCAGGGTGGCTGTGTAGCGGGCCAGGACAACAATGAGGATCAGCGCCGGCGCCGTGCCCACCGCGTACAGCGCGATGAGGAAGGCGACCTGGCCATAGATCGCCGGGCCGAGGATGCGCCCGGCGATGGCGTGAAACACGAAGCCGCCGATGCCCGCGACCAGGCCGCCTGCAAAAAGGACCGCGTTCTGCCGGACCAACCGGCTCTCGCTGAGTTGGACCAGGCGCTCCCGGAGACGCAATGTGGCGCCGGTCTGCACAGTCCGTGCGATTGTAGCCAAGGCGTCGAATACCCCCTGGCGTTGATAATTCACCAGGGATGCCCGATTCGCCAAAGCCCATCGTCTCCGCACTGATCGTCAGCCACGACGTCAAGGACCTTCTCCTCCAGTCGATGAAGGCCCTGTTCGCAACCCCGGACCTGCCAATCGAGGCGGTGGTTGTTGACAACGACTCCAGCGACGGCTCGGCCGCGGCGGTCACCGCCGAGTTCCCACAGGCGACCGTGCTGATCCAGGAGAAGAACATCGGCTTCGGCCGCGCCGCCAACGTCGGGCTCGAGCGCTGCACCGGCCGGTTCGTGCTGCTCCTGAATCCCGACGTCACCGTCGACCCGCAGTGTGTCGGCCGCCTGGCTGATTTCATGCTCACGCGCCCGGACGCAGGCGCGGTCGGACCGCGGCTCCATCTGCCGGATGGCAGCCTCGATCCCACGGCGAGGCGCGCCTTCCCGGTGCCGAGCACCCTCTTCTATCGGACGGTCGGCCTCAGCCGCCTCTTTCCGAAGAGCCCGCGTTTCGGACGCCACAACATGGGCTATGTCGACGAGTCGGACGTCCACGAGATCGACGCCGGCACCGCTGACTGCTTGATGCTCCGGAGGGCGGCGCTGGACCGCGTCGGCTTCTTCGACCCGCGCTACTACATGTATGGAGAGGACATCGACCTCTGCTACCGCCTCAAGCTCGGCGGCTGGAAAGTGTTCTACCTGCCATCGGCGACCGCCGCCCACCACGCACGGGAGGCTCCCGACCAGTCGGCGAAGCGCCAGATGCTCTACGAGCAGCACCGGGCGATGTGGACCTACCACTTCAAGCACCATGCCGAGGACCAGTCGGCGTTCGCGAACGGGCTGGTCTGGGCCCAGATCTGGGGCCGCTGGCTGGCGCGATCCGTGCGTCAAACCATGACCAGAGGGCGCCCCGCGTCCTCGTAAACTCAAGCTGACCGATGTACCACCAGATCGCCCGCAACAAGCGCAACAGCATCATCGTCGTGACGCTGTTCCTGCTCGTGTGGCTGCTCGCCGGGTTCGTCATCGGCCTGTTCGCGGGCGGCACGAACTCGGGGATCGCGGGCGCGATCATCCTGGGCCTGCTCGGAATCGGCGCAGCGCTGTTCTCTTATTACTTCGGGGCGGCCACCGTGCTTTCGGCCGCCGGCGCCCGCGAGGCCGACCCGGGCCAGTATCAGCAGCTGTACAACATCGTGCAGACCCTGGCGATCGGCGACGGGGTGCCCGTGCCGAAGGTCTACATCATCGACGACCCGAGCCCGAATGCTTTCGCCACCGGTCGCGACCCCCAGCACGCCGCCGTGACAGTGACCACGGGCCTGCTCCAGATGATGAATCGCGAGGAGCTCGAGGGCGTGCTCGCGCACGAGATGAGCCACGTCAAGAATTACGACGTCCGCCTGCTGCTCGTGGTCACGACCATGATCGGGCTGGCGGCGCTCATCGCGAGCATGTACTGGAACGGGGCGCTGCGATTCCGCAGTCGAGACGCGCGCGCAACGCTGGTGGTCTTCGCGATCGGCATCATCTTCACGCTCATCGCTTTCCTGGTCGGCCCGATCATGCAGATGGCGCTGTCTCGGCAACGCGAATCGCTGGCCGACGTGAGCGGGGTGGATCTGACTCGAAACCCCGCCGGGCTCATCAGCGCACTCAAGAAGATCGCCGGCAACGACACGCCGCCCGCGAAGTTCAACCATGCCGTCGCGGCCATGTGCATCGACAACCCGACCGAGCACCACGGAAGCTTCTTCAACCGCCTGTTCGACACCCATCCGCCCATCCAGGAGCGGATCGCGGCGCTGGAGAAGATCGCGAGCGTCCAGCAAACCTAGCTGCGGGAGTACCCTAGGGCGCGACCCGTTCCAACGCGTCTGAGGAGGCTGGGAGCCGTGTTGAAGAAGATCCTGCTCGACGAGAGCGACATTCCCGAGCGCTGGTACAACATCCTGCCCGACATGCCGGCGCCTCCGGCTCCCTACCTGCACCCCGGAACGCTGCAACCCATGGGCCCGGCCGACCTGGCGCCGATCTTCCCGCAGGCGATCATCGCCCAGGAGGTCTCGGCCGAGCCGTGGATCGAGATCCCCGACCAGGTCCGGGAGATATATAAAATCTGGCGGCCGAGCCCGCTGTACCGAGCCGACCGGCTCGAGAAGGCTCTGGACACGCCGGCCCACATCTACTTCAAATACGAGGGCGTGTCGCCGGCGGGCTCACACAAACCGAACACCGCAGTCCCGCAGGCGTACTACAACGCCAAAGAGGGCGTCAAGCGGCTGACCACCGAGACCGGAGCCGGGCAGTGGGGCTCCGCCCTGGCCTTCGCCGGGGCTCTCTTCGGCCTCGAGGTGACCGTGTACATGGTCAAGGTCTCCTACGAGCAGAAGCCGTATCGGCGGGCGATGATGGAGACCTGGGGAGCGACTGTGCACGCCTCGCCCACCAACCTCACCGCGGCAGGGCGCGGAATTCTCGCCCAGGATCCGGACTCGCCGGGCAGCCTGGGCATCGCGATCTCCGAAGCCGTGGAGGACGCGGCGACGCACGACGACGCCAAATACTCGCTCGGCTCGGTCGTCAACCATGTCCTCCTGCACCAGACCGTGATCGGCCAGGAAGCCAAGAAGCAGATGGAGATGGCGGGCGAGTATCCGGACGTGGTCATCGCGTGCGTCGGGGGCGGTTCCAATTTCGCCGGCCTCACCTATCCCTTCATCGGCGACAGGCTGAAGGGTCGCCACCCGAAGACTCGTTTCGTAGCCGCTGAGCCGGCCGCGTGTCCGACCCTGACCCGCGGCGTCTACGCGTACGACTTCGGCGACGCGGTCGGCATGGGCCCGGTCGTAAAGATGTTCACGCTCGGCCACAGCTTCATTCCCGACCGGATCCACTCGGGTGGGCTCCGCTACCACGGGGATGCGCCATCGCTTTGCATGCTCGTCGACAAGGGCGTGGTCGAGGCGCGCGCCTACAAGCAGAAGGAATGCTTCGCCGAGGCCGTGCGGTTCGCGCGCTCCGAAGGCTTCCTGCCGGCGCCCGAATCGGCCCACGCATTGCGGGCGGTGGCCCAAGAGGCGGCCGCTGCGCGTGAGGCCGGTGAGGCGAGGACGATCCTCTTCGGTCTCTCCGGACACGGGCACTTCGACATGTCGGCGTACGACGCGTACTTCGCCGGCAAGCTGGAGGACATCGAGCTGTCGCAGTCGAGGATTGACGCCGCCATCGAAGAGCTGCCGAGAGTGCCCGCGATGCCCTGAAGGGGAAGGCGGCGTGAAGCGGCCGGGGGTTCAGGCCACCGGTAGGTCTCCGCACGAGATGCTCGGTCCGTTGGCCGGGGCAGTGAAGTCAGGGCCGTGGTGGACGTTGACGTACCAACCGCCTGCCGGAACCGCGTAGTCCACGGGCACAGTGCTTGTCACGGTAGCTGCGCCTGACGAGTCGGCGATGACCTGTTGAAGCGCATATGCGATGCCACCGTTCTTGGCGCACGCGCCGGTGTGCACGTGAGAGATATGGCTCGAGTCGGGCGTCATGCCGGTGAGCTTGATCGTAACCGTGAATGAACCGGTTCCCTTGACGACCGTGCCGGTGCCTGCCACCCCGCTTCCGTTCTGAGCGACCATCGTGAAGCTGATAGCCGGTGTCGGCGAGGCCGGGTTCGTAGCAGTGCCCCCACCACCGCAGGAGGCGACAAAAAACAGGCTCGACACGGCAAGAACCAGCTTCCGCATGACCAGGCACCTCCTGAACGGTTCGTTGTTGACTTCAGACACCGTTACCGTTCTGTGTTACATGACCGCCGCCCCGCTCCTGGCCAGGTTCCTGCACGTCCGCCGCAGCGAGCTGGATCGCACGCTGCAGGTCGCGGGCTTCGCGATCCTCCTCGGCTGGGCCATGTACGCGGCTTTCAACGCGACCCAGGCCATCTTTCTGATCAAGGCCGGACCCAGCGCCTACCCGCTGTTCTTCATCGTCCTTGCGCTGGCCGTCTGGCCGATGGTGGCGCTGCAGGGCGCGCTCACGCGCCGCCTTGGGGTCGGCCGCACGCTTCGTCTCACCCTCGTTCTCAACGCCGTGCTGGCGCCGATCCTCTACATCGTCTATTTCGTCTCCGAGACCCCGACGGTCGCGTTCAGCGTCTACGTCATCTACTCCATCGCCTTCGAGCTCGTGATGCTCAACTTCTGGAGCTTTGTCAGCCAGCACTTCAACCTGCTCGAGGGCAAGCGCGTTTTCCCAGTGATCGCGGCCGGTTCGAGCATCGGCTACATCCTGGCGGGATTCACGACCACGCTCGTCGCCCTCTACGCCACGGAGCCGCTGCTGTTCGTCTGGGCGTTTGGGGCGGCGGCGGCGGCGCTCGTGTCCGAATGGTTGGAGCGCCGGCTGTTCCGGCCCAGCTTCATCGATGACGCCGACGAGCTCTTCGCAAATGAGCAGGCGGTGCGGCAGCGTCAGGGCGCGATGAGGGTCCTGCGCGGCGCGATCCAGTACTTGACGAGCAGCCGGCTCGTGCTCGCGCTTGTCCTTCTCGCCCTCGTCATGCAGGTGACCAGCCGCGTCGGCGATTACCTGGTCGCGCTGATCTTCGTCAAGGCCACGGGCAACAACTTGCAGTCGCTGACGATCCTCATCGGCAACGCGTGGCTGGCGAGCTACGTGGTGCAGCTTGGGATCAGCCTGTTCGTGACGCCGGTTGTGCTGGACAAGCTGGGCGTCAAGAACGCGATCATGGCGCTTCCGATCTTCACCCTGATCGGTTTCATCGCCGTAGCCGTCAACCCCATTCTGGTGACCTCGCTTTTCCTCTTCATCGTCCGCAACGGCCTCCAGACCGGCCTCGACGATCCCGCGGAGAGCGTGCTCGGCAGCGCCCTGCCGGCCCAGGTGAGTCCGAAGCTGAAGCTGCTGCTCGACAACGTCGTGCTGCCGGGTGCAGCCGTCATCACGGGCGTGGGGCTGCTGCTCGTGACGCGCTTCGTTCCCGCCTCGGTGGAGCTGCTGGCATTGATCGGCATCGTGCTCGCCGTGCTTTTCATCGCGGCGGCGCTGCGCCTGCGGAGTCTCTACGTCAGCGCCATCTACGAGCGGCTGCGCACGCATGCCGTCTCGCTGAACGACTTCCAGCGCGCCCTCGGCCGCCCCACGCCTGCGCAGATCGACGAGCTGCGCGGATTCATCCGCACGGGCGACGATCGCGCGCGGCCGTTCGCCACCGCGGCGCTGGGGCGCCTGGCCCCGGAAACGTTCGCGGCCATGCTGCCCGAGCTGCTGGCGTCACCCGACACTGAGGTGCGAAGACTGGCTCTGCAGCTGGCGCCGCCCGCGGCAGTGACCGATCAGCAGCTGCATTCTGCGGAAAATGACCCCGACGGCTGGGTGGTGGCGGCCGCGGCGGTGGCGGGAGCGGGCCACAACCCGCCATGGGACCAGGCTGGGCTTCTGCTGCACAGGCTGTGGCACTCGGTGGACCCAAGCCGGCGCGCGGCCGCGGTGTGGGCGGCGGCGTTTGTCAGCGATCGGCGGACGGTGGCCGACGGTCTGCGGGACCGGGACCGGCTCGTGCGATTGGAGGCGATCCGGAGCTTCGCCAGGCTCAAGGCCGACGTGCCCGAGGCGGCCGCGGCGATGGTCGCCTGCCTGCGTGACGTCGACCTCGAGGTGAGGCGCGAGGCGCTCCGCCAGGCGGTTCGTTGGGCGCCGACCGGGGACGAACGCCCGGCCTTCGCCGCGGCCCTGGTCGCCTCGCTGGCGAGCGGCGATCGCGAGGTGAGGCGCCTGGCGTCGGAGGCGATGGCGGCGCAGGCCCCAGAAGCGCTGGCGCTCACGCTTCCCCTGCTGGAGTCTCGCCAGGACACCGCTGCCGCCGTGGTGGAGGCGCTCATTCGCAGCGGGCGCCCTGAGCTGTTCCGGCGAGTGCGGACCCACCTCGAGCAGCACCTGGATGACGGTTTGAAGTCGGCGCGCATGTCGACGCATGCGGCGGCGAGCTCTCGCTTGCCGCGCGACGGCGACGAGGCGGCGGCCTATGCGTTCCTGCGCGTCGCCCTCGACGATCACGCAGGCCACGCCGCCGATTCGGGCCTGGGCGCGATGCGCGCGCTGCACGGCAAGCGAGGGTTCGCGACCGTCGAGCGTGGGGTGCTCTCAACCGAGCCCCAAGCGCGGGTCGAGGGGCTGGAAACGTTGTTAAACTTCGGCCCCGGATGGCTCGCCGGACCACTGGCGCGGCTCCTCGACCCCGATGCTTTCGACGCAGCGTCGGCGCGCGCACTGTCGCGGGCCGAGCTGGAGACGCTTGCCAATCACCCTGACAAGTGGATCCACGAGGCGGCCGGCGCGGCCGCTCATGGTCTTGGCGACGGCATGAAAGAGCTGATCGCGCTCAAGCGCGTGCCACTCTTCAGCACGCTGACCCTGGAGCAACTGTCAAGCATCGACCGCCTGATGGTCACCCGGCACTACGCGAAGGGCGAGTCGATCTTCATCAAGGGCGACGTGGGGTCAGAGCTGTTCGTAGTGCTCGAAGGAGAGATCCGCATCCACCTCGACCACGAGGGCCGCGAGGTCACGCTGGCTCGTCTGGGGCCGAGCTCCGTGGTCGGCGAGATGGCGGTGTTCGACGACCAGCCGCGGTCGGCCGGCGCGCAGGCGAGTGACACCACGACGGTGCGCGTGCTGCGCCGGGACCGGCTGCAGGCGCTCGTCCACGAGCACCCGGAGGTCCTGCTGGAGTTCGTCAAGAACCTGAGCCAGCGCATCCGGGTGATGAACGAACAGCTGGAGAACACTCCGGGACGCTGAAGCCCAGCTAATTTCGGTTGAGCCACGTCGGCATCAGCAACCGCGCGTGGACTATGAAGCGATCGTCATAAGTCGCCCGGGCGTAGTCCCACCTTCCGGAGCAGGTGATGAGCCAGAGTTGGGGGGAGCTGTCGCTGGTGAAGAGCTCGGGCAGGCTCGCAGTGCGTGAGACGGTGCTGATGTGATCCACCATGAAGACGAGTCGCTTTCCATTTGCCCTCGTGACAACGATCAAGTCACCCGGACGGATCCGAGGCAGGTCCCAGAACACCGCCTGCCCCGGGCGCACGCCCTTGTGGCCGTCCATCACGGCGCTCCCCGGATCGCCCGGGGCCGCCCCTGCTCCGTACCAGGCCGCGTTCTCGAGAGCGGCGGGCGTTGCCAGGTTGCCTTGTGGGTCGAGCCCGACAATCTCCACGGCGGCGTCGATACCAAGCCTCGGCACCGACAACCGCACGGGAGGCGCAGCGAGGGCGAGCGCGGGAGGAGTTCCGGTGGGAGGCCGCATTCTGGGCAGAGGTCCGTCAGGACCGACAGCGCCAGTGTTGGGCAGGCCCGGTGGCGTGCTCGCGCGGCATGTGTGAAACGCGGTCGGGCCGGCGAAGTCCTTCAGGCCTGATGTAAACGACTGTGCGGTGCGTGTGTGGGGAAGGAGCGTATTGAAGCAGCCGTTGAAGGGGAGCACCTGGAGGTCGATGCCGCCTTCCATGAAGTCGTTCGCGGCGATCTGAGTGGAGTTGCCGGTGATGCTGTCTCGGCAGACCCAGCCGCCGCAGAGAATGGTGGCGGGGTTGACCAGAAACGTCAGCGCGCCAGACGGTGGCGCGATCAGCTGATAGTGGGGGATGGGAGTGGCCCCGGTTGGGTCACATACAGTTCCATCGGCCGGCTGCGGGCCCGGGTCGGCGTTGCAGTGCCACTGGTAGAGGCTGTCGCCGGCAAGACTGCCACCATTGGTGAAATCAACGGCCAACAGGACGTCGCCCTCAGTCCGATGACCCGCAAAGGTGCCGGAGCAGGCGCCGCTCACGGTCACATTCGACTGCAAGAATTCGAAATCCATGTGGCTGTCACCGTTGTTGATGAGCCGCTCGGCTGCGAAGAAAAGCTCGTGGTGGCCGTCCGGGCGAATCCGGCTGACCCCATAAATGTTGCTGAGGTCGTCCTTCGCGGGGACGCTCCCGCTCGTGGAGGTGAAGGTATTGATGTCGGCGCCGTTCTTGAGGCCGCCGCCAAAGATGGTGGAATCGCCCGCCCCACACGCGGTGGTGTCAGATGAGATGGGATCTACGATGAACACGGCCGAGACGATGCTGAGATCGGCGGCGACGGCCGGCATCAGCGTGGGCGCGTTTGGCGGCGCCGAGCCCAAGCCCGGGCTGCCGCAGTTGAATAGCCCGCCCGAGCCGCTGAGGTTGACCACGCCCGGCACCACCGGGCAGCTGTTCGTCGGGCTCACTGCTCCCGAGTTTCCCCAATCGTGGATTGGGCCAGGTGGTGCGTCCGTGCGGATGTTCCCGTCGAGCTCTAACCACGTCGACGGCGCCGCGAAGACCTGGGCCGACATGGCGGCCAGCGCGACAGC
>WNFD01001602.1_pt1 | contig 33546 bp, 33 predicted proteins | sample 5400491 | NCBI WGS metagenome assembly WNFD01 (sample SAMN13153343, study PRJNA577476) | soil metagenome | isolation source: 120 cm saprolite under Douglas fir tree site 2 hole 2 replicate 2 | place: USA:California | collected 2015-04-18 | reverse complement strand
TGCCGCCGCAGTGACTACTACGGATCCTGGATATTCGCCGAACCCGAGCCCCGGCTGAACAGCGATGACCTGGCGACACGCGCCGACCAGCCGTGCTGGGATCCCGTGGTCCTGGTCCCAGACGCAGACCCGACACCGCCGCCTATCCATCGGCACGCCGGCTGGTGGCCTGACCCGCGCACCGCTGAGCTCGGAACCCACCTCGTCACACTGCTGGCCAGGCTGAGGAGCAACCAGCCTCCCGCCGTGGTGACCGTCCCCTCACAGGCCAACCCCGTAGCGCATACAAAGCCCGTGACGCACCGCCTGGATGGTGCCGAAAGCCTTGACTAGCGCCCGCGCCGGGCGAAGACATGATCAAAACAAATCCCTTGATTCCTCGTCTATCAACGCCCACACTGCGAGAGATATAAGTTCTTTATACGGGTGTGCAGAAAGAGCCAGGGTCACACTCCACCTCCATTCCCACGACGACGATCCGTGCACGACCCGGCCGCGCATTGCAGCTAGCAACCAGCGCAGTGACACTCCCCGCTGCGGGTTCGTCGAGCGGTCGTGGGCCGGGCGAGGCGGTGCGGCCAGTTCGCCTCACCTGGCTGCCCGGTACTCCAGCAGTTATCCCTCGCCTGCAGTAGCGGCGATGGGAGCGGCACTGATGGACGATCAGGGGCACCAGGCGGTTGATGTGGGCGTCTGGCTCTTGGGTGTCCGCCTGGTGCTCATGGTTGCCGGGCGACGGTGATGAAGCGTTCGAGCTCGCCGGTGAGGTCGGGGCCGGAGGGCTGGTACATGATCTCGGTGATGCCTTCGCCGGCGTAGCGGGTGAGTTGGTCGGCGATGTGTGCCGCTGATCCGGTGACCGTGGTGGTCGGGATCGCGTGCCAGCTTCCGGCGGCCCAGGCGGCTTCGTCGGCCTGGTTGAGCCCGACCAGGTGCTGGTCGTGAACGGCGAGGTGGCGTTCGCGCTCGGGTACGGCGGTGATGACATCGAGCCACTCCTGGCCGCCGGGTAGCTGCGTGACGTCGCCGCCGAATTCGTATGTCGTGTGGTAGGCCAGGGCGTGCCCGGCGCCCGCGGCGGCCTGTACTCGCGAGAAGTCCAGCGGTTCGTGGTTGTCGAGCACGGTGCCGTGAATGCCGAGGATGGCCCAGGAGAATTCGTGGGCGTGGTCGGTCTGGTTGTTGACCGTGAACAGCCCGTCAGCGATCTCGCGGGTGATGGCCAGGCCTTTAGGGCCGAGCGCGGAGATCAGCACGGGCAGGTCGATCGGGCGGGCGGGGGCGTGACCGTCGGGGTGCAGCATCCGGATGGGGTGGCCGTCCCATTCCACGGTCTCGCCGCGCAGCAGTGCGCGGCAGACCAGTACGTAGCGTTTCAGGTACGACCAGGTGGCCGCGGGTGCGCCGAGGGCGCGTGTGCCGTTGAACCCGGTGCCGAACGCGACCGCGACGCGGCCTGGCGCCAGCGCAGCGAGCATGGCCGCGCCGGACGCGTTGACCATCGGGTGGCGCAAGGTCGGGACGAGCACGCCCGGGCCGAGGCCGATCCGCTCGGTCTGATAAGCGGCAAGGGCCAGCATCGCCCAGACGTCAGGGCTTTGCGCGGGGGTGTCGTACAGCCACGCGCGCCGGTACCCCAGGGTTTCGGCCGCCGCGATGTGCTCGGGTGAGCGCAGCGAGGTCGCGAACTGGCAGGAGATGTCCATCGGTCGCTCCTTATTTCCGAAAACTTCGCCGGCGGGGCTATCAGGGGGATACTTCCTTGGGCTTTCTCTTTCGACTCGCCGATCAATGGAGTGTGCGGTGCCACGCGCTGCTGGCGTCCGCCCGGAACACCGGATCCGATCAGCCACTGGTCTCCCTACCCACTCAGGTGCTAGCACGCGGAGCAACCAGATCTGCGCGCTGACGTCAGCCACGCGGGGCGGCACGGACCCGTGCCATATCTGGGCCGGGTGGTCGATCTCGCCGGCCTACGCCAGCGCGCTGCTCTACAACGGGCTTGGGCACTACGACGCCGCCCTCGACGCCGCGCGGCGGGCTGCGCACGCGGGTGAGGCACACCGAGTGGGCGCTGGGGATGGAAACCGGCGTTGGCGCGCTGCTCAGCGATGCTGAGGCCGCCGGCCGTCTGTAACGCGAGTCGATCAGCCACCTGGGCCGTACCCGGAACCGCGCGGCGAGCTGCGTGCCGCTCACGAGATGCTGGAGGAGATGGACATGGAGGCATTCGCGCAGTGCACACCGTCCAGTACCACCTGAGCAAAGTCTTCGCCAAGCTCGCCATCAGCTCCCGCAGCCAGCTCGACCGCGTCCTGCCCCCGGCCCGCCCACCGTCGGTAGTCCACGCACCACGAAGGGAATCCCATGACGGACCAGCCCGCCCGGCTCAGCTGGAATATATACATGGCGCCACCCATCCCAACGGTGGAGTAGTCGCGCTTGGTCACCGGCGGCTAAGCGGCATCGGAGCCGCGACGGCCGTGCCGCTGGCCTAGTGCGGCGCGGCGCGGCGCCGCCGGGAGGCGCGAAGCTCCCAGTGTCACCCAGACGGCTTTTCCCGAAGCAAAATAAAGACAAGCCGCAAGGAGAAACCATGGCAACTCGCCCACCTACTCCCCCGTTCAGTCATGACACCGCCACCGAAAAAGTCCGGCTTGCAGAAGACGCATGGAACAGCCGCGACCCGGAGAAAGTGGCCCAGGGTTATACGGCAGACTGCCACTGGAGAAACCGCGCGGAGATCGTGGACGGGCGCGAACAGATCATTGCCTTTCTCAGCCGTAAATGGACCAGGGAGCTGGACTACCGGCTCATCAAAGAGCTCTGGGCCTTCGGCGGTAACAGGATCGCCGTGCGATTCGCCTATGAGTCCCACGACGACTCAGGAAACTGGTTCCGCTCCTACGGCAACGAGAACTGGGAATTCGACGAACAAGGACTGATGGTTGTGAGGCATGCATCGATCAACGATCTCCCCATCAAGGACTCGCAGCGCAAATACCACTGGCCGCTCGGGCGTCGACCGGACGACCATCCAGGACTGAGCGATCTCGGCTTCTGAGCGAACGCTGCATCGCAGTTCAGGGCCGCGCGGATCTCAGTCAGCTCCCCTTCCAGCCGCAGCGGGTGACGCCCAGCCGCCGATGGTGCCGGGCAGCCGGCACGAACCGCAACTCTGGTGCGCGCATTACCAGCAGCTCCGGCGGCGGCTCGACCACTGCCCATCAGTCGAGATCGGGCGCTGTCGTCAGCCTTCGCCATGACGCCGACCGAGGCGCCGTATCCCACTTTGCATCAGCGACCAGGGCCCTGACCCGATCGTCGGCGGGCCCAATCCCTGCGCGCATCAGGATCGCCGCGATTCCGTACGTTGCGGCCGAAAGGATCACTTCCTCGGCGTGGTGCGAGGTTCCGTCGACGCATATCAGGTTCGGACGCCGGCGGATCTCGTCGGTCAGATAGGCGATTCCGGTGTGTTCTGCCGAAAATGCCTGCGGCCACGTTGAGCGGATACGGGGCGACGCGGTTCTGTACATCTCCGTCGAAGTCGTCAACCTGGGGAAGCCCTGATGTAGGTTCGAGGTGCCCAGGGGTGGTCGTGCCAGACGCTCAGCGGTGTGCGATGACGCTACGACAGCCGTGTCCTGCGGCGCCGGGCCTGCCGGGGGGTACACGCGCCGGTTTGATGACCTGCCTGGTTCTTTGGCGCGGCGGCGGGGGTTCCGGTAGTCCCTGGCTGGGGTGCTCAGCCTGCGACAACGCGCGGGCGCTTGTCGTACCACGGTGAACACCGGAAGGTGGTCTCACGGCGGCTTTTGCCACGAAATTCCTCGCCGGTCCGGCTGATCTTCCGCCCATCGAGGGGTATGAGCCAGTCGACGGCGCGGCGGCGCTGGGGGACTCCGGAAGATGTTGAACAGCCTGGATGCGGGGCGCCGTGCTGCAACGACAGCATCTCGTTCCCGAAGCCCTTGCTCGTCGTCGCAGGATGGTCGCGCGACAGGAAGGAACATGGCGATGGCAACGAGCCTGACGGACGAGCGTTCCGCTCTGACGATGATCCAGCCGGGGCCGTTCAACGCAGAGGCTCCGCCGGGTGCCCTAACCGGTACCGTAACTCCCACGCCGCTGCACTATGTTCGCAGCAACTTCTCGCTGCCGGCGCATGACGGCACCCTCACCATCGGTGGCGCAGTCGGAAACGCCATGACGCTGACGCTCGACGACTTGCGTGCCATGCCGGCTATTGACCACGCGGTCACCCTCGAATGCGCCGGCAACGGGCGGCTCGGACAAACGCCGCTGCCGGTCGGCGAGCCATGGGGCCGATATGCCGTATCGACAGCCCGGTGGCGCGGAGTGCCGCTGCACCAGGTTCTGCGGCAGGCCGCGCCAGCGCCCAATGGTGTCGACGTCACGTTCGAGGGCGCCGATCACGGCCACTACGACCAGTACGAGGACATCGCCTTCGTTCGATCGCTGGCGCTCGGTCACGCGACCGACCCTGCGGCCGAAATCCTGATCGCCTACGAAATGAACGGCGAGCCGCTGAGCCCCGACCACGGTGCTCCGTTCCGCATCGTTGTGCCGGGCTGGTACGGCATGGCGTCGGTGAAATGGCTCACGCGGATCGACGTGCTAACCGGCCAGTACGAGGGGGAATTTCAGACCCATCACTACATGTATGAGCATGCCGACCAATCGAGCGAGCCGGTGACCCTGATGCGCGTGCGTGCCCGCATCACCGAGCCTGCTCCGCGCTCGGGCATTCGCGCCGGGACCTGCACGGTGCGGGGAAAGGCGTGGTCGGGCGCCGGCCCGGTGACGAGCGTCGAGATCAGCTTCACCGGCGAAGGCGAATGGCACGCAGCGGAACTCGAGCCGCCGCGCTCGCCCTACCAGTGGCAGGACTGGTCCTTCGAATGGCAGACGGCCACCGTCGGTCGTCACACACTGCGCGCCCGCGCCACCGACGCGGCCGGCAACACCCAACCCGAAATAGCGCCATGGAACCGCCTCGGCTACGGCAACAATGCGATCGAAGTGCAGTACGTCGACGTGCATTGACACACCCTAATGAGGCTATTTATCCTGATCTTGCAGCAGCCTGGGCAGATAAGCCGATCATGATGGGTCCTTCGGGCCACGGCGTCGCCCCGTCTGGCGGGAGGAGTGGCTACGTGCGGGGCGTATCCCAGACCGTCTTGGAGCCGGATCGGCAGGAGCGGCTGGTCGGGTCCAGCGCCTGGATCTCGGGCTTCTCGCCCACGGACAGCACTACCGCGTTCTCGGGAGGCTTCAGGTATAAAGCCCGACCACGTCGCGGACCTTGGCATCCCGCTGCGGATCGGTGGAGAACTTGAACGTCGCGCGCTTCCGTGGCTGCGGGCCGTACCCCCGCCAGAGGTCGGCGACCTTCACGTTCGGCAGGGCAAGCAAGTGCAGCTGGGACTGATAGTGCAGATCGCTGGCGACGTCTGAGGCGAACGACGACCGGCGCGAGTGTCGATTCCGTACGCCGCCATCCGTCGAGATGAGTAGCGGCACCGATGGTGTGCCGGTGGATGGTAGGGAGGAGCAGCTCATGCCCAAATACGTGTTCGCTTTCAGGAACGATCCAGATCGAGCTGCCACTCCAGGCGAGGAGGAGGCCTGGGGGGCGTGGTTTGGCGAGCTGGGCGGAGCCGTCGCCGACTTCGGGAACCGGGTCAGCCGGGCCACCATGGTAGGTGCCAATGGCTCGAGCCCGTATCCGGACGCTCTGTCCGGATACGTAGTGGTCAACGCGGACAGCGTGGACTCGGCCGTGCAGCTCGCGCAAGGCTGCCCTGGGCTGCGTGCCGGCGGTCAGGTCGAGGTAGGCGAGATTCTCGAGATGTGACGGGCGACGTCCGCCACGCGCTGCGCGCCTGCGGTCAGCCCGCCGAAGCCGATCCCTGCGGCCGGGTTTCGGCGGGCTTCGCCCGACAGCCCGGCGAGGTCTCTGAAGTCATGCCGCCTCTGGGCCGTCGCTCGTCGAAGCCGCCACGCCAGATGACCTCGCCGTCGCATACCTCCACCCGCTCGGCGCCCATAGACCACCGACCCAGGTGGTCCACGGTGAATGGCTCGTGCGGGAGCGGTAAGTCCGGTGCCCTCATGCGGTCAAAGTGGCAGATCGTGCCGACAATTTGCGAAGCCGTGCTGCGGCGAGTGGCTGGCGAGCCCTCTGCTGCGGGCGATCCGGGCCATGCGCTCTGGCTCTGGCGGCCGCAGCAGCGCGCCGGATCGCGTTACAGTCAAGGCCGTGGACGGCGTGCCCGGCGAACTGCTGAACGGCCTGCCCGGCGATACCGCGCGACTGCTGGCCGCGGCCCCAGTCACCGACAAGCGGCTGCTGGAGCTGAGCGTCACCTGGACCGGCCAGTCCCGAGGGCGGGGCCAGGATGGCCGCCGCAGTGCGGGTCTTCGTCATCAACTGGGATCCGCTCGAGTTCCAGGCACCCCGCCCTGACCGGTTCGCCGCCGTCAACGCTGGCTCGCTTGGCCTGGAGATCGCGCTCTACCTGCCCTGCTGGCGGCTGGCTGAGCTGGCAACGGCCCGGCACTCAACGATCGCGGCGGTGATCGGTGAACTGGCCGGCAGCGCCATTGTCACTGCGGCAGAGCACGCGGAAGATGTCGTCGCAGGCCGTTACCCCGACCTCGCTGTCGCGCGTACGGCACCGGACCTGCTCGCCGATCCCGAGGCCGGCGGAGCCCTCGGCATGCCGCGGATCCAGGCCGATCCGCCGTCGTGGGACGACATCGATCTCGGCGCCATCACCGACATCGTCCAGCATGCCTTCGGGCACGTGGACCTCGACCGGTCGCTCGTCGAACTCGCAATCCTGTCTCCCAAGGCGCCTGGCTGCCCGGGCCCGACCTTGATGACCGTGAGCGCGGGTGTGCCGGCGTGCGCACGAGCCGACCCTCCCTGATCCCTGGCCACCGTGGCCATCCGATTCGTCCTGGGAAAGGCTCGAGCAGGCCGGCCTAGCTTCGCGTGCTACGACGATCGCGGGTTGACGCATGCACTCCGCATGCAGCGGGCTATCCTTAGTTCATGAGTACTACGGTCGTCCAGGTGCGCGATCTACCGGAAGATGTCGTCGCCACACTTAAGGCCCGCGCGGAGTCCCGCGGCCAGTCCCTGTCCGCGTACCTACGGGACCTGCTGACCCAGGAGGCGGCGCTCCCGCCCGTCGAGGACGTCATGGCCGGCATCGCTGCCCGCGAGCCGGTCAGTTACACCATCGATGACCTGCGGTCCTTCGCCCAGGATGGCCGCCGATGACGATGATCGTCGACTGCTCGATCATCATCCGGCTACTTTCCAGCCGCGACGGCGACGACCTGCTCCGGCAGCGCCTCGCACGGACCGTCCACGCCCCGGCCCTGATTGACGCCGAGATATCCAGCGTCGTCCGCGGCCTGACAATCACGGCCAAGCCGAACGTCCGCATTACCCCCGACCGGGCCGAGCAGATGCTCGCCGACTACGCTGGTCTGCGGATCGCCCGCCACCCCATGCAACCACTGCAGGCTCGAGTCTTCGAGCTCAGGGACAACCTCACCGCCTACGACGCCATGTACGTCGCCCTTGCCGAGCGACTCGCACTGCCCTTGCTCACCGATGATGCCAAGCTAGCCGCCGCGCCAGGACACCGCGCGGACATCCAGCGCCACCCGGGATGAGCTCCACGGCACGGCCCCGGCCGCCAGGCCGGTGTCGCGTAAAGCGGCACAGCCAAGACCGGGCCAGCAGGCAGCGGATCCCGCGGGTCTAGGACGTGAGCCACGCCTCACACCTGCGGCCCCGCACCGGCGATGGCCTTGCCGCCCCGGCACGGCGACCGCCATATGGACACGCAAACGGCCAGCCGCTCCACCGCGAGTAGCGGGAGAATTTGTCGTTGCCGTGCGCTGTGGCGGCGTGGAACAGTGCGCCATGGTCTCCAGCCGCCAGCAGGTTGCGCGCATCCGCCGTCTCGCCGTGCGGGCACTGGACTCATACCACCTGGCCGATCCGGAGCTGCCGTTTATCGCCCACGGAGAGAACACCACCTTCCGGGTGGACGCCACGGCCTGCGGGGTGGCGCGGCGTCGGCCGCCGACGGCCGCCATCCGCACCGCCGATGCCAATCGCCATCATCGATGGCATGTTACGGTCATGTAACATTTTCGTCGCGGTAATGAAATCCTCGATCCGCAGGCGTTACTACTTCCAACCGCCCGGTAAGCGTTTTCCGGTCGGCGGCGAGCCAGACTCCGTGTTCAGTCAGGCACCCAAGCCGCTGTCTTGGCCTTGCGGTAAGCGCTTACCAGTGAGCCAGCGACAGCGAGACACCCGAGGAGCCCGATGGCCGACACACAGCCGAACATTCAGGGGCCGCCCACGATCTACGACGTTGCGCGCGCCGCGGGTGTCTCGATCGCGTCGGTCTCCCGGGTGCTCAACGGTCACCGCAATCCGCGGCAGGAGACCAGGGACCGGGTTCTCCGGGCGGTCGCCGAGCTCGGGTACGTCCCGGACGGCGCAGCCAGGGCGCTGAGCGCCAGGCTCAAGGAAGTTGTCGGCGTCGTGTTCCGACGGGTCCCCTGGGTTGAGACTGGCGACGGCGCGTTCCCTGAGGAAGAAGAGAGCCTGCAGTTCACCGACGTGATCAACCGCGGCATCGAGGTGGCCGCTCAGCGCGGAGGCTACAACCTCCTCCTCGGCTCGGTCGTCATCGACGAGCATGACGCGCACCGGCGGATCATGACGATGGCGCGCAAGAGCGACGGCCTGGTCCTGCACGACCGCGTGCTCGAGCCAAGCCGGCTGGCCGAGCTCTCCCGGCACGTGCCGGTTGTCACGATGGCCGGCGTCGCCACCCAGACAACGGCGAACGTCCGCAGCGACAGCGGCACCGGCATGACCGAGCTTGCCAGGCACCTGATCCATGACCACGGCTACCTGACGATGGCCTACGTGGCGGGCCATGCCGACAGCCCTGACAACATCGCCCGCCGGCTCGCCCTCGCCGCGGAGGCGGCCAGCTCGGGCGTCTTGCTCATGGAGGGGCCGCAGTGGCAAGGCAACTACCTCGCCTCCGGCGGCGCGAACGTCGTCAGCCGGCTGCTGTCTGACGGTGTCAGGCTGCCGCGCGTCATCGTCTGCGCCAATGACCAGACCGCGCTAGGCGTCATGCACGCGCTGGCCCAGCACGGGATAGACGTGCCAGGGGAAATCGCCGTCACCGGCTTCGACGACATTCCGGTCGCGCGCCACTTGCGCCCGCAGCTGACCACCATCCGCCAGCCGATTGCCGAACTCGGCGCTACCGCGTTCGAGCTGCTGCGATCCATGATCGGCAACCACGAACCCGCCGAGCACGACATCGTCTTGCCGACGCGGCTGATGCGCCGGGCGAGCTGCGGCTGCCCGCCGGTCACCGCGCCGACCGGACAGCTCTCCCGTTCCGTGCTGCTGGCGAAGAGTGACTCGGCCGCTCCGGCCGAACGGGACGCACCCGCTGATCGCCGGCCTGGCGCCGACATCGCCGTTCCCGGGCAGAGGCCCGCGCCCGCTGACTCGCCCGAAGGAGCCAAAAGTTGAGGCTGCTTGCCAGGCGGACCGCGCTGTACCTCGTGACAGCCATCGTCGCCATCACAGTGAACTTCTTCATCCCGCGGCTCATGCCCGGTAACCCGGTCCAGGCCGCGATCGGTCACATGCAGTCCAGGGTTACGCCGGCGACGATCAGGGCGCTCGACCTCCAGTACGGGCTGAACACCAATCTTGGCCTGTGGGGCCAGTACCTGCACTACTGGAACCTGCTGCTGCACGGCAACCTGGGCATCTCGTTCAGCGCCTACCCGTCGACGGTCACCAGCGTGATCCGCGCCGCACTGCCGTGGACGATCGGCCTGGTCGGCCTCGCCACGATCATCAGCTTCGTGCTCGGGACACTGCTCGGGATCGCCGCCGCCTGGAGGCGCGGAAGCTGGCTCGACAACCTGCTGCCAACGATGACGTTCTTTCAGGCCGCGCCGTACTTCTTCGTCGCGATCTTGATGGTCGCGGTGTTCGCGACCAAGCTGGGCTGGTTCCCGACGAACTCCGGGTACAACACGACGCTGACCAACCCAGGCTTCAACGCGCCCTTCATCTCCAGCGTGCTCGGGCACGCCGTACTCCCGGCGCTCACGATCGTCGTCGGCTCGGTCGCGGGCTGGATCATCGGCATGCGGAACATGATGCTGACGACGATGGATGAGGATTACGTCCTCATCGCCCGGGCAAAGGGACTAAGCCAGCCGCGCGTCATCCAGTACGCGGCCCGGAACGCCATCCTGCCGAGCGTCTCAGGGTTCTCGCTCGCGATCGGCTTCGTGGTCTCCGGATCGCTGCTCACCGAGATCGTTTTCTCTTACCCGGGTGTCGGCTTCATCATGCTCCAGGCGGTCGCGAGCGAGGACTATCCGTTGCTCCAGGGCATCTTCCTGATCATCACGTTCGCGGTGCTCGCGGCCAACTTCATCGCCGACGTGACGTACTCCATCCTCGACCCCCGGACCAGCCAGGAGGCCTGACCAATGTCCACTGCCCTCGGCACCGATCCGCACTGCAGCTGCCCCGGTCACCGAAGATCAGGATCGGCCTCGGACTGTCGCTGCTTTTCACGATCCTCGCCATCATCGGCCCGTGGATCGCGCCGCTGAACCCAAGCAAAAGCCTGTCCACTATGTCCGGCTTGCCGCAGCCGCCGTCGTCCGCGCACTGGCTCGGGACGACCCAGGTGCAGCAGGACGTGCTATCCCAGTTGCTGGTCGGCGGCCGGAGCACGATCCTGGTCGCGCTCATCGCGGGCGCGATCGCCACCGTCCTGGCGGTCGTCTTCGGGGTGACGGCCGGGTACTACGGCGGCCTGCTCGACGACCTGTTCTCGATGCTCGCCAACGTCTTCCTCGTGCTTCCGGCGTTGCCGCTGCTGATCGTGATCTTCGGTTTCCTGTCCAAGACAGCCAGCCCCAACGACCTTCTGATCGGCCTCGTCGTCAGCATCACGGGCTGGGCGTTCGGGGCGCGGGTGCTGCGGGCTCAGACGCTGTCGATGCGATCCAGGGACTACGTCCTGTCCGCCCGGATCATCGGCGAGCGCGGCTGGCGGATCATGCTGTTCGAGATCCTGCCCAACCTCACCCCGATCGTGGCCACATCATTCCTGTTCACGGTCATCTACGGGGTCGGCGCCTACACGGCGCTGTCGTTCCTTGGCGTGATCAGCGTGGCGCACTGGAGCTGGGGCACGATGCTCTACTGGGCCCAGAGCGCGCAGGCGGCACAGCAGGTGCATATCCAGTGGTGGTGGTTCCTGCCGCCTGGCGTCGCGGTCGGGCTGTTCGGGACGGCCCTTGCCCTGCTCAACTTCGGCATCGACGAGTTCATCAACCCGCGGCTGCGCGCGGCCGGGCTGACCAGGCGGAAGGCCAGGCAGGTTGGTCTGCCGCGGCGCGTGCCGCTCGGCCTCACCCCGGTGCTCCGCAGCCCAGACGAGAGCAGGCGGATATGACAGCTACCGACCAATCGACCCACGCTGGTGCCCTGTCGGGCCGGGCCGGCGAGCCGCTGCTCGAGGTCCGCGGGCTGTGCGTGGATTACGGAATCGGCCCGGCGGCCGTGCACGCCGTTGCCGGAGCGGACCTGACGCTGCGCCGCGGCGAGGTGCTCGGCCTGGCCGGCGAGAGCGGCAGCGGCAAGTCGACCCTCGCGTACGCCGTGACCCGGCTGCTGCGGCCGCCAGGAGTCATCATCGGCGGCTCGGTCCGGCTGCATCTGGATCCCGGCCCGACCCGTGACCTCCTCGCGGCTGGTGCGAGCGAGCTCCGGGGTTTGCGCTGGAACCATCTGGCCGTGGTGATGCAGAGTGCCATGAACGCGCTCAACCCGGTGATGTCCGTAGGCGCCCAGCTCACCGACGTGCTCCAGGCACACCGCCCCGATCTTGACCGGGCCGCCAGGAGGGCCAGGGCCGGGGAATTGCTCGAGCAGGTCGGCATCCCGGCTGACCGCTTGCGCAGCTACCCGCACGAGCTGTCGGGCGGGATGCGGCAGCGCGTCATGATCGCGATGGCGATCGCGCTTGACCCCCAGATCCTGATCATGGATGAGCCAACCACTGCGCTCGACGTCGTCACTCAGCGGGAGATAATCGAGGAGCTGATGTCGCTGCGGGACCGGCTGGGCTTCTCGATCCTGTTCATCACGCACGACCTGTCGCTATTGATCGAGATCGCCGACACGATCGCTGTGATGTATGCGGGCCGGCTCGTGGAGACGGCCCCGGCCGATGAGCTGTACCGTGCGCCCCGCCACCCGTACACGCTCGGCTTGCTGCGCTCGTTCCCCTCGCTGCACGGTCCGCGCCGGGAGATGACCGGCATCGCGGGCTCGCCTCCTGATCTGCGTCAGCTGCCTTCTGGCTGCGTCTTCCACCCTCGTTGCCCCTACGTAATGGACAAGTGCAGGATGCAAGAGCCGAAATTCACCGCCGCAGGTGCGGATCACGCAGCTGCGTGCTGGCTGCTGAATGCCGCCGAACCGCCGGCCCCTGAGCTCGCCGACAGGTCCCTCTCAGTCGTGCGGAGGCAATCATGACCGGGCCCAGCCCGACCCTGGCCGCGCCAGAGACCGGCCGCGTTCCGCTGCTCGAGGCCCGCGGTCTGACCAAGCACTTCCCGATCGGCGCGGGCAGGTTCAGCGCCCGCCGCGCCATGGTCCACGCGGTTGACGATGTATCGCTTACGTTGCCCGCCGGAAGCATCACGGCGATCGTCGGCGAGAGCGGCTCGGGCAAGTCAACGCTCGCCAAGCTGCTGGCCAGGCTGATCAAGCCGACCAGCGGACGCCTGGCGCTCGATGGTCGTGAGATCTCCGCAAGCTCGCGGGTGCGCCGGAGTTACGCCCGCCAGGTTCAGCTCGTGCTCCAGGACCCGTTCGCCTCGTTGAACCCAATCCATGACGTGCGGTATCACCTGGTCCGGCCGCTAAAGCTGCACGGGATCACCGGATCGGGCCGACCCGGCGGCACCGCTGCAGACGGCCAGGGCCGAGGGCTTGACCAGGCGGTGGCCGACCTGCTCGAACGCGTCGCGCTCACGCCGACTGACCAGTTCGCCGGCAAGTATCCGCACGAGCTGTCGGGTGGCCAGCGGCAGCGGGTTGCGATCGCCCGCGCTCTCGCCGTGGCGCCGAGTGTCTTGCTCGCCGACGAGCCGGTCTCCATGTTGGACGTCTCGATCCGGCTTGGCGTCCTCAACCTGCTCGCCGACCTGCGCGAGCGCGACGGCCTGACGATCGTTTACGTGACGCACGACATCGCGTCGGCAAGGTACCTGGCGGACACGATCGCCGTGATGTACGCCGGCCGGATCGTCGAATCAGGCCCGGCGAGCACGGTGACCGACCAGCCCGAGCATCCGTATACCCAGCTGCTGCTCAGCGCGGCGCCCGACCCCGACCGCGCGCAGGCCCCGTCGCTTCTAGGCCGCGGCACGCCGCCCAACCTGGTCACGCCGCCGCCCGGCTGCCGGTTCCATCCGCGCTGCCCGCATGCCATGCGAATCTGCGCCGACACCGTGCCGGTCCCGGCCGAGGTGGCCGCCGGACAGGCCAGCGCGTGCTGGCTGCACGCGATGCACCTGACCGCCGCCCAGCGCGCCCCGCTCAAGAACCGTCCGGCCGACAGCCGACCGGGCACAATGGAGTCGAGGTAATGAACCTACCGATCGTGAAGAGCCTGGTCCTGGCAGGCGCCCTGACCATCGGCGTGGCTGCCTGCAGCAGCTCACCAGGGAGCGGCCCACCGGGCACGGCCAAGGGCCAGCCCCTGGTCATCGTCAGTAACGCCGGCCAGACCTTCACACAGTCCTTCAACCCGTTTGTGTCGACGTCGCTCGGCAACTCCAACGCCACGACGGCCCTGATCTACGAGCCGCTGCTGATGTTCAATATCATGCGGCCTGCGCAGCCGCCGATCCCGTGGCTGGCCACCGGTTACCAGTGGTCCGACGGCGGCAAGACCCTCACGCTCACGATTCGCAAAGGCGTGAAGTTCAGCGATGGCAAGCCGATGACCGCCAGGGACGTGGCATTCAGCTTCAACCTGCTGAAGAACAACCCCTCGCTGGCCCCCAGCTCCCCGCCCCCGGTCCCGCTGAGCGCGACGGCGCCCAACCCGACCACGGCGGTGCTGACCTTCAAGCAGCCTGAGTACGCCAACTTGTTCCAAATCGGCGGGATGTACATCGTCCCGCAGCACATCTGGCAGAAGATCTCCGCCCCGGCGACCTTCGCCGACCCGAAACCGGTCGGCACCGGTCCCTATGTGGTCTCGCAGTTCTCCGCGCAGAAGTACACCCTTGCCAAGAACAAGAAGTACTGGCAGCTCAGCAAGGTCCACGTACCGTCGATCATCTTCCCGAACTACGTCAGCAACGACACGGCCAACCCGGACCTGTCCGGCGGCCTGATTGACTACGCCGGCAACGCCGTCAGCAATGTCCAGGCAAACTTCCTCGACCGGAGTCCAGACTTCCACACCTGGACCTCGAAGCAGCCGTGGTTCTCGGCCAACAACGTCGTCACGCTCTGGCTGAACGTCACCAGGCCGCCGCTCAACGATCCCAAGGTCAGGCTCGCCATCAGCGCGGGCATCAACAGGCGGCAGCTATCGGTGCAGGGCGAGACCAACTACGAGCCGCCGGCTACCTCGTCAAGCGGCCTGCTGCTGCCGACAGATGAGAAACTGCTCGCCCCCACCTACGCCAACGACCTCAAGCCCACCTCCGACCGGGCTGCAGTCGCCAGGCTGCTGAAGGGCGACGGCTGGTCGAAGGTCAAAGGCAAGTGGACGAAGCACGGCAAGACGATCAAGTTCTCGATCGAGGACCCGGCCGCCTACACCGACTACGCCACCGGCGCCCAGCTCATCGCCACCCAGCTGAACGACCTGGGCTTCGATGTCTCGTTCAAGGGCGTCCAGGCCACCCAGTGGTACGCCGACTACCCGGTTGGCAACTTCGACGCGATGATCCACTGGAGCAACCAGGGGCCCAACCCGTACTACTACTTCACGAACTGGATCGACAGCTCTCAGTCGGCACCGATCGGCAAGCCGGCCGGCAACAACTACGGAAGGTTCAGCAGCCCCGAGGCTCAGCAGGCCATCGCCCAGTTCGCCGGCACCAACGACCCGTCAGTGCAGCAGACCGCGCTCAACACCCTGCAGCGGGTCATCTCCACCCAGGCGCCGGTCATACCGCTGCTCTACGGCGCTGCCTGGTACGAATACAGCACCAGGCACTACACCGGCTGGCCGACCGTGCATAACCAGTACAACAACCCTATTCCGGGCAATCCGTACATCCTCAACACGATCCTGCACCTCAAGCCGGTGAGCTGATGAACAGCAGCATGCCGAACTCCGGTCTCGTCGCGGCGCTATCCCTGCACGAGAAAGTGCTCCTGGTGACCGGCGCGGACAACTGGAGCACGCAAGGCGCCGACCTGCTCGGCCTCCGCCCGATGATCATGTCGGACGGCCCGGCCGGCGCCAGGGGCGTCATCCTGGACGAGCGGCACCCGTCTACCAGCCTGCCCTGCCCGTCCGCCCTCGGCGCCACCTGGGACCCGGGACTCGTGAGCGAGATCGCCGCCGCTCTCGGCGCGGAAGCCAGGAGCAAGGGGATCCACGTCCTGCTCGGCCCGACCATCAACCTGATGCGCACGCCTCTCGGCGGCCGCGGCTTCGAGTGTTTCTCCGAGGACCCGGTGCTGACCGCCCGGATCGCGGTCGGGTACGTGCGCGGGCTCCAGGGAGCCGGCGTCGCCGCGACCGTCAAGCACTACGTGGGCAACGACTCCGAGACTCAGCGCTGGAGCTATGACGCCCGCATCGCCGAGCGCGTGCTCCGCGAGGTGTACCTGCTGCCGTTCGAGGCCTGCGTCCGCGAGGCCGAGGCAGGCCTGGTCATGGCCGCCTATAACAAGGTCAACGGCACCTCGATGACCGAGAACGCGCGCCTGCTCAAAGACGTGCTGAAAGGCGAGTGGGGCTTCCCGGGCGTCGTCATCTCGGACTGGAGCGCGGCCCGCAGCACCGCAGCGAGCGCGCTCGCCACGCTGGACCTGTCGATGCCGGGACCAGGCGGGCCGTGGGGCGAGCAACTGGCGCAGGCCGTGGCAGACGGCATGGTGCCTGAGGAGGTGCTCGATGACAAGATCATCCGCCTGCTTGGCCTCGCGCGCCGGGTCGGGGCTTTGCGCACAACCGAGAACGGCGACCGCCGCGCGGGAGCAGCCGTGCGGTTCGTCGATCCCGCCTTGCTGCGCAGGGCCACCGCCGCATCCTTCGTCCTGCTCAGCAACACCGGGGTGCTGCCACTGCCTGAACCTGGCATCCGCCGGCTCGCCGTGCTCGGCCCCGGCGCGGTAAAGCCGACGATCCAGGGCGGCGGCAGCGCGGTCGTTGCTCCCGCCGCCCGGTCAACGCCGGCGGCCGCGCTGACCAGCCGGCTCGCTGGAAAGGCCGAGGTTGAGGTCGCGGAGGGATGCCAGACCTGGGTGCTGGTGCCGTTGCCGCCGCCTGGGTCACTGCGCGACCCGGTGACCGGTGAACCTGGGCTGCAGGTGGAGTTCGTGGACGCATCCGGCACGGTGCTGCGGACCGAGCACCGGACCTCGCCGGCGCTGACCTGGTGGGACGGCGTCCCGCCTGGCGTCGGCTGGGGCAAGGAGGGCCGGATCGTGCTGCACGCGCGGTTCCGCCCCGATCTGAGCGGGCCGTACCTGCTCGGAGCCGCCGGGGTCGGGCATCTGACCATCACCGTCGACGGCGAGACCGTGGCGGACCGGCCGACGGCCGTACCCGCCGACCCGGTCGAGGCCATGGCCCGGCCTGGCCAGGTCGGGGCGCGCCTGGAACTCCAGGCGGGCCGGGAGGTTCAGGTCAGGATCGAATTCAGGCCCGCCGCCGACGGCGAGGGACCACTCGCGCTCAGGCTTGGCATCGTGCCGTCCCTGGATGGCGACGCGATGATTGCCGCCGCCGCCGAGGCCGCCCGCACGGCAGACGCCGCCATCGTGGTCGTGGGGTCCGCCGAGATGACCGAGAGCGAGGGGTTCGACCGGCCGACCCTTGCCTTGCCCAGCCGCCAGGACGAGCTCGTCAGCCGGGTCGCGGCGGTGAACCGCAAGACCATCGTCGTGGTCAACTCGGGCATGCCCGTGCTGATGCCATGGGCGGGCCAGGTGGCCGCGGTGATCCAGGCGTGGCTGCCCGGGCAGGCGATGGGCGATGCCCTGGCCGATGTCCTGTTCGGCGATACCGAGCCGGGCGGAAGGCTGCCCGTGACGCTGCCTGCGGCCGAGGCCGACTGCCCGGTGCTCGACGCCACGCCCGTGGATGGGGTTCTCGAGTACAGCGAGGGCTTGCTGCTGGGCTACCGCGGCTACGACGCGAGCGGCGTCACGCCGCTGTTTCCGTTCGGCCATGGTCTGGGCTACACCAGCTGGGACTACGAGATGATCCAGGCACTGACGGCGGATTACCAGCCTGGCCAGGAGCTTGACCTGCGGGTAGTTGTGCGCAATGCCGGATCACGGCCCGGCCGGGAGGTGGTCCAGGCGTACCTGGCCGGGCCGCCAGGCGACCGGAGCAGGCCGGCGCGCGTGCTCGCCGCGTTCGGGATCGCCGAGGCGGCGCCCGGCGAGCAAGCCGAGGTGCTGCTGCGGATCCCCGCGCGGCTGTTCGCGCAGTGGGACGAGGACCGGGATGCCTGGATCTGGCCGCCGGGCCCGTTCACTGTCCTGATTGGCCGCTCCTCCCGCGACCTGCGCCTCTGGCTCCCCGTCCCGACGGGCTGACTGATCGGCGGACCCAGCGCCACCAACCGCGAGCTAGACGGCGACTCAGGCTCCGTCGACTACCCCTGGCAGGTGACCCGCTCACGCAAGCGCTCGTTCGCCTCCAGCGCCCGGGCCAGGACATCCTTCAGCCAGGCATCAGCATCCGCCTCAGCGAGCACGCCAGCCGGGACCGTCACCTAGCACAGCAAACAGCATCACGCCCGGCGTGTCGTACCCCCAGCCAGCACGCGCCCCAGGCCGCCCACCCACAATGATTTACGGCTACTTGCGATCGCCCGGTGATCAGGTCCGTGGCGATGACGGGTGAGAACTCGCCCGCCTGGGTCCCCGCACCGACGCCGCAGCCGCCATCGGACTCACCGGGTGCCTTGATCCAAAGGCCCATGTCGCCGCGGTCATCGAGCACTCGCGGGACCGAACCAAGCTGCCGCCCGGGTGGGTTGCACCACGGTCTGGCTCCGCCGGCGCTGCTGCCGCCGCAATCGAGATGGGGCATGTCATACGCGACCAGGACCGGCAGCTTGTGCTCTGTGGACGCGGCGAGAGTGTAGCCCGACACGGCAGCGGTGATGTCACCGCTCCATGCGCCGAACCACTTTGCTGTCGGCTGGTTCGCGATGCGCTGTACGATCTCTTGCACCCGGGGGTCGCCGGGATGGGCCCGAACCCAGTTGGCCGCCTGCGCGTGAGAGTCAATGAAGAGCTGACTCGCCAGTGCGCCCCCGCCGGCGCCCGGCAGAGCTCGCGAGATCGAGCCGCCGGCGCGATGAACTCGTCCACCAGCGCTGCCCTTCCCGTTGCGGCTGGTGTCGATGACGAACCGCTTGGCCATTCCCAGATCCCGATCCAACTCGGTCGCGTAGCCGATCTCCCGACCGGTTGCATCGAAGTTGGACACGTTCAGCGCGAACCCATAGGCCTGAGCGACATCGGCGGCTCGGAGGCGGGCCGCCATCTGGCCAGCCGGCACCCAGTTCGAGTGGCCCGCATCCAGATACACCTGGTCGCTCGTCGTCTGGAGGGTCTTGACGGCGTACGACAGCATCTGCAGCCGGGCCTGCCGCTGGGCGTTGTCCAGGCAGCCGTTCAGCTGAGCGAGCGCGTCCGGCTCCAGGATCACCACTGCGGGCCGGTCACCGAGGCCGGCCGCGAACCCGTTGACCCACTTCTCGTACGCCTTCTCGTCGCGCTCGAGCCGGCGATTCGCCGCGTGCTCGTGACCGGCCGCCTGCCCGCGGAGGAGCAGATACCCCAGCGCGACGAGCACGAGAAGTCCACCCGCCGCGATCATCGCGACCATTCTCCGACTGAGCCCCCAAAACCAAGCCACGGCTGGGAGTATTCCCCGGGTTCCTAAAGCACGGTTACCAGGGGCGTAACTTCCGTCTGATGATCCTGCGGGACCACAACCACCTTGGGATTGTCCGCCTGACCGGAAGCGTTCGGCACGGCCCTGTGCATGCCGCCCGGTGATGAAGCGGGCCATCCGCTCGGTCACGAACTCCTCGAGATCGTGGGACACCGTCGTCGATTTCCCTTTGGCGAAGTTGTAGGGTTCCAAGAATCGTGTCATGGTCTCTGAGCTGCGACGTCGCGGTCAGGTTGGTGGTGCTCATGCTGCCCGTGCGCTACAGCGGCCCCAGTGCACGACCTCGGCGAAGGGCCGGCGGCTGGGCCTGGTCAGCGGCCGCAGCGGCCGGTCGGCCGGGTAGCCCAGACCGATCAGGTAGACGGCGAAGTAGCCGTCTGGGAATCCCAGGACCCGCTGTGCCTGCTCCTGGTCCATGACGGCCGAGTGGCCGGAGCCGACGCCGAGGTCTGCCGCCGCCAGCATGACGTTGGCGGTTGCCTGACCCAGGTCGTACATCAGCCAGTCGCGGTGCATCTCGTCCTCCGGCTCCCTGGCCACCAGGCCGATCGTCGCCGCCGACCGGGCGATGTGCCTTCCGCCCGGATCCCAGACCTTCGCCAGCTCGACCAGCTGCTCGCGGTCGGTCACGACCACGAAATTCCAGGGCTGCCAGTTTCCCGATGACGGTGCTCGCCGTCCCGCCTCAACAAAGCGCTCGAGATTCTCGCGGGCGATCGGCTCATCGGTGTACTGGCGCACGTTGCGGCGCGCCCGGATGGTGTCCCACGTCTCCATGTCGTAGTCCTACCCCACGCGCAGGCTGCGGCAGGCCACAACTGCAGAACCGCCGGCGCCCCGCAATTAACGGCCGCTGCTCCGCACCGCCGAGCGCCGGCTCAAATCGCCAGCCAACCGGGTACCCAGGATCGCGGGTTTACGCCGCTGCGTCTGCTGTACCTGATCTTCCGGCGCAGCGGACCTACCCGCCCAGGCGCGGCCGACTGCCGATCGAGGCGCGACTCGCCGCACTGATCGGGCGCATGGCCCGGGAGAACCCTGGCTGGGGCTACCAGCGGATCCAAGGCGAGCTGCTGGGTCTTGGCTACCGGGTCAGCGTCGCGACGATCCGGCGGGTGCTGAAACGTCTGCGAATACCGCCCGCACCGCGGCGTCGTGATCACTTGGCGGCAGTTCCTGCGGACGCCGGCGGCGTCCATGCTCGCATGCTTCAGTTAGCGTTCAAGCGCTCGATCGGTTGGCCTGTGATGTCCGCGATGACCTCGAAGTCCTTGTCCAGGTGCAGGACGATGAGCCCGGCCAGCTCCGCAGTCGCCGCGATGATCAGGTCCGGAATCGACGGCGCCCGGTGCCGCCCGCGATCCGCCAGCAAAGTCAGGACCTCGACCGCCCGGTCCTCGATCGCCGGGGTCAGGTACTCCACCGGCATCGCCGACAGTGGCGGCTGCCGCAGCCCGGTCCGCAGCTCGGTTCCCGACCGCGCCGAGTAACCGACTTCCAGCCGGGTGACCGTGGTGATCCGCACCATGCCACGCTCGATCCGCCCGGCCCATTCATCAGCGTCCGGGCTCGCCGACAGGTGCACCAGCGCCGACTTGTCGACCAGCCAGGTCACTGCCACGCCCGCGACATCACGTCCGGGTCCGCCAGGTCGCCGAATGTCTCAGCGAACCGGGCCAGATCCTCAACGCTCACCCTCGACCCTGGCGTCGCGGCGTCCTGCGCCAGACGGCGGCGCACGTACTCGCTGCGTGACAGGCCCAGCCTCCCGGCATGCGCGTCCACCGCCGCGATGACATCATCCGGCACATCGCGGATCAGCACATCAGTCATGCCCACCTCCCCAGTGATATCTGATGATATCATGACGGTCTTTCGAGCCTCCGCCACTGTCAACTGATGGCACGCGCTGCTGCGGGCCCGCGCCAGGCCGGACCATCCCGTCCTGCATGCTCGCCGATCACCGGCTCCACGACCTGCCACTTGCCGGTCTCGATCTGGCCGACCCGGCTCTTGCCGATGTCGATATCGATCGCGGCACTGCCGCTGAGCGGCAACCCGCTTACATCACCAGCGGGCTGTCCGGAAGGTCTTCGCGGCGGACCCGGATCGCGATGACGGTGACGATGAGCGCGAGCACGGTTGCTCCCGCGCCCAGGGTCAGCGCGATGGTTATGCCGCTGGACAGCGCGTGATCATAGATGGGGCTGCCCGGCCCGGTGGCGTGCCCGGCGAGGTTGTGGCCGGCTGCGACTTGGCTGAGTGAGTTCCTGACATGTCTGTTGACGACGGTCCACGCGACGCTGCCGATGACTGCCAGGCCGACGGCGCCGCCGATCTGCTGGCCGGCGTTGAACATGCTGGAAGCCACTCCCTGGTGTTCGTCGGCTATGCCGGCGACCAGAGCCATCGTGAGCGGGACGAAGATCAGCCCGGCCGCCGCGGCGAAGACGATCAGCGGCAGGGCGATGCCGGTCAGGTAGTGGCCGTGCTCGCTGACACGGGACAGCCAGAACATTCCGACCGGAGCGATCAGGGCGCCGATGGTCATGGGTACGCGTGCGCCGAAACGCGGGACCAGCTTGGAGCAGATCCCGGCGACCACGATGAAAGCGCCAACGAACGGCAGGTAGGCCAGGCCGCCGCGAAGCGCGCTGTAGCCCCACACGACCTGGGTGAAGAGCGTGAGGAAGAAGAACATGCCGAAGAAGGTCGAGGCCAGGCAGAGCAGGATCAGGTAGACGCCCGCGCGGTTCCGGTCAGCGAAGATCCACAAGGGCAGCAGCGGCTGCTTCGACCGAGCTTCGATGACCACGAACGCGATGATCGCCGCCGCGGCGCCGGCCAGCGCGAGAATGGTGGCCGTGTCTGTCCAGTGCGCTATACCGTCGGGTCCGGTGGCGCCGTGGGTGAGGCCGTAGATCAGCAGCGCGAATCCTGCCGTGCCGGTGACGGCGCCTGGCAGATCCCAGCGCCGGGGATAGCGCTGCGACTCCGGTATCGCGAATCGGGCGCCGAAGGCGAGCAGCAGGCCGATGGGCACGTTGACGAAAAAGACCCACCGCCAGGACGCGTAGGTGGTGAGGAGCCCGCCGGCAACCACGCCGACGCCGCCGCCCAGCCCGGTCATCGCCGCGTACATGCCAAGCGCCCGCGTGCGGAGCCTGCCCTCGGGGAAGGTCACGGCGATCAGCGACAGGCCTGCCGGCGCGGCCAGTGCCGCCCCGACGCCCTGCAGCACGCGAGCGGTGATCAGCAGTGCCGAGTTCGTGGCGAAGCCGCCGAGCAGCGAGGCGAGGGTGAAGAACAGGATGCCGGCGCTGAACATCCGCCGCCGGCCGAGGATATCGCCGGCCCGCCCGCCGAGCATCAGCAGGCCGCCGAATGTCACGGCATATCCGGTCACCACCCACTCCAGGCCGGTGCCGGAGAAGTGCAGTGCCTGCTGGATGTGCGGCAGGGCAGTGTTGACGATGAGTTCGTCGAGCACCAGCATCAGCTGGGCCATGGAGATCACCACGAGGGCGAGCCCCAGATGCCGGGATATGGCCGGGGCGGCAGCGTCGAGCTGCGCGCCAGTCGGCCTGACCTCGGTGATATTGGCGGTCATGGGATGTTCCTCCCTAGAGAAGGGCGTAGCGGGCTAGCGCCATGGCTGGTGTGGTCACGGCGTCGTGCGTAGGTGATGGTGGCTGCGAGGCCTCGGTAGCCGGATGCGGCGACATGCCTGGGCGGCGCGGCGGCCCGCCGCTGGCACGCCCGGGGTGGGCTAGCCAGGAACCCCCTTGCTGCGCGCGAACACGCTGACGAGATTCCCTTCGGGGTCCCTGAAGATCATCGAGCGGTTCCCCCAGGGCTGGATGGTGGGAAGCATGACCCACGCCACGCCTAGCGGCGCGATCCGCTCGTACTCCGCGTCAACGTCCTCGGCCATGAAGTCGAGGATGATCTCGTCCCGGCCCGGCTGAACCTCGAACCGCGCCGCCAGGTCGTCGCCGCACTCGGTGAAGCGGCACTTAGAGAAGCCGACCGACACTGCGCCTGCCGGGACCTCGACGTAGTACTCATTGAGCGCCACCGGAGTCCCCGTGAGCCTGGCGTAGAACGCGGCCAGCCCCTCGACGTCGTCGGTCACGATCCGGCTCTGGACCAGTTCCATGTCAGCTCCCCGCACCACTGGCGGTCTCGGGTCGGCCGGCGTCGGCCTGGCCGAACCCTGGCGCGCCTGCCGGGATGTCCAGCTCAGTCCCGGCGTAGTTGAGGAAGTAGGAGGTGAAGACGGTCAGGCCCAGGTAGGCGAAGGCCTCGGCAAGCTGCTCGTCGCTCCAGCCGCTGCCCGCAGCCCGGGCCCAGGTCGGGTCGCTGACGTGCCCGGAGTTCGCCGCGGCTTCCCGCACCACGCTGATTAGCGCGTCGGTCTTCTCCTCGCCGATGTCCTTGCCCGCGCGGAGCACCTCCACCTGGTCCGGCCGCCAGCCGGACCGCAGCGCGAGCATCGAGGTGATGGCGAGCGCGTATTCGCTGCCGTCGTGGACCGCGGCAGCGAGCATCAGCGCAGAACGGGCGGGCGCCTCGAGGGTGCCGTGCCGGGCGGTGGCCCGCCTGATCGATACGTAGGCGTCGAGTACAGCCGGCGAATGCGCCATCTGCGCGTGCAGGTTAAGCAGCCGTCCGGTCGGTGACAACTGGACCATTTCCGCCAGCAGGGACCGCGTGGCCATCGGGGCGTCCCCGATGCTGTGGCTCGGTATGCGGGTCATGATGATTCCCTTCATCGCCGGAGTGCCAATACCAGGCAGGGCTGCGGCACGTCACAGGCAAGGACGACATGGGAACCGGGAAAGTGACACCAAGGCCTCGGGCGGCCGTGCGTTGTCACAATGCGCAGAGCTGCGTCGTCCAGTAAGAAGAGTCACATGCGCGCGACCTCGCCGGGCAGGCGAACGCGGAGCGGCCGGTCTCAGGAAGGATGCGGCATGCACGGTGAACAGGACGGCGCGAAGATCAGCCAGGCCTACCAGGACCACCGCCCATACCTCCTTGATCTCGCATTCCGCATGCTCGGCGACATCGGCGCGGCTCAGGACATCGTGCAGGACGCGTTCACGCGCCTGATGGCCGCGAAGCTCAGTGAAATCGAGGACGAGCGCGGATGGCTGATCGTGGTGACCAGCCGACTCTGCCTGGACCAGATCAAGTCAGCCCGCTCCCGCAGGGAGCGCGCCCACGACTCCAGCGAGATCGAGTTCGTCGCACCGCGCCATTCGGGGCTGGCCGATCCAGCCGACCGGGTCACGTTCGACGACGGAGTCAGGCTCGCGCTGCTCGTCGTGCTGCAGCAGCTCAGCCCTGCCGAGCGGGTCGTGTTCGTCCTGCACGATATTTTCCGCATGCCGTTCGATACCGTCGCCGAGACGGTGGGCCGCAGCGCGCCAGCCTGCCGCCAGCTCGCCGGCCGGGCCAGGCAGAAGATAGCCGCGGGCCCGGGCAGTGCCCACTTCGACATCGCTTCCACCGAACATCGACTGGTCACCGAGAAGTTCATCGCCGCGTGCTCGAGCGGCGACTTCAGCGGCCTGCTCGAGGTACTGGCTCCCGATGCCTGGGGCGATGTCGATCTCGGGCCCGGAGTGGAAGGCCCTGGAGTCTTCAGGGGCGCGGATCGGATCGCGCAGAACCTGCTGCGCTTCTGGGGCCACGGCGCAATACTCGTCTCCCTGCCGGTCGGCGGTCAGCCCGCGGTGCTCGCCTTCACCAGGCGGCAACTTGCCGGGGTGCTGATGTTCACGATGCGAGGCGAGCTCATTCAAGCAATCCACGTCATCGCCGACCCCCGCAGGTTGGACTTCCTCCGCTCGCAGCTCGCGCCCCCGGCCTAGCGCGGCCGCCAGGACTCGGGCCGCGCCAGCCTCGCCATGTCACTATCCGCGGACACGTCACGTCCTTACTGGTGCCGCCGCAACTCCGGCGGCCGAAGAAGGAGCGGCAAGATGAATTCGCAGCCTCAACGGCTGGCTCACGGCGCTGCCGGCCCGCTTGAGCCGGTCGGGCCATCACCGATTGCCAGGATCGTGATGCGGCCAATGACCAAGATGCTCAACCCGCTGATCGTCAAGCTCGCCGGCCGGCAGCACTTCCGCATGGCCGCGCAGATCCGGCACGTCGGCCGGCGCTCGGGGCGGACCTACACGACGCCGGTCAGCGCCAGGCGCAGTGGTGACATGATCCTGATCGCGCTCACGTTCGGCAATCAGTCCGACTGGTCACGCAATGTGCGGTCGGCCGGCCGCGGCTCAATCCGGATCGAGGGCGAAGACTACGACGTCACGCAACCCCAGATCATGAGCCGCGAGGAGGCCAGGCCGCTCGTGCAGGCCGCGTTCAGCCCCATGGAACGCGCCGGCTTCCGCATGCTCGGCATCAAGCAGGTCATGGCCCTGCGGCTGGTATCAGCCACGCATCTGCCGGGCGCGGCAGCCGCCGCGAACACCACGGGCGCCGCATAGACCAGACGCCGCCCCGGGCTCGCAGCGCAGACCAATACCCACAACCCGCGTTGCTCAGCGGCAGCGCCTCACGCAGCCGGGCCTGCCGCTCCATCGTGCCCGGCGCATCACCTCACTGGATCCCCCACCTGCGCTGATGTCCCCGCAGTCGCATCACAGCTCCCCCAGTCTGCGCGTTTCGCGCGAGTCCTATTGGCACGGTCATTGGCAGCACCTTACAAAGCCACGCGGAGTCGGAAGGAAGTGAGACACGTCGTGACTATTGTTCTGCTTGCAGAATGTGACTTCGGACGCAGCGTCAGCCGACTCGCAGGAGCTCGTCGCCGAAGTCGGCCATCAGGCTCAGCCGACCGCCGAGCGCCTCCACGTACCGGTCCAGCACATCGCGGGTAGCGACCTTCCCGGTCTCAATCTGGCTCACCCGGCTCTTGCCTACTCCCATCCGCGAGGCGACCTGCGCTTGGGTGAAGCCGCGGCGGCGGGGAATCTCCGCCAGCCACGGGCCTCGGCCAGCATCGCCTCCTTGCCTGCTTCGAACTCCTCGCGGCCGATCCGTTCGATGTGCTCGTCGCGGATGTCCGACCACTTGCTATGCGGCATCACGCGCCTCCTTCTTCCTCGGCCCGCTCTTTCAGGTAGATCTCGAGCAGTTGCTCCGCCAGCGGGATCGCCTCTCGGTAGCGCCGTCAACCAGATGTGCCAGAACCGCCGTTCGGGGTAGCTCGGGCATGTCAATGTTTATGGATTCTGACTGCACCGAGCGGGTGGTCTGCACGGGGCAGAGTTACGGCTGTTCCCAGTGGTCGAGCACTTCGTAGTGCGCTGCGCGCCGATCGAAGTCGGCGAGCACTTAGGATCAAGGCGACAGGACGCGACAGTCGGAGGAGGTGCGGTAAATGATCATGACGAGGCCGATTCCCCTCTCTAGGCCAACTCCCCTTCAGGGGCTGACTCCTCTCAAGTTGCTTGGCGGTGGCCTGCTGCTGTGGCACATCGACCGGGCCGTTAAGCACCAGCGGACCTGCCCAGAATGCGCCGACCGCGACTTCTTGGCCATTACGTTCGATGTAGCGCACATGTGGAAAGCAGCGTAACCCGACGATGACACGGCCGGCGGGCTAGGCCCCAGAGCCCGCATCCGAGGATCGCAGCGGACCCTGATCCTGCACGAGCATGACAGCCTGCTCCGCGCCGCACGCGCCGACTGGACTGCCAGCACCGGGCTGTGCGAGGACTACATGAAACACCGCCGCAACGTCGAGCGCGCTGTCGCGCAGGTCGCCGCCTCTCCTCCCTTTGGGCCCGGTACTAAGGAGCGATCCCGGCCCACCCACCGACGACGATGGCCAAGATCTCGCCTTCACGAACGGCGTTCACGACGTCCCGCCCATGCCGCTGGTCTCGCCGCCGCCCTGGCCGCCGGGCCGGGCCAGGAACGCCGCCAAGACTCTTGCACCGAAGTACCAGGCCAGCAGGAGCAGGCCAGCCCAGAAGACCGCTGTCGAAATGTTGTACAGGCCATTGATTCGCGAGCACAGGGTTGCGCCGCCCGTCGGGCCGGCGCCCGGTACCGGGCCATTCCACACCGGCGACGTGCATGCCTCGTGGACATATGACCACGTGTAGTCGCCTGCGCCTGCGTGGTTGACGAAGGTGACGAATAGTGACCACACGGTCCACACGGCGAGCAAGATGACGCCGGCCCGCAGTACCCGCACGTCAGGTATTTTGATGTTCATCGGCTTGATCTCCGTTTCACCGCGCCGCGCAGGAATGCCCCGGAGTTACAGGCACAGGTACTGATTATCGCCGCCACGGCGCCATTGCGTGCGCTACTTGGCGTTGCCGCAAGTGACGTACTCGATGGCGGTATTATCAGAATCGCCGGGCACTAGATCAGACTGATCCGATTCAGACCAGTTGCCCCGTACGTGTAGATAAACGTGTAGCCCGAGCCATCCGCTGCTGGCTGCGCGCCGAAGAACCTGAAACCGTTCCCTTCGGGTACTTGCAAAACGACAACATCGCCATAGCCGCTCGGCGCGCTAAGCGGCGAAAAGAGACGATTCAGGGTGCATAGCGGGTTATCGGGATTCACAACGCCGACGCTTGCGCTGACCCCGTTTCGGGAAGTTCAGGTCGCACGTTTCGATCTGGTAACCCGAAAGATCGCCGGGCCATGCGGGGCCCGGTAGCACCCGGTGCGTTGCCATCATCGCAGCATGCCTGCCGCAGCAGCGCCGGGTCGGGCAGGACGGCCGGGCCGGCCGCGTCGAAGCGGGTCTGCGGGGACTTCTCGGCGGGCTCAGGGGCTGGTCGGTTGCTTGTGTACCGACGCCTGGTAGATCTGCTCGATCGAGGAGTCGAGCTGGGCGTTGAACTGCTCGTCGGTCTGATTTTCGGTCAGCCCTTCGAGAAGCGCGCGCGAGAAGCTGGCGATGAGGGTGGGATCGCGGGCGAGCCGGGCGCAGGCCTCGTCCCGGCTGTAGCCGCCCGACAAGGCGACGACCCGCAGGACGCGCGGGTCAGATGCCAGGTCGCCGTACAGGCCAGGCCGGGTCGGGATGGTGATCTTCAGCATCACGGTCGTGTCCCCGGGCAGCGCCTCGACGTGCTTGGCGATGGCGTCGCGCAGCAGCGTCTCAGCCTGCTCCTTGCGCGGGCTGGAGATGCTGACTTCGGGCTCGATGATCGGCACCAGGCCGGCGGCCAGGATCCGGCTTGCGTAGCCGAACTGCTGGTCCACGATCGCCGCGATCCCGGCCTCGCGGGCGTCGTTGATCACCGACCGCATCTTGGTACCGAAGATGTGGTGCCGCTGCGCGCGCTCGAGCAGATCATCGAGGGCCTCGATGGGCTTCATGAGCTGCACGCCGTCCTGCTCGGCGGCAAGCCCCTGGTCGACTTTCAGGAACGGCACCACGTTCTTCACCTCCCACAGGTACCGCGCCGCGGGGACGCCGCGGACGTCCCGTTCCATGGTCTGCTCGAACAAGATCGCCGCGAGAACGCGCGAGCCGTCAAACGCCGGGCTGGTCAGCACCCGGGTCCGCATGGCGTGGACCAGGTCGAACATCTCGGCGTCGGAGCTGTAGCGGTCCCGCCCGATGCCGTACTCGGCCAGCGCCTTCGGCGTGCTGCCGCCGCTCTGGTCAAGGGCAGCGAAGAAGCCGCGGCCGGTCCTGACTTTCTCGGATTGGGTAGTGTTCACGCTTCGTTATTCTGGCACCAGCCGTACCGGGCTGGCCCCGAGGGGATGACGGGGGCGACGAGCGGGGCGGTCACGGCCGTCCCCCGAGCCGGGAGACAGCAGGCCGCCAGGCGCCGAACGGCCCCAATCGAGCCGCACGGCCGCATGTTCAAGCGGCGGGGGAAGTTCACCGGTCTGTGTGCACGAGAGGAACTTGAACACCGAAACGGAAATCTCCCCTTGTGTCCGGCAGCACCTGGCGGGTGCCCTCCACGCCAGAAATCCGGTCACCCTTCGTAAGAAAGACAATGGCGCACACGCGGAAGTATCCGCCGATATCTGGCGGGCCGTAGGTCCGCAAGGACGGTGCTTCGGGAGGCGCTCAGAAGTGGTGATTCAGTGCCCAGCTTGGTCAGCACGCCTGCAGTTATCCGGCCAGCTCATGGGCTCTTAGCAGCGGGCTGGGGGTGGCGGCACTCCACGTTGCGCCGCCGGAGATATTGCCGCGACAGCGATGAGCGCGGTCCACCGGGCATGCCCTGGCTCAGTGAGGAGCTGCGCGGCGTGGCGTGAATCGTGGGATAGGTGTCGTTGACGCCATGGCCGTGCGGGCCGCAGGGTGAAGGAGTGCACCAGCGCCGGATCGACTTCGTGATCTTCGATGGCTTCCAGCCACTCGATCTCGTCGGCCCGCATGAGGTGTTCCAGTACGCGGGCATGCTGTCTGGCGGTTACTGCTGCCAGGTCGTGGCTCCCTGCCGGGGGCTGGTCCGGTCAGGCAGCGGCCTGCCGGTCCACGCCACGCACGGAGTGGCTGACCTGGACCCCGGCGGGATCGACACGCTGGTGGTGGCAGGCGGCTGCGGAGTCGATCAGGCCCGCCTCGATCCGGCGCTGGTCGGCTGGATCGCGGCCGCCGGGGCCGGCGCGCGGCGGGTCACATCGGTGTGCAGCGGGGTGTTCCTGCTGGCCGCCGCAGGGCTCGTCACGGGGCACAGGGTCACCACCCATTGGGCCCGTGCGGAGCAGCTGGCCCGGGAGCATCCCGAGCTGAGGGTCGACTGCGATCCGATCTTCATCAGGGACGGGCGGGTATGGACGTCGGCAGGGGTGACCGCTGGGATGGATCTCGCGCTCGCCCTGGTGGAAGACGACCTGGGCCGGGATATGGCGCACGCCGTCGCCCAGGAGATGGTCTTGTTCTTGCGCCGTCCGGGCAGCCAGTCGCAATTCAGCGTGCCGCTGTGGTCAGCGCAGCCGCGAACTGACCCGATCCGCTCCGTCCTGTCAGCGATCCACAGTGATCCCGGTGCCCGGCACGGCATCGCCGACCTGGCCGGGCATGCGGGGCTGAGCCCTCGCCACCTGCAACGCAGGTTCACCGCCGAAATCGGCACCCCGCCCGCGACCTACGTGGAGCGCGTGCGCATCGAGGCGGCACAACGTGCGCTCGCCGACAGCGACGACCCTGTCGCGACGATCGCGCGACGGTATGGGTTCGGCACCGCAGAGACCCTGCGCCGCGCGTTCCACCGCAACGCCAGCGTCGCCCCATCGGATTATCGGGACCGATTCCGATCTACCCGGGAGTACATATGACGACCTACGGGCTGCTTATCTTCGACGGCGCCGAGGAGCTGGACTTCACCGGCCCCTGGGAAGTGTTCACCGCCTCCCGCATGCTGCGAGACGATGCCGACACGGCCATACTCATCGCGGAACGCCCCGGCGCCAGCCGCTGCAATAAGGGCATGCGGGTCCTGCCGGACCACACGCTGGACGACCATCCGCCGCTGGATGTGCTCCTGGTGCCCGGCGGCAACGGCACCCGCCGCGAGGTATCCAACCCCGCGATCACCGACTGGATCCGCAAAACCTCCGCCGCCGCCGCATGGACCACAAGCGTCTGCACCGGGGCGCTGCTCCTGCACGAGGCGGGCCCGGCGCGCGGCCGCAAAGTGGCCACCCACTACGCCTTCGAAGACACCCTCCAGGCCCGCGGTGACATCACCGTGGTCCGCGACGCCCGCTACGTCGTTGATGGCAACCTGGTCACGAGCCAAGGCGTCTCCGCCGGAATCGACATGGCGCTCTGGCTCGTCGGCCGCCTCCACGGCCGCGATCACGCACGCACCGTCCGCCGTTACATCCAATACGAACCCGCACCGCCCTACCTCGCCGACGAGCCGGTCAGCAGCTGAAACCAGACAGCCCTGCCCACTTATCAAGGACGCGTGGACCCGGCCAGGGCGCATGTTGATCTTCACGACTCGCAACTCCGCCCGCGATGCACCTGCCCATCACGTCCCGAGGAAGCGTCCGATGCCTTGCTAAGTGATAATGACGGTCATCGGGTGGGGATTCGTCCTTCGAAGTAAATCGTGAACGAGCGAGAGCCCGGATGAGCAGCGGTATCCGCCGCTAACCAGCCCGGTCCGCGGGACCGGCAAGGCACAGACGCAGGTCGACAGGAGGCGGCCATGTATGCACTCGTCGCACGCAGCCGTTACGAGGCGCTGAGCGACTGCGTCTATCTCAACCAGGCTTCCCTGGGTCTGATCCCGCGCGAGTCCGTCGACGCCATGGCGCGTTTTGTGCGGGATGTCGCGCAGTATGGCAACGTGCGGATGTCCGATGCCGCCGAGGCCCGGGTCCTGGACGATCTCCGCGATGCCGCTTCGGCACTGCTGGACGCGCCGCAACGATCGATCGCCGTCATCGGAGGAGCCAGCGAAGGTCTGGGCCAGGTCGCAGCGGCGCTCGCAACGGGATCCGCCGAGGTGCTCCTCGTGCCCAGCGATTTCCCTAGTGTCACCTATCCGTGGCTCGGTGCCCGCGCCCGGCTCGGCACCACCATCCGCTGGGTCGAGGACGAGCCGCAAACGGACCTCAGTACCGCGTTGATCGAGGCCATCAGCGGCTCCACGTCGGTGGTGTGCATCAGCGCGGTGCAATATGCGACTGGCACCGCCATCGACGTCAGGGCCGTTGCCAAACGCGCCCACGAGGTCGGCGCGAAGATCGTCGTCGACGCCACCCAACTCGCCGGCGCGGGCCCGGTCAGCATGCGGGAGTGGTCGGCGGACGCGCTAGTCTGCAGCGGATACAAGTGGCTCTCCGCTCACGGCGGCGTCGCGATCCTCGCGGTCAGCGACCACCTCATCGCCGCGACGCCCAACATCATCGGGTGGAAAGGCACCGTCGACCCGTTCGACTTCGACGCGACAACCCTGACCCTGGCCCACGACGCGCGCCGCTTCGAGCTATCCACCATGGCCTACAGCTCGGCGGTCGGGCTCAGCTCCTCGATCGCACTGCTCACCGACGCGGGATTGCCAGCCCTCGCGCAGCACGCACGCGGCCTGGCGACCGAACTCATCGAGCGGGTGCGCCCCCTGGGCTGGATGCCATTTCGCCGGCCCGGTACCGCTGGAGCAAGCAGCCACATCATTTCGCTGCGCCACAGCTCGCTGTCCGCGGCCGCAGTGCAGGCCGCGCTGGCCGACGACCATCGCGTGATCGTCAGCTCCCGCGGTGGCGGAATCCGGATCTCACTCCACGGCTACAACGACGGCAACGACATCGAGGCGCTCGTCGATGCACTGGCCGAGGTCGGCCCCGCCTTGCATTGAGCCGTTCGGACGCCGCCGGCCGGGGAATACCGGCCTCTTCGATGACATCGCGTACGGCTACCGCAACGGCTGACGCCACCGGTTTCCCGGCAACGGTTTCCCGGGCAGCCGATGGTGAGCGATCCTGAGCACGACGTGCCATTCCGCAGTCAGGCAATCAGCTCATCACCGAGTTCGGAACTGGACGACGACGCCGCTGGCAAATCGGAATGAGCGGCGCGTCGTAGCAGCGAGCTGGACTGGCGCCCACGCGGCCCTCGGCTGTCAACGGCACACCAATTTTGATCCCTGGCGGCATGTTGGGCTGGGCGCCTACGTCGGCGACGGATGAAGCGATGCTCACATGCCGAGAAGAAGGCAAGCGTTGAGCTCAACTGGCGGGCATGAAATTACATGCCGAACATTCGGGCCCATTCACGGTTAAATGCCTCCGATTCTTCATTATAGGCGCGGATCTCGGTCGCGTACTTGCGGCCGATCCTGTAATAGCCGAGTTGGGCCAATTTAGTGCGCACCCTGAATGCCCGTGAATGCGGTCGAAGGCTCCGTCGGCCGGCCGGATTTGAATTCACCGAGTGGCGTGGTGGTGGAGAGTCACTCGCGCTCGATCCTTCGCAGCCCGTGCGCGGGCGTCCACCACTCAACGACGAGCATCGTGGCCTCCTCGTTGAGGTGGGTGTGCACGACCTCGGCGATGTCGGCGTGGAAGCGGTCGCCGTCTTGTCCTTCGGTGATCGGTCCGGCAGCGATCGCCCGGCCGGAGATCTTCGCCTCGCCCGGCCACTGCGCCTCGGAGCCCTCGACCGGGTCGACCGTGGCGCTGTGCAGGGCGAACCGCGGGTCCCGGCGCAGGTCCGCGCCCTTGCGCGCGTTCGGCATCGAGCCAACGACCAGTTCGCCGTCCTCGAAGACCG
>WNFD01008120.1_pt1 | contig 33606 bp, 44 predicted proteins | sample 5400491 | NCBI WGS metagenome assembly WNFD01 (sample SAMN13153343, study PRJNA577476) | soil metagenome | isolation source: 120 cm saprolite under Douglas fir tree site 2 hole 2 replicate 2 | place: USA:California | collected 2015-04-18 | reverse complement strand
GCTGCGATAGACCCGGTACCCCGGCCATCCCAAAATCTTTGTCCATTCACTTTCGCTCATCCTACAGAGCGTACGCAAAACTTCAACATTAGGAAACCCACGTCAATCGACCACTTGTTCAGATTCCTGCGCAGAGCCCGCGATTCGAGATCGCAAGATTCATATAGTCGGGAAGCCCGAGCTAGCAATCAAGGGAACACCGGTTTATCTTGACGTCGAAGGAATGCCGGATCGCGACTTTTACTATCTCATAGGCATCCGAATACCTGCGGAGCCTTCGTATCTCCAATACAGCTTCTGGGCGGATGATATTGGTGATGAGGAAACGATCTGGCGCTCCCTGCTCAGGGTCCTAGAACGGATTGACAACCCTGTCGTGATTCATTATGGAGCCTACGAAACCACGTTCCTCAAGCGACTCGCGCGCCGATATCCCGACTCAGCTGCCGACTCCTCCTACGTCAGCACACTCATTACCCGCGGGATCAATCTCTTGGGGATCACTTATTCCCAGATCTATTTTCCAACATATTTCCAACCGCCTCAAAGAAGTCGCCCGGTACCTTGGGTTCCAGTGGTCGCACCCTGCCGCGTCGGGGCTTCAGTCCCTTGTCTGGAGACAACAATGGGAGGAAGCGAGGGATACCTCCATCAAGCAAGTATTGATCACCTACAATCGAGAGGACTGTGAAGCTTTGGAAGTGGTTACCCGGGCCGTTGAACGGGTCGCGGTCTTTGCGCAAGGCCGTTGCTCGGTGAGCGGTGACGCGACTGAGGTCTGCGTACACTCGGAAGACGTCCAGAACCTTTCGAAGTGGCGCAAGTTCACCAGTTCTCTTCCTATCCTAGAGGAGATTAATGAGGCAGCGCACTGGGATTATCAACGCGACAGAGTCTACGTAAGAAACAGCGGCTGGCGCAGAAGATCCAATGCCTCACGCACTGTGCCTCGCACTGTCAGGCCCCGCATCAACAGCGTAGTTCTCTGTTCCGCTCCTTCTCGATGCCCCCAGTGTGGCGGTAAGAAGCTAAAAGTAGGACCCGAACAATCGAAGATCGTGTATGACCTTCACATCGGAAAGACAAGCGTCAAAAGATGGATCGTCAAATATCTCTTCCACAGCTATGACTGCCTTCGCTGCGGCGCGGAGCTTTCTCCTCCAGAGCGGACGTGGCGTCGCGGGAAGTACGGGTGGAATCTGATCGCGTTCCTGATTTACGAAATTGTGGAACTATGCGTCCCACAGCGCGTGACAACGCGTCATGTGAACCGTCTGTTTGGTCTCACTCTGCCCCGCAGTTCCGTGGGTGAACAGAAGAGGGTGGCGGCAAGGCTGTACCAGGAGACGCGGCAGATGCTGCTCCGGAGGATCGTAGAGGGAACGCTAGTTCACGCTGACGAGACTCCGATAGTGATGCAGGGCAAACGGGGTTACGTCTGGGTGTTCTGCAATTTTGACGACGTCGTCTACTTTTACAGCGAGAGCCGCGAGGCGGAGACAATGCAGAAGCTCCTGAAGGGGTTCAAAGGAGTCTTGGTCTCTGACTTCTATCCAGCATACGATTCGATAGACTGCCCGCAGCAAAAGTGCTTGATTCATCTCATGCGCGATCTGAACGATGATATGTTGAAGAATCCGTACGACGATGAACTGCGGCAGATGGTACAGCAGTTCGGCGCATTGCTCAAGCAGATTGTGGATACCATTGATCGCCATGGTCTGAAGAAACACTTCCTCAATAAGCATCATTGCGAAGTGAAGCGGTTTTACAGGTGGCTTTTCAACCGGCAGTGGCAAAGCGAAGTGGCCGTGAAGTGCGAGCAACGCTTTGAGAAGAATCGGAAGAAGCTCTTCACTTTCCTTGGCTATGATGGCGTGCCGTGGAACAACAATAATGCGGAACATGCGATGAAGGCATTTGCCGCGCTTCGGGACGTAATTGAAGGGACAACAACGGTCTCGGGGATTGAAGAGTATCTCGTTCTTCTAAGTGTTTCTGAGACGTGCAGGTACAAAGATCTTGATGTGTTGGAGTTCTTTCTTTCTGAGGAAAAGGATATCGATGGCTTTCTAAGAAGCCGCGGGCGTACCAGAGCGCAGCCCAGTCGGTCCAATGAGAAGCCAACACAGGACCGTATTGTACAAACGGCACTTGAGATATTGGCCACTCATCCTGCTGGGCTCGGATTCTCGTCACTTGTTAAAAGACTTTACGAGCTGCTGCCCCGCGAGTCAGAAAACACCATTCGGATTTATACGTGGAGATTGCCCGCCTGGCGACCGCAGGAGGTATACAAGCCGGCGAGAGGGATCTTTCGACTCGCTCGGTTTCGTGAAACCGAAGCTAGTGATGTTGAGATGAACAGGATTGTCACGTAACAAATGGTGAGCCTCACGAATGCTGTAGGGTCTATACCAACGTTCGTGGGGCGTCACCAGGCTATCGCATTGCTCAGCATTCAGTTTCGCAGCCTCGACGCCGTGATGAACTGCATGTTGACTGTGCCCGTGAGCCAGGTAAGCATGGTGTGCCGCCTTTTCGTGCTCCTCGGCCTGATTGTATTTTGCTGCCTCGTTTCGTGATTCCGGCGGCGACATACACGGAACTTCAGGAGCTTCGCGCCAAGTCGCGCTTCGCGACGCCGCACGGCACGATCTACTATGAGAGTGGCCAGCACTATATGACTCAGACGACGGAGGAACAGTCTGAGCGGGAGAAGGCTGCATTCGAAGAGTGGATGCGGTGCGTAGAAAGCCAGACGACCGTTGTTTGAGTTCGTGAGGTTGCCGCGCTCGATCGCGAACGACGCAAACCATTGGAGAAAATCTTCGGATGGGAGGGAGTCGAGGCCCGGCTGTTGCTGCATTGGCGCCTGGGAGCATTCTCTGGACCGACGATCTCGTTTTCGCGGAGGTTGCCAAGTCGGAACTCGGCGTCGAAGGAGCCTGGACCCTGGCCCGCGTTGAACACCTCGTCAATCGCGGCCTTATCGACCGAGCGGTGGCGGAGGAGGCCTACGCAAAGCTGGTGGGCTTCAATTACCAGATAACACATTTTAGGGGCAGCGTGATCGTCGCTGCCTTGCGCGTTTCGAACGGCTCGGTCGCTGCTTTCCCGATGCGCCGGATGATCCAAGCTTTCGGACTTTGGCGGCCGCAGGCGCTCATCGGAACACGGCATTCCTCATGCTCGCCGAGTTCGTCCTGAAGTTGTCGTTGGAGCCGCTCCTGCCCGAGACAAAGTGCAGGGCGATTAAGGCGCTCCTCGACACGTTTCCGACCGACACCGCGACCGAAGCGCAGCTGGAGGAAGCACGAGTTTCTGGGGAGAAATTGATTGTCAGGAGCGCAAGCGATGAATCAGAGAGATGTCGTCGAGAACGGCAATTCCCAGCTTGCTCAGATATTCCCTGGCGGGGTCCTCGAAGAAATCACTGTCCTTCGTGCACAATATGTCTGCCTCACCGATGATGGCCGTCTGCATAACGATAATGTCGTTCACATCACGGATGGGCGAAGCGACGAGAGGATTCAGTTCCACAAGTTCCGAGGCTTGGTGGAGGAAATTGACGTAGTCGAAAACAAGGTTCTCGGTCAGGTCGTAGAACGCTTGTAAGCGGGGATAACGCAAAACCCTGGCGAGTTCATGCAGCATCTCGTTTGAAAGCAATAGAGTATGTTTGCTCTCAACGACGTTCAATAGCAATTCACGGGCGAGACCGTGCGAGCGCTCATTGGCTCGAACCAAGATCGTCGTATCGAGGACGATTTTCACTGGTGCGGGCGATAGCTGGGACGTGTGCTTCTGATGGCCTCGGTGAGGATTTCGTCGGCTTCCTCTGCGGAGCCCGGTTTGCGGCGGGAGTCCACTTCGGCGAAATACTTCCTCAGTTGCTCGAATTGCTCTTGCCGCCGCTGTTCAGAGAGGGCAGGGGGCTCAATAGCACGGACGCTGATAGCCTCATCTGCCAGTATGCGGCGTCCGAGCAGGCTTTCGAGAACGGTCTTCTGGTCGGGCGAGAGGTCTTTGGCGTTGCGAATCATGGACTAGTCCTAAAACTCATTATATCGGAGCGTATCCTAGCCTTCCGGGAGAATATCTGAGAGGGCACGGTCGTGCTTGAGAGCTTGAGATGGTACGGCTGGCGAATTGTTGTTTCGCCAGCCAGACGCGGTCAGCCCTTCGATTTTCACTTGTGATTCCAAGGTGCGGTGCCGCTCAAATCTCGGTGGTGCACACTTGCTGCACAGTTGTGTCCGAACATGGCCTTTTCAGCCCGAAATCGGCTAGTATCTTCCGACTTAAGTCGTTGAATCCGAACAACAGGCCCAAGGACGGCTTAGTTTGCTAAACCGTTGTACGGGCTAACACCTGTACCGAGGGTTCGAATCCCTCCCCCTCCGCCATAAAGTCTGCAGCGCATAGAGATTCCCCTGGATTGCTTTGAGAATTGCGGAAAATGGCTGGAATTTCGCGATCGTTCCTCTCAAGATCGAGGCTTCCCGGCTTCCCGCAGGGTTTGCAGCCGGGTACGTCGATATTTTCTGGTCTGCGGATCACGGACCATTGCGCCCGTGCCGTAGTCCATCCACTTGGGATTCTTCGATTCTTCTCCTGGTCCTGTCAGAATCACTGCGCGGGCCTGCAGTGGCCCTTTTCCACGCAACTTGCGCAACGTGGCGCTTGACCGTCTGATAGCCATCGCCGAACCCGCTCTCCCATACCAGGTTTTGCCAGATTGCGGTGAATCGCGGCCGCGACTCAAACCTAACTCGATGGCTTCACGGAATGGCTCGCAGACACTCCGTTTAGGATTTTCTGCTTCCGACTCCACGCCAAATCCGGTGGTCACTTCGTGGGGCCGGTTTTGCCGGCGCTCGCCCTCCCCACACACTCGGCGGACGTATGCCGACGACGGACGCCTTCAGATAGGAACTCACCGTTACGTATTCACGGCATTCACTCTTTCGCGAATTTTACCCTCGCGACTGCAAATCACCTTGGGCGCAAGGGCGCATTTGAGTTGAGATCACTGATTCGTAAGCGCAACCAGACCAATCAGTTACAGACTAAACTCCCTACTTCGGGACCAGGGGGTCGGAGGTTCAAATCCTCTCTCCCCGACCAATCTTTCTCTCGTTCTCTCAATCGTTTACACTGCCTCGACTGCTTCGGTTTTTTCGGCCGTTTTCGGTACATTCGGTACAACTGTTGTGCCAGAGCTCGCCTCTTCCGGAATCTTTTCAGCAGGTTACGAAATCGATTCTCTAACGGACACCGGAACTGAGCAAACACCCCCGGCGAGCTTCTCCACTGAAATCACGTGAATACAAGTTTTTCTGAGGAATGACCCCTTAGCTTCGCACCAGCGTCGCTTCGAAGCTGCTCTGCACGCAGAAATCGCTGCAAAGAGTTTGATCAGATCGCATCCGAGGTGGCAAGCGACCTGAAAGAACTGCGGCGGCAATGTCCTTTCGCCGCCGTACAAGAGCCCTTTGCGCGTGGATTTGAGCGAGGACGGGAGTATCACCAGCGCCTGTGCGTTGAATCCAACGCGGTTTGACCCGTGGCGGAAACATTTGGTTCGTCCCCACACCTCTTGCGCCGATGCACCTTCTTCGACGTATCGGGAACAATTCCGTATCGTAAGCTTTGATTGAATAGAATTTATTCCTTGGAGGAATCGACCGAGAACGCTCCTGGGCGAGCAGCCATTCAAGGAGAACCGCTCGATAGAGGGTTACGACTTGGCCGTCAAGTTCGGCCGAACTTCGATCTCCGATGATCTGCGAACTAGGCAATCCTAATGGGGATTTCTCCTGACGACTGCGGTCCAGTTGGATATAACAAGTGTTTGAAAGCAAAGGCTTTTTGGACTACAGTCTGTATGGCCTTCGCGGATGCTTTAGGTCCTGGGTATGGAAAGTTCCAAGTCAAATGGCGCGACGACTGGCAATTTGCTTGACGATCGTGAGCCCGGCCTCAACGGCTCGGAATGTAACCTTGATGCAATAGCATCGGGTTTCACTTCCAGTGAGGTTCCCTCCTGGGAGGGGCTTGCCGGCCTACTTGCCGGATTTACGCCCGACGACATTCAGCCGCTGGCTGCGGCTCGCGAGTTGGAGTCGGTCTATCCCATGCTCCATGCCTTAACTCGCGGGGCTTTGGGAGACTTTTTCGTCCGTGTTGCAGCACTAGAGTCCCTAATTGCAGATGGCCGTAGTCCGCTCGCTACTGCCCACATTGAAGAGGTGCTCTACTGGCTCAATGACAACGCTCGTGACCTCGTGATGCGAACGCTCCGCGGAAGCGGGTGGATTACTTACAGCGTCGCCGATGGTTACCGCATTAGCAGCGCGGGACAGTTTGTTGCGATTGTACTCTCATTCTTGCGGGCCCGAGTGCGCCAAGGCGATCTTCTGCCAACGATAGAAGGCATTGACTACATGATTCGGTTGGGAGTGGACCCGATTCGCCAGGTCCTCCTACTGCGATCCTGCCTTGAGGACCTGCGGAGCTCCATGGAGGATGCTCGCAACTCCCATTCAGAAGTGATTCTTCGCGGCGCCTCAGCCCGTTTATTAGAGGCGTTGGAAGTGTCCGAGCGTATCAGAGAAGTGCTCGCGCGAGTGCCATTAGAAATGACGGAAGCTCGCAGAGTGGCTCAAGATGTGCATGATTTGCTCAGCAGACTGCATGGTGTCGGCAGCGACTTACATGCAGCCATCACGGAGGTCGGGCGCCAGTACCTTCACCTCGTTGCAGGACTTACGACCTCAGATATTGTGACCACGCTCATGCAGTTGTCCGTTGAGGAGCTTAGTAACGCGGCAAGTTCCGCAATGCAGCCCCTTTTCCGAAGGCCTGTTTTCGTTGTGCCAGAACTGTTGGCCTCGGCTGCGGAAGCCTACCTCACGCGTGTTCAATCGAGTGCAACACCCACCGAATGGACAGATCCTCCGGAACCCCAATCGACAGCAAATGCCGCTCACATTCCCGAGGAAATCGTGCAACTAATGGACGATCTTGATCGGCTGATCGAGTCAGGGCGAACTGAACCACTTGCGACTTTTGTGCCCAGGCGGACTGCTCCTGAAAGCCTGTTGCGAGCCAGCCTTCTGCCTTTATTGGGGAAAGTTGTCGGCGGTGAAGGGGTTGCGGGAAGGTTAGGCGCAATGCAGCTCAAGGTGACTGTGGAAGCTGGCGGTGCTCTCACAGCGGCGGCAGCCCCATTAGTGGAATTAAGCGAAGGAGCAATTGGCATTAACTCGGAGGTCAAGAACTATGGCTGAGGTTGAGCGAATCTGCGCCCTCCTGATTGCTTCTGGGTGGGTTCGTCGTAACGATCTTCGTGACCTCGAACATCCTCAAATAAGGACCGACGTTGAAGCACGACTGCGTTCCTGCGGTCTTTCTCTTGCGACAAGTGCCTACAGCGACTACTACGGCTTGCAGCTCGCATCAGAAATCTGCGACGCCACTGTGCTCGATACACCAACCAATCTGGACTTGAGCCGGGACGCCTGTGCTCTTCTAACAGTTCTCTGGGCTCGCCTGGCGCTTCAACGGCGAACAGCGGAAGACACTCACGATGCGCCTACCATGCAAACTTCCCTTTTACCTCTGCAACGAGGGGAACAGGCCCGCTCTTTTAATCCATCAGTCCGGTTCGAGACGCTCGTCCAGGAATTCGGTTCCAGGCTCGGGGGCCGCACCCGGCTGCGGTCCCTCCTCAGCCGACTACGGAGGTTGGGCTTCATCACCTACCACCACCTGGATGATATTCAGGCGGGTGCGCTTTTGGAGTTGGGGATTGACGGAGAAAAAATGATTGCCTTCATTCGTTCGCGTGTACTTGGCGAACTACTTAGCCGTGCCCAATCGCGCCCACCAAATCACGAGTCATCGAAACAATCGTCGCAGAGTGAACGCCCGCATGACGCTGCCCGAATTTCCGCGACTGGCACCGACTCGAAGCCAACCACCGGAGTCGGCTAATGTTCCGTTTTCTGGAGTTGGATCTGCACGGTTGGGACTTTTGGCAGCCGCTGCGCGTTCCCTTGGACGCGGGTGTCGTTGTGCTGTCAGGCCCAAACGGGGCTGGCAAGACCACCATGCTCGATGCTATCCGCCAAGTCCTTCATGCCCCGCGGCTCAGCCAGAATCGACGCATATCACACTACATGCGGCGGCCCAACGAACCAGCCTTGATTCGCGCCGTCGTTTCTAATCGTGCCGACCAACGCGGCAAACGACCCTTTGAGCGGCAAAAGGTGCTGACTGACGAGGCCACTTTAGCTTGCGCGCTTGTTCCCAACGGCGGTTCACCAGAAAAAAGATTTCTTGTTCTTCCAGGCAGAGTCTCACCGCGCGATTTGCAGCAACGCCTCCTGGAAAGTCGCGATTGGTTTTCACCCGAGCAATACCGCCGCATCCTCGAGAATGCGGGCGTGTCCCGCAGCTTGATGCACATTTTGGCGCTTGAGCAGGGCCGGGCGGACGAGTTATCAAGACGGAATCCGCGTGAGCTTTTCGGATGGATCATGGAGGCACGTGGTTCCCAGCAGGTACTGGACCGTTACACGGGCGCCCGCCGACAATACGAGGACTCCATGCGGGAAGTTGACCGCCAAAATGCCCAGGCGCTTCGCTGCCAGGCGGATTTGGGTGAGCTGGATCGCAAGGTCCGGCGGCTGGAAGAGTATCTTGAGAAAAAAGCGCGTCTCAAGAGTGCTGAAGAGATCAAAACAGCGGCTTCGCTTCAGGTGTCTCTGGTGGAGCTTCGCGACATCGAAAGGAAACTGCCGGAGTTGCGCACCAAATCCGCGAATCTGGCAACCACAGCAGATCGATTGCAACGAGATGTAGAGACTCAGGCAGCCTTGCTGGAAAATCTTCGCGTCGATCTCAAAACGCGAACGGAATCGGCGCGGCAAGCCCTCAAAAACTGTGACGACGCTATTGCCGCCTACACCCGGCTCTTAACCGACGTGGAAAGACGGCGAAAAGCTGCAGTCGAACTGGCCTCAATCCCTGAAGAAGACTGTTCGCACCTAGAAAGCGAACTCGGTAAGGCCCGTACTGACTACTTTCGAGCAGAACAGCTTAGCGCGGATCGAGCTTTGGAGCTTGAAAAAATCAACAAGCTTATCGCAGACCTTGAGAGCGGAATTCGGCACTATCCGGATGAAATGCAGAACACGCTGGAAGCCCTTGCCCGGGAGAGGATAAAGGCTACTGTGATTGCGGAGCGGGTCGAGGTTGTCAACCCACCCTGGAATGCCGCTATCGAATCTGCGCTTGGCAATCTCAGATACGCTATTTGCGTCCAGTCCAAGGACGAAGGTCGAGCGACAGCGATTGCTCGGGATCATGCATTCCTCGGCCCCATTGTCGCGAGCGAGAAGCTCAGAACCGAATCTGCGAGCGTAGGTCCCTTTCAGTTTACCGATTCTGTACCGGAATGGCTGGTTCAATGGGGAAGAGAACTAAACCTCAGCGACACAAACGAGCTCGAAGCAGACAAGCCCTCAATCCTCCGAGACGGCACAAGGCGGGACAGATATGGCATTTGGGTATCGCAAGCGTCCGACAGTGTACTGGGCGGACTCGCGATACGCGATCAACTGCAGCACGCTCGCCGAAACCACGAACGCACAGTCGCCGAACTCGCGGCAAGCGATGAAAGCATGCGACAAGCCGGCGTCCGCGTCAGCGATCTCGAAGCGCGCTTGGCTCAACAGCGCCGGCGAAATGAACTCCTACCAGAGATAGCACATCTTGCCGAACTGGAGCGCGATCTCGCCCAGGCCACTGCTTCCGGTGATAAGCACAAACAGGCACGAGATGCGGCGAGCGAGGCCTTGACCATGGCACAACGTGCCGTGCTGAATGCCGAGACGCTGTTAGAGCAAAAGAACAGAGAACTCGGCGAGCGCATCAACGAACTGAGTGGCACTCGGTCCGCCGCAATCGAAATGGAGCACAGAAAGAACCAACTTGAGCCGGGCATTGAAAATCTTAAGCTTGGACTCGACCCGGCGTTACTGAGCCAAGCTGAAGCTGGAGAGCTGCCTTCCCCAGCAATCGCTGAGCGGGATACTGAGCGGGCGCAGAATGCAGTAGTTGCTCTCGAAAACGAAGGGGGCATTCCTGAAGAAACGGTGCGTCAGGAACGGATTGTATTGCAGCGCAATCTCGACGATCTCATTCGCCATGTACACGATCGGCAACGCGAAGCTGATGCCGCGCATCTCGAACTTGAGCAATGCCGGGGCGACTATCTGAACGTCATCCGAAGCACGCTGCACGATTACTCTAAGCGGGCCCGAGCCCTAGCGGAACTGGCAGCAGCCAAGCTTGAGGTGGAGCTACCCGAGTTGCGTAATGATGACAAATCGCTCGATGAGGCTGGCATCGTCGTGCGCATCGGATTCGACGGGAAACCGCCCACCGAACTCGGAGACACTGGACACAGCGGCGGGCAACAGGTCATTGCCGGCCTGATCTTGCTTATGTCAATGGCCGAAACCGAAGGGGACAGTTTTTTCATCGTCGATGAGCCATTTGCTCATCTCTCCCTGGACCGCGTAGATGATGTGGGAAGGTTCTTGCGGCGTAGCGGAGCTCAGTTTCTCATCACTGTCCCCACCACTCTGGATCGCGGACAACTCGACCCCGCGTCGCTCCTTATTGTCCTGGCCAAGAAACCCGCTGACGCGATATATGCACCCTCCCCGATCGTTGCCCGCGCATGAAGCAAGCTCACACGTGCGTGAAATTCCGAAGCATTCGACGCGAAGGTCCTTGGCAACAGACGGGCCTCTTCCGTGAGCGGGAGGTCGAATCTGTTTCCATTTGCCGGGATTGCGGACGCGCGCGCCCTGGACGATTTCGCAAGATCGTCGCGGTTGAAAGAGAGGGCACTCACTCCCAAGCGGGTGGCGTAACCATCTCGTTACGCCGACTGGCGCGCCGGATCGTTAGTCTTTCCCGCGCCCGGACAGAAATTCGCGCGAACGGGTTGATTCGCCGCCTGGGTGGGGTGCAAGCTGAATCAGAGATCGAACAGCTCGCCCACGCGGCCCTCCTGAGGCTAATCTATCGCCGAGCCGGTGGAACCTTGCAGCTACACTCGATCCGCGTACTTGACTGTTCTTCGCTGGAGGAAATCGCACAGCCAGGCCTTTTGGCCCGCCGAACGGCTGCGCTCGCCGAAGCCCGCGGCACTCTGCAGAATCTCGTCAACCCAGAGGCAGTTTCCATTCGAGAGGTTCTCGCAAGCAATAAGGCGGCTGAGTTCGACGAGAGAATGATCAAGGCCCTGGCCGCTCTCGCCCGTCTCCTCGAAACAGGAGATGTCGTTCCCGCAAGAGCCTTCTCCGCTCAGGTGCTGGGAAACTCGAAGGCGCTTTCCCCCATCCGGCGACGCTTGGAAAAAATTGTCGGTCCTTTAGAACGCCTCGGAATCCGTGATTGGGGTGGGTTGGTACTAATGGCAGGCTCAGGATCGCTTTGCCTGCAGCGCGCTGAGATTCGCCTCGATAGCCTCCGCTGTGTGGGCGTGTCCTCTGAAGATATACTGGCGTTACAGAGTCTAGACTTGCCAAGGGGCGGCATCCTCGTGATTGAAAACCTTATCGCATTTCAAGCGTGTCTGGAACATGTGGGAAAGAGCACCGCCCCGCTGTTGCTCTGGTCAGGAGGATTCCCCAATCGCGGCGTTCAGCGATTGCTTGGCGAAGCAGCACGTCAGAAAGCAAGAATTCGCGTTTGGTGTGATCTAGATTTGGGTGGTATTCGGATTGCGAGATTGATTCATGAAATCACATCGGGCGCAGCCGAACCTGTCCTCATGGCCCCGGCAACCGTGCAAGAATCCAAGTTGTCTTGCTCTCTTTCTGCTGAAGGCATCGCAAGTCTGCGCCGAGATTTGGAGCAGCGTCCCGATGCCATTCTTGCAGATACGCTTAGAGCAATTCTCGGCAAAAGCCAATGGGTAGAGCAGGAAACGTTACTAGATAAGCTGTCACTAATTCTGCCCACGTGATAGCCCCGAACCGTCATCGGGCTTACTTGCCTTGCGGCAGTCCCATTCGTCATCAAAACGCGGCGAGAGAGTCCCTGCGAGAACCAAGCTTCAGGCGCGGGAACACAAAGAGTCCGAAAGCACTGTCGCGGCGGTAGCGTATTCGCTCTCTGTGCGCCCTGAAATTGTGCTTGACAATGGTAACCTAAGTGTTACCATAACGCATGGTCGAGGTTCTGGAGTACCTGGATCAGAACGGATCTAGCCCTTTTGCTGACTGGTTCAATGGTCTTGACGCTCAGGCCGCTGCCAAGGTGAGTACGGCTCAAACAAAGCTTGGCTTGGGGAATTTGGTCTAACGTGAAAGGCGTAGGTAACGGAGTCTATGAACGCGTGATCGATTTCGGGCCTGGCTACAGAGTCTACTTCGGAAAAGACGGCGATAAGGTGGTGATCCTGCTAGCTGGAGGAACAAAAAAACGCCAGGACATAGACATTACCAAAGCAAAAGAACGGTGGCAGGATTACATCGAAACGTTCCTTTCAGGTGACGCAGAAACTGGAAAAGCTATTCTGCGCGATTATATCAATGCGACTGTTGGTTTCGGGACATTAGGAAAGGCCATCGATATTGATCCAAAGAGTCTCATGCGCATGCTTGGGCCTTCAGGCAACCCGAAAACTGACAATTTTGTCGAGATCATTAACTATCTGCAGACGAGAGAAGGAGTACATCTTAAGGTGGAGGCAGCAATAGCGTAGGCCGCCGATTGTCAGCGGCGTGCATTGGGTGTGTCAAGACTTTTGTGTAAACGGCCAGGTTTTGTTTTTGGGATGGGGTGTAGGGGAAGGGTGTCCCTTCCCCTGCCCATCGATGTAGTAGCGTTCCACGTTGTCATTGCGAAACTCTCTCCAAGGCCGGCATCCGTTCCGGCCACAGAATCGTGAAGTGGTTCAATGCTTCCCGCCAGTGATGAATCGGCATGGTCCACTTCTTGGCCGCCTGCCACAACGCGAGAAACAGCAACTTCAGCGCCGCCTCTTCGTTGGGGAATCCGCCGCGGATTTTGATGATCTTGCACAAAATGCCTGAGCTTTCGGCGTGATTTTGCCTTCGCTTGCCTGCGCAATCAGCTCCTTCTCCGTCGATTGGGCTTCACGCCAGTCTGTTGTCTCCACGCTCTGCCGGAATCGTTCGCCATTTACGCTGAAATCGGTGTGCCACGTTTTACCGCGTTTGTAGAGGGCCATCTGTCTACCTCAAAAAAGGATTTCCATTCTCTTGCGTATGTCCTCGAACTTCGGGCCGATTGGAATAATCAGTAAATCCGCCGTAGGTTCCTGCACAATCGCTCCTGCGAGTTCTGTTTGCTAGGCATCGCGGGACTTGTGCCGTACCCCTTCGAGTTTGCGCCAACTCTCTATATTCGGGGTGGTGGCCACGTTGCCGGCCGCGTGACCGGCTCCTACGATTTATTGCTCACGCAGCGATGGATCGCGCAGCCAAAGCGGAGTTGAACTTCTATAGTAAGGATGATCTTTCGCGCCAGATCGGATCAGGTCTCTCGGACCTGGATACCGGTGTGCGGCTGCGCTACGAGCTCAGCCGCAAATTCGCTCCGTACATAAGGGTTTGCCTATAGCGGGTTACGGCAACACGGCCCGCTATTCGCGTCAGGCGGGAGAAACCACAAGCGACCATCGTTTCGTATTCGGGCTCCGACTGTGGTTCTGAAAATCCGGCTCGGTATTATGTAGGGGTAACTTGAAGACGCACGAAGATCACGTGCAGATGAGCGACGTGGCTGGTCTCAAGATGCCGGACGAGGTCCCCGGTGCGCGCGAACGCGAGTGCTGGTAGGACACGAACGTCACGTCCAGGTTTCAGCGAAAGAGCAGATCGAGCCAGTTGAGATGCTCTGTTTCGAATTCCAGAGCTCGGCTTCATGAATGGGAGGCCTACAGCGCACTGTATGCGGCCATTAATTCCGGTACCTATCAATAATTGTCTGTTGCTGCCTCACGAACGAAAGCGCAGCACCTGTTACCAGTTATTTTGGCTCGATCACTTTCAGTCCTGCTATTTGGGCAAAGTGACGCTGGTTGAAGGTAGCCACCGCACTTCCGCGCTCCAAGGCGGCGGCTGCCACGATAAGGTCATAGGACACAATCATTGTGCCCGACGACTCCAAGGCTGCCCATATACGCGCGTGCTCGAACGCGGTTAGCTCCGTATACGGAATGATTGGCAACATCTCCAGAATGGTTCGGAGGTAACGCTCCCGTTTGGTCTTATGCGCCCCTGGGGCTCGTTCTACCCCGTGCCACAGCTCCGCCACGGTGATGGCGGCGATCTCAAATTGATCGTCCGGCCGAGACTCCACCCAGCTTCCGAGGTCGAAAGTGCCCCTCTCGCCCCGAATGATGACATCCGCGTCGAGAATTATCGCCATCGATCGGCCGGGGCCTTGAGGGTTTTACGCGCAGCCTGCAAGTCACGATGCCAGGCTCTGGCCTCGTCTTCGGGCAACTGTGTTTTAGTCAGGGCCTCGGCTAGTTCTCGACCGACACAGACCTTCTCGTCATCGGGCACCAAGCGGGCAACTGGGGAACCATTCTTAAGCAGAACAAACGTAATATTTTGATAGTGCGCACGGTTCACGCAATCAGCAAAATTCCGAGCCGCTTCCGTCACGCTAATAACCGTCTTTTTCATATAATCAGATTATCAGATTATCCGCAAAGACTCAACAGTCCGAAGGCCACGTAAGGCTACGTGATCCCATTCGTGCCAAATCAGGAATGCCCTGAACCCCTGGTCTGGGACTGCCATTTCAGGACTTACATTCACCCCTGAATGAGGTGATCGAGCAGGAATGAGACCGATCCATGAGATCCCTTTGTCCGTACGGAAGCCGCTGAAATCAAAAGCTATTTTGTATTGAAAGAAATATGCATCATATTTCTTTCAAATGTTGAGCTACCCTGTCAACATTGTAAGAAATATGGTACATTATTCTTACAACTGGAGCTTTCTTTATGCGAGGCCCGGCCCTAAACCTCAAGTCTGCAATTTTGGACCGCATGAGCAGAGCGGATTCTGATGTCTGGACGGCGGTTGATTTCGTGGACCTCGGACCCCGCGGAGCGGTCGATTTGGCACTACACCGCCTTGTCGCGTCAAAAGACATACGCCGGATCGCTCGCGGTCTCTACGATAAACCGCGCATCAACCAGCTCACGGGCAAACCGACGTACCCCGACCATCGCAAGGTTATTGATACGCTCTCCCGGCGCGATCGCGTAAGGATGGTTGTCGATGGGATGACAGCGGCGAACGACTTGGGCCTCACCGACGCCGTGCCGGCGCGCGCGATCATACTCACGGATGCGCGGCTTCGGCCGATCAAGTTGGGAAACTTGACCCTCAAGTTTCAGCACGCGGCACCGAGCCGTCTCTACTGGGCAGGTCACCCGGCGATGCGCGTTGTTCAAGCACTTCATTGGTTGCGGGATCTGCTACCCACGAACAAGAACCAGATTTTCAAACGCCTGTTGGGCATCTTGCGCGATCCCAGTCATGGAAAATCAATTCAGGATGACTTGCGTACTGGACTGTCTACTCTTCCCGAGTGGTTGCAGGAGGTTGTCCGCGATTTGATCAAACAGTCAAGTAATGCAAGTCAAACGCAGAATCAAGGTGATTTCTCCGTTGCAGACGGAGTCGCCCCTAAGGAAGCGAAACCATGATAGGCGGCTTTAAAACAGTGCTTTCAGCTTCTGAAAAAGACCGCCGGGACCTGTTTGTCAGCACAGGAGGCCGGATTGGATCGGTCGAGCAGAATATCGAAAAGGACTTTTGGGTGTGTTGGACGCTCGAAGCCCTGTTTAATGGGCTGCAACCAGGTGGCCCACGATTATTGTTCAAAGGGGGTACATCGCTCTCCAAGGGCTTTGGACTAATCGCACGTTTCTCCGAGGACATCGACATTACGGTATTCCGAGAAGATATAGGGGAACCGGCCACGGTTGAAGAGCTGGAATCGATAAGTGGCAAGAAGCGTGCCGCACGACTCAATGCGATCCGAGGCGCGTGTCAACGATTTATCAATGGCGCACTCCGGCAACAGATTGAAGTATTGCTCCACGGGACGCTAGAAGGCGCCAATCTGGCGCCCGGAAGTGGTCGCATCGAACCCGATCCTGATGATCCCGATCAACAGACTCTACTACTCTGGTACCCCACCGTTACTGCTGAGGGTGCGGACTATATCCGTCGGGCTGTGAAAGTGGAATCGGGCGCAAAGTCGGCCCTCGATCCGCATTCCCCTGTGAAGGTGAAGCCTTACGTGGCCGATGAATTGAAAGATGTCCCATTCGATATCGCCAATGTCACCACAGTCGAGCCCGGAAGTACTTTTTGGGACAAGGTCGTCATCCTGCACGGACTTCGTCGTTGGTGGGAGCAGCGTGGAGAGCTGCGTGGAGGAGGGCAGCGCGTTTCGCGGCATTACTACGACGTGTACAGCATGTTGGCACCTCCACAGGGAGACGGCTTTGCCGCCGACCGACCGATGGCGGCAGATTGTGTCAGACACGCGCGCATGTTTTTTAACCGTCCGGATCTTGATCTTGCAACGGCGGCGCCGGGGACTTTTGCCCTGCTGCCGCATGATGACATGCTGGCGAACGTTAGGACTGATTACACCGCAATGACAACGATGATATTCGGTGATATTCCTAAGTTCGACGAGATCACCGAGTCAATCAGCACTCTTGAGAACCGGATCAATACTGTCCAGAAGAAATAAGCTCTGATCTCTGCCGTGTTGCACAGCCGGCTGCATGCAGCGGTTGGCTCTGTCTATCGCGTGACGCGGGCCAACCGTTCGAAGTAAATAATCGACTCGGACATCCGCTTCATGAAAACTGCGGGGCAGTTTATCAACGATCCTGGGCCCTCCTGGGTGATCGTATAGCCGATTGCGTTGTAGCCCTTTAGCCGCCGCTCGTACATTCTTGCTAACATCGGAACCAAGTCGTCCACGTAATCGTAAACTTGGACTACCCGCTTGTTGTCATGGAGTCGGTGCAGCCGCCCTACGTATTGTTGGAGGGTCCCCTTCCAGGAAACGGGCATCGCAAGAAATAGTGTGTCCAAACGCGCATCGTCAAACCCCTCGCCGATGTAGCTGCCGGTCGCTAGGATGACGCGCGGTTCGTCCTCTGGCACGGATGCGAGAGCTTCGGCTGTTGCGCGCCGCTGCGCTCTCCCGATTCCGCCCTTGAGGATAAAGACGTGCTTCACCGCAGTCTCCAGCTTCGCCGCGAAATACCGGAGGTGCTCGGTTCGGCCGGTGAGGAGAAGAGGAGAACGACCGGCCCCAACGGCACGGATGACGTCTGCGGCGATCATCTCGTTGCGGGCGGCGTCATCGACAAGCGCAGCATAGATATCGTGAATCGTTATGTCCGCGGCTTCTTGAGCTGTCCGAAACTCGGTATGGCGGGGAATCACCTTATGTTCGAACGGGGTTGTCTCGGTCATCGTGCGGGCGCTCATACTGAACCGAGCCGGGCCGCACTGCATGTAGATGATCGGATGGTGACCGTCTTTTCGCGTAGGCGTCGCCGTGAGACCAACGACGTACTTGGCCTTCACTTGCTTCATAACCTGCTCGAAGGTAAACGCAGAGATATGGTGGCACTCGTCGACGATCACCTGGCCATACTCGGCGACAAAGTCCTTTACCTCTTCTCTGCGGTGCAGGCTTTGGATGACCGCAATATCCACATGTCCAGTCCGGTCCATCTTCCCGCCACCGATCTGTCCGATCGATTTCGCGGGCAGATTCAAGAACATTGCTAGGCGCTCGTGCCACTGATCGAGTAACTGCTGCCGGTGAACCATAACCAACGTGTTGACCTTGCGCTTCGCGATCAGCCAGGCTGCAACGGCAGTCTTCCCGAAGGCCGTCGGCGCGCAAAGGATTCCTTCGTCATGCTGGGTGATTTTGGAAACGGCGTCCAGTTGGAGCGGCCGTAGCTCGCCTCGGAACTCAACGTCAATTGGTGTACCCGCAAATCGCTCGTCGCCGACTTCCGGCCGGATCCGATGGGCTTCAAGGAGAGCGATTACCTCCGGCAGACAGCCCCGCGGCAGAGCGACATGCTGGGCGAATTCTTGGCCGCAGGCAATGACACGCGGTTTGGCATATGTTGAAAGCCGCATCATCTGAGCCTTGTAGAACTCAGGATTCTGAAATGCCGCCAAGCGGAGCAACCGGTTCAGCATGGCGGAGGGTAGATCTCTTTTCTCGACGTATACGAGGTTGGCGCGAACGATCTGAACACGCTCCGGCAACCGTCCTTGGATCGGTCGTTCCAGCCCCTTCCGGGATGGCGGCACGGTCCAGGGGTCTTGTTTGTACTCGTCATCCGTAACGCTGATCCGGACGCCGATCAGATCACCTTTGCGTTGCGCTTCGGTCACGATCTGCTCGGCGATCACTATCGGCACACGTTGAACTGCTGAAAGGAACTCCCACTGGTCCGGACACGGCTGAAAACTGGAATCGACGAAGACACTGTTGCCAGTCTTTCGCGGCACGCCTTGGAGAGGGAGCGCAATCAAGTTCCCAAAGCCGCCTTTTGGCATCGTGTCTTGGCTCGGGAAAAAGCGATCGTAGGAGTCGAAGCCAAGCTGATGGCGCCGTTCCATAGCGCGGGTCAGAATGACGCAGCCAAGTTTGCGCGCGGTGATCGCTGGAATAGCACGATCAAAGAAGATCCAGATGTGGCCACCATTTCCAGACCGGGAACGCTCCAAAGCCGCCGGCACATTCAGCTCCCGGCATGTATCCATGAACGCGCGCGAATCTTCTTGCCAGGTTCTCTTGTCGAAATCCACGGCGAGAAACCAGCAGGTTTCGTCCGCCAACAAGGGGTACACGCCGATTGTTTCTTTCCCCAGCAGATGATTTTCAATCACCGCGTCGGTCAACGAGAAAAACTTTCGTGTCTTCTGATCGACTTTCTTCCGGTCCTCCGGCCTGCTCCGGTTAATCGCTTTCCAGTCCTTCTGGGCCGCCGGAGTATATCCCGACCGGCCATCCGGGCTCTCCCATCGTCGCGCGTAGACATCCTCTCTTCCGCGAAAAAGGCTCCGAAACAGTGCGACTCTCTTTCTGGCTCGTTCTTTCCTATCCTCCAGAGGCAATCCCGCCTTGACGGGAGGCGGGCTCGCAGGTTTGGTCGGTGGGATCGGGATATCGTGTTCCGTCAGAAGCTGCCGCAAGCGGGCATTTTCCTCTCGCAGTCGCGTGCACTCTGCATCGGCAGACTCGAACGGAACGGGTTGCGCGCCTTCTTTCATCCTTGGAACTCACTTATTCGGGCCGCGAGCAAGAACCGCTTCCACATATGCTCGCACACGGTCAAAGGCAGCATCCATTACCCTCGGGAGCTGGCACTCTTCGGCCAACGGCATCAAACCTTCTCCTCCAGTCTGCGGGACGGCGGCAGCCGGACCGAGGGTAGTTCATGGGGAGCCCTAATCTCTAAAGGCTCAAATCGCTTATCGCAGAAGCGAACGCGATAAGGCGGCGCCCGGGAAAGCTCGGTACAACTCGGTACAACTGAGGGAGAGAAAGAACGGCTTTCTGGCTCCTAAGCGACACCAGATGAAGCACTTGGAATTCGGCTCTTCATAGTTCGGGAGCAGGAGGTCGGAGGTTCAAATCCTCTCTCCCCGACCAATCTTTCTCTCGATTTCTCAATTGCTTACGCTGCCTTTGCCGCTTCATTTTTTTCGGCAGTTTTCGGTACATTCGGTACAGTTTCGAGTTGTTCGCACTTTTCACGATCAGCCTTTTCAACAGCTTGGGAAATTGATCCTCTGGTGTGGTGCTGTAGGGCACCGCCGTGTTTTGGCCCGGTTCCTCTCTGAAATCAGATAAATAGAAGATAGCGTGATGAATGATCCCCTAGCGTCGCACCAGGGGCTCACTCTTGTTTTTGCGTTTCTCCTGCCTTCAATGGCTCACAGAATCGAGCTCGGAGCGACAGCGGTGAAGCGGCTGGAAAAGGGCAGGGTTTACACAAGAGGTTTACATTCTCGCCGCATGCCAATCGAATTCGAGAGCATCGATTAAGCTTTGATTCGCTCGTGAATCACCGTGTGCAGGATGGTGTTTGTGCTTCTGCTTTACAGCAAGTCGCCTGGACGCCATCGCGCACTGCTGAATTTGGTTCAGATTTGGCTCGCTTTCCAAGTTTACGTCCTTGATCATTCTAATGTTGTTTGGTGGCTTTTCCCGTGGAGCACACCGCAGGGGAGCGCTCTTTGGCGGGGCATTCAACACATACTAATGCTTGACAGTAGTATCGTAGCGCGTTAGTATACTGGAGTGTGATTGCCAGTTTCCGCGACACAGAGACAAAAAGACTATGGCAGTCGGGCAAGAGTCGGCACCTGCCTGCTGATCTGCATCGAAGAGCATTCAAGAAACTTGCCATCTTGAATGCCGCCATCGCGCTCGATAACTTACGGGTGCCTCCAGGGAATCACTTGGAAGCCCTGCATGGCGATCGCTCTGGACAGCACAGCATTCGAATCAACGATCAATATCGTGTGTGTTTCGTTTGGCGGGATAGCAACGCTTTCGATGTGGAGATCGTGGACTACCACTAGGAAGTAGGGAAACGTATGACTCAAAGACGGAAGGTTTTTGCGGTTCACCCCGGGGAAATTCTCAAGACAGAATTTATGGAGCCAATGGGCGTAAGCGGCTATGAACTAGCGAGAGCGCTAGGCTTTCCCGGCATCTATGAAATCGTACGAGGAGAGCGCGCGATCAGTGCTGACACTGCGATTCGGTTGGGGAAATACTTCGGCTTGCCTGCACAGTTCTGGCTCAACCTTCAGAACGACTACGATCTGAGAATCGCCCTGGGCAGCGGCGTCGGTAAAAAGATCAAGCCGCGAAAGGTTGAACACGACAGAGAATTGACCCGCTTGTCACGCGCCTAGTTTCACTCAAGTTGGCAGCGGGCAGCCGGAGATTACGCCCATATGCAGGTTGGAATGCGCGCGAGAGTTGGATTGATCCCTTCGGTCTGGGGCACCCATTCCGGGGCACCCATAAGAAAATGACTGACATCGCCGAGCAAGAATGACATGAGTTTATGCGGTTGAAGCACCACTCACATGGATTGAAAAATCAACATCTTGGCTAATTTTCTTTGTTTGGGGACCAGGGGGTCGGAGGTTCAAATCCTCTCTCCCCGACCAATTCTTTCAACAACTTCCAGAATCGCCGGGAATTTGAGGACTTCCAAAAGGACTTACATTCGCGTCGCCGGTACGGGTTGCGCTAAGAATTCGCGCCACACCGTCGCCGCAGCCAAGCTCACAGCTTCAACTCTTTCTTCCCACCACGTGCGGTTGTAGACATTCTGGGTCACGTCTACGGTAGCGTGTCCCATGTTGTCCCGCGTCACTTCAGGCCGGACGCCAATACTGCTCATCAAGCTGGAATGCATGGTGCGGAAGCTTCGAAAATCGACTGAAGCTGGCAACCCAAGCTTTTTGATCGTGGGCTTGAGTTGCCGCCGGAGTAGATTCCGCCGATTCACCGGTCCTCCGACAAAGGTTGCTCCCTAGCATGCAGACAATGGACAAGCACCTTGCAATCATGCTGAACGAGGGTTGGGAGGTCATAACGGAAACCGCCCATTCCGGCAATAGCCGAGGCTTTCGGCCTTTCACCAAACGCGATACCATCACTATCTCTTTTCGAAAACCTAGCTGACTCCTATTAATCGCGCCCGGCTAGAAATACCGGTGGCCGAACGCATGACACCCTGGCTAGGGTTGCACTTGGAATTTTACATTACGGCAAAACTGGCATGATTCAGCTAGACTGAGACGGTTGAAGCACCACTCAAATGATTGAATAACAACAAAATCGGCTCCGCGCCCCCAAGTTCGGGACCAGGGGGTCGGAGGTTCAAATCCTCTCTCCCCGACCAATTCTTTCAAGAACTTACAACCATTCTTGGATTTGCCAAGGGGCAGAGGGTTTACAAAAAGGTTTACATTGGCCCAGGCGCTTGCGGCATGGGCATGAATTCCCGCCAAACAGTCGCGGCAACCATGCTCACGGCTTCAACTCGTTCTTCCCACCACGTCTTGTTGTAGACATTCTGGGTCACATCGACAGTCGAGTGTCCCATGTTGTCTCGCGTCACTTCAGGCCGAACTCCCACACTACTCATGAGGCTTGAGTGCATAGTTCGGAAGCTCCTGAAGTCCACCGTAGCCGGCAACCCAAGCTTCTTGATAGCAGGCTTGAGATGCCGCCGCAGCAGATTGCGACGATCTACAGTTCCCCCGCGCTTATTCGCAAAAACCAAATCTTCCGGTCTTCGATATTTCGACCTCTGCCATGCCGCGTCGAGAACAGCCCTCAGGATTCAGAAAGAATCGAGGGGGAAGGCTTCCTGCTTGCCGCACATTTCAATCGCGACAAAATCGCTGAGCTGAAGAATGAGGCTGCGAACTTGATGCCGCAACGTACGGTGTTGTCTGTCAATCGCACTGCCCATCAACAGGGTTTGCTTCTTACTGCTGAGAAAGCCCCTCAGCTCTTCTAGCCCTTCTTTTGGCTCCGACGCGAGCCTCGCAATCGCGCCCGTGATGCTGCGATGATGTGCTATTCCTTCGTAGAGGATGACGTAGTAAATCTGGAGGGAGTACAGTTCGCCGGCTTTTCTCTCAAAGCAGGCTCTCCGGTCATCAACCACTTGTCTCACCACGTCATCAACCACTTGTCTCACCACTGGGTTGTCGTATTCACTGTGTGGGATCGTCTCGCCGCTGGACTTGAAGAGGATCTGATGACGCGGTAGTGCGGCCCCAGAAGCCGGAGAGCCGATTCCAGGCGCTTGGTCAAACTGTCAGTCTGCTTGTGGTCCAAACACTCGTAATCAACTCCCTCGACTCTGAGGACAACGCCAACGTCACCGCCTTTCGTCAAAAAGACCTGCTCATCCGAAAGCCAAAGATCGCCACATGCTCATTGAGAGCGCCGGTTTCCTTGTAGCTCTTGACGATCTTTGAAAGCCTAAGCATGTTCAATCACCCGGAGATTCGGCTCGAAGAATTTTGCAGGGTCATACTCACGACGGAACTTGCCCGAGTTGAGCAGAATTCGCAGGGTTTGCGGGTCCGTCCGCGTCGCCCACTGCGCCAGAAGGAAAAGACAGCCGAAGAGCAATATGCCGCCGAACAAACTGCCGAAAAGGTTGAAAGCCGCCGCGCCCATGATGAGCGCAACGAAGAACAGCTTTCGTTCCGCGCCCAGAATCGTGAGCGGTTTGTTGATCGCCTTGTGAGTGGCGTTGATACGGCGTTCCGTCATGCCATCTCCTACGATCCCGGAAAGAGCCAGGACAGAAAGTTCACTGCTGCGATTGCCATTCCAATGCCGAAGACAATCCCGGCAAACATCCGCTTGTTTCCGCCTTCACCGAAGGCAAACATCAAACCGCCAACCACGATTGCGACAAGGCTCAAGCCCTTCGCAATCGGGCCAGTGAAACCGGTTTGGAGTTGCTGGACAGCGTTTTCCCATGGACTGTTGCCGGATTGCAGAAAGATCAGCGCGAGCATCAGGTTCATAAGTCACTTCCTGAAACGTGCATATTTGCTGCACGTATGAACACTCAGACGCGGCAGAGATGCTGAAAGTTCTACGTTCGCAAGCCAAATGCGGCTTTGGTCCACGCTGTTTAAGAAAATGGATTCCGTTGAACGCCGCGCGGGGCGCGGCATGCAGCGGTATCGCCCTGCGCCTAGTTGAAGTTTTGACAATTCAGAGACATTTAAAGTCTTACTTGAAGGGTGAGAGGCGCATCCAATTTTCCTAGAGTACGAATACGAGCGCCGGTTTTTAGGCCCGTCCGAGCGCGAGCTGCGTCAGTCGAGAAGTTTATGACGTGCGCCACTGCACCTCTTCGCGTGCCGCTGGGTTCATATTGGTTTGTCCATTGCCTCCCTGCGTCTACCTGGCAATCCCCCACAAACAATCAGCAACTCTCGTCTCGTAAATGGGTTGGCAATTGTTGTGTTCGTGTCTCTTTCAGGCAAGGAAAATCTGGGGATTGAATCGGAGGTGCTTTTGATGACCGAACTGGTTACTCAAAAGTTTAACGGCGATGAGACTCATCGAGATATTAGAAAACCGCAAAGAGGCCCTGAAAGTTGCTGAGGTGGCAAAAATGCTGGGCGTTACGCCACAGCACATCTACAAGATGGCCAAGGCCGGACTGATCCCTTGCTTCCACGTCAAGGGTGCAGTGCGCTTTTGCCCCGCAGAGCTTGCAGAATGGATCAAACAGGAAATCGAACAGGCGAACCGGAAACGCAACGGGTCGAGCGGGGGCAACGGTATGAAGTACGGGACATGAAATCGTACAAACAATTTAGCTTGGATACGACGGGCTGGCCGCTTGCCAGCCCGTTCTGTTGAATGGCTTGGCGATTCCTTCCGGACTGCCGACAAATCGTAAACTGTCCTGTTTACCGCCCGCAAGCGCGTTTCCCGGTACTAACTTATGCAAATTGCCGCAGCCAACTGTTGTTGGATACGATGGGCCGGAGATCATGGCGGTAGCCCCGGTATTTCGTCTCAAGGAGTCGGGATTGAGTGATGGAGGCTAGTGATCCGTTATTTCGTCATCAACCAGACTACGGTTTACCAGCGGTCGCACCAACCCACCGCGTCCTCGAAAGACCGCGTCCGCAAAGGTCCGGTAGGCGTATCGGTGCTAATGATGATGCTCCGCAGCAGGGCCTTCGCGATATTCCGTTCCGTCTGACCACCGTTGCACGACCACCACGAACTGCGTCAGGTGTTCCACGGAGTCGCTCACACCAATGACGGGGGAACCCGGCAGATTCGCGCCCCAGCTTGCGAGGTCGGTACCCGAGTAGAAAAACATGAGGTGGGAAGGCCAGTGGGGGACGCTGTCGCCGCCGTATCCTTCCTTGGACATCATGTAGCACATGGCCCCAGGCTCCATCGGCGGCAGTTCTTTCCTAGCGATGGCAGCCGCGATTGCCTCATTCATCTGTGCCGGCGTGCGTCCCGCCAGTCCCCATTCGGTCTCTTTGGTGACGCGCAGAAGGTAGGAACGCGCGGCTGCCGCGTTAACACACGCGGGAACCCGCACTTTCGGATTCCAAAATTCAGCATCCACAGCGGATGTCCACGAGCGTCCCACGGCACACACGAAACCGTTTTTGCCTTTGACCGCTGTTTCAAATCCGTGACGTCCAAGAATCATTACCTCGGCGTCGCGTGAAATGGACTCCGGCGCTGCACTGCGCGCCAGTGCGATTTCCGCGGCTCGGTCGGCCATAAGATACTGGTCGATCGGAGCCATCTTCGAATACGGTGTTGCGGGAGACGATGTTGCGGCGGCCTGTGCCATGGCCTGATGCACCGTACCGAGCACTACAAGCAGTGCGAATCCTATGATCGCGATTGCGCTAATTTTTCTAGACATTGTTCTCCTCCTTAGAATGGGCCTTCTCTATGAGGCCGCGCTCGATCGCGAATACGGTGGTGGCCGCGGCTGCCCTTTCATCGCTTTTAAGGCTGGCGGATTGCCTATGCCTTCATTAGGACGACGAACGACCGGACCCGAATTTCGACAAACCGTCCAGGAAAATTTCCTTACTGCTGCGCACTCCGCCGCGACAATTTCAGCTTTTCTGCTAAACAGCTTTGCCAGTGGCGAATGCCTTGCGCAGCGCAGACTTCCAACTCGCGCTGAATTGCTTAGAGGCTTCGGCGTCCGGCACGACGAGATCGAATCCGTGGAAGGCACCACGCACGACCAGGAGTTCGGTTGCGACTCCGGGCGTGGACGAGCCGGCGCGCGTACTCCATGTCTTCTTCGACGAACAGGTCGAGAGCACCGACACCGATCCAGGCCGGCGGCAGGCCGGCGACGGTGGCTACCCGGGCGGGGACGGCGGCTGCCGGCACCCTGGACGAGCCTGCTGGAACGCCGAGCAGCGAGCTCCAGGCAAGACGATTGGCACTCGCATTCCACATAAAGTGGCCAACGGCGGGCGGCGCTGGACGTGTGCTGCCCGTTCGGTCGTCCAGCCCGGGGTAAATGAGCAGCTGGAAGACGATGGGGACTTCGTTGCGGTCGCGCGCGTGAATCGCAAGGCTCGCTGCATGGCCGCCGCCCGCGCTCTCACCGCCCACGGCAATTCTGGAGCGATCAATGCCGAGCTCCGCTGCATGGGCGTGAACCCATTTGAGCGCGGCGTAATTGTCCTCAAGCGAACCGGGATAGCGCGTCTCCGGAGCCAGCCGATAGTCCACAGAGACGACGACGCAGTGGCAATCTGTCGCGATCCCCTGCAGTTGGGGCAGCAACCAGGGGTCGGGCATCATGAAGCCGCCGCCATGCATGTGAAGCAACACCGGCTTGCTCTTCTCCGCCGGCGCAGGATCAGCGACCCAAAGACGAACCTCGGGTGCACCTGGCGGTCCGGGGATATGCCGCTCCACGGGCTGCGGCGCGGGACCAGGCAATGGGGGCATGCTGGGCGATTGCCGGAACTTGCGGACTATCTCCGCTGAGAGGTCAACGGCGGGGAACTGCTTCAGCGCAGGAAGAAATTCCGGATCGACGAGAGAATATGGATTCGCGACCGCCGGCGAAGTTTCTGAGCGCGAGGCTTGCTCAGCCTCCGCCAGCGTAGCTGCGGGCGCGAGTCCCAAAGCCAGACCAAAGCCGGCGCTGCGGATAGCGAAGTCGCGACGAGTGAATTGATTGCTCATTTTGAGGGGGGCATCTCAAAAAACGGGCGTACCTCGACCGGCGTCCGGCAGGCGACGACAGCCTTGCGGCCCCATGCGAGTGCCTCGTCCAGGTCAGCGACTTCCAGGATCCAAAAGCCTCCCACGTGCTCCTTAGCTTCCAGATACGGTCCGTCCGTGATGAGCACCTGGCCATTGGGCTGCGCCCGCAGCGACTTCGCCTTGGTTTCCGGCTGCAGGCCGCCGGCGAAGAACCTGACGCCGGCCGCCATCATTTCCTTGTTGAGTGCGCCGATATCGCGCATCGTCTCTTCCGTTACGGTGGACGGGTCGAAGTTGTCGGGGTGGTGAATGGCAACTAGATATTGCGGCATGATTTCTCCTGGAACGGTCTCCGGGCGGGCCAGTCTGACCTGCCTTCACTTTGTTAACGAACGGCAGCACTGGAATTCTACAAATCGTCGTGGACATTTCGCTCGTCCGCCCGGAGTCGTCGCCGAGACCGTTGTCGAGGTCGGAGGAGGAGCCGGTTTCGCCGGTGGGGTGCTCACGGCTTTCGCTGGCGCGATGGGTGAGGTGTGCCGTTCGGCAGGTTGCTGTATGGGATCTCGCGCAACTCTACCGGCGTCCGGCAGGCGATGACAGCCTTGCGGGCCCACGCCAGCGCCTCGTCCATGTCAGCGGCTTCCATTATCGTAAAACCACCAACGTGCTCCTTGGCTTCCAGATACGGGCCGTCGGTGATGAGCACTTCGCCATTGGGCTGCGCCCGCAGCGACTTCGCCTGGCTGGCTGCGCTGAGGCCGCCAGCGAAGATCCTGGCACCAGCAGCTTCCAATTCGTCGTTGAGCACGTTGATATCGTGTACCGTCGCTTCGTCCTGTGTGGACGGGTCGAAGTTGTCGGGGAGGTGAATCGCAACCAAATAGTGTGGCATAACTTCTCCTTTTATCCTGTATCGGTCCGGGCGGCCGATCTGACCTGCCTTCATTATGTCGACGAATGGCCTGACCCGAATTCTACAAAGGGTCTAAGTTTTTCCTTCGCCCGCGCCTTATTTTAAGAATCAACTCTCTCCATTGATTCAATTCGATCGATCGTTGAGCGGCGTCTGGTTTAGCTTTGCCGTCAGCAAATCCTGCTCGCGACGGTTTTCGGTCATCGCAAGGGCGCGTTGCAGCTCTTCGCGCGCTTCGGCAAAGCGTCCCAGCTTCGTGAGCAAATCTGCCCTGACGCTGGGCAGCAGATGATAGTTGGCCAGCGCTTGCTCAGCCGCGAGAGCATCGAGCGCGTGGAGTCCAGCGGCCGGTCCGTGGGCCATTCCGACGGCTACCGCGCGGTTCAGCGCGACGATGGGAGATGGGCTGATCTGAAGCAGGGCGTCATAGAGAAGCACGATCCTCTCCCAGTCGGTCTCTGCTACGGTGTTGGCTCGCGCATGACACGCAGCGATCGCCGCCTGCAGGGCGTAACTATGGGCGCCGCCATCCAAATTCTGCGCGCGATGGAGCGCGGCCATTCCTCGCTGGATCTGTGCGTGGTCCCACAAAGAACGGTCCTGTTCCGACAAGAGAACGGCTTCTCCGGTTGGTCCGCGACGCGCTGCGGCACGCGACGCCTGCAGCTCCATCAGCGCCAGGAGAGCGTGGACCTCAGGCTCCTCGGGAAGGAGCTCCGCGAGCATGCGTCCCAGGCGGAGTGCATCGTCGCAGAGTGCTGCCCGCATCCACTCGTCCCCGGCGGTTGCGGTGTATCCCTCGTTGAAGATCAGATAGACGACGGCCAGCACCGACTCAAGCCGCTTTCTCAACTCGTCACCACGCGGAGTCTCAAAGGGAACATGAGCCTCGGACAGTGTCTTCTTGGCTCGAAAGATGCGTTGGCCTAAAGTCTTCTCCGGCACCAGGAAAGACCGGGCAATCTCGGCTGTTGTGAGTCCGCAGGCCAGGCGCAGCGTGAGCGCAACGCGGCCCTCGACGGCCAGCACCGGATGGCAGGCGGTAAAGATGAGGCGGAGGACATCATCATCAATGACCTGGTCCAAAGCTTGATCCATTGCTTCACCCAGCCGCTGCTGCTGGAATTCCAGCTCTCGCGCAATCTCTCCATGCTTTAGTTCCAGCATCCGGCCACGGCGCAGAGCGTCGATGGCGCGCCGCTTTGCCGCTGTCATCAGCCACGCGGCAGGTTTTTCTGGGATACCTTCGTCCGGCCATCGTTCGAGAGATGCAACAAGCGCATCCTGAGCGAGTTCCTCCGCAATGCCGATGTCGCGGGTAACGCGGGCAATCCCTGCGATGAGTCGCGTGGACTCGATCTTCCACACGGCCTCGATCGCTTTATGTGTGTCGCTCATGCCTGAATGTCGCTCACGCCGTTGCAACCCCGTTCGCAAGCTCCTTGAAGCCTTCGGCTTCATTCTTCACGTCTGCGGGGAAATCACCCATTTCGTGAATCTGCCGCACTTCGATGATCTCGTTGTTGGCCATCGGTGCTCGCCTGGCCCATTCGATCGCTTCTTCCCGCGAGTGCACCTGAATGATCCAGTAGCCTCCAATAGCCTCTTTGGCCTCAGCGAACGGCCCATCGGTAACCGTTGCCTTCCCGTCTGTGGTTGAAACACGCGCTCCGGTCGAAGGCGGGAGAAGCCCATCGAACCCGAGCAGTACGCCCGCTTTCTGCAGGTTCTTGTTGTACTCCATCATCTTGGCCCCGCCTCCGCGCCAGGGGCTGCGTCCGCAGCTGCCGTTTCATACCCCTTGGGGATCACCATCATCATGAAGCGCATCCACAGCTCCCCCATCAACGACTCCAGCCAACGCTGGCTGTTCTATTAATACATCGAATATGCTGCGCCGATTTCTACCACTTAACGATAGAAACTTCCGGCCCAGCTGCGCCCATTATGCCAGGCTCTTCGCTGACACTGCTGCGTAATCAGGCTATTTATCGTGATCGAGAGAAATGAATGAAATTTACGAAATGCGCACTCAGATAATGCCTGGGTCTCGTTGGTAACGACAAGTCGGTGGAACCTGGTGTTCCGGGTCGTTCATGGATCAGGGGCAAATCGGAAACGATCAAACAATTTCAATAGTGGTGTCTCCTTTCAACAAGCCCGAGTCGAAACGCCAAGTCCCTGCGTCTCAGTACGCAGAGGTACTCAATGATCGGCAAGCCGTCACTCGTTTCGCGGATTGCGTTTTGCAGAGCGGGATCGAACTACCACACCGGGCCATCATGGCGAACATCGGGAGCGCCGTAGACCTCTTGGTTCACATCGGTAGGACTAAAGGACAGCGTGCGGTCTCGGAGATCGCAGCGATGAGAGGGTTCGACAATGAGAGAAACGACTGCCAACTTGACGCTCTGGATCGTTGATTTAAACCGTACCAATACAAGTGAATTATGCCGCGCGTATACAAGTAGATCGTTCCATTATGGTTGTTTGATGCAAGCCATTTATATTCATAATCTTGAACGATATCAATGCATGAAATGTTAGTAAAAATATTGACACATTCACGTTTTGAGCGTAGCATACGAAATGTGGAGGATCCGGACAATGCAGACCAGCACGCTAGAACAATTGAAGCGACATCTCCGCCCTGGACGGGTTTACCGCAGGGAGGACCTTCTGCCTTGGTCCCAGAGCGTCGATCGACACCTCAAAGAACTGACTGTTGACGGGACTCTCCAGAAGCTCCGTACCGGCTTGTATTACTGTCCGCGAAAATTCGAGTTTGGGGAGGCTCCTGCGGACGAGCACGAGCTCGTCAAGGCATTCTTGAAAACAGACCATTTTGTCGTTACCTCGCCGAATGCTTACAACCAGTTGGGACTGGGGACAACGCAGCTCTACAACAAACGGGTTGTCTACAATCAGAAACGGCATGGAACGTTTCCACTCGGCAATCGACTGGTCACGTTCGAGCGCCGATTCAACGTTCCAAGGCAGCTGTCTCCAGAGTTTCTGCTGGTCGATCTCGTTAATGAATTAGACCAACTTGCTGAGGATCAGGACGCCGTCCTTTCCCGCGTTCGCGAAAAAACCAAAGAGATGGACCCGAGAAAGCTTTCACGGGCAGTTTCTCTCTACGGCAAATACTCCACACAGAAAAAGTTTCAGGAGATGCTGCAACATGCCGCCTGAGTCTTTTCTGCACCAGAGGGAGGATTTCAAAGCTCTTGTCGAGACTGTTGCCGAGAGTGAAAAAATCAACGATCCGGCCCTCGTCGAAACGTCGAAAAGGACTACTGGATCATGCACGCCGTCTTTGGGCTTAAACAGGCTGGTTTAGCGTTTGAGCTCAAAGCCGGCACTTCACTCTCCAAGGGCTTTGGGGTCATTCATCGCTTTTCCGAGGATATCGACATTCGCATCGAACCATTCGATGGACTCCACGTCATTCGCATCGAACCATTCGATGGACTCCACGTCGATACAAATCCAAATCACGAAAAGCCCCAGCAGGTTGAATCGAGACGCCAGTTTTTTGACAAGCTACCCGATAAGATCAAAATCCCAGGAATCACGGCGGTCGAGAGGGATACGGCATATGACGACGAAACGCTGAGAAACGCCGGCCTCAGGCTAAGCTACGAGACCCACTTCGGCTCAATCCCCGGCCTGAAGGACGGGATTCTCCTAGAAGTTGGCTTTGATCAGACGGCCCACTGTGTCCTGACGTAAGTTACTGAAACTACGCAACACGGATGGCTACCAAGAGCTGCTTCACGGCGATAACTCACGGCCAGAAATGCCCCAAGGTCGACGTCAACACGCGGATTCTCGGTACAACTTCGGTACAACTAAGGGAGAGAAAGAACGGTGCGCTGGTTCCTAAGCGACACCAAATGAAGCACTTGGAATTTTGATTTTCTTGGTTCGGGACCAGGGGGTCGGAGGTTCAAATCCTCTCTCCCCGACCATTTCTTTTCAGCAATTTACAATCGAGTCAAGGTTCAAAAATGCGAACCCCTGATAACGCACCAAGGGGGTCAATTTCAATTCTACGCGGCTTTACTTTCAGCGACTTAATGGAGGCACCTTCACGAACTGACGGTGAAATGCCTGCGAACCAGCACAGGGTTTACATAAAAGAATTTAGATTCTTTGGACGCCGATTTCGCACTGATCATCCGCGGGTTTACAAAGGCTCCAAACTGGCATGATTGAGCGATGAATGAGACGGTTGAAGACACGAGAAGACGGCGTACATCTGGGATCCTACTGTTGTGCCAGGCGCCCGATATTGTCGAGGCGATTGCCCGGAATGCCGGAAGCAAGTCGCACTTAGTTAGCTGGGTCGGCTATGAGGCCTATTTGCCAAGGACTAGATCGATTCCCGAAAAGAGCAATTCCAACTTATGACGTGGCAGCTTGCTGACGCGTTCACTCAGAAGGGACTTGTCTAAGGAAATGATTTGCGAAACGTTCGCGACGGAATCTTTAGGCAATCCAGTAAGCCGCGCGGACAAGCTCACATTGCCCGGTGCTAGCGCCCACTTCAAATTGCTGGTCAGTGGAACGCAAATGGCCGTAGAGATGCGGCTCTGATTAAGGGCATCGCTTTGAACGACAACCACGGGTCGCCGAAACCCAGGCCCGGAGCCGGTGGGTGCTGGCAGGTCCGCCCACCAAATCTCACCCTGAGAGATCACCACTCGGTTCGCTCTAGCCTACGGCGAGCTACGGAGGAAACGAACTCGTCCTTTCCCTCGCCGACTTCCATTATTGCTTGGTCCATGGACTCCGTGACTTTGTCCGGTGCGTGGCGGGCCAGATATTCGCGTAAGGCATCAGTGAAGAGCCGGCTCCGCGACCTGCGCGTACGTCGGGCAAGACGTTCCGCTCCATCAAACAGATCATTAGGAATGGAAATCGCCGTCTTCATACCCAGAGTATAACCACATGACCAATTCCTGGCAAGAGCATCTCCCCGACCAATCTTTTCAGCGTGATACGTGGCATGTGAGGGCGCCGTGTGCGCGATGTCCACATGAATGTCCACACCAGCCGGCGGTCACCCTCAAAATAGTCCACCTACAACTACTGACCCATAGCCTTTGTGAAGCTCTTTCCTGAAGCAGTCGATCGAATCGCCGGCGCGGGCGTGGAGAATGCGATTGCCGAAGGCAGGGCAGCGCCCTCGAAGCACGGTGCGAGACACGATCATGGCGCCTGTAGCCACTTCTCTTCGGACGGCGAGATCTTCGCTGGCCTGGCACGCGGCACATTCGCTCCTGAATCTCTCACTAGGAACTGCTGCTGCCGGGAAATCTGCCGAGTCCGAGGTCTGAATCTCGAGAGCTTTGCAGCGTTCGCGGCTACCTTCATGGAAGACAAAATCCTCGCGGGTTCTGGGCTTCTCCGCATGGCCGTTCTTCGCCAATGCACTTCGGCTCGCGGCTCCGTGATCCCGCGCAAAGGGGTACCCCCCAGGGGGCGAAGGCTCAAAATCGCGACCACCGACAATGGCGAACCACATTTTTTGGATCGGTCATTTTTTTGTCGCTTGCAGATTTTTCAAGAGTAGTTTTTGGATTGGCCGGGCCAAGCACTCACGACGCGACGGGGTTCTGAGCGTTATCGCCTGTTGAACGAAGCCGCTTTGCGGCAGAAAAACCGTAGTGTGCCAGAAGCATAGAGTGGGGTCATCACGCTTAGGAGGCGTTATGATGACCCCACTACGACAGCGCATGCTGGAAGAACTCCAGCGGCGAAAC
>WNFD01001480.1_pt1 | contig 33615 bp, 30 predicted proteins | sample 5400491 | NCBI WGS metagenome assembly WNFD01 (sample SAMN13153343, study PRJNA577476) | soil metagenome | isolation source: 120 cm saprolite under Douglas fir tree site 2 hole 2 replicate 2 | place: USA:California | collected 2015-04-18 | reverse complement strand
GCCGGCAGCGCGCCCGGTCGATGTCCTCGATGCGCAGCAACAGCCGCCCGCCGGACGCGCGCGCCATGTCAAGATTGAGCAGCGCCGAGAACGCATGCCCGAGATGGAGATAGCCGTTCGGGCTCGGCGCGAAGCGGAAAATGGGTTGCACCATTTGAGCCGGCAGCTCGGGTGCCCTCTCCCAGCCAAACCCGGGTTTTCCCGGGTTTGGCCATCATATGATTGGTCCAAGTCGGAAACATCCGACTTGGACGCGGGAGAGGGCGGCGAGGACCCGCCGGGGTCCGAGCGGGTGAGGGGTTTCTTTGCATTCGGCGGGATCTAAAGCTACCCCTTACCCGGTCCCTCGCTTCGCTTGGGACCACCCTCTCCCAGCCGACCCCGGGTGTTCCCGGGTTTGGCCATCGTATGATTGGTCCAAGTCGGAAACATCCGACTTGGAAGGGGAGAGGGGAAGCGCGCATGCCGCACGACGTCGAGCTACAATGTCTTTCCTCATTCATACCGAGGCCGATCTAAAAGCCGCGACGCAAGCGCTGCTCGAGCTCGATCCGCGTCTTGCGAACATTCTGGCGATCGCTGGCGCGCCGCCGCTGCGCCGCCGCGAGGGCGGCTTTGCCGGGCTCGCTTCGATCGTGGTCTCCCAGCAGCTCTCCACCGCCAGCGCGGCGGCGATCTGGGGCCGGCTCGCCGCGATGCTCGATCCGCTCGACACGGCCGCTTTTTTGCGCGTCCGGGCGCCGCGTCTCCAGCGCGCGGGCCTGTCGGCGGCGAAGATCCGCACGCTCAAATCGATCGCCTCGGCGCTCAAATCCGGCACGCTCGATTTGGCGGGGCTGGTCGATCGTCCGGCCGACGAAGCGCATGCGGCGCTCACCGCGCTGCATGGCATCGGGCCGTGGACCGCCGATATTTATTTGCTGTTCTGCCTCGGCCATCCCGACGCCTGGCCGGCCGGCGACCTCGCGCTGCAGGAAGCGGTACGGCTGGCGTTCGCGCTCAAAACCCGGCCGAGCTCGCGCGAGATGGTGCCGCTGGCGGAAGTTTGGCGCCCGTGGCGCGGGGTGGCAGCCCGGGTGCTGTGGTCCTATTATCGCGCCGTCAAGGGCCGCGACGCCGCGCCGGTACCGGCCCGAACACCGGCTTCGTCGGCAACGCAGGTCGCGACCCGATCGCGACCGCGCAATCCGAAAAATTAGGAGGAAGTTCGCGTGCCCGCTGCGCTCGACGGTCCGCGCCTCCCCCCGCGTGCCCAAGGCCCCGCGCGGCAGCTCGTGGTGTTTCTGCACGGCTACGGCGCCGACGGCAACGATCTGATCGAGATCGGCCGCGCGTGGCAGCCGCTGTTGCCGCAGGCGGCGTTCGTCTCGCCGCACGCGCCCGAGCCCTGCGCCGAAGCCCCGGTCGGCCGGCAATGGTTTCCCCTCACGTTTCGCGATCCGCAGGAGCGCTGGCGCGGCGTCAATGCGGCGGCTCGGGGGCTCGAGCGGTTTCTCGACGCCGAGCTGGCGCGGCACCGGCTCGGCGACGAGGCGCTGGCGCTCGTCGGCTTCAGCCAGGGCACCATGATGGCGCTCCATGTGGGCTTACGCCGGCGCACGGCGCCTGCGGCGATCGTCGGCTATTCCGGCCTGCTGGCGCTCCCGGAGCAAGGCCCCGACGCGGTGGCGGCCGAGATTTCCGCGCGCCCGCCGGTGCTGCTGGTGCACGGCGACCAGGACGATCTCATTCCGGCGCAGGCGCTGTTCCTGGCCGCCCAGGGGCTGGCCGCGCTCGGCATTCCGGCAGAATGGCATCTCTCCCATGGCATCGGGCACGGCATCGACCCGGAGGGACTGCGGCACGGCGGGGAATTTCTCGAGCAGCGCTTCGGGCTGCGGCCTTGAGTCGAATCGGCCATTCTGCGGCGATCTGGCGGGCCAAGGCGCCGCCCCGCTTCACAATCCGGTCATGGTCCCTATAGACTATGGCCATGCTGCTGTGCAGCAGGAAGGAGGAGCGGAGACTTGAACGCGCACGTGTCGTCAAGCGGCTGGCCGGCATTGGTCCTCAATGCGGACTTCCGCCCGCTGAGCTATTATCCGCTGTCGCTGTGGTCGTGGCAGGACGCCATCAAGGCGGTCTTTCTCGACCGGGTGAACATCGTCGCGCATTACGACAAGGCGGTGCACAGCCCGTCGATCGAGATGAAGCTGCCGAGCGTGGTTTCGCTGAAAACCTTCGTGCGGCCTTCGACCCATCCGGCCTTCACCCGGTTCAACGTTTTTCTGCGCGACAAGTTCGTGTGCCAGTTTTGCGGCACGCGCGACGACCTCACGTTCGATCATCTGCTGCCGCGCTCGCGCGGCGGCCATACCACCTGGGTCAACGTGGTCGCCTCCTGCTCCGACTGCAATCTCAAGAAGGGCAATCTGACGCCCGCGGAATCCGGGATGTGGCCGACGCAGATGCCGTTCCAGCCCAGCGTGCATCACCTGCATCGCAACGGCCGGCTGTTCCCGCCGAATTATCTGCACGAGAGCTGGCTCGACTATCTCTATTGGGATTCGGTACTCGAGCCGTGACCCGCGACCACTGTCACGCAGCGGTGTCCTCTGCGGCCTCGCGCATGGCTCCGCGCCTTCGTCGCCCCGGCCCCGCGGTGGCGATCGCGCCGAAGATCTGATCGAGCGTGGTCATCGCCGGATATTGCAGACGGGCGAGCGCCGTCTGCAGCACCTTATCCGTGATTTCGAAGCCGAGCGCGCGGTAGCTCTCGAATTGCGATTCGCTGAACCACTGGTCGGTCGTGCTCTGATGAGGAAAATCGGGGTTGGCCGCCGCATAGCTGCGGATGTCGATATTCTCGCTGCCATGATAGGCGGGCTTGATGTACAGGATCAGCCCTTTGCGGACGCCCTCCGTGCCGTCGGCGTCCGGATAATCGATTTCCCCGATGGCGTGATAGGGAGTTCGCGCCCCGGCTCCGCCGTTCTGGCGTTTGACGAGGGCGGTGAGTCCGCGGAAGCGAATCGCCACGCCGAGGTCGAGCTTGATCTTCCGCACCGCATTGCCGAGGTCCGCGAATGCAAAATCCGGATCGCAACCGGCGTCACTCACCACGATGAACCGGCAGCGCCGCCGCACCATTTCGTAGAGCCCGAGATTTTCGAAATGCCCGCCGTCGGACAGGTAGACGTACGGCTTCTTGTCGGTGGTGAGCCCGAATGCCTCTTCCAGCAAGGGCGCGACCGCCGTTTTAGGCCCTTGATCACGGTAGGTCTTCTCGCCTTCCGGACCCGGATTACCGAGCCACCATCCGAGCCGCACGTTGAGCAGCGCTAACAGCAAGGTCACCGCGGGCGAGGAATGATAGCCCATGTTCGGACTGACGGCCGCGCCCGAGATCGCCAGGGCGGTGCCGAGCGAGATGCCCCGGTCGCGTCGCCCGTAATCGCGGCTGAGGCGAAAGGCCCGGCAGCCGCTCCCCGCGTGCAATGGGCTCACCGTGAAGGACTCCGCCTTGCGTTCCTGCCAGGCGAGATTGGTGGTGGACACGATATTGAGGGTCATGTTCACGAGATGGAAAGGTTGCCAACCGCCGCCGGGGGACCACAGCTGATAAACCGACAAGTTGTCCGCTTCGTCGAACCCGGTGAACGGGTCGGGACGCCGGTGCGGATGCGCCGCCCCCAGAAAAGCGCGAATGAGCCGGTTGCGATAAAGCGCATGCAACGAAAATTGATTGATGTTCACGAATTTCGAAGCGATCACCCCGACCGTTGCCGCGACCGCCAGACCTTCCAGCAGCAATGTTGCTGCGTCGGGCCACGGCGGCAGCGAGCCCGCCGCAGGCGGACCATGAATGGATGTCGTTTCGAGCAGCGGTTGCCCGAGTAGCGCCGCATCGAGAAGAGCCGAGGCGAGGATCACCAGACTCGCGGCAAAGACCGGAGCGGCTATAGCCAAGCCGATATCCATCATGAGGCCGGTCCAATTTTTGGCTGGACCGCGCGCCGGCGAAAGACTGCTCTTACCCAGGACCGCAGTCGCAACGGCAGACAAGAGGCCGGGCAGCGCCGTCGCAAGCTTCGCATAGATATTGTCGGATATTTGCGCGTATAGATGCACGATGGCCTGGGCGGCCACCAGACTGAGAAACATCACGATCGTCCAGCCGAGCGCGCTGACCACGAACCAACCGGCGGCGCGGCCGAACCATTCCCGATCCGCGTCCGATTCGACTTCCCAGCTCGAGAGCGCGACGAAGATGGTCTCGGCGACCAACTGAATAGTCAGGGCCCAGGGCACCCCAAATACCAGCAGTGCGACTTCCGAAGTGTCGAATTCCCAAAATCCGGCGCCATAGATCAACCTGTGAACGTAGACGCCGAGTCCGAGCAAGGCTCCGTAGACCGCGCCGGCCGCGGTCCAGGCGAGGAAATCCAGCCCGAAATTTGCGCGCCCGCGAGATCGTGGCAACGCCAGCAGCCAGCCGAGACCATAGGCAGCGACACCGGCAGCGACACCGAACGACACCAGCGACCCTCCGCTCCAAGAAAACAGCGGAAACGGAAGCGCATAATGGTGGGCGCATGGCACCGCGAGCGCCAGCGTGAACATGAGGCCGGACAGTCCAGCCGGCAACAAGTCTCCGATCAGGAACTCGGGCTGTGTCGCTCCTTGCCGGGTCCGGCTCGGACGACGCCGCGTAGCGAAGTGCACGGCGGCAACCAGCAGCACGAGGCCGATTGCTGCCAGAACAAGCGGCACGCCTGGAGTGCAGTCGTCCGGCGGATATTTTCCGAGCCACGCCACGCCGACCGCGACGAGCTTCAAGAGCAGGAGAGCTCCGCAGAGCACGGGCAGCAACACCAGCCAATTGAGGACGAGATTGCGAATGAAGATCGCCACCACCGTCCAAGCGTCCGCGGAACCGATGCCGAGTTTCGGCGTGAGATAATTGCTGTAGCGGCGCAGCCAGGCGATCTCGCCCGGCTCTTCCTCCGGGCGAGCGCGCACGTCGAGGAGCTTTGGCCATAGCGAACCGAAGCCGGTTCGCGCCACCCCGGCGGAGAGCCATCCGCCGATATAGCCGCCGCCCGAAACGGTGGACAGGTAATGAAATTTTCCCAGCAGAGAATCGTCGGAGCAGCGCACGCGCGCGCCGCTCGCGGAGCGCGGGTGCGAAGCCAGCGCCTGGATCACGCCGAGCGCGAATGCCGCGCTGCGAATGCCGCCGCCCGAGAGGCACAGCGCCGCCGAGTCGAGCGCGCCGAGCGCGCGGTAGAGCGCGCTGCCGTGGAGGTCACCCGCAATCGCATCTTCGCCATGGATTGCGTTCGCCTCCGCCCGCAGTACCTCCTCGGTCGTCAGGATATCCATGATCGCCCCGCGATCTGCGCAGCGTCGCTCCAAAAATTGTCGGCTTCAAGCGAATTGCACGGGGCGAACACCCAAGCGCGGGGAAAATAGGCCGGAATGCCCGGCCACGGACTACGTCGACGTCATGTGGTTCCGGCCCGGGCGTGATAGCCGACCAGGACCCAAACCGCGATCGCGGCGAGCGCCAGCGAGATCAGCACGTTGTAGCCGGCGAGCGACAGCCCGAGAAAGCGCCAGGCGGCCTCGTCGCAGCGCACGACGGTGACGTTGCGCAGCTGCCGCATCAGGTCGGACGCGCGGCCGAGGCCCGTCACCGGCCCGGAGCAATCCGCGGGCCCCGGCCAGAATTTCCACTCGACCCCGGCGTGGTAGACGCCCAGGCCGGCGTTGACGAGCATGGCGAGCGCGATGAGGACGAGCCCGGCGGCGAGGGGCGCGCGCGGCGCGCCGCGCAAGTCCGCGAATGCGACGATCAGCGCCAGCGGGATCGCGAAATAATAGGCGATGCGCTGCTCGAGGCAGAGCGGGCAGGGCTCGAGGCCGAGCCCGTATTGGAAATAGTAGGCGCCGAGGATCGCCGCCGCGCCGACGACCGCGATGACGATCGCCGCGCCTGCGGCGCCTGCCGCTGGCTTCCGCATCATCGCGCTTGCCGGCATGAATCCACCTCGGTTGCTGCCGCCCCGGCATAACGCCGTGCTCCCGCGCTGTCGATTGGGGAAAGGGCGTGCCGCGGGCTCGCTTTACCTCCCCCAGAAAGGGGGAGGTCGATCGCGCCTAGCGCGATCGGGTGGGGGTCGCGGGCGTCGTTCGGGTATCGGCCGCCGAATCCGCGACCGTTGACCCCTCACCGCCCGCCGTTATATTCCGCCTCGCCTTGCCCCTGTGGCGGAACTGGTAGACGCGCCTGACTCAAAATCAGGTGGGCTAACACCCGTGCTGGTTCGAGTCCGGCCAGGGGCACCAATTCCTTCCCAAGCACCGTAGCGCTGCAGATCGAGTGCGCGCAACGTTTGATCCTAGCGCAGGGCCGGACGGCTGCTCGCTACCGCGAGCCGAGTGAGGCTGGAAACGCCGCGCATCCAAATCCGGGCAATGCCGGCGCGCGCTCGCCACCGGGGCACAAAATACTCCGTCACACCTCCGTCACACCTAGGTGACGAAGAAAGCAGCGATGCCCTGCAGGGGGTGAGCCGTGTAGAGCTCCGTCTGGCCCAGGGGCGCGCCGAAAATAGAGAATTTGTGCAGCGTGGTGATACCGTAGGTCGTGATATTTGCCAGATCCGACACTGGAAGGTTGACGATCGGTATTAGCACGGTGAACGTCGTCGACCCGGCATCCGGCGTAATATTGAGGGTGACACTCACGAGCGTGCCTATCTCCGTCTTCGCAGTGCGGATGTTTTTGTCGACGAATAGCTTGGTCCCATTGGCGTCTTGATAGGAGAACTGCGGCCGGCCACCGAAGGTGGTGGTGGAGTAGGTGATGTGTATCCCATCACCGGAAAGCTCGAATCGGTTGGGTTGCTTGGTCGCGGCGGGCTGGGGGCTCATGTTGCGATCCTTTCCTAGCCCGGTTCCGGGGGCCCGCGGGACCCACGCCGGCCGTTGCTCCCGACCGACTATCGGCGGGCGCCGTGGCGCCGCGTCCCGGAACCGCCCATACTATTGGCCGTTGTAAGTGCTCGCTCATTTATTTTAAGTGGATACTTCGGCGAAGTCAACGTGTGCGTTTATCGCGCTTCGGTTGCGAAAATGGCTCCGCGGTTAGTCTCCGATAAGACGCTGCATGGAGATCGGAGCGCCCGCGCCGTCACGGATGCTCCCCGCACGCAAAACGCTTCACTGAATTCGGCCCGGCGCGCGGCCCGCTCAACCCCCCGCCATGCCGCGCGGGGAGAAGCTCAGGTCGAGCAGCTTCCATTCCTGGTATTTTCCCGCGGGCAGGAAGCTGTAGGGCTGGCACGCCCGCAGCGCGCTGATCGCGGTCGCGACCAGCGCCGGGCCGTGCGCGGACGCACTGGCCTCGATCAACGTCGGGCTGCCGGTCAGCGCTCCGTTGGGCCCCAAGGCGACGCGCAGCACCACCTTGAGCTTCTGCGCATCGGCGACGACGGTGGGCGGGTTCCAGCATTTTTGCAGGTGCGCCCGGAACGCCTCGATCTCCTCGCGCGAGAGCTTGGCCATGCCTTGTGCCGGCGCATCGAACCCCTCGTCCGGGTTCTGCGCGTCCCCGAGCGACAGCGGCAATTCGGGGACCGGCGCCACCGTCGGGTTGAATACCAGCAGATTGGGCGGCGGCTCCGGCTGCGGCGGCCGGGCTTGGGCGGCATCGCGCGGGCCCGGCCGCTGCGCTTGCGCGGACGGCTGCGGGGATGCGGTCCCGGTCCGCGAATTTCCCGCCGGGTCTTGCGCTGGTTGTTGCTCGCGGTCGGGTGCACGTTGCGGCTGTGCAGCCGCGCTCTCGGCCCGGGGCTGTTCTTCGGAGCCCTGCGCCATCGCCGATGCCGGAACGATGTCGACCGTGATCGATTCCGGCGGGATCGGCACGAACTGCCTGGGACTTGCGAACAGCACGAAGCCCCACACCAGCAGCGCCAGATGGCCGACGGCGGAGAAGACGAGGCCCGCGCGCATGAGAAGCCCTGTTACCAGCCCCGGGCCGGTTCTAGACCGCCTCGACCGATGTGCCAACCTAGGCGCCTTCGCGCGCGCGGCGGTCGGCTTTGCGGCGGCCAAATCTCTCGTTGCGGCACCTGCCGCGCGGCGCCACTCTGGTGCCGGTCACTTTTTTGGGGGGAACACGACCATGACGCTTTCGCGCCGGCACGTTCTGCAGGCCACGCTTGCTTCGCTGGTCGCATCCAGGCTCGCATCGCCGGCCCGGGCGCAACGACCCGCCCCGGTGCCGGCCGGCCGAACCCCGGTGCCTTTGGTGTTCGCGCACGGCAACGGCGATCATGCGGCGTTGTGGATCACCAATTTATGGCGCTTCGAATCCAACGGCTTTCCGCGCGACCGTCTGCTGGCGTTCAACTTCACGGACCCGCTGGCGCGCACGAACGACGCCGAGGCGCAGGCCGGGCGCTCGTCGACCGCCGACCAGCTGCGCGAGCTCGCGGCCGCCGTGGACGCGATGCGGCAGCGCAGCGGATCGCCGCGCGTGGCGTTGGTCGCGAGCTCTCGCGGCGGCTATGCGGTGCGCAACTACATTGGGAATGGCGGGGCGGAGCACGTCAGCCATGCCGTGCTTTGCGGCGTGCCGAACAGGGGCGTGTTCGATTGGGAATTCAATCCCGGCAGCGAGTTCAACGGACGCGCGGCGTTTCTGCAGCGCCTGAATGCCGGCGAGAGCGACGTCGTGCCCGGCACGGCGTTCCTCACCTTGCGCAGCGACGGCAACGACAAATACGCGCAGCCCGACGGTCGTTTCGTCGGCAAACCCGGCACGCCGACCGGGATCACCGCCGAGGGCCCCGCCTTGCGCGGCGCGACCAACCTCGTGCTCGGCCAGCTCGATCACCGGGAATTGGCGTTCCATCCGCGGGCGTTTCGCGAGATCTACAAGTTCATATCGGGGAACGAACCGGAGCGGCTCGGCATAATGGCCGAGCCGCGCGTCACGCTCGACGGCCTGGTGACCGGATTCCCGGCCGGCGTGGCGACCAACCGGCCGCTGGCCGGCGCGACCGTCGAGGTCTACCGGGTCTCGCCCGACAGCGGCGAGCGGCTCGGTGCCCCGGTCCATCGCCGCGTAACCGGGCCCGACGGAGCCTGGGGCCCGGTCACGGTCGAGCCCGGGTGGTCTCTCGAGTTCGTGGTGGAGGCGCCCGCGCATCCCACCACCCACCTCTATCGTTCGCCGTTCCCGCGGCCGTCGAAGGTCGTGCATCTGCGCCCGGGCCGCCCGCTCGGCGACAAGGATTCCGGCGCGGGCGCCGTGGTGCTGATGTCGCGGCCGCGCGGCTATTTCGGCATTCCGCGCGACGTGGTGCTGCTCGACGGCAAGGAACCCAAGGACGTGACCGCGGGCGTGCCGACCGATTCCGTCTCGACGCTGCGGCTGCCGGCCGGCGAGGCCGCCAGGCCGATCCCCGCGCTGTTCAACGAGGACCGCATCGTCGCGCGAGGCTGGCCCGCCGCGGAAAACCGCATCGCGATCGCGGAATTCACGTATTGAGGGGAGATAGTTCGGCGTCCCGGACCCGCGCGGTACAAAGCGCATCGCGACATCCCGGGCTCGGCAGGGCAACGCACCCGCGCAAGCGGGACTAAAGCCGCAGCCGCATCAGGTCTTGCGTTCGCTGAACAGCACGCCGCCCTTGGCCTTGTGGGTCTTGGGCGATTCCATGATCTGCACCATCACCACCTCGGGATCGACCTTGAAATTGCGCACGACCGCGTCGGTGATGTCTTTGATCAGCGCCCGCTTCTGATCCAGCGTGCGTCCCTCGACGGCATAGACGTAGACTTCCGGCATGTCCTGCCTCCTTCGGATCCGGCGACGAATGTTTGCTCAACCGGCAAGCGGCCCGGGCCATCGCGGCCCGGGCCGTAATGCGTCTCGGTAGCAGCCTCAGAACAGCAAGCCGTCTTGCAGCAGCACCCAGCGGCCGTTCTTGACCTGCTGGACCTGGGTCACTTCGGTCGCGAGGTGATTGGTCTTGGAGAATTTCACCGGCGGCGAGCCGAAGATGTCCTGGTACTCCTTGCCGGATTCCAGCGCGTCGAGGAGCTTCTGACCGGTCAGATCCTTGCCGGCGAGGTTGGCGTAGAACGCGAAGGTCTCGATCGCATTGTAGCCGATGATCGCCTGGGTGTTGGCGTCGGTGCCGAACATCTTCTTGTAGTTGACCAGCCATTCCTTGACCTTGCCCTTCGCGGTGTCCTCATAGGGGATCTCGAATCCGGACGCGGCGTAGAGGCCCTCGACCACATCCTTGCCGAGCGCCGGCACTTCCATGACGTTGGTCGGCGTGGCACCGAGGAAATCCACGTTCCATCCGAGCTTCTTGGCCTCGCCCATCGCTCCGATGGTCTCGCGGATCACGGTGGCGAGCACCACGAGGTCGCAGCCGTCGGATTTCATCCGGGCGATCTGGGCGCTGAAATCCGACGCCCCGCGCTTGTAGGTCGTGGTCGTGCCGGGTTCGATCTTCATGGCGACGAGTTGCGCGGTAAAGCCGTCGAGCACGTTTTTGCCGTACTCGTCGTCCTGGTGCAGGATGCACGGCCGCTTCGAATGCTTGAGGTCGATCATGTATTTGAGCGCCGCGCGGGTCGATTCGACGTAGGGCAGCAGATTATTGAACTTGAGCCGCTCCTGCGGTTTCGCCGGGTCGAACTTGAAGGTGAACTGCGCGGCGGTCAGCGGAAACAGCTGGGATACCCCGGCGTCGAGCACGATATCCTGCGCGGCGAGCACGGTCGGCGAGCCCATGGGGCCGACCATGGAAAACACCTGGTCCTTCTCGATCAGCTTTTGCGTCGCCAGCACCGCGCGCTTGGGGTCGTAGCCGCTGTCCTCGATCGTGAGCCTGAGCTTGCGGCCCTGGACGCCGCCGGCGGCGTTGATCTCGTCGACCGCCATCTTCATGCCGTTGGCGACCGCCACCCCCCAGGTCTTGATCGGTCCGCTCAGGTCCTGATGGGTGCCTAGCGCGATCTCGGTGTCGGTGATGCCCTGGTTGGTTACCTTGGTCTGCGCCCCAGCGGAGCCGGCGGTGAGCGCGATCGCGGCGCCGATCAGCGCCGCCCGGCAATGGTCTAACGTCATGGTGTTTCCTCGTGTTCGGTGCCGACGGGGGGCGGGGGAGCAGGGGACATCGATTCTCGAGTTGTTGTTGCCCGTCTAGTGGGGCCGATCCTAGCGCAGCCGGAGGACGGAGGACAGAGGACGGAAAGGGGTTAACGGAAGCATGTAGCCCGGATGGAGCGAAGCCAAATCGATGGCCGAAGGCCAAAGTCCCCGCGTAAAGCGGGGACCTCGATCAACATGCTCCTGGATTGTGCGCGCTGCGCGGCGCTTCATCCGGGCTACCAATGTTGCTCCGTCCTCCGGTTACGCCGCGGCGCCGGAGTAGAGCGCCTCGATCTCGCGGGTGTATTTCTCGTTCACGAATTTGCGCTTGAGCTTCATGGTCGGGGTCAGCTCGTCGTCCTCCGGGGTGAGCTGCTGCTCGATCAGGTGGAATTTCTTGATGGTCTCGACCCGGGCGAACTGGGCGTTGACCTTCTCGATCTCGCTCCAGATCAGGCCGCGGACCTCGCGCGTGCGGCACAGGCTGGCGTAATTGGTGAACGGCACGCCGCCGTCCTGCGCGAATTTCTCGACGTTCTCGTGGTCGATCATGACCAGGCAGGTCAGGTATGGCCGGCGGTCGCCGATCACGACCGCGTCGCTGATGTAGGGCGAGAATTTGAGCTGGTTCTCGATCTCCGAGGGCGTGATGTTCTTGCCGCCGGCGGTGATGATGATGTCCTTCATGCGGTCGGTGATGCGCACGTAGCCTTCGTTGTCGATCAGCCCGACGTCGCCGGTATGCAGCCAACCGTCGCGGTCGATCGTCTCGGCGGTCTTCTGCGGCTGATTGAGATAGCCCATGAACACGAACTCGCCGCGGATCAGGATCTCGCCGTCCCCCGCCAAGGTCACCTCGCCGTAGGGCACGGACTTGCCCACGGTGCCGAGCTTGATGGCCTGCATCGGCATTACGGTCGCGAGCCCGGCGTTCTCGGTCTGGCCGTAGACCTCGTACATCCGCATGCCGAGCGCGAGGTACCAGCGGATCAGCTCGGGCGCGATCGGCGCCGCGCCGGTGAACAGCCAGCGGCAGCGGTCGATGCCGATCATCCGGCGGATGTTGCGCAGCACGAGAAAGTAGGCGAGCGCGAAGCCGATGCGGTCGACGAGCCCCGGCTCGCGGTGCTCGAGCCGCGCATCCGCCACGCGGTTGCCGGCGAGCATCGCCAGCCGGTAGGCCCCGCGCTCGAGCGGCGTGGCGTCTTTGAGCGCGATCATCACCGCCGAGTAGAACCGCTCCCACACCCGCGGCACCGCGCCGAACAGCGTCGGCTGCACCTCGCGGATGTCCTCCGGCACCGTCTCCGGGCGTTCGGCATAATTGGACACCACGCCGGTCGCGATCGCGTAATACATGCCGGCGATCCGCTCGGCGACGTGACACGCCGGCAGGAAGGCGAGGCGCTCGTCGCCCTCGCACCAGGAGAGCACGTCCATGCAATGGCGCATCTGGGTGACGATGTTGCGGTGGGAGAGCATCGCCCCCTTCGGCGGGCCGGTGGTGCCGGAGGTGTAGACGAGGATCGCGAGATCCTGCGGGTGGCGCGATTCGAGCATCTCCCGCCACAGATTCTCCCGTCCCTCCAGGTAGGAGTGGCCGGCGGCGAGGAAGTCGGCCAAGGAAACGCACATCGGGTCGCGGAAATCGCTCAGGCCCTCCATATCGAAGATCACGATTTTTTCCAGCGTCGGGCAGCGTCCGCGCGCCTCGAGCGCCTTGTCGAGCTGCTCGTCGTCCTCGACGAACAGCACGCGCGTCCGCGAATCATTGACCAGATATTCGACCTGCTTGACCGAATCGGTGGGATAGATCCCCGACGAGACGCCGCCGGCGCACAGGATGCCCATGTCGGCATAGGCCCACTCCGGGACGGTGTTGGACAGCACCGAGGCGACGTCGCCGGGCCGAAAGCCCGACGCATGCAGCGCATAGGCGATCTCGCGGGCCCGCGCCAGCCAGTCGTTCCAGCTGATGGTCTGCCAGATGCCGAGATATTTTTCGCGCAGCGCGGGTTTCTCCCCGCGCGTCTCGACCGCGAGCAAAAAGCTGTTCGGCACGGTGTCCGCAACGGTCAGCGTAGCGGGTCTGGGCATCATATCCCCATCGACTGCGCGTCATTCCGGGGCGCCGCGAAGCGGCGAGCCCGGAACCTATGAACACCGGCCTTTCATATCACACAAATCCGTGGTCATGGATCCCGGCTCGCGCTCCCCGGATCAGGATCCGGGTCGCTTGGCCGGGACGACACCCTGCGTCTCATCTCCACACCTTGCGCTTCTTCCAGCGGCGCTCGCCGCGCGCGCCGGCTTCCTTGGCGCCGAGATAGAACTCCTGGATATCCTGGCTCTGCATCAGCCGCTCGCAGGAATCCGCCATCACGATCCTGCCGACCTCGAGCACATAGCCGTATTGCGCCGTCTCCAGCGCCATCCTGGCGTTCTGCTCGACCAGCAGCATGGCGATGCCTGCTTCGGCATTGAGCCGGCGGATGATGGTGAAGATCTCCCGCACCAGCAGCGGCGACAGGCCGAGCGAGGGCTCGTCGAGCAGCAGCAGCTTGGGCCGGCTCATGAACGCACGGCTGATGGCGAGCATCTGCTGCTCGCCGCCCGAGAGCAGCCCGGCGCGCTGGTCGAGCCGCGCCTTGAGCACGGGGAAATAGCCGTAGATGCGCTCGAGATCGGCCGCCACGGCATCGCGGTCGCTCCGCGCAAAGGCGCCCATCATCAGGTTTTCGCGCACGCTCAGGAACGGAAAGATCTCGCGGCCTTCGGGCACGTGCGCGAGGCCGAGCCGTACGATGCGGTCGGGATCGAGGCGGTCGATCCGCATGCCATCGAATTCCACGCTCCCCTTCAGGGGATCGAGCACGCCGGAAATGGTTTTGAGAATGGTGGTCTTGCCCGCGCCGTTGGCGCCCAGCACCGCCACGATATCCCCGCGAGCGACTTCGAGGCTGACCCCGCGCACCGCCATGATCCGCCCGTAGTAGGTTTCGATATTGCTGACCTTGAGAATCGGATCGGCGCTCATGTGGCCTCGCTCAGGCGCCGAGATAGGCGGTGGCGACGTCGGGATTGCGCTGGATTTCCTGCGGGCTGCCGAGCGCCAGGACCCGCCCGTAATTCAAGGCGAGCACCCGGTCGGAGACCCGGTTCACCAGGGTCATGTCGTGCTCGACCATCAGCACGGTGATGCCGAGCTCTTTGCGGATGTCGTGGATCCAGAATGCCATGTCGTCGGTCTCCTCGACATTGAGGCCCGAGGAGGGTTCGTCGAGCAGCAGCAGCTTGGGCTCGGTGCACAGCGCCCGCGCCAGCTCGCAGATCTTGCGCACGCCGTACGGCAGGGCGCCGATGCGCTGGTCGCGGTAGCGCTGCAGGTCGAGGAAATCGATGATCTCCTCCACCCGCCGGCGGTGGGCGTATTCGGCCCGGCGCACCTTGGGCAGGAACAGCAGCTCTTCCCAGGCCCGGGTGGTGCGGTGCCGGTGCCGCCCGACCAGCAGGTTGTCGAGCACGGTCGCACTGTCGAACAGCTCGATGTTCTGGAACGTGCGCGCGATGCCGAGCCGCGCCACCTCGTGCGCCGGCACCTCGGTGATGTCGCGATCCTCGAACGCGAGCCGGCCGGCGCTCGGCGTGTAGAATCGGGAGATGACGTTGAAGATCGAGGTCTTGCCGGCGCCGTTGGGGCCGATCAGGGTGAACACCTCGCCGCGGCGCACCTCGAAGCTCACGCCGTCGACCGCGGTCAGTCCGCCGAACCGCAACGTGAGGCGCTCGACCGCGAGGCAGCTCATCGGTTGCGCTCCGATTTCACATAGGTCTTCTGCCGCCGGAACGTGGCTTTCTTGTAGAGCGGGAACAGCTGGAAATACAGCTTCAGCTTGACCCAGCGGCCGTAGAGTCCGGCCGGCTCGAACAGGATGAACACGATGATGATGATCCCGTAGATCGCGCCCTTGAGCCCCGGCGCGCCGCCGATGCGGGAGAGCATGTCCTCGATCCCCGCCGCGCCGCCCGGCGAGGCGCCGAGGCCCGCAGCCAGCCGGCCGATCGCGCCGGGGAGGTCGTCCTTGAGCAGCGTGAGGAACGGGTCGACCATCACCACGAAGATCGACCCCAGCACCGCCCCGTGCAGGCTGCCCACCCCGCCGATGATGATCACGATGATGAACTCGAGCGAGAGCAAGAGCGTGAACATTTCCGGGCTGACGAACGACAGCTTGTGCGCATAGAGACAGCCGGCGAGCCCGGTGATCGCCGCACTGATCGAGAACGCCATCACCTTGTAGACGGCGAGATTGACCCCCATGCTTCTTGCCGCGGTCTCGCTGTCGCGGATGGCGAGAAAGGCGCGGCCGGTGGGGGAACGCAGCAGGTTGAGCGCGCCGAGCATCACCGCGACCAGCAGCGCGAGGCAGACGACATAGAAGCCGTAGCCGTCGCGGCCGAGCGTGAAACCGAACAGATCGAGCGTCTTGATCCGCATCCCCTCGTTGCCGTTGGTGACGCTCTCCCAGCGCGCGGCGATCTCCTCGACGATGAAGCCGAAGGCGATCGTGGCGATGACCAGATAGATGCCGGAGAGCCGCAGCGCCGGGAACCCGACCAGCGCCCCGACCGCGCCGGCGATCAGCGCGGACAGCGGCAGGTACACCAGGAACGGCACGCCGAGCCGCTGCAGATAGGCGGTCGTATAGGCGCCGATCGCCAGGAACGCCGCATGGCCGAGCGAAACCTGGCCGGTGAAGCCGGTGAGGATCAACAGCCCGACGCCGACGATGGCGTAGATGAATACGAACACGAGCTGGCTCTGCAGATACGCTCCAATCAGGAACGGCGCCAGCAAGACGACAACGAGCAGCGTGCCGTAGGACCACGCATAGCCGCCGTGCTTGAACAGGCGGATGTCCTGGTCGTAATCGGTCTTGAAGATCGCGCGCATCGCGGCTTTCAAACCTTCTTGTGCAGATTGAGGCCGAACAGGCCCTCGGGCCTGACCATCAGCACCACGAGCAGCAGGATGTAGGCCGCGACGTCCTTGAACCCCTCCGGCAGATAGAAGCCCGACAGCGTCTCGACCACGCCGATGACGATGCCGCCCGCGAGCGCTCCCGGAATGCTGCCGAATCCGCCGAGCACGGCTGCCGGGAAGGCTTTGAGCCCGAGAAAGCCGACGTTGGTGTGGATGAAGGCGATCGGCGCCAGCAGCACGCCGGCGAAACCCGCGACCGCGGCGCTGATCGCCCAGATCAGCGAGAACGCCCGCTTGACCGGAATGCCCATGTAGTAGGCGCCGAGCATGTTCTGGGAAGTCGCCTGCATGGCGACCCCCATGCGCGTCTTGTTGAAATAGATCCACAGCAGGAGGCACAGCAGGATGGTGGCGACGATGACCGAGAGCTTGTCCTCGCCCAGCACCAGCGCGCCCAATCGCGCGACCCCGGCGCTGAACGGCGTCTCGATCTGCAGATCGTCGGTGCCCCAGATCATGCCCGCGACCGAGCGCAGCAGGAACCCCAAGCCGATCGTCACCATCACGATCGAGAATTGCGGATAGCCGAGGATCGGCCGCACCACGACCCGCTCGACCAGAGCGCCGAACGCGGCCATCGCCAGCACGGTCAGCGGCAAGCCGACCCAATAATTCATCCCGAGCTGGGTGATGAAGGTGAAGGCGAAGAAGCCGCCCAGCATCATCAGGTCGCCCTGGGCGAAATTGACGACTTCGGTGGCCTTGTAGATGAGCACGAAGCCGAGCGCGATCAGGCCGTAGACGCAGCCGAGCGCGACACCTCCCACGAGCTGCTGAATGAAGTCCAGCATGCCCCACGTTCCCCGATTGCCGGCGTGGCGGTTTCTCCCGCTTCTTATCGCAAGCCGGCGAGCTTAGAGGCGCGCGGCGCGCGGCTCAAGCTCGGGCATGCGGCCGCCCCCTGCCTCGGGATGCAAAGAGCGCTCTTGCGGGCGACCGCTCCGCGACCGCGGCCCGTCGCGAAATTGCCGAACCGGTTAGCGGCCGATGCCGCCGCCACCGCCGCCACCGCGGTCGCAGGGCTCCCAGCGCCCATAGCCGAGATCGGAGGCACAACCGTTGATATTGCCGTGATAGGCAAATCCCGGATCGCAATAGCCCCGATCGGGGTTGTTGGGGTTCCACGAGTGCAGGCCCGGACATCCCGGCGCGTCGCCTTGCGCTTGCGGATGGACCGGCACGCCGACGTCCCGGCGGCGATGGTGCTTGCGCGCCTCGCTGACGGGGACAATTGCGGTCTGAGCCGCCGATCTCAGCGCGGCGCCCGCCGGCAGATTGCCGGCGATTGCCGACGGCGCGCCGGCCGATCCGAGCACGCCGGCCATGCAGATCGCGGCGGCGAAGCCCATTTTCCGTGCGGCTGTCATGATGTTTCCTATCGATGTTCGATTGCGTACCAACGCTGCGCCGCGCAGGATAGTTTCACCGCTCAAGCGTGCACAGCTCTCGTCGATCACGAATGGGGCACCAGCTCGTTACCGGCCGGCGCGATCGTCGCGCGGAGGGATGATGACAGGCAAGCAGGTTGGCGCCTTCGGATCGTGGAACTCTCCGGTCACGGCCGACGCCGTCGTCGGCGACGCGGTGTCGCTCGCCGAGCCGCGGGTCGATGGCGATGCTGTCTATTGGGTCGAAGGCAGGCCCCGGGAAAAGGGCCGCAGCGTCGTCGTCCGCGCGCTCGGCGGCGACATCGGCGACGTCACCCCCGCGCCGTTCGATGCGCGCTCGCAGGTGCACTCTTACGGCGGCGGCGCCTATGCGGTGCGCGACGGCACCTTGTATTTCGCCAATTTCGCCGACAACCAGCTCTATCGGCAGGCTCCCGGCGGGCCGCCGGCGAAACTGACGTCGAGCCCGGCATGTCTGTTCGCGGATATCTGCATCGATGCCGGACGCAATCGCTTGATCGCGGTGCGCGAAGAGCGTCCCAACGGCGACGTCGTCAACGCGATCAACACATTGGTTGCGGTGGATCTTGCAACCGGCACGGAGACGACGCTCGATTCCGGATGGGATTTCTATGCGTCTCCCGCGCTCAGCCCGGACGGGGCGAAGCTTGCCTGGCTGAGTTGGCGCCATCCACACATACCATGGACCTCGACGTATCTGCACCTGGCCGACCTCGATGCGTCGGACGCTTTGAGCAACCGAGCGACGGTCGCCGGCGGCGATAAAGTCTCGATCCTGCAACCGCAATGGTCGCCCGACGGCAGGCTGTTCTTCCTCTCCGACGCGACCGACTTCTGGAATCTCTACGGCTGGAACCGCTCGGAGGCCCAGCTCGTGCTTCCGCGGGACGCCGAGTTCGGCGCGCCGCAATGGCAGTTTGGAGCCTCGACCTACGCCTTCGTTTCGGCCCAGACCATGATCTATTCGTTCACGCGCAACGGGATGTGGTTCCTGGGGCGGCTCGATCTGCCGACCCTCGCCGCTTCCGATTACCCGGCCGAGTTCGCGTCGATCTCCGGGGTTCGCGCCGCGGGCAAGACCGTGGTGATGCGCTGCTCGACCCCGAGCTCGGCGGCGGCGATCGCCACGCTCGACATCGGCAGCGGCAAATTGACGCCGATCAAACATTCCATTCCGCCCGCGAGCTATCAACAGTCCCAGCCGTATTTCTCCCTGCCGCAATCGATCCGATTTCCGACCGATGGCGGCGAGACCGCCTACGGCTTTTTCTATCCGCCGCACAATCCGGACTGGGAAGCTGCGGTCTCGGAAAAGCCGCCGCTGATCGTCAAGAGCCACGGCGGGCCGACGTCGGCGACCACGGCCGGGCTCGATCTGTCGCTGCAGTTCTGGACCAGCCGGGGCTTTGCGGTGCTCGACGTGAATTATCGCGGCAGCAGCGGCTTTGGCCGCAAATACCGGGAGAAACTCCACGGTCAGTGGGGAGTAGCCGATGTCGCCGATTGCATCGCCGGCGCCAAATTCCTGGCCGGGCGCGGCGACGCGGATGGCGCCAAGCTGATCGTGACCGGGGGCAGCGCCGGCGGCTACACCACGCTGTGCGCGCTCACGTTCCACCGCGAGTTCGCCGCCGGCGCGAGCTACTACGGCGTGAGCGATCTGGTCGCGCTCGCCGTCGATACCCACAAGTTCGAATCGCACTATTTGGATTGGCTGATCGAACCGTACCGGCCGGGCAGCGCGCTGTATCACCAGCGCTCGCCGATCCATTTCGCCGAGCGCCTCTCGGCGCCGGTCATCTTCCTGCACGGAGAGGACGATCCGGTGGTGCCGCTCGATCAGGCCGAGGCGATGTTCTCGGCGCTGCGCGCCCGCGGCATCCCGACCTGCCTGCTCGTGTTCCAAGGCGAGAAGCACGGGTTCCGGCAGTCCGAGCACATTCGCCGCGCGCTGGAATCCGAGCTGTTGTTCTACGCCATGAACCTGTTGCGCATTCCGCTCATGTCCTAAGCGCCGCCCCCTTGAGCCGGTGAATCGCTGTGAATGTCGTGGCCCGCACATGCGGGCCATCCAGTAGCCGTCTGCATACCGGAAAGCCCCCGACCGCGATTGCAGTGGCTACTGGGTCACCCGCATGCGCGGGCGATGACAGCTCGGAGGATTATTCCGCCGCCGTCTGCGCGTTGGGCGCCGCGAACGCGGCTTCCATTTCGCGCCGGATTTTTACCGCGAGATCGTTGCGGTCGTATTCGACGTCGGCCCAGCGCAGCGGCTCCCCCGACGCGATCTCGCGCTTGAGCTTGACGTTGTGCGCCAGGCCGAGCGGCAGGAATCCGGCCTCGAGCGAGCGCTCGGCCGGGCACTGCTTGCCCCACACGCAATAGCCGCCCTCGCCATCGAGGATCTCGCCGCGCTCGAGCTTGCGCTTTGCGGTCGCGACCACGTCGGAGCGGAATCCCGTGGCGGCTCCGGTCGGCTCGCCCCGCAATGCAATCGCGGCGACCGAGATGCCGAGCTCGAGTCCGATCATGTGGGTCGGCCGATAGAGCGCGATGTGCTCGAAATCGTCATCGGGAAGCAGATGATATTCCTCCGCGCAGTGGCGCACGTAATCGTGGCCGGCCTTCACCACCACGTAGGTGCCCATCTGCAAATGATTTTGGACCAGCGACCGGTCGCGATGGAGCGAGGACACCACCTCCGTGGTCCCGGTGATCGCCAGCGCGCCTCCGGCGTCTCTCGGCTTGCAGATCCGCGCCAGGTCGTAGACCGAGGCGGGTGGGAACGACAGGCCGTCCGGTTGCGGAACCAGCCCGGTGGCGTTGCACACCGCCGTCATCTCGATTCCCGATTTGGTGCCGTCGATGAAACTGTTGAACATCTTCGGGTTCATGCCGCCGCGCGCGGCCTTTTCGGGCGCGATGCCGAAATTTTCCCACACGGTGTCCGGCGTCGACTGATGGAAGCTCGGGTGGTAGCGCGTGCCCTTGCCGGCTGCGACCACTTCGAAGCCGCAGGCGCGCGCCCAGTCGACGTGCTCGCAGATGAGCGCCGGCTGGTCGCCCCATGCCAGGCTGTAGACGACGTCGGCGGCCCTGGCCCTGCGGGCGAGCAACGGCCCGGCGACCACGTCGGCCTCCACGTTGACCATGACGATGTGCTTGCCGTGCGCGATCGATTGTAGGGCAAAGCCGATCCCCGTGCGCGGATCGCCGGTCGCTTCGATCATCACCTCGATGTCGGCAAACCCGATCAGCGCCTCGGCGTCGGCGGTCACGAACGTGCGCCCGCTACGCAGTGCATCGCCCAAGTTGGCCGCCGAGAACTGCGGCTCGCTCCAGCCGCAGGAGCGCAGCTGATTGCGCGCGCGCTCGACGTTGAGATCGGCGAGGCCGACGAGATGCATGCCCGGCGTGCGCCGCACTTGCGCCAGGAACATCGTGCCGAACTTGCCGGCACCGATCAGACCGACCCTGACCGGCCGGCCGGCGGCCTCGCGCTCCATGAGCTTGGCGTGAAGGTTCAATGCTTCCTCCGTTTCAGGTTACAGAAATCAGATATCAGAAATCGGAGATCGTTGGCAAACATCCCAAGGAGTCACGGCTGTTGTGCTTCCGGCTTCTGTGATTACTGACTTCTGATTACTGGATTTCCTGTTATCGGCAGAACGCGCGCTGGACGTAGGATTCCATGCGGCATTCGCCGGTCGCCGGCTGCGCCCCGGAAATCCACACTCGCGCCGGACATTTTTCCGCCGATTGAACGTCGAGGCTGTTTCCTCCCGCCAAACCTTTGCCGCGGCACAGAGCTTCGACCGCGCCGCGGCAATCCGGCGCGCCGTTTGCGGCGGTCTCGCAACGCTCGCGTCCGGAGACGATTTTGGTCTTGGGCAGCAGCTCTATCACGATATTCTTATGCCGCTCGTCCTGCAAAGCTTCGAGCTTGCCCCTCCAGACCGTGCCGACGCGCGCAACCGAACCGTCGATCCAGCGGCCGATCGTGCCGAGCAAGCCGTCTTGTCGGGGCGCCTGCGGCGCCGTCTCCGACGGCGCGGCCTGCTCCGATTGCGCCGCGGGACCGGCTTGCGTCGGCATCTGCTGCGCCCTCGCCGCGGCCACGACGCAGAGCAGGACGCCCAAGGCGAGCACCGGTCCGGCGCCATGGCGCGTCCACTGCTGCGGCGCCGCTCGCTCGCTCTGCGCACTCGCGATCATGGCGTCTTCCATCCGGCCCGGGGCGCGCCGGCGCGAAGCGCGAGTTCGCGACAATGGCGTGGCGAAATTGAGGAGACCGGGACTCTAGAACAATCGGGTGGCCGCGATCACGCCGGCGAGCACGATGAGGACGGCGATGGTGAACCACAAGCCCAGCCGTTTTTCGATGTTCACCCGCGCCCAGACGCCATAGCGGTGCAGCAGAAACGCGAAGAAGTAGAACCGCATTCCCCGTGCCACGATCGACAGCAGCAGGAACGGCACGATCGGATAAGCGGCAAACCCCGACGTGATGGTCACGATCTTGTAAGGGATCGGGGTAACGCCCTTGAGCAGGATGATCCAGGCGCCATAGTGGACATAAGCGTCGCGGAACAGCTGCACCTTGTCGCCGTATCCGTAAGCCTGGATGATCCAATGGCCGACGGTATCGTAGAGCGCCGAGCCGATCAGATACCCGACCAGGCCGCCCGCCACCGAGGTCACCGTGCACAACGTTGCGTAGTACCAGGTCTTGTCCGGCCGCGCGAGCGACATCGGGATCATCATCACGTCGGGCGGAATGGGAAGAATCGAGCTCTCGCCGAACGACAGTGCGCCCATGATCCAGGACGCATGCGGCTTGCCCGCGGCGCCGATGCACCAATCGTAGATTCGTCGAAGCAGCATGCCGCGCCTGATTACCGGTACGGGAGGGCAGAGTCCATCGAAAGCGCGCTTGGCGCCGAACCCGCCGCCGCCTCGCTGCGGCTACCGGCGCTTGTGCAGCCGGCGGCTCTCGAGTGCGACAATTTGCCGGCGCGGCTCCGGCTCCGGCGCGGCCTTGGGCAGCTTCTCGGCAATTCCGAGCAGGCGCTCGCGCCGATCCATCTCTTTCCACACGTCCTTGGGATTCACTCCGGCCGCGCCCCAGAGCACGACCAGGTGATAGAGCAAGTCGGCGCTCTCGCGGATCACCGCCTCGCGCCCGCCATGCATGGCGTCGATGATCACCTCGATGGCTTCTTCGGCGAGCTTCTTCGCCATTTTGGCTCGGCCGGAGTGCAGCAGCCGCGCCGTGCGCGAGGTGTGCGGATCCGCGCGCTTGGCGGCGAGCACGGCCGCGTACAGTCGATCCAGCGAATCAACCATGCGTCAGCATAGCGCGATAGATTGACCGGACGTTAACGATTGGCGCGGGACGCAGGCCTCACTCGGGCTCCGCCAGCAGGCTGGCGTTGCCGCCGATCGCCGCGGTATTGACCGCAACGGTCTGCTCGAGCGCGAAGCGCGGGAGATAATTCGGGCCGCCGGCCTTCGGGCCGGTCCCCGACAGCCCGGATCCGCCGAACGGCTGCGTGCCGACGACCGCACCGATCATGTTGCGGTTGACGTAGACGTTGCCGACGGCGAGCCGCGCGATGATGCGCGCGACCGTGAGCTCGATGCGCGAATGGATGCCCAGCGTCAGCCCATAGCCGCTCGCGGCGATGTCCTCGAGCAGGGAATCGAGCTCGTCGGCGCGCCAGCGCACGACGTGAAGCACCGGGCCGAACACCTCCTCTCTGAGATCGCTGGCGCGGTCGAGCTCGACGATCGTCGGCGCCACGTAGGTCCCGGCCGTCGGCAGCGGCAGCCGGTCCCAGCGGAATCGCACGCGGCCCTGGCCGTGCATTCGCGCGACCCATTGCTCGAGGCCGGTTTTCGCCTCGGCATCGATCACCGGGCCGATATGGGTGGAGAGTTCGCGCGGGTCTCCCACCTCCAGCTCGAACACGGCGCCTTCGATCATCTCCAACACGGCGTCGGCCACGTCCTCCTGGACGCACAGCAGCCGCAGAGCCGAGCAGCGCTGGCCGGCCGAAATCAACGGCACCAGCGGCCCGGACTTTGCGGCGAGCGCGCGGTTGATGTTCGCCGCGGTCTCGGTCGACCCGGTAAACGCCACCCCGGCGGTCCGAGGATCCTCGACCAGCAGCGCGCCGACGCGGCCGTTGCCCGGGACCAGGTGGAGCGCGCTCGGCGGCACCCCCGCCGCATGCAGCAGCCGCACCGCCTCCGCGGCGACCAGCGGCGTCTGCTCGGCCGGCTTGGCGATCACGCTGTTGCCGGCCGCGAGCGCGGCGCTGACCTGGCCGAGGAAGATCGCGAGCGGGAAATTCCACGGCGAGATGCAGACGAACGCGCCGCGGCCGCGATAGGTCAGCTCGTTGGATTCCCCGGTGGGTCCGGGCATTGGTCGGGGCTTGAGCGCGCGGCGCAGCTCGCAAGCGTAATAGCGGCAGAAATCGGCCGCCTCGCGGACCTCCGCGATCGCATCCTCGAGCGTCTTGCCGGCCTCGCGCTGCAACAGCGCGATGAGGCGCGCCCGCCTGGCCTCCAGCGCGTCCGCGGCCTGCTCGAGCACTGCGGCCCGGCTTTCGCGCGGCGTTGCCGCCCACGCCGGAAAGCCGGCGGCGGCGGCCGCCATCGCCGCAATCGCAATGGCTTCATCGCCCTCGACGACGATGCCGATGGCCGCGCCGTCGATCGGCGAGGTCACGGCGCGGCTTCGGCCCTCGAGCGCGACGCCGTCGACCAGCGGCTGCGCGGTAGGATCTTTTGGCGCCTGCGCCGTGATCTCCGCCAATAGCGCGCGCACCGCCGCGCGATCGCCGAGCTCGATGCCGGGCGAATTGCGGCACACCGGCGCATAAAGATCCGCGGGCAGCGGAATGTGCGGGTGGCGGGCCGCTTTGGCGTCCGCGATCCGCGATCGCGGACGCTGCAGGATGCTCTCGATCGGCACGCGAGGGTCTGCCGCGACCGAGACGAACGAAGAATTCGCGCCGTTCTCCAAGAGCCGGCGCACCAGATAGGCGAGCAGGTCCCGGTGGCTGCCGACCGGCGCGTAGACCCGGCAGGCGGCACCCGTTTCCTCGGCCAGCAGCGTCTCATAGAGCGCCTCGCCCATGCCGTGCAGGCGCTGGAACTCGTAACCCTCGACCCCGCCCGCCTCCTCGATCACGCTCGCCACCGTGAGCGCATTGTGGGTGGCGAACTGCGGAAACACCTGAGGGCGGGCAGCGATCAGCCTGCGCATGCAGTCCATGTAACAAAGATCGGTCATGGCCTTGCGGGTGAACACGGGATAATCGGCCAGTCCGCGTTCCTGGGCGCGCTTGATCTCGCTGTCCCAATAGGCGCCCTTGACGAGCCGCACCGTGAGCCGGCGGTCGAGCGCCTGCGCCGCGGCGATTACCCAATCGATCACCGCGGGTGCCCGCTTCTGATAGGCCTGCACCGCGAGCCCGAACCCCGACCAGCCGGCGAGCGAAGGATCGGCGAGCACCAAGCCGATCAGCTCCAGCGAGAGCTCCAGGCGATCCGCCTCCTCGGCATCGATCGTGAACTGCAGATCGCGGGCTTTCGCCCTGCGGGCCAGCGCCAGGAGTTTTGGCCCGAGCTCGGCCAGCACGCGCGACCGCGAGATCGGCTCGAACCGCGGGTGGAGCGCGGAGAGCTTGACCGAGATGCCGGGCCGATCCGCGGATCGACGGTCTGCCGCGTGTGCGCCGATCGCATCGATGGCGGTCGCGTAGGCGCCGAAATAGCGCTCGGCATCCGCCGCGGTTCGCGCGGCTTCGCCCAGCATGTCGAAGGAATAGCGGAATTCGCCGTGCGCGGCCGCCCGCGCGAGCGCTTGCTCGATGGTTTCGCCGAGAACGAAATGCGATCCCAATAGCCGCATCGCCTGCCGGGTCGCGGCGCGCAACGCCGGCAGCCCGAGCCGTTTGGCGAGGCTGGTGAGAATATGCTCCGGCGTTTCGCCCGGATGGATGATGCGCGCCCCGACGCCGAGCGCCCACGCGGACGCGGAGACCAGGAAGGCTGTCGACTGCACGTCGTGATGCGACCAGTCGGCGGCCGCGAGCTTGTCCTCGACCAGCCGGTCGGCGGTGGCGGCGTCCGGCACCCGCAGCAGCGCCTCGGCCAGCACCATCAGGGCCAGCCCTTCCTTGGTCGAAAGCGAATATTCGCGCAGAAAATCCTCGACCCCGCCCAGTCCGCCGGCGCGCGCGCGAATCGCCTCGACGAGCCTCGCGGCTCGCGCATCGATGCGCCGCTCGGCGTCCGCCGCGCGCGGCGCCTCGGCGAGCAGGCGCGCGGCGATCGCCTCGTCGGGCGGCGCATAGGTCGCCGCGAACGGCGGGATCTCGCCGCGCTCGATCGCATGTCCTCGCGGTAAACTCATCGAAGCCTCCGCTCCGATCTGCCGCTTTCGACGCGCCCGTCGGCAGAGGAAGCCGTCGTCAGGGCCTTCCTGATGCGGCATCCTGCCGCGCTGCGCGGGCGCGAGCGCCGATGTGCCTGCTCGCAGCTTGAGCTTTGCGCCGGCATTGCCGACTATGGCGCAGGCGGCGGCCGGAATAAAACCGTGCAAGTGGCGTTAGCGCAACGAGCGCGGAAGCCATCGCTCGGTCGCGAGCGGCGGCGGCATGGGGACGCGAGCAAATGCGGGAGTTCGAGCGGGATCGGCCGAGCCGCGCCAAGGCCAAGCTCGCGCTGGCAAGTTTGGCCTTGGCGTTCGCGATCTCGCCGCTCTTGGCGCAGACATCGGTCAAGCTCAGCCTGAACGGGCAGTTGGGGGGAGCGGTCGCACCGTTTCTTGTCGCGGCCGACAAGGACTACTACCACGCCGAGGGGCTCTACATGACCATCGACCCGGGGGCGGGTCCATTCGACACGGTGGGCCGCCTTGCGTCGGGCGGTTACGACATCGTGTTCGGCGACATCAACGCGTTGATCCGGCTTCGCGACCAGAATCCCACGGCGCCGGTCAAGGCCGTGTTCGTGGTCTACAACCGGCCGGCCTACGCCATCATCGGCCGCAAGAGTCGCGGCGTGATGAGACCGAAGGATCTCGAGGACCGGAAGCTCGGCGCGCCGGCAACCGACCCCGCCTACGCGCAATGGCCGCTGTTCGCGCAATTGAACGACGTCGACGCCGCAAAGGTCACGGTGCTGAACGTCGCCGTCCCGGTTCGCGAGCCGATGCTGGCCTCGGGCGAGGTCGACGCGATCACCGGCAGCACGTTCGTCTCCTACGTCAACCTCAAGGAACGCGGCGTCCCGACCGACGACATCGATGTGATGCTGATGGCCGACTATGGACTGGAGCTTTACGGGGGCGCGGTTCTGGTGAACGCGAAATTCGCCGCGGACAATCCGGAGGCGGTGCGCGGATTTCTGCGCGCGTTTCTCAAAGGGCTGAAGGATACCGTCAAGAACCCGACCGCGGCGATCGACTCCGTGCTCAAGCGCAGCGAGGGAGCCAGGAAGGAGATCGAGCTCGAGCGGCTGCGCATTGCGCTCAGGGACAACATTCTCACGCCGGAAGTGAAGGCGCAGGGTTTTGGCGGCATCGAAGCCGCTCGCTTCGATCGCGCGATCGGTCAGATTGCGCTCGCCTACAAGTTCAAGACCAAGCCGAAGGCGGAGGACGTGTTCGATGCCGGCTTCCTGCCTCCCGTGGCCGACCGCAAGTTGAAATGACCGGGAACACGGGATCAAGGTTCCGTCTGCAATTGCGTCGCCGGCTCCTCGACATCGGGCGGGACGGCCGAAGGCGCCGCCATCGCCGGCCGTAGCGTCGCGGCGAGCGCATCCGCAAGCTGCCCGACCCGCGGTTCCCCCGCGCCCTCGCGCAAATGAATCGCGCAGGTGAGCTCGGGCAGGCGTGGCAGGCGGGGATCCTCGCAGGTGGCGAGCTCGGCCGGCGCGAAGCGCTGCAGCGTTGCGGCGATCCCGAGCCCGGCCGCAACCGCGGCCGCGCAGCCGAGAGGGCCTGGAACGCGGCAAGCCGCTTCCCATTCCGTGCCGCTCCGGTCGAGCACGGCAGTCGCTAGGCGCGTGACTTCCCCGGCGCCATCGCCGAGAACGAGCGGCAGCGCAGCGGCCCGATCGAAAGCAAGCCCCGGGGCGCAGACCCAGGCCAGGGGTTCGGTCCAGCGATGGCGCGCTCCCGGGCTCGCGGCGGTCTCGCCCAGCGCAATCGCCAGTTCCAATTCGCCCTGCCCGAGGTCGCGCAGCACATCGTCGGAGCCGCGAATCTCGAACGATCCCGGCGCGCCCCGGCGGCATGCGCCGAGCACCGGACCCAGCATCACGCTCTGTGCCTCGTCCGAAATGCCGATCCGCAGCCCCGATGGGGACCGCGGTCTTGCCATGCCGACGATGTGGTCGTTGACGGACAGCAGCCGCCGCGCGTGCTGGACCACGCCTTCGCCTTTTGGCGTGAGCGCCACGCCGGGAGCGCTTTTGTCGAGAAGCTCGCCCCCGAGCAGGACCTGCAGGCGCTTGATCTGCGCGCTGACCGCCGGCTGCGTCATACCGAGAGCGTGAGCGGCCTTGGTGAAGCTGCGAAGCTCGACCAGTGTGACCAGCGTTCGCAACAGCTCGGTCGGGATATTGGTCATGTCGGGCGCCGCGGTTGCGGTGCGGTCCGGCTCGCGCGGGACCACACCCGTCGTTCCTCTCCCAACGCGGTCCGGTCATTTCCGATCCGTGAAAATTCCAAAATTTTTGCCCGGGATGCGGAGGGTTTGGCGCGAATCCCGCTTCTGCGGGCGCAATGAACCGGGATATCGCTCGGGCGGCCGGCCTTTTCGTCCCTTCCAGGCCGGGCGGCGGGCAATTCCGCGCGCCGGGCAGGGTCTTTCCGGCCGGATGCTTTACGTTTTTCTCGCCGCGGCGAGCGCTCGTGCTGCCGGCTTGTCGAATATCATCACCTTGGATGAAAACTCTGCGGGAAGAGTTCGAGCAGGCCCTCATAATCCGGCTCGTCGCCGCGCTGGAGCGAATCCACCAGGACCAGGCGCCCCCCGGGTTTGAGCACCCGGGCGAATTCATCGAACACGGTGCGCCGCACCTTGGGCGGCAATTCGTGGAACAGGAAGATGCTCGTCACCGCATCCTGGCTATCGTCCGGCATGGGAATTTTTTCGCCGTTTCCGACGACGAGGTCGATGCGCGCCCAGCGCCGCAAATACCGCTTCGCTTCCCTGACGTAAGCCTCGGACATGTCGAGACCGACGGCGGGAAGCCGCGGCCAGACCTGTTTGACGATGTCCAGGAAACGCCCGGTGCCGCAACCGACGTCGAGCAGCCGCATCCGGCGTTGATCGCGTCCGGCGAAAATCTCGTGGAGCTGCGGCAGCGCCTGCCTGCGTGTGGCGTTGGCCGTGCCCTGGAACAGCACCTCGACCTGCGTGTCGTAGCGCCGGGCCGAGTCCTCGGTCAGCCAGCCGCCCGACTGGAAATGAAAGTTCTGCAGATAATAGCGCGGCCGCTTCCCGCTGGTTTCGGCCGTCAGCACTTCGTCGCGGGCACCGCTCTCGCGGCGCCGGTGCACGTCGGGCAGATCCTCGAAGAATAGCCGCGAGCGGCGCAGCAGGGTCGCCAGCGAGCCGTCGTGATCCGCCGGCAAGGGATAGATGCCCGCCTCGACGTTGGCGAGGTCTTGCCTGAACAGGACCGCCATGTCGGCGAACAACCGTCTGCGGTCGGGCACGGCTCGATCGGTACGGGGGCGAGGCCGCGTGCTCTCGCCGCCGCGCCGCACCTGGTCCGAAAGCCTTCGCATGGCCAGGCCGTGTCCGACATACCAGGCGACGCGCGACAGCTGGCTTGCGCCATACGCGGCACGGGTGATGAGGCGGGACACCGGATCCGTCATGTCGGCTTCGATTTGAGCACAAGCACGCCGCGCGATGGCAATCAGCCGGTGCGGCAGTGTTCCCGGCTCAGCTCATGCCCGACGCCGAGGTCGGCTCGATCTCGTAGGTCACTCGAACGTCGCCGGGGCGGGCCCAGGGATATTTGTCCTTGCCAAGGTATTTTTTGGCGAGGGTATCGATGTGGGCGTCCGCGTTCTGCTCGGCGACGCGCTTGACGCGGCCGCGAACCTGGACGTAGCGATACGGATTATCGGGATCCATGATCGCCAGTGCCACCGGCGCGCCTTCCTTCATGTTGCGCGCCTTCACCCTGCCCTTCGCCGTATTCACGCGAATGCGCCCGTCCTTGTAATCGAACCAGACCGGCGTCACCTGCGGCGATCCGTCCGGCATCAGGGTCGCCAGATTTGCGAACGCCTTCTTCTGCTGCAGCAGATCGAGATATTTGTCGGGAATCGCCGCCATGGTGTTGCCTCTCCGGTTCGCGTGCTCCGTTGCGGTCCGCGTTCACCGCGTCGAGCAAAGCGGATCATAAGCTAGCTTCGGCCCGCCCGCTTTACAACGGGACCCAATTCTCGACCTCAGCACCGCCATCACGGCCCGTCGATGCCGGCATCCCGCAGCAGGGCGCGGGTGCGGGTGCGGGTGCGGGTGGGAATTTTCAGGAATGCGGCGAGATCCCGCGGATTGTCGATGTCGAGCCCAATCCCGGCAAGGCGGATGACTTTCGGCTCGATGCCGATGCGCCTTGCCGCGGCCAGATGCGGCACGAAACTGTCGTCGCCGAATTGCAGCGGGACCAGTTCGGGCGGCGCGCACAGCACCGCATTCGACCCGCGCCCGTCATGGGCCGGCGTGATGACGAAGTCCGGCGTGCGGTCGTGGGCAGCGATCAGCTCGCGTATTTCGTCGGGCGTGACGAGGGGAACGTCGCCGGGAATCGTCAACATCGCGGTGCGGCCCTCGCGCGCGAGCTCGCGCGCGGCCGCGCGCACGGCGCCGGTCTGCCCGTCGAGCGCGCCGGCAGTAATCAGCCGCGCGCCATAGCGCCGGGCAAGCTCGCTGGCCGCGGCATCGAGGGTGACCACCGCCATTCCGGTCAATCCGGGCGCGGCCGCCAGCGCGGACAACACATCTTCCGCCATGGCAAGGGCGAGGCGAGGTTTCAGCTCCGCCGGGATCGCGTCCTTAAGCCGCTGCTTGGCCTGCGCAGTCTCCTTGATCGGGACCACGGCCCAGATGTCGTGGGCGTTCACGCCGGCGCACCCGCCACTTCGGCACGAGAGCGGCGCAGCGAATCCGCGAATGCCAGCACGTCGCGTGCCAACGCTTCGCGATCGCTCAGCGACGTCATCAGGGTCGCGGCGGTCGCCACGGCAACACCCGGACAGGCGACGGTGCCCGCGTCGCCGTGATCGACGAGGTAGCCGTCGATCAGATCGCCATAATGCGTGGCGACCGCGGCCGCCGTCACCGGCAGCCCGAGCTCCGTCATCATCTTGGCGGTCGGTCCTTTCACGGCGCGGCCGCCGACGATCGGCGATACCGCCACGACCGGAGCCGGACAGGCGGACAGCGCCGCGCGCACGCCGGGCAACGCCAGGATCGGATCGATGCTCAGGAACGGATTGGACGGGCAGATCACCACCGACCGCAAGCGCGGGTCGGCCAGCGCAGCGAGGAACTCCGCGTGAGGACGAGCCGTGGCCGCGCCCTCGTACGCCAGCTCCGCAACGGCGGGTTCGCAACGCCGGCGCACGAAATAATCCTGGAACGCGAGCCAGCCCGCCGCGGTGCGCACGCGCGTGCGAACCTTGTCGTCGCTCATCGGCAGAATCTTGGTCTGCACGTTGAGTCGGCGGCAGAAATCGTCGGTGATCCGCGACAAGGTCTCGCCGGCTTCGAGCCGCCAAGTACGTTCGACGTGGGTCGCAAGATCGCCGTCGCCGAGCCGGAACCAGGTTTCCCCGCCGAGCGCGCGAAGCGCCGCCATGAAGGTCCAGGTCTCCGACCGCAATCCCCACCCGGTCTCGGGATTGTCGATGCCGGCGAGGGCGTACATCAGCGTGTCGAGGTCGGGCGAGATCGACAGCCCGAGGTGCTCGAAATCATCTCCGGTATTGGCCACGACCACGAGCTCTCCGGGCGGCAGGATGCGGCTCAATCCGAGCGCCAGCTTCGCGCCGCCGATGCCGCCCGACAGCGCGAGCACGGGTCCGTCCCGAGAATGCAACGCCGGTGCGGAGGCATTCATCGGAACAAGTCCTCGGCCGCGGGCCGGACCAGAGACTGTGCCGGGGTCGGCGCCTCGGTCCACGCAAGTCCGCGGACGAGGACGACCGGCAGCTTCTCGGCGGCCTGACCCATGATGAGGGAGGCCGCGGCGGCGATCTCGTCGGCGAACCCCACGACGCTCACCTGCAGCTTGCGGCCGAACAGGTCGGCCTGGCCGCGTAGGTCGCGCGAGGCGGGAACGCCCGCCACTCCCAGGGCGATGCCGACGGTGCCGCGTCGCCAGGCCCGGCCGAAGCTGTCGTTGATGATGACCGCGAGCTCGCAGCCGTAATGTGCCGACAAGCGCTGACGCAGCGCCTCGGCGGATCGATCCGGATCGCGCGGCAGCAGCAGGACGCGCCCGCCGTCCGGCGCCACGTTCGACTGATCGATCCCGGCATTCGCCATCACGTATCCGAGCCGGTGCTCGGTAATCAGCAGTCCCGCGCGCCGGCGCACGATGCGCGCCGATTCCGACAGGATGATTTCGACGAGCCGCGGGTCTTTTTCGGTCTCGGCCGCGATCGCCAGCGCACGATCCGACGGCTGGACTTTGTCGAGATCGACGAAGCGATCTTCGGCCTTGGAAACGATCTTGTGGGCGATGACCACAATTTCGCCGGCGGAGGGTCGCAGGCCGTTTCGCTCGAGCGCGTCCGCGATCATTGCCGCGAGATCGTCGCCCGGTCCCACCAGCGGCACATCGGGCACGCCGATCAGCTCGATGCGGGTTGGAGATGTCATACGAGCCGATCGATCCGCCCGCGCCGGCTGTCTCGCGCCCGCATTTCGCTACCCGAAGCGCGCGCGCAGCCGCGGCAGGACTTCCTTGGCATAGAGCCGCAGGAAGCGTTCCTGATCGGGCCCCGGCGCGTGGAACACCAGATGCCGGAATCCGAGCTCCACATATTCTCGGAGCCGCTCGACGTGCTCCTCAGGATCGGTCGAGACGATCCATCGCTTCGCGGTCTCGCTCGCCGGAAGTTTTCCGGCCAGCCGTTCCATCTCCAGCGGGTCCTCGACCGAGGTCTTCTGTTCGGGCGCGAGCGCCAGCGCCGCCCAGTGGCGGGTGTCCTCGGTCGCGCGCGCGGCGTCGGTGTCGAACGACACCTTCATTTCGATCATGCGGTCGATGCCGTCGCCGCGGCCCGCGGCCTCCAATCCGGCGGCCACGCTCGGCAACAGCGTGTCGCGATAGAGCTCCGGTGCCTTGCCGCTGGTGCAGATGAAGCCCTCGGCGGTCCGCCCGGCATATTTCGCCACCACGGCGCCGGCCGCCGCGACATAGATGGGCACCGGAGTTTCCGGGCGATCGTAGATCGTCGCGTGCCGGGTGCGATAATATTCGCCTTCGAACGAGACGCGCTGTTCCCGCCAAAGCCGCCGGATCAGAGTCAAGGCTTCGCGGAAGCGGGCAAAGCGCTCCTTGAACTCCGGCCATTGGATGCCGGTCGCCGGGACCTCGTTGAGCGACTCTCCCGTTCCCGCCCCGAGAACGATGCGGCCCGGGAACATGCAGCCGAGCGTGCCGAACGCCTGCGCGACGACGGCGGGGTGATAACGGAACGTCGGCGTGAGCACGCTCGTTCCCATCACCACCCGCGAGGTCTTGGCGCCGAGCACGCCGAGCCAGGCCAACGAAAACGGCGAGTGCGCCCCGGTATGCTTCCAGGATTGGAAATGATCGCTGACGAAAACGGAATCGTAGCCGAGGCTTTCGGCGAGGATCGAGAACTCCAGGAGCTCACTCGGCCCGAACTGCTCGGCCGACGCCTTGTAGCCCAATCGGATCAAGACGAGGACTCCTCATAG
>WNFD01002092.1_pt1 | contig 33693 bp, 26 predicted proteins | sample 5400491 | NCBI WGS metagenome assembly WNFD01 (sample SAMN13153343, study PRJNA577476) | soil metagenome | isolation source: 120 cm saprolite under Douglas fir tree site 2 hole 2 replicate 2 | place: USA:California | collected 2015-04-18 | reverse complement strand
CACCTGGACGAGCAGGAATCCCCCGGCGCCGACCAGCTCGACGAGCAACAGCCAGAGCATCGCCGCGACGAGCCGCGCGTCCACGGACAGCGCCAGCGCGACCGCCACGCCGAGGAGCAAGAACAGCGTCTGGGAGAGCGTGATCGTCGTCTTGGCGATGATCACCGAGGCGACGCTCTCGCGATAGGGGACGTGAGGCCGGAGGAACCACACCTTGATCGCGTCGCCGCCGACGGGAGCGACCGCGGTCATCACGTTCACGGCTTCGCCGGCGACGCGCGCGGCCATCAATCGCAGGAACGGAACGCGGTCGTACGCGAAGGCGTAGCGCCACCCGAGCGTGTCGACGGCCATGATCAGCACGAACGGCAGGCAAACCAGCAAGGACTGCCAGCCGAGCGCGCGCGCCGTGGCGGCGAGGGTCTCGTCCTTTCCGATTAGCGCGACGAGGATGGCCAGGATCGCCAGGCCGATGACAATCGACAGCGAGCGAAAGGCGCGCACCTAACCCTTGGAGGGCAACGCCGGTGCCACGTGTGGCATCAGGTCAACCCCTGTGTCATACTTCTAACGTGCAGAGGGAGGGCGCCGGGCTGGGCGTGTCGCGGCCGTTGCTGGCTGTGGCGGTCCTCTCTCTCTCCGGCTTCCTGGCGCTGGCCGTGATCGCTTCGGCGAAGCAGTTCTTCGATCTGGACTACAGCGCCCGCGCCCTCGTTCAGCTCGCTCACTTGCCCCTCCTGGACCCCGCGATGAATGGAATCTCCGGCCTGGGCGAGAACTACGGGCTCATCCCTCTCATCGCGCTCGGCGTCGCGCTCCTGTGGCGCAGGAGCCGTCGCTGGGCCGTCGTGCTGCCGCTGCTGATGGCGGGAACCGGTGGGCTCCAACTCGCCGCCAAGTGGGCGGTGGACCGCCCGCGTCCGAATCTCGCGGCCGGGGGATTCCCGAGCGGTCACGTGCTGGCCCTCGTGGTGTTCTTCGGCCTCATGATCTATCTGCTCTGCACGTCGACGCTGACACGGCGCCAGCGATGGCTCGGGAGCGCGGCCTGTGCTGCGACAGTGCTGGCCGTCGCGTTCAGTCGTCTCTACCTCGAGGCGCACTGGGTGTCCGACGTGGCCGGCGGATTCACGCTGGGCATCGCCTACCTCTTGCCGGCCATCTGCCTCGTCGAAACCGTCGCCGGTCGTCACGCGGGCTAGACGGTCGAGGTCTCGCCTCTCAGAAGCGGACGCTCACTTTGCCGACGATGAACGGCCCGTCGCCGACGTCGATTCGGTTGTCATGGCGCTCCCCGTACCTCTCGCCCTCGTAGTAGAAGCGATCGAACGCCCAGCCGCCATAGACCTCGAAGCCGACGTGCCGCAAGTCGAATCGAACGCCCGCGGTGAGCCGCTTCTCATAGTAGAAAATCTTGTCGTCCTTTTTGTCGCGGTCGGCGCGGTAGTACGTGTCATGGTCCCAGTCGAAGCCCGCGTAGGCCCGCAGCGGCTGGAAGATCTGCCATGTCGCGCGCGCGCGCACCGTCCTGATCGGAAAATACTGCGCCTCGAGGGTGAGGGTCTCGAACGGCTTGAACTCGATCGACGAAAACGGGACGCCGATGACGGCGCTGAAGCGGTCGGAGGGCACCCACACGTACGCGATGCCGGGCATCGGCAGGGGTTGATTGAAGATTATCTCATCGCTCGCGTAGATCAGGGTGAAGATCCAGGCGTTGCGCTCGCCCTGCGGGACGCGGAGCATCGCCACACCCCGGTAGTACACCTCATCGATGCTGTGGAACGGCTCGTCGCTGGCGGAGCCTGCCGTGAGGGCCAGCCCGCCGATCCAGCCGCTGTCGAACTTGTGACGAAAGCTGAGGGTGGCGCCCGCGTCCCAGAGCTCGCTGGGGAAGCGGCCGCCCACTTCCGGGAAGCGGGCGCGCGTGTCGATATCCTGAAAGCGGGTCCGGGCGGAGAGCCCCCATTCGTTGGCGCTGTCCTGGAAGAGGGGGACGAAGAGCGAGACGCGGTGCTCGGAGAGGCCGAGGTGGGTCTCCTGATTGTCTACTTTTCGATCAGGATAGTAGGTGAACCGATAGTCGGACCGTGGGATCTGCTTTCCCATCTCGGGATTCAGCCACATCTGGAGCTCGGCCTGGGCGCCGACGACGGTGGGGAACACGACCAGCAGTGCTGCTCCCAGAACGAGCCCGCGCGCTGCCACAGCCGAAGCCATTCGGGGCCCTCCTCACCGGTGTCGACCGTGGGTCGCTGCAGGATCAGTCTAGCAGTGGAGGCCGCAAGAGTCGCACCAAGGGCGGTGGCGGGAGCCGGCGTCAGCGTTTTCGACAGATCATCGCGACGCGGTTCTGACGTAGTGTGGGGACTGTGAGCGCCGTCGAGCCGCTGACCGACTGGCAGATCACGCCCGCCCGCAGGTGGGCCATCACGCTCTCCGTGATGATGGTCACGGTCATGCAGGTCCTGGACACCAGCGTGACCAATGTCGCTCTCCCCCACATGCAGGGCTCGCTGTCGGCCGGCATCGAGGAGATGTCCTGGGTCATCACGTCCTATCTCGCCGCCAACGCGATCGTCATTCCGGCGACCGGCTGGCTCTCGGCCCGCTTCGGCCGCCGCCGGTTCTTCCTGATCTGCACGGTGCTCTTCACCGTCAGCTCGTTCCTCTCGGGGATCGCGCCGAACCTCGAGTTTCTCGTGGCCATGCGGATCCTTCAGGGGCTCGGCGGTGGGCCGGTCATCCCGATGGCGCAGGCAATCATGTGGGAAATCTTCCCTCTTCGGATGCGGGGCACGGCCATGGCCGTCTGGGGGACGGGCATCATGCTGGCGCCGATCCTGGGTCCGACTCTGGGCGGCTGGATCGCCGACAACTGGTCCTGGCGCTGGATCTTCTACATCAACCTTCCCATCGGGCTCGCCGGCTTTCTGTTGGTCAGCGTGTTCCTGTTCGATGCGCCTTTCGTCAAGAAACCAAGCGGCATCGACGCGGTGGGGCTCGTCCTCATGGTGTTCGGTTTCGGCTTTCTGCAGCTCGTGTTCGACCTCGGAGAGAAGAAGGACTGGTTCGACTCGGGGCTCATCGTGGGACTGTTTATGGTCTCAGTGTGCGCGATCGTCGGGTTCCTCATCCGCGAGCTGCTGGCCGCCGAACCGATCCTCGACCTGAGCGTGTTCAACGACCGGAACTTCGCGGTCGGCACCATGTGCATCGCGCTGGTCGGCCTGGGGCTCAACTCGAGCGTGCTGCTGGTCGCGCTCTACACGCAGAAGATGCTGGCGTGGGACGCGTGGAACGCCGGACTCGTGCTGGCGCCCGGCGGCCTCGGCACCATGATCGCGCTCCTGATCTCGGGCCGCCTCGTGGCCCGCGCCGATCAGCGCCTCATGCTCGCCGGCGGCTGCCTACTGAACGCCGTGGCGACGACGATGATGGCGAGCGTGACGCTGGGCATGGACTACTGGAGCCTCGCGTGGCCACGCTTCCTGCAGGGCTTCGCGGGGGGCTTCATCTTCCCGCCGCTCCAGACGCTCACGCTCGCCACGATCCGCCTGGAGCGTCTCGGCAACGCGACCGCCGCCTACAACATGGTGCGCAACGTCGGCGGGAGCATCGGCGTGGCGCTGGCCACCACCCTTCTGGTGCGGCGCAGCCAGGAGCACCAGACCACGCTGGTCTCGCACCTGAATGTCTGGGACACCGAGACGACGGCGCGCCTCAAGCAATGGACCGAGCACTTCGTGAGCCAGGGCTCGGACTCGTACACGGCTGGCCGGCGGGCGCTCGCCATGCTGTACCGCGGCACGGTCGAGCAGGCCCAAGTCATGGCGTACGCCGACGACTTCTGGCTGCTCGCGCTGGTGTCCCTGGCCATCCTGCCCCTGGTCCCGCTGATGCACCGCGTGCGCACCGAGCAGAACGAGCGCGCGCGCGAACGTCCCGGGCGAGTCGAGGCCTTACCGGCCCCCGACAATTCACCGATCGCGCCCGAGCGGGGTCGGGACTAGTCCCTTTCTCGGGCCACATCGGGGGGCGTTGACCGGCCTATCAACGAGGCGGGCTGGGGGGCTATGGGACAGCCTGCCGAACGTCGGCGGGACGGACGATCCACGGTCCGCTGCAGCCACCGTGCATGAGTTCAGAGGCTGACTCGTAGGACTGCCCCAAGGTAACAGTCATGACAGCGCCGGCAATTATCGCGGTCCCCCCGCACAGGAGCGCGCGCCCAGGGGCGTACCAGATGTCCGCCACAATGGCGCCTACTTCGTCATCCGTCGCGGGCGCACGTCCGTCCGCCGCGACCGGGTTCCTATGGGTCGCGCAACCGGCGAGAAGTATGGCGCCAAGCATAAGACTCACGACTGTCTGCTTTCTCATTGCCGTCCTCCGTTCGGGGTGTGCCCGCCACACCTTCCCCGTCAGCTGCGCCTCGACGGCGAGCGGCGCAAGAATGAGGCTGAGAATGACCGCGCGGCTGATCGGTCGCATGCTGCCGGGGAGTCTAGCCGAACGCCACGATGCGCACCAGCGCCCCCGCCAAGCCTCTAGGCGGCGCCGACGAACTGCAGGAACGCTGACACGATCTCGGCGGCGATGTCGGAGCCGGCGCGCTTGGACGCGCGGAACAGATCGTGGGCGGCACCGTCCACGGCGACGAGCGTGGTCCGTGCCGGAATCAGGCTGCGCGCCGCTGCGATCTCCTCGAGCGTGCCGAACGGATCGCGTGAGCCGTGGGCGAAGAGCGTGGGCGTCTTGAGGCTCGGGAGGTGCGCCGTCCGGAGCTCGGCCGGGCGACGCGGCGGATGAAGCGGGTACGAGAGCAGCAGCAGCGCATCGGCGAGCCCGGGCTCGCTCGCCAACAGCATGCTCGCCTGGCGGCCTCCGTACGACTGCCCGCCGAGGAAGACCCGGCCGGTCACGAGCTCTCGCATCGACGCCACCGCGCTGCGCAGTCCCTCGCGGTCTCTGGCCGCCCCAGCCGGCCGCGGCGGAGCTGTTGGGCTCGCCTGACGGTAGGGGAGATCATAGCGGAGGACCGTGACGCCTCTGTCCCTGAACGCCTCGGCGAGCGCGACGAGGAGCGGGGCCCGCGCACTTCCACCGGCACCGTGGGTCAGGACGAACCCGTCCCCCGATGGCGACCGCGGCCGATGGAAATCCCCGCTCATGCCGCGACCTCGGTCGGTCGTTACGAGATGCGGTGGTACATCACGTGCCGACGGTTCGTGGTGTACGGGCGAACATGCTCGGCCCAACGCCCTTCCTCGACGGCTTTCGCCCACGCATCGCTCGTGAGCACGGTCGGGCTCTCGACCTCGTAGAGCGCGTTGTAGGCGGGCTCGCTCTCGATCACGATCGTCTTGCGCTCCCCGCCGATCATCATCGTCACCGGCTCGCTCTTGAAGCGCGCGACCGCGATGACGCCCCGCACTCCGAGAAGCGACGGCACGTGTTCCTTGTCGTACACCTCGTTGAAGAGCGCTTCCTTGTCCGGCCGAACGCTCATGGCCGCGCTGAAGAGATATCGGGTCTGGATCGGCATGGCAGTCTCCTTTGGGGGTGATCGAGCCCCCTCATCCTAGCTCATGCGTGGTCTTGTGGCATCTCGGCCCGTTGCCACTCCTGGCTGTGGGGGTGGCGGCCGGCCCCGCGCTCCGAGCTCACGAGAACTTCGAAAAAGGAGCCGCGCGCCCAGGGTTTGCCACCCGCGCAGGACGCCGATGCTACGATGACGAGGGAGGGGATTATGACGTTCGGTGGCATCATTTTTCTCCTCGTCTTCGTCGGTCTCGTCGTCGCCATTGTCGTCACGTACAACAAGCTCGTCGGCCTGCGCCAGCGGTCCGAGGAGGCGTGGTCGGACATCGACGTCCAGCTCAAGCGCCGGACGGACCTGGTTCCCAACCTGATCGAGACCGTCAAGGGCTACGCCGCGCACGAGAGGACCACGCTCGACCAGGTCGTCCGCGCCCGCGGCGCGGCCGTGGCGGCGCAGACGCCGGAGGCGCGCGCCCAGGCCGAGAACCAGCTGACGGGGGCGCTGCGCCAGCTCTTCGCGCTCGCCGAGTCGTATCCCGACCTCAAGGCGAACCAGAGCTTCCTCGAGCTGCAGGCCTCGCTGGGCGAGCTCGAGGAAACGATCCAGAGCTCGCGCCGCTACTACAACGCCGTCGTCCGCGATCTCAACACGACGATCGACAGCTTTCCGTCCAACCAGATCGCGTTGTTCTTCCGCTTCGTCAAGCGGGCATACTTCGAGCTCGACCGCCCCGACGACCGTCAGGTCCCGCGCGTCTCTTTCGGGAGCTGATCGCATCGGCCGGAGCCTCGCCGCGCTGGCGCTCGTGCTGGCGGCCGCGTCTCCGGCCGTGGCGCAGACGCGAGGGCTGTTCTCGATCGACAGCTTCATCACCAGCCTCGTGGTCAACGCCGACGGGAGCCTCATCGTTCGGGAGGACATCACGTTCGAGTTCCGAGGGGCGCACCAGGGCATCTTCCGGCGGATCCCCCTGCGCGACACGCGTGACGGGCTCGACTTTCCGCTCCACCTCAGCGGCATCGGCGTCTACGACGAAGCGAACCAGCCGCTCCGGACCGCCGTGTCCTATCCGGATCGGTACGTCACGATCAAGGCGTGGGTGCCGGGAGCCGTCGATACGAAGAAGACCGTCAGCGTCGTCTACCACGTGCGGCGCGGGATCATGCAGCACGACGATCACGACGAGCTGTACTGGAACGCCACCGGCAACGAGTGGCACGCTCCGATCAGCCATGCCGAGGTGTTCGTGACCATGCCCCCGGCCGTCGCCGACGCCGAGGTGCGGACCTTCGCCTACACCGGAACGCTGGGGGCGGCCGGCCAGGACTACGCGGTCGATCGTGTCCAGACCTACTGGAGGTTTCGGACGACCCGCGCCCTGCGGCCGCGGGAGGGCATGACCGTGGTCGTCGGCTGGCCGCCGGGACGCGTGGCGCATCCGTCCGAACTCCGCCAAGCCCTGTGGCTCATCGCCGACCACTGGCCGCTCGGACTTCCGGCGCTGGCCCTCGTCTGGGGCGCGTTCGTCTGGTGGGCGTTCGGACGCGATCCAGCGTCGAGCCGCTCGGTGAAGCCGGAGTACGAGCCGCCCGGCGACCTGATCCCGGCGCAGGCCGGCGCGCTCGTCGACGAACGGGCGCATCCGCGCGACGTCATCGCGACAGTGGTGGACCTCGCAGTGCGCGGCTATCTCGAGATCGAGCCGATCACGACGGCCTTCGGCGACCAGGATTTCATGTTCAAGCGATTGAAACCGGTCGCCGGCGACCCCGACCTGAGGCCCTTCGAGCTCTACGTGCTCGCCAAGATCTTCGGCGCCGACTGGGTGATCAACATGCGGCTGCTCTCCGAGGTGCGGCGCGACTACGAGAACGTGTTTCCCCCGATCCGCGATCGGCTCTACCAGCTGATGGTGCAGGATGGCCTTTTCCCCGCCTCGCCGCGCAGCGTGAGATCCGGATGGATGGCGGCAGGCCTGCTCACCGCGATCAGCGGTTTCCTCCTGCCGCAGTTCGGACCGTCCTGGCTCGGTCTGTACGAGCCATGGCTGCGAATCGGGATCGTCGGAAGCGGACTCGTCTTCATCGCCTGGGGCTGGGTCATGCCGCGCAAGACCTGGGCCGGCGTGCAGATCCTGGCGAAGGTGCGCGGGTTCCAGGAGTTCCTCGAGCGGGCCGAGAAGGACCGGCTCGAGCGGATGCCGGCCGACACGCTCCATCGGTGGTTACCGTGGGCGATCGCGCTCGGCGTGACCGAGCGCTGGATCTTCAACTTCCAGGGCCTCAAGGTTGCCGCGCCGGCCTGGTATCACAGTCGCGGCGACTTCTCTCTACCGACCTTCGAGCGCGACCTGGGCGCGTTCGCGCGCCGGACCGAGGAGGCGATTCTCACGACCCGGCGCGGCTACAGCGACGGCAACCGCGGTGGCTTCTCGCGCGGCTCGTCCGGCGGGGGCATGGGCGGGGGTGGCGGCGGGACGTTCTGAGGACGGCGTCAGGTCTAGCGCGCGCCGGTGGACGAACCTCCATCGCCCGTTGTATCGTAAGTGCCCTCGGGCTCGTGGTGCAGCCTGGTTAGCACACTGGACTGTCAATCCAGAGATCGCGGGTTCAAATCCCGTCGAGCCCGCCATTACACAACGACTTCGGTGACAGCCCTCCGCGGCTGTCACCGAACTCGATGTCCGCAGAGAACGCACTCTCGATTTTTAATCCTCGGTCTGTCAAACCGGCACCGACGCGAACTTTTCTCGTCAGTTGCCCTCGCCGTCACCCGGCGACCCGCGCTCATCCACGCTCTAAGTTCGCATCGCCACGACGTTCGCCAAAAGACCTCAGCCTGGCACCGACATTGCTCCGTACGTGCTCGCTTCCGGCAATTCGAATAGGCGCAGTCGGTGCAGTGAATGCAAACAGACGGAGAGTGGACATGAGGCGGATGGGAATCGTAGTAGCGTTGGTGGCGGTCGCGTCAGTCATCCCGGCGATGGCCTTCGCCCAGGCGCCGGTCGGGGCGTGGTGCAGCGGCTCGTACGGCCCGACGGGTACGAACTTCGGCCCGTGCATGCCCGCGCAGGGCGGAGCCCAGGTCGCGGGCCAGGCCTCGGGCATCTCGAACCAGGGTGTGCCGACGGAGCCACAGTACCCGGCCAGTCAGGTCACCTTCGAAGGCGACAAGGCATTCTTCAACAGTCAGGAGCTGAGGTTGAACTACGCTGTCTCTCCCGATCGGTCCGGGCACATCGAGGCACCCGGCGAATAAGCACAAGTCCGTACCGGCGACAGGGCGACGGCGCGGGTTGAGCCCGCGCCGTTCGTCTTTTCGGCTCCCGCCCGATCTCCAGCTGGTTCCTTGACCGCGTTCTGCCCGCGTGATAGAAATCCTGACGCCGAGATGCACGGACGAGAATATCGGCTCGCGATCCGTCACAAGGTGTGGCTCGACGTCGGCGGGCGATTCGCCGTCGGCGACGGCGGGACGGATCTGCTCCGCGCCATCGATGCGACCGGATCCGTCCGGGCGGCCGCGCAGAGTGTCGGGTGGTCCTATCGTCACGCGCTGGCGTACCTGGACAACGCGGAGCGTATGCTCCGCCGCGCCCTCGTCGAGCGGACCCGCGGCGGACAGGAGCGCGGCGGCGCGCGCCTGAACGCGGAGGGGCGGGACTTCCTGCGGCGCTATTCGCGATTCAGGCGGAAGACACAGGCGGCGGTGCGCGCGCTCTACCGCGCGGCGTTTGGCGGCGCCCGCTGGAGCTCCGCCGACGGACCGCGGCGCGGCCGCGGCGCCTGAGGTTCAGGAAACTGATGCTTCACGCGCTGCTGACCGCGCTGGTCCTGGCGATCATCCCGCTGCCCGCCGAGGCGCAGCGGCCCCCGGTCATCCTGTCGACGACCACGAGCACCCAGGATTCGGGGTTGCTCGACGTCCTGGTCCCAATGTTCGAGCGCCAGACGGGCTACAGCGTCAAGACGATCGCGGTGGGCACGGGCCAGGCGCTCGCGCTCGCGGCGCGTGGCGAGGCGGACGTCGTGCTCGCGCATGCGCCCGGGCTCGAGAAGAAGTACGTCGCGGACGGCAAGATGCTGAACCGGCGGCTCGTCATGTACAACGACTTCGTCATCATCGGACCGGCCGACGACCCGGCGAAGGTCAAGGGGACAAAGAAGGCGACGGACGCGATGCGGGCCATCGCCGCGACCGGCTCGCGCTTCGTCTCCCGGGGCGACAGTTCGGGCACCCACGCTCTCGAAAGGGCGCTCTGGAAGCTGGCCGGTCTCGAGCCCCAGGCGGGGTGGTACATCGAGTCCGGGCAGGGGATGGGCGCGACGCTCGGCATCGCCGACGACCGCAAGGCCTACACGCTGACCGACCGCGGGACCTACCTGGCGTTCCAGCGGCGGGTGCGCCTGCCGATCCTGCTCGAAGGCGACAGGCCGCTCCTCAACATCTACTCCGTCATGGAGGTCAATCCGAGCAACGGCCCCAGAATCAACACGGTGGGCGGCCACGTCTTCGCCGACTTCATGGTCTCGTCCGACGTTCAGAAGATCATCAAGACGTTCGGCGTCGACAAGTACGGCCAGCCCCTGTTCGTGCCCGTCGCCGGCATGAAGGAGGACGAGGTCGGGGGCAAGGACTAGCGGCGCCCGGACGTCTGGAGCAGGCCGTTGTTCTCCGCGTGGCAGGGATCGTCGATGGTCTGCAGCGCGGCGATCGCATGACAGAACTCGTGGATCTCGATCTCGAAGGCCATCATCGAGGGCAGCACGTCCGTGTAGCGGACGACCTTGATGGAGCGCGCCGTGCGGCCATCGGGCAGAGCGACCGCGTGTGACGTCTGGCACCCATAGATCGGGCCGACGGACAGAGGGAAGCCGCACTCACGGTCGATGGCCTCGCGGTCCTCGCTGATGACGACGGTCACCAGTCGATCGCCGGTGGGGAGCCGCCCAGCGTGACCCACCCGGGTTCCGGCGCAGCCGGCGACGGCGATTGAGGCGACGATGAGCGCGAGGCCGAGAGAACGGGACACACCCGGGCTGGGTGCAAGGCGTGTGCCCCTGACTCAGGGCGGCTGCATCGTGTTGTCGGAAGCCGCGTTAGCCCTCGGGACTTTCGCCGGCGTTGCCGCTCCACGTCACCGGCGGGGAATTCCCGCGCCACGCTGGCACGGTCACTGCTGGCGGCGCACCTTCAGGTAGCGCTGGCCCTTGTTGTCGAAGGCCCACTCGTTGGGATCCTTGACATCCACGGTGACCTTCTTGCCCGCGTCCTGGATCAGCGTCTTGCGCTCCTCCAGCATCTTCGTCATCTCCTGCTGGAGATCCTGCGCCTGCCGCTGCAACAGCGCGAAGTTGGCCACCACGGCGGAAATGCGCGCCTCGAGCGCGGCGGCCCTCAGCGTCGTGGACTCGTCCAGTTTGATCTCGGCTGCTTCGGCCGCCGGCGCCGGGGTTGCCGGACGCGCCGGCGGCTGCTGCGCCAACACCACGGCCGGCATGATCACCAGTGAGGACGCGACCGTCAGTAAGCGGATGAAAGTCGACATATGCTTCCTTCCCGACAAGATTCTAACCGAAGGGAGGTACGGGACGTTCCTGATGACGCCCGACCAAGACGCGTCAGTTGGTGCCGGCGATCCTGACGGTCCCGTTGGCGCCGACGTTGATGAGACTGCCGGTGATGCCGGAGGCCGTCGTCGCGCCGGTCGGTAGCTGAGTGCCGTTGATCCGGATGATGTTGTTACCCGCGTTGAGACCGGCGAGAGAACCGGCGCCAATACTTGGCAGCACTGCCCCGGCGGCTACGAAGACCGGCACTCCGTTGAAGAAGTTATTCGGGGCGAGGGTGTTCGTGACGTTGATCGTCGCGTTGATCCCGGTGAAGTTGACGAGCGCTCCGTTGATGTTGACGATGCCGCCGTTGAGGACATTGAGGAGCACGCCGTTCACGTTCAGCAGCGCACCGTTGCCCATCCGCACCAGATCGCCGGCGACGTTCAGCCGACTGAGCGAGACACTCACGAGGTGGCCGTTCAGCACGTCCATCCGCGCCTGGTTCTCGATCCTGATGAGCCCTTCGGATGCGTTGAGGCTTTGCAGGCTCGCGTTGTTCGCCAGGTCGATGGCGTTGCCGCTCGTCTGCAGCCGCGTGCCGCTACCGGTGAGCGCGATCAGCGGAGCAGTGGCGGCGAGGAGCGCGGCGTCGAGGCGTACGACGTTGCCGTTTGCTCCCCTGACGTCGACGAAAGTGCTGTTGTCCGGGGTGCTGTTGCTCGCCTCGAGCAGCGGACCCGAGAGCGTGAGTGAGGCGGGTGTGGCGCCATCCGGCCCGCCGACGCCCGACACGAACGCGATTCTCCCGTTGACAACGACGTCACCCGAAACGCCAGCCGTCAGGGTCGTGTCGTTGAGCCTTACGAACGGAGAGGTCGATGTGCTGCTGACGCTCGCGCCGTTGAAGATGCCGATAACGTCGCCGGTAAGCTGGATCGGCGCCGACACCGCGTCGAGCAGCGGACCAGCCAGCGAGACCGACGCCGGCAGTCCGGTCTGTCCCGAAGTCACCGAGGAGACCACGCTGAGCAGCCGCCCCGTCGTCGTGACGCTGCCGAAGGGATTCAAGCCGCCGAGCAGCAGCGCAGGGGCGTTGGCCCTCGTCCCGTTCAGCTGGATCAGCGCGTCCGGACTCGTGCTCGTCAGCGTCGACCGCGTCACGCTGAGCGCGCTGAAGAGCGCGCGGATGTTACTGGTGGTGCTGCTGACGAGGGGGCCCGCGAGCGAGACTGTCGCGCTGGCCGTCAACGGGCCGTTCAGCCCGGAGTCGGTGAGCCCGATGAAGTTACCGCCGGACTGCGCATCCGGACCCGCGTCGAAGACCGAGTCCACAAGCTGGATGAGGGCCAAGTTCGTCGTGGCGACGAGCTGGCCACCCTGCTGGACGTTGAATCCTGTGCAGCAGGCCGACGTCGTGCCGAGGCTCGTGGCGTTGAAGGTGCTCCCGTTGATCGCCCGGAACAGCGGCCCCGCGAGGTCGAGCCGCGTGAGCTGCGTTGGTGAGAGAGAGCGCCGCACGACGAAGAAGCCGCCCGAGGTGTCGACGGTCGCACCGTCGTACCGGAGGAATGCCGGCGTGGACGTACTGGACACTTGAGCGCCGTCACCGATGAAAACGGAGCCGAAGACGTTCGCCGTGGGATCGCCGTTGCGAATCGCCGTGGCGGAGGCGCTGAGGAGGGGGCCGGCCAGCCGCACTGTGGGCGACAGCCCGGCCGCCGAAGCGATCGCGATGAAGTTCGCGGCGGACCCGGTGAAGGAGCCCCCCGAGATCTGGATCAGCGGCTGGGACGTCGTGCTCGACAGGAGCGCGTTGTCGAACACGCCGAAGCCGTCGCCGGTCGTCGTCACGACAGCGCCGTTCGACGCGAACAGCGGTCCCTGGAGCGCGATGCTCGCGCCGGCGCCGGTGAGTGACAGTACCCGTGCGAAAGAGACGCCGCCGACGATCGGGTTTGGGCCGCCGAGCGCCAGCGAGCCACCCGACAGGGAAACGAGCGCGCTCGGGGTGGTGCTCGACAACGTCGAGTTCGTCACCTGGATGAGCTGGAACAACGTCGAAATGGTGCTGTTCGTGGCGGTGAGCAGCGGCCCGGCGAGCGCTGCCGTCGAGGGTGCGACGAGCTCGCCGGCCGGCGCGCCGTTGAGAGCGTCTGCCAGCAGGAATAGCGAGCTCCCTGACCGTGCATCTGGGCCGACGTTGACCGTCGCGTTGCTGAGCTGGATGAGCGGCAGGTCTTGTGTCGTCGTCAGTCGCGCGCCCTGGTGGAGAGACACGACCGGGCAGCACGCAACTCCGGTCGTGCCGAAGAAGTCGTTGAACCCGCTCGAGGTGGTGGTGATGGTCGAGTTGCTGGCGAAGATCAGAGACCCTGCGAGGGTCACCGACGTCGGAGCGGAGAGCGACGTGGAGCGCCGCGCGCTCAAGACGGCGAGAGCAGCGGACCAGAGAGAGTCATCGACGGTGCCGGCGTCCCGGTGAGCGTGAGGAACTGTCGTGCCGTCGTTACCTGGCTGCTCGTGCCGTCACTACCGACGAACGAGAAGAGCGGCGCCGCCGTCCCCGTGGTCGTGAGGCTGGCGCCATCCGCGATGGCGAACGCGGCGCGACTGGCGTCCGTGGCGGTGAACGCCGTGTCCTTGGCGAACAACAGGGAGCCGTGGAGCGTCAGGTTCGCCGCACCGGTCAGCCGCAGCAGCTGCGACGCCGTCAGCGCCGCCGGCGTGATCGGCGCGGCGGTCGGCGGAAGACCAAAGCTGATGAAGGGGTTCGGCGTCGCGCTGGTCAGGCTTCCGCCCGACATGTCAAGCAGTGGCCCGCCGACGCTCAGCACGCCCGGAGGCGTGACCTGCAGGAAAGGCCCGCTCATCGTCACGGACGCACCGTTCAGCGCGAGCAGGGTCCCGGGTACCGAGAGCCTCGAGCCGGGATCCGAGCCGACGGTGAACGCGAGCGAGTTCGGGTCCGTACCGAGCACGTGGGCGCCGCCGATGAGCGAGACGAAGGGATCCCCGGCCGTCGCAATTACCTCACTCCCGTTGAAGACGCCGACGATGCGGCGAGCGACGTGCAGGGAGCCGCCGCCGACGAGCAGGAGCGGCCCGGCGAGCGCTACGGTCGAGGCGTCGTAAGCTGCGAGAACGTCGAAATCGGTCCACAAGGTGCTGTTCGACGTCTGGATCAGCGGGCCTGCGCCCAGACCGAGGACGGCGGCGCCCAGCGCGACCTGCATCACGTTCCCGTGAGCCGTCACCGTGCTGCTGTTGAAGGCGCTCAGCAAGGGCCCTTGCAACGTCGCGAACGCCGGCGTCTCGGCGACCGTCCCGGCCACATGGAACAGGGCGCCTTCGAACTCGTTGGTGAAGGCCGGCCGGCCCGTCGTGAGGGACGTTCTATCGAGCAGAAATAGCGGAGCGCCGAGGCTCGCAAACGCCGCACCGTTGAACACACCCACGCCATTGCCGGTAGTAGTCACTTGCGAATTCGTGGCGTTCAGGAGCGCGCCCGTGATGACCGCCGTGGCCGGCGTCGTGCCCGAGGTGCCACCGCCTCCCGTGACCAGGAGCAAGCGCGAGAGGAGCGACGCGTTACCGACCGCGAGGGTCGTATCGTCGAACTGCAAGAGCGCGGCGCCGCTGCTCTGCGCGAGCAGCCCGCCGTTCAGAACGCCCACGACGTCTCCGGTCGTCGTCATCTTGGCGGCGCGCGCCGAGAGTAGCGAGCCCACGAGACCCACGGATGCGTCGAGGGAAGGAACGGGGCCGGGGCTCGTCGGCGACTCGGCGAAGACGTTCAAGAAGCGCGCGAACGTCGCCTCACTGGTGGGCGCTCCCACGGCGAGGCTCGTCCCTTGAAGAGCAACCAGGGCGCCTGGGCCGGTGCTCATCAGCGTCCCGGCCACGGAAATGGCGCCTTGCGCGGTCGCGATGACACCGTTCAGGTCGGTCAGGAGCGGCCCCGCGAGCGAGAGACCGCCACCGGCGGCGATCTCGACCAGCGTCTGAGCGTTGACGGTCACCGGATCGAGGGCGATCAGCGGCGCGGCGCTGAGCGACGTCAGGCTCCCCCGCACGTGGAGCAGCCTGAGCACGTCGAGGGTGCTGTCGGTGACCTTCATCAGCGGGCCAGCCGTCAGCGTCGCGTTCAAATCGGGCAGGGCGGTGACCAGGGTGCTGGCCGGGCCGTTCACCGTCGAGTCGGTGATCCGAATCAGCGGTGAGGTTCCGGGCCGCGTGCTGGTGCCGGTGAAGGTCTTCAGCGTGTCGGCCGCGCCGAGCGCCACTGTGGTGTCGTTGATGATCACGTCCGGCGTGTCAGCCGGCGGAGGTTGTCCGGTCGGCGGAGATTGTCCCAGCCCCGCGCACGCCGCTGGGTCGCCCTGACTGCATTTCTGCTGATCCAAAAGCACGTGTTCGGTCACCGGGTTGCTCAGCGACGTGATCGGCGCCACGGTGACCGTCTGCTCCGGTGTCGTCTTGGGCGCGGGGATCGGCGGGGGCGGGCCCGTCAACAGCGCCATCTGCTGCTGCCCGCCCGAGCCCACGAGAGCACCGAGCAGCGCCACGGCGGTGTTGACCGCTTCGAGGCGGGCGGGACTCTGACTGGCGCTGCCCACATCCTGCGTCCGCTGTGGCTGGAGGCCTTGCACGATCGTACCGACCTCCTCCAGCGTGAACGCGCCCTTCGTCGCCGTCGCCTGATCGGCGTTGAACGACTCCCTTTCTCCCACGGGCACCGGCTGGCTCAGCGGCGCGCCCGTGACGTTGGTATGGATGGCGTCGATGATGCCGCGCAGGACCCACAGGTTGGTGAACGGCCGGCCCTGGCGATAGGTGACCTGGGCGACGACTACCGTACCGCGCACGCCGGCGATCGCGTTCGGTGTTTTGATGTTGATGACCTCGCCCGGGAGCATGCGTTCCCGGGCGACGCTGAGCGCGATCTTCCCGGACTCGATCTCGACGGTGGAGCGCCCGGGGACCTCGGTGATGGTGACCGCGGAGCGCTCGCGGATACTGATGACGGCCTTGCCGCCGAGCAGGAGGCGAGCGAACGCCTGCTCGCCGGTGACGACACGGTCCTGCAGGAAGACGTCGTCCTTGAACTTGAGGGCAACGGGCTGGGGCGCAACCGCGCGGACGGCGGTGACGTTACCTTCGAGCGTCGTAACGACGCCGGCCTTCGTGCTTTGCGCGAGCGCGGGCGCGGGGAGCAGGTAGATGGCGAGCACAAGCCACGCCAGACCCTGTCTCCGCCATCTGATCATTCCGGGAGCCTCACGTTTTGAAGAAATAAAGTAGCGAAGAATGATCGCGTCATTGTTCTTGACTGTCAAGAGGGAGACGGCTAAAAGGTGTGATCCTATGAGGAAATTTCCGGAAGACGCGGACGCGACGTGACCTCGATCCGATGATCGCGCTCCGTCCGAGCCGCCGGCGGCCCCCGAGCTCGGTGCGCCTGTCTTTTCTATTGCTGGTAATCGTGCTCGTCACACTGCTGTGGCCCGCCACACACGCCTTCGCTCAGAGCACGGAGGCCGACGTCTACGTCGCCCAGGCCGTGCTCGAATATTCGGAAGGCAAGTACGACGAGGCGCTCGCCAACCTCCGCAAGGCCCTGGAGACGGAGCCTGACCACGTCGAAGCCCTCTACTTGACGGGCGTCGTGCTGATGGCCAAGGACCAGCCGGCGCAGGCCACGCCGTTCCTGGAAAAGGCGCGGGCACGCTCGCGGACCGATCCGGCGATCGCCTTCCAGCTTGGGCTCGCCTACTTCGCCCAGCAGCAGTACGACCGGGCGCAGCCCCTGCTCGAGGAGGCGTTCCGGAGCCAGCCGACGCTCGACGGCCTCGCGTACTACGTCGGGTTCCTGCGCTACCGGAAGAAGGACTATCGCGGCGCGCTCGACGCCTTTCGCGCCGGTCGCACGAGCAATGCGGATCTCCAGCAGCTGACGAAGTTCTACTCCGGGCTCGCGCTCGGCGTCCTCGGCCTGCCCGGGCAGGCGGCCGCCGAAATCGATCAGGCGATCCGGGCGGCGCCGGCCTCGGCGTTCACCGGGCCCGCCGAGCGCTTGCGCGATTCCATGGTCGCCGCTCGCCAGGGCCAGCGCCGGCTGTCGGCCGAGGTGCGTCTGGGCTTCTTCTACGACGACAACGTCGCCGTCATCCCGAACGCCGACAGCAGCGAGCCGCTCGTCGCCGCGCTCCGGCGAGTGAAGGCCACGTCGAGCGGCGAGCTCTTCGGACTGCGCGCGGACTACGCCTGGCTCAGGACCGACCAGTGGGAAGCGACGATCGGCTACTCGTTCTTCACCACGTACGACAACGACCTGCCGTCGTTCAACATCATGAGCCACCTGGGGAACGTGGGCGCCACGTACCGCACCGCGGTCGCCAACATGCCGCTGCTCGTCGGCGGGCAGTACGCGTTCGACGCGCTCTTCCTCGACCAGAAGAAGTTCGTGCTCCGGCACACCGGGAGCGCCTTCGTCAGCCTCGTCGAGAGCGACCGGTACCTGTCCCAGCTCTTCGCCCGGTATCAGAACAAGAACTTCAACCAGATCGTCGACACCCTGCCCGAGGAGAATCGAGACGCCAACAACTGGATGATCGGCGCGACCCAGCTCGTCCGCTTCGCCGAGGACCGGCACTATGTGAAGCTCGGCTACCAGTTCGACTGGGACGACACGGTCGGACGGAACTACGAGTACGTGGGCAACCGGGTTCTCGCCGGCGGCCAGTACACGCTGCCCTGGCTCGCCATCCGGCTCAAGTACGACCTCGACGTCCACTTCCGCAACTACCAGCACAACAACAGCCTGCTGCCCACCACGGCCCCGGGCACGACGCGACGGCAGGACCAAGAAATCACCAACATCGTGCGGGCTGAGCTGCCCCTGCCCCATAGCTTCACGCTGGTCGCCGAGTACCAGAGGACGATGAACATCTCGAACATCGCGGTGTTCGACTACACCCGCAACGTCTACACGCTGATGCTCTCCTGGTCGTACTGAGCCGCGCCAGCCGCGGCGATCCCGGAGCCCGGGAGAACCCTGCCTAGCTCTGAGGATCGCCTCCTTGGGGCTTCGAGGCAGACGCTCCTGGCTGTCAATCAGTCCGCTGCGGATCGCGGCGCCGCCGATCGTGTTTTGGCCCGGGGATGGCTCGGCGCTATGCGTCGGTGGTCAGTACGACCGGCTCAGCTCGCTCCTGTCTTCGAGGTAGCAGATCTCCAGATCGATCGTGGTGCGAATGTCGTCGAGCTTCCCGACCAGCTCCGGGTAGCCCGCCGCGACGAGATCCGCCTCGACCTGACACAAGTGTGCGGCAGCACCTATGAGCCGTCGAAATCGGTGAATGTTCATCATGCGCCGGTGCACCGCAAAACGCGTGCCGTTCTCGTAACCCGTGATTGTTCTTGAGTTGCCCTGTCCCCATACCTGTGGTTCTGCGTCGGCTCGGCGTCGCAAGATCCCGGACAGCGTCACCTGCTCGACAGTGACGCGCTGGACGTTCGGGAGCCCAGTGTCACGACCCGCCGGCCCTGCGTCGGGGAAGGGCGAGACGATGCCGGCGCCGGGCCGGTGCTACGATAAGCGACCACGCGGAGGCCGGAAGAGATGAGTCGCGACTTCGGCTTCACGCCGCGAGAGTGGCGCGCGCTCCGCGCGCTCATGACGCCCGTCGGGATCCAGCGAGCGCTCGAGGCGATGCCCTACCACGTCGCCACCACCGCCTGGTCACCACGACGCGTGCTGCGTTACGGGACCGCGCACTGTCTCGAGGGCGCGGTCTTCGCCGCGGCTGCTCTCCGTGCGCTCGGGTTTCCACCGCTGCTCCTCGATCTCGAGGCCGTGCAAGACACCGATCACGTGATCACCGTGTACAGGCTGCGCGGCCACTGGGGCGCAATCGCGAAGTCGAACTTCTCGGGTCTGCGCTACCGCGAGCCCGTCTACCGGAGCGTGCGGGAGCTGGTGATGAGCTACTTCGAGGGCTACATCAACCTGCGCGGCGAGCGGACCCTGCGCGCCTACTCGCGTCCAGTCAATCTGGCGCGCTTCGACCGGAAGCACCCGGGCTGGATGACCGCCGAGGACGATCTCTGGTGGATTCCCGAGCACCTGCTGGGCGCTCCGCACGCACGGCTTCTCACCGCCGGCATGATCCGGACCCTGTCACGAGTCGACCGCCGATCGCTCGACGCGGGGCTCGTGGGGTATCGCGGACACTGAGCTCAGGAGGAAGGCTGAGCCGGGCTCCGCAGTGTCTTCGACGGGCGAATGGCTGTAGCGAGCCGGACAGGCCTGGCATAGAGTTGCGGAGATGGGGCGCGTTGGGGCTCGTCTGGCGGATCTGCTGCGGAAGCAGCTCTGCGGCATCGGCGCCGCCCTCTTCGTGGTGGCGCTCGTGCTCGTGGGGCCGCTCGAGCGGTGGGAGTACTTGTGGTTCGACCAGCTCTTCGAGCTCCGCGGCCCTCGCCCACCCACCGCGCCGATCGTCATCGTCACGATCGACGAGTCGTCGTTCCAGGAGCTGAGCCTCCAGTGGCCGTTCCCCCGCGCGCTGCACGGCGAGCTCATCGACCGGATCCGCGCCGAGCGGCCGCTCGTCATCGGTCTCGACATCATCTTTGACAGCGACTCGATGTTCGGACCCAAGGACGACGAGGCCCTTGGCGCGGCGGTCGCGCGCGCCGGCAACGTCGTGCTCGTCTCCGCCGGCGCCCAGGACGACCAGCGGCGGCTCGTCGCCGAGGGCGGCAAGGTCCGGGGCGTGGAGCGCGAGGTCTCGAACATGCCCCTGCCGGTCATCCGCAAGGGCGCGACGGCCATCGCTCCGATCAACATGGCTCCCGATCCCGACAGCCACGTGCGGCGCGTGCCCGTTCGGGTGCGCGTGCCGGACCCGCTGAAGGGTTACGAATGGTGGCTCGCCTTCGACGCGCAGCTCCACCAGCAGGCTCAGGCGGCCGGGTTACCGGTGAAACCGATCCCCGACGCCCGGGAGGTCCTGATCAACTTCCGCGGCGGGCCCCGGACCTTTCAGTGGGTGCCGTACTACCGCGTGGTGACAGACGAGTACAACGAGATCAAGGGCCTGTTTCGCGGCAAGATCGTCCTGATCGGCTCCACGAGCGAGGTGCAGCATGACGTCTTCGCGACGGCGTTCGCCCGCGGCGGCGACATGCCGGGCGTCGAGATTCACGCCAACGCGCTCGACACCCTGATCCGGGGCGACCCGATTCGCGAGGTGCCGAAGCCCCTGTCGACCGTGCTCGCGGTCGTCGCCGCGCTGGCCGGATCGGCGCTCGTCGTCCGCCTCCACGCCTTGCGCGCGCTGGTCGTCACGGTCGTGCTGTTCGTCGTAGGCTTCCTGCTCGCGTATGCCGGCTTCCGACTCGCCGACGTCTGGATGCGCGGCGTGGCCTGTACGTTCGCCCTCGTCCTCGGCTACGGCGCGACGGTCGTCGAGAATTTCGTGCACACGCAGCTCTACAAGCGCCGGCTGTCACCGTTCTTCTCGCCCGACGTCCTGCGCGCGCTGGTGCGTGCGCGCGACGAGCAGAGCCTCGGCCCCCGCCGCCGCGTGGCCACGGTGCTCTTTTCCGATATTCGCGGCTTCACGTCGATCTCCGAGCGGCTTCAGCCGGAGCAGGTCGAGGAAATGCTCGGCGAGTATCTGACCGAGATGACCCAGATCGTCTTCAATCACCGAGGCTCGGTCGACAAGTACATGGGCGACGGCATCATGGCGCTCTACAACGCGCCGTTCGAGGATCCCGAGCACGCGCTGAACGCGATCCGGACCGGCCTCGAGTTTCAGGAGCGGGCGCTCGCCGTCTCCGCCAGGTGGCAGGAAAAGCTCGGCGTGGCCATTCGCATCGGCGTGGGCATCAACACGGGCGAGATGCTCGTGGGCACGCTCGGCTCCCGCCAGCGCTTCGAGTACACCGCGCTCGGCGACAACGTCAACCTTGCCTCGCGGCTCGAGTCCGTCACGAAGGACTACGGCGCGTCGATCATCATCAGCGAGTACACCTACGAGCACGTGAAGGGCCGGTTCCCGACCCGCGAGCTGGGGGATGTCACGGTCAAGGGCAAGTCGCGGCCCGTGAAGATCTACGGCGTCGTGCCGGCCGGCGCCCGCAAGCACCCGCGCGCGGCGCTCCAGGTGGTCGCGACGCTCACCGCGGTCGGGGATGGGCGGGTTTGCCGCGTGCGCACCGTGGACATCGGCGAGGGCGGGCTGGCGCTGGCCGGCGTCCCGCCGGAGTGGGAGGTCGGCTGCAAGATTCAGATCCGGCTCGAAGGCGGCGGCCTGCCGCGTCGGATCGTCGCCGAGGGCACGATCGTCTCGCGGCGCGGCGAGGCCGCTGGTGTACAGTTCACCTCGCTGGACGAGGACTCGGCGCCCGTCGTCGCCGAGTACGTGGCGCGCGGGCGGAAGGCGACACCGGAGGATCAGGATTGATTCTCGAGGAGGGGCGTTTGGGGAAGGCGACGCGAACGGTGCTCGGGTCCTTGCTGTTGGTCCTCCATCTCGCTGGCTGCGCGGACCGTGTGGCGACGCCACCGGCGGCGACCGCGCAGCAGGAGTGCGAGCGGTCCGGCGGCGTATGGCGCGGCGCACGCTGCGAAACTTCCTCCGGGGGCGGGTACTGAAGTCCCCGCCCACTTCGTAGCGGCCCCTCAGGCGCGGCTCGGCGCGCTGCTCAGGCGCCCGTCGACCCGAAGCCGCCGGCGCCGCGCTCGCTCGTCGGCAGCTCGCTGACCTCCACCAGCTCCGCCCGCTCCACGCGCTGGATGACGAGCTGGGCGACTCGCTCGCCGCGCCGCAACGTGACCGGCGTCTCGCCGTGGTTGACGAGCAGGACCTTCAGCTCACCGCGATAGCCCGAGTCGACCAGCCCGGGCGTGTTGAGGACCGTCACGCCGTGCGTCCGGGCGAGGCCCGAGCGCGGCAACACGAGCCCCGCGAACCCGGGGGGGATCGCGACGGCCAGGCCGGTGGCGACGAGCGCGCGGCCGTTGCGCTCGAGCGTGACGTCGTGGGCGGCGTGGAGGTCGAGCCCCGCATCACCTTCGTGTGCGTACGCGGGCAGCGCCACGAACGGGTCGAGGCGCTTCACGAGGAGCTTGATCACGGAATCAGGACGACCTTGCCGTAGCTCTCGCGCGAGGCAATAGCGGCGAGGGCCTGCGGCGCCCCCTGCAGCGGGAACGACCGCCAGAGGACAGGCTTGAGCTGGCGCGCATCGGCGAGCTTCAGGAGCTCCACCATCCATCGCCGCACCGTCGTCGCGTCGCGCTGGCGGTAGAGGCCCCAGTGGACGCCGACCACGCTGAAGTTCTTCAGGAGCACCCGGTTGGTGGCGGCCTCTGCGATGCGGCCGCCGGTGAAGCCGATCAGGAGCAGCCGGCCCTCGAAGGCGATGCACCGTGTCGAGCCGTCGAAGACGTCGCCGCCGACCGGATCGAAGATGACGTGGGCGCCCTCGCCGTGGGTCTCCCGCCGCACCCGCTCGACCCACGCCTCGGTCCGGTAGTCGATGCAGACGTCGGCGCCGTTGGCCCGCGCGATCTCGAGCTTCGCCGTCGATCCGGCCGTCGCGATGACCTTTGCGCTCAGCGCTCGCCCGAGCTGCACCGCCGCGAGCCCGGTCCCGCCGGCGGCGGCATGGACGAGCAGCGTCTCGCCGCGCCGGAGCGCGGCGCGGTGGACGAGGCCGCACCACGCGGTCTGGTACGCGAGGCCGAAGACGGCGCCTTCTTCAAAGGTCATGAAGTCGGGAAGGGCATAGACGTGGCGCTGATCGACGGCCACCACTTCCGCATATCCGCCCCACGCCATCGTCGCGAAGACCCGCTCGCCGAGGCCGACCTCGGTGACGCCGGCTCCGACGCCACAGACGATCCCGGCCACCTCGAAGCCCGGGCTGAACGGGAGCTCCGGACGGTGCTGATACTTGCCCTGGACGATCAGGATGTCGGGGTAGTTGCAGCCGATCGCGCGCACCTCGATGACGACCTCGCCGGCGTTCGGCCGGGGCACGGGCACATCGGCGTACTCGAGCGTTGCGGGCTCACCCCACGCGCGCGCAAGCATCGCTTTCATCGGAGTCCTCTCGGGCCGAGAGGCGCGGCGATCCGCGCCCGGCCCGGCCGATCCTAGCACGAGCGGGGTAAGATGATCGGCGTGGCCGACTCCCGCGCCGCGCTCGACGGCGTCAGTGTCCTCGATCTGGCGACCTACCTGGCGGCACCGCTCTGCGCGACGCTGCTCGGCGAGTTCGGCGCGGACGTGATCAAGGTGGAGCAGCCGCGCGTCGGCGACGACCTGCGGCGCCTGGGCCGCACCGTCGCGCCGTCGGGCGGCGATTCGTACTGGTGGTTCGTCGAGGCGCGCAACAAGAAGTCGATCACGTGCAATCTCAGGGATCCCGAGGGCCAGGCGCTGATCCAGCGGCTGGTCGCTGCGTCGCATGTGGTCACCGAGAATTTCAGACCCGGAACACTCGAGCGGTGGAATCTCGGTTGGGACGAGCTCTCGCGGGTTCGGCCTTCACTGGTGATGGTGCGAATCTCGGCGTTCGGCCAGACCGGGCCGAACCGCGAGCGCCCCGGCTTCGGACGCATCGCCGCCGCGGTCGGCGGCCTCGCGTACCTCTCCGGGTACCCGGACCGCGCCCCCGTGTCGCCGGGGACGCCGACGGTTCCCGACTACCTCGCGGGCGTGTTCGGCGCCGTCGGCGCGCTCGTGGCGCTGCGCCACGCCGAGCGCACCGGCGAAGGTCAGGTCGTCGATCTGGCCTTGTACGAGCCGGTGCTCCGCGTGCTCGACGACGCGATCGCGGTCTACGGCGGGACCGGCGCCGTACGGGAGCGGATCGGTTCGGGGACCGAGAGCGCGGTGCCGCACAATCACTATCCGAGCCGCGACCGACGATGGATCGCGATCGCGTGCACGAACGATCGGATGTTCGCCCGCCTCCTCCAGGCGATGGGTCGGCCCGACCTCACGGGCGATCCGCGCATGGCAACGACGCCGGCGCGGCTCGAGCACCGGACGGTCGTGGACGAGCTCGTCGGCGCGTGGGTCGCCGAACGCGACGCGGCGAGGGCGCTCGCGGCGCTCGAGGCGGCGGAGGTGCCGTCCGCGCTCGTCGCGAGCGTGCGCGACCTTTTCGAGGATGCGCACGTGCGCGCCCGGGGCAACATCGTCTCGGTCGCGCTGCCGCTGCTGGGCCAGATCGCGATGCCGGGAGTCGTCCCGCGGTTGTCGCGGACGCCGGGACAGATCGAGGGTGCCGGGCCGTCCAGGCCCGGAGAACACAACGAGGAGATCTACGGCGGGAAGCTCGGGCTCTCGAACGCCGAAATGACGGGGCTCCGCGAGCGCGGCGTCATCTGACGCTCCCGGCCTGCGCCCGTTCCTGGTCGGTGGCCACGACGAGGTTCGAGAGACGCTTCAGGAGCTCGGCGGTGAGCCGGGGGCGGTTCTGGATGAGCCACTCGAGCCGCTCCTCCTTGATGACGAGCAGCTCGACGTCTTCCGACGCGACCGCGGTCGCCGACCGCCGGGCCCCCCCGCGCAGGATCCCCATCTCCCCGAGGGGCTCGCCCTCACCGATCCGGTTCAGCACCTTCTCGGTGCCGTCGAAGCTCCGACGAATCTCGATCGTCCCCGCGTGAATCACGTACGCCTCGCCCCGCGAATCGTCGCCCTCCTTGAAGATGACGTCGCCTGGTTTGAATCGCCGCCGCTCGATGTCGCCGAGCGAAAGATTCTTGTAGAGCTCGAGCCCGATCGAGGGCAGCGCGGACTTCGCCTCGACCGGCAGCCGGGCGTTGGTCCAGCCGCCGAGGCCACCCTTGAGAATGCGCACCGTCTTGAAGCCGCGCCGCCGGAGGATCTGCGCCACCCGTGTGCTGTGCTGCTCCGCGGGGCTCGTACAGTAGACAACGATCATCTGCTCGGGCTCGAGTCCGAGCGGGGCGCGCTCGGCGGTCTCGGGCTCGAGCCGCATCGAGCCAGGCAGCTTCAACGGGCTCGTCTCGAAGTCGGTCTTGGTCCTCACGTCCAGCAGCACGGGATTGAGCCCGCGCTCGATGAACCCGATCACCTGGGTGGGCACCACCCGGAAGCGATTCTTCCACCAGCGCTTGCCCCACATCCCGCCGTAGGCGCCGACGCTCAGCAGGGTCACGCCGAAGGTCGCCCAGGCCCACGGGAATGGTTGGGGCGGCGGATTCTTCACTTTGTCCCGGGCCTCGGCGAGGGCGCGCTTGACGTCGGGGAGATTCGGCACCAGCGCGTTGGCCTCGGAGATCTTCCCGACGGCCGCCTTGTAGCGCTGGTCCAGGAGCAGCTCGATGCCTGCGGTCCACACCGGGTTGAACTTGCTGTTGCCGGGATTCGTGACTTCCGTGCCCTGCAAGAATCGGGCGACGTCCTTCGCGGGAATCAGGAAGTTGAACCCCTGCACGATGGCGCCGCCCGACGGCGAGAGCGTGACCGCCACCATCACTCCGACGACCCCGGCGTCGTCACCGATGCCCGGCCCGCCGCTGTTTCCGTGCGCGGCCGATGCGTCGGTCTGCACGAAATCCTGGCCGATCGCGTCTTGCTTGATGCCGGACACGGCGCCGTTCGTGACCGATGCCTCGAGCGTGGAGCTCTGATTGAGGAGCTCGTGGGTGTTGACAACGCCGGGGAAGCCGAGGACGTGGACCGGATCTCCGATTTGCGGATCGCGCCTCGAGAGCCCGATCGCAGGATAGTCGCCGTCGGGCACGCGGAGCAGCGCCAGGTCGCGTCCCGAGTCGGGGAGCGGCTTGCCGGCCTTGTCGAGCAAGAGCAGGGGGCTGAACTTCTTGACCTCCGCCTTGAGCTTCATCCCGTTCGAGAGCAGAACGGTGATCTGGGGCTGGGCCTCGACTTGGGCGCTCGCGAGCGCCCGGCTCGTAACCTCCCGGCGGATCTCCTCTTCGAGCTCGAGCCGTTCACCACGCATGAGCCCCCGCGCGCGGAGCTGTGGCACGACGCAGGCCTCTTCGATCGCCTTCTTCTTCAGCTCGTGCGTCACCCACGGCGGCATCCGGTACGCGGGGTCCACCACGTGCGCATTCGTGATGAGGAAACCGCGGCCGTCGACGAACCACCCGGTGCCCGTTTCGATGAACGGCGCAGGGCTGACGGTGACGGGACCGCGCCCGCAGTTCATCGTCACGTCCGCGCGCACCTCGACCGTGATGAGCACCACCCCCGGCTTCACGCGGAGGATCGCTTCCTGGATGGAGAACGCCGCGGTGCTGCGGGGAACGGCGAGCCAGGCGCTCGCAATCAGGAGCCCGAGCATCAAGGCTCTCATCGCCCCGCAACGTATCACGGAGCGCGCGCAGCGTACAATGCGCCCATGGCGTCTGAGAATTCCGGTTATGCGCTGCGCCTGTGCGAGGACACGCTGGGCGCCTCCGGACGGTACTCGCTGCTGGCGCTGAACCGCGTGCTCTACGTGCGCCGCGGCGCGCTCGTGACGGTGACCGGAGCGCGTGAGGTGTCTCTTCTCGAGGATCAGGCCTGGTACGGCGCCGAAGCCTGCGAGGTCGGCGCGGGGGGCGCGGGCGCCACCGTGCTGCGTTACGAGCTGATCCGCGGCTCGGCGCCGGTCGACGGGCCCGGAAGCGCGGCGAAGGTCCTCCTCGAGCACACGCTCGACCTCGACCCTCGCGCGGAGTACTTGATGCGCGCCGATCGCGTCGATTTCGCGCCCGGCGGCGTCGCGCTGCCGCACCGGCACCGGGGCGGTGGCATCCGCTGTTTGATCGCCGGCGCGCTCGACGTCACCGTGGGCCAGGCACCCGCGCGGAGAGTGATGCCCGGCGGCGCCTGGTTCGAGAGCGGTCGCGAGCCCGTGCTCGCCGTCGCGTCGAAGGACGAGCCGACGAGCTTCGTCCGGGTCGCGATCCTGCCGCGCGAGATCCGCGGCCGAACCTCGATCATGTACGTGGACCCGAACGACGCCGAGCGTGGCCGGCCACGCACGTACACGGTGTACGTCGACGCGCCGATCGAGATCGCCTGACCCGCGGCGATCTTCGTCGAGGACCGGCGTCGCGAGGCCTTCGGCCTGAGACCCATCTTGACCGCGGGCCCGAGCGCGCGATAATGAAGGCGCTGACTGAGGGCGATGGGGTTCGCCCGAGACCGCCTCCATGATCGCGAGGCTGATGACCCCTACCGGCCGTGACGCTGGTAGGGGTTTTTTGTTCTCCCGCGGGCGAGGGAGAGAGCAGCATGTCAGCAGGAGAGAGGAACGGAACGGATGGAGAATCTCCTGATCGCCGTGATCGCCGGTCTGCTCATTCTCCTCGCGAGCGTCGCCTCTGTCGAGCTGGGCATCTCGGTGGCGCTGATCGAGATCAGCCTCGGCGTCATCGCCGGGAACTTCCTTGGGCTTTCCAGTCCGCCGTGGATGGACTTCCTCGCGTCGTTCGGCAGCATCCTCCTGACGTTTCTCGCTGGCGCCGAGGTGGACCCGCGGGCCATGCAAGAGAAGCTCAAGGAGAGCGCGCTGATCGGCGGCGTCTCATTCGCGGCGCCGTTCCTCGGGGCCTGGCTCTTCTGTGCGTGGGTTCTTGGCTGGTCCACGTCGTCGGCCCAGATCGCCGGTGTCGCGCTCTCCACGACATCGCTCGCCGTGGTCTACGCGGTGCTCGTGGAGACCGGGCTGACGCTCACGCCGCTCGGCAAGCTGATCATGGCCTCGACCTTCGTGACCGACTTCGGCACCGCGCTGGCGCTGGCCCTCCTGTTCGTCCGCCCGACGTGGTGGCTCGTGCCGTTTCTGGGTGTCTCCGTGCTCGTCATCTGGGCCATGGTCGCGCTCCAGCCGTGGTTCTTCTCACGCTATGGCGCGCGCGTGATCGAGCCGGAGATCAAAGGCGCCGTCGCGGCCCTGCTGGTGCTCATGTTCTTCGCGGAAAAGGCGCAGAGCCACGCCGTGCTCCCCGCATTTGTGCTCGGGCTGGCCCTTGCGCGCATCTTCCACGAGCATCCGGAGCTGACGCGTCGGTTCCGGGTCGTGGCGTTCGCCCTCCTCACGCCGTTTTTCTTCCTCAAGGGCGGCATGAACGTCTCGCTGGCACTCGTCTGGGCGAACTTCGGCCTGCTGGCGTCGCTCTTCGGAGTCAAGCAAGTGACGAAGATTCTCGGAGTGTATCCGCTCGCCCGACGCTGGGTTCCCAGGGACGCCATGTTCACCACGCTCCTCATGTCCACGGGGCTGACCTTCGGGACGATCTCCTCGCTCTATGGCCTCAACGCCGGCATCCTCGACCGAGCCCAGTTCTCGGTTCTCGTCACGACGGTCGTCGCGAGCGCGATAATCCCAACGATCGTCGCCCAGCGCTGGTTCTCGCCCGGGACGGCACTCGAAGCCGCTCGCGGGCGAGCGGCGGCTGCGCCGAAGTGATCGGTCGGCGACGGCGTTCGGATGCCCGTCAGCCGGGGAGGCGTCGGGGCGGCTAAGTTAGAGCGTGCCCCAACGGGCCTGGTGGTAGATCCGCCGCTGACCCCACGTGCCCGCCGCATGGGTGAAGAGTCCTGCGAGCGCCACTGCGATCGTCCCAACCAGTCGTCGCATGGTCCCTCAGTCGAATCGCGCGAGGTACTTGGCGAGCGCGGTGGATTCGCGCTCGCGCAACTGCACGGCGATACGGAGTTGTTCGAGGTACTGCTCGAGCGTCTTGCCGCCGAACTCGGGCCGGCGGGCTTCGAAAAAGGCGTGCACGTCGCGCTCCAGCTCGGGCGTGGCGAGACCGATGACGCCCTCGGCCAGGCGCCGGAGCCCGTGCTTCGGGTACTGCCGCTCCATCGTGTCCCAGTTCGCCTTGACGAACTCCCAGGCGAGCTCGCGCCCATAGACGGACATCAGCAGTGACCGCACCACGAACGGCGCGTCCTGGGTCCGGAACTCCCCGTTGATCGTGCGCGCCAGCGTCTGCGCGAGCAGCTCGCGCTGCCGGAAGGCGGCCAGGGCGTAGAGGTACCGTTGCTCCTCCTGCGGCGTGGACGCCGACCGGAACCGTTGCAGGAATTCGTCATAGCGCGCGGCGTCGCCCGCGTGGGCGAGCACGCCGATGAGGGCCGGGAGCACGTTGGGATCGACCGTGCCCGCCGTCCCCGCGTAGAGCTCGGCGGCACGCGCCTGCACGGCGGGATCGTCGCCGAGCACCCCAAGAGCGCGCAGCAGATCGCCCCGGAGCTGGCGCGTCAGCTCGTCGTCCCCGGGCCGCACCGTCCAGCCCAGAGCCGCGAAGGCGCGCGCCGCGCGGCCGCGGACGAGCGCGGCGAGCTGCGGCCGGTGCCGGGGCTCGACGATGCGGTTCAGCGTGGCGAACGACGCGAGCAGTACCGCCCACACGTTCCGGTCACGCTCGTCGCGGAAGCGCGCCGTCAGTTCGAGGTAATCGGGAAGGACCATGAGGCCCGCCACGGTCACGGCCCACGCGTCGTTCACGACGTTGAACCGCTCGATCGCAGCGATCTCGGGCAGGGCGTCCAGGAGGTGCCCGAGGAGCTCGCCGCTGTAACGCACGCGATAGAAGCCGTGGCCGCCATCATTGACGAGGACCGCGTCAACCCGCTCGGGCACCGGGAGCCGCGTTTCCGCCCCTGCGAGCAGCCGGCGCTCGGTCGCCGAGCGCCCGGCCGCGGTGATCCGCACCTGCACCGGGACCTGCCAGAGCTGATCCTGCGCCGCGGGCATCGACCCGGGAAGGGGCTCGGGCAGGTACGTGAAGCGTTGCTGGCTCAGCACGAGCTGGCCCCCCTCGAGCCGGGCACTCACGAGCGGATAGCCGGGCTGGAAGATCCAGCCGTCCATCACCTCCGGGATCGGCTGGCGCGCGGCGCGGCCCAGCGCGGCCCAGAGGTCGCCGGTGTCGGCGTTGGCGTAGGCGTGCCGCCGGAGATACTCGCGGACGCCGTCGCGGAAGACCGCCGGGCCGAGATACTGCTCGAGCATCCGGAGCACTGACGCGCCCTTCTCGTAAGTCAGCACGTCGAACATCGCGTCGGCGTCGCGTGGCGCTTCGACGTGGAACTCGATCGGCCGCGTCGAGTGCAGCCCGTCGACCGAGAGGGCGGCGGCGCGCGAGACGCCGAAGGTTGTCCAGCGCTGCCACTCGGGCTTCCAGGCGTCGACCGCGAGCATCTCCATGAACGTGGCAAACGCTTCGTTGAGCCAGATGCCGTTCCACCACGTCATCGTGACGAGGTCGCCGAACCACATGTGCGCGTTCTCGTGGGCGACCACGTCGGCGACGCGCTCGAGCTCGCTGTGCGAGGCGGCGCGCTCGTCCACCAGGAGCGCCGTCTCGCGGAAGGTGATCGCGCCGAGGTTCTCCATCGCCCCGGCCGCGAAGTCCGGGATCGCCAGGAAATCGAGCTTGTCGCCCGGGTACGGCAGACCGTAATAGTCCTCGAAGAAGCGGAGCGAGGCGACCGCGACCTCGTGACCGAAGGCGGCGAGCCGGCGCTTGCCGGGCACGCACCAGACGCGCACGGGCGCCTTGCCCACCAGGACCGGGTCGGTCGCCTCCAGCTCGCCGACGACGAACGCCACGAGGTAGGTGGACATCTTCATCGAATCCGCGAAGGCCACGATCTTGCGTCCGCCCTCGACCCGCTCGCCCACGACGGCCGTGTTCGACACGGCGGTGAGCTTCGGGTCGATCACGAGCGTCACCGCGAACACGGCCTTGAAGTCCGGCTCGTCCCAGCACGGAAACGCGCGGCGGGCGTCGGTCGCCTCGAACTGCGTGGCGGCCATGAGCCGTACTTCGCCGTTCGGGTCCTTGTAGCTCGACCGATAGAAGCCTCGGAGCTTGTCGTTCAGGGTCCCTCTGAACGCCAGGCGCAGCCGCCACGTGCCCGGCTCGATCGTCGACGGGAACGTGAGCCGGCAGCGCTCCGCCGGCTCGTCGGCGAGGGGGGCACCCCGGCGCGAATCGCCCCGCGCGTTCGTGATCGTCGCCTCGTCGATCGTCAGCTCGATCGCGTTCAGGACGATTTCCGAGGTCGGCTCCGCGACCTCGAGCGTGACGGTTTGCTCGCCCGCGAAGGTGAGCGTCGTCAGGTCGGGCTCGAGCCGTAGCTCGTAGCGGGTCGGTCGCACATGCCGCGGCAAACGGTACGGGTCCACGACGATTCTCCAGAACGGTCAGGATGACTGCGCGCCTACTGTACCCCAGTCGGCCCGCGCTATCATGCTTCCGTCGATGCGACTGCCCCTTCGCGCCGCGGGCGCGGCGACGCTGGCCGTGCTGCTCGGCACCGCCGCCGTCGGCGCCGATGCGATCCAGGACTTTCTCCGGCGGCACTGGCGCCCGCCGCTGGCGCCTCAAGGCGCGCCGCCCGCGCGCTTCTCGCCACTGGAGGCCTCGCTCCACCCCGAGGCGTGCGGGACCTGTCACTCCGCGCAGTTCGCCGACTGGCGCGAGAGCACGCATGCCGCGGCGACGGGTCCGGGCCTCGAGGGTCAGCTCGTGGAGATGCTCGAGGGCGATCCGCGGTCGGCGCTCGGATGTCTCACGTGTCACGCGCCGCTCGCCGAGCAGTCGCCGCTGGTCGCTGAAGGCGACGAGGTGCGGCCCAACCCCGCGCACGACGGCTCGCTCCGCGCCAAGGGCGTGCCGTGCGCCGGCTGCCACGTGCGGGGCCACCAGCGCTTCGGCCCGCCCCGCCGTGACGGCTCGCTCGCGAGCGGCGTCCCACGGCAGACGCTGCCTCACGACGGGGTCACGCGCACGCCCGCCTTCCTCAAATCCGAGTTCTGCGGCAGCTGTCACCAGTTCGCACCCGACGGATTCGCGCTGAACGGCAAGCTGCTCGAGAACACCTACAACGAATGGAAGGCGAGCCGGTTCGCCCGTGAGGGCGTCCAGTGCCAGGACTGCCACATGCCGGAGCGGCGGCATCTGTGGCGCGGCATCCACGACGCCGACATGGTGCGCTCGGGGCTCACGATCACCGCGGCGGCGGGGGCCGCACGTTACCGTCCCGGCGACGTCGCGGTCGTCACGCTGCGCGTGACCAGCACGCGCGTCGGCCACGCGTTCCCGACCTACGTCACCCCGCGGGTCGTCCTGAGCGCGGAGCTGGTGGACGGGGCGGGGCAGGTGCTGGCCGGAAGCCGGCAGGAAAAACTCGTCGGGCGCGAGGTGGCCCTCGACCTCTCGCGCGAAGCGTTCGACACGCGGCTCCGGCCCGGGCAGAGCGTGACCCTGGCTTTTCGGATGAAGGTTCCGGGTCCGGGGATGCGCGCGCGCCTGGCCGTGGTCGTCGAGCCCGACGCGTTCTACGTCGGGTTCTTCGAGACGCTGCTGCGGCAGGGCGCCGGGCGGGGCGAGCCGCAAATCAGGAAAGCGCTCGAGGCCGCGCGCCGATCGCCGTTCAGCGTCTTCGAGCGCGAGCTTCCGCTCAGCTGACGTGGGCGCCAACGGGGCGCGCCACGCCTTCGCCGGGACGGCCCGAGCGGGAGGCGCTTTGAGGGTTGAGCGCGCGCCAAGCGTTGGGGGGTATGGGGGGCCCGAGACCCCCTTGTTGTTAACCAGCCTGCCCAGGTCCGCCAGTCCGTCAAAGTCCCACCCGTCCGCGACGGGCTTGCAGATGATCCTCTGAACGCCGACCTTGCGCAACGCCGACCGCACGCCGATCGGGTCGTCAGCGTTCGCCAGCGGCCCCACCGTGGGATCGCTCTCGACGAGGATATGATCGTTGCTCGGGTCGTCGATCAGCCGATACCGCCCGCCGTGGAACTGGCGGATCACCTTCAGCCCGACCTTCAGCGTCTCTCGATCGAGCCTGATCTCGGTGGGCTCGGTCAACTTCGCCTTCAGGGCCTCCGCCTGAGCGCGCCGCTGATTGAACTCCTGAACGTCGATGTCCACGCCACGAGCGGCCTGACGGGTCAGATTCGCTAGCTCGCCTTCCAGCCGCTTCACCTGCCGCTCGCTGTTCGCTCGCTCGTTCGCGGGTCGGGTGTTCTCGCGCCGCCAGCGGGCGGCTCGCTCCGTGCACAGGTCCCACACAACCTGCTCGTCGTTCAGCGCCTTGTGGAGCGCCGCTAGGACGTTCTTGTCCAGGTCGGCAATCGGGACGCCGCCCGCGTTCGCGCACACGCTCGGGCCGCGCCGCGAGCGCTCCACACAGTAGTACCGCCGCGCGTGGTTGCGTTTCGCCATGTGCGTCATCGAACCGCCGCAGATCGAGCAGCGAAGGAACCCGGCCAACAACGACTTGGCGAGCAGACCGGACTCCGGCTTACCCAGGAGCGTGCCGTCCGCCTTGCGCATCCCGTAGCGCTGCGCCGTGGCCTTCTTCCGAGCCCTGACCTTGTCCCAAAACTCAGTCGGCACGATCTGTAGCTCGGGCAGCGTCGTCTTGATCCAGTCATCTTCGGGCACGTCCACACGCAAGGTTGTGTCGCCGCCCTTGTCCACAGCCTTCGTGCGCCCGTGAATGAAGGTGCCCGCGTACATCGGGTTGCGCAGCATCAGGCGGATGATCTCCTTCGCCCACG
>WNFD01002120.1_pt1 | contig 33726 bp, 21 predicted proteins | sample 5400491 | NCBI WGS metagenome assembly WNFD01 (sample SAMN13153343, study PRJNA577476) | soil metagenome | isolation source: 120 cm saprolite under Douglas fir tree site 2 hole 2 replicate 2 | place: USA:California | collected 2015-04-18 | reverse complement strand
ATCGACTTCATGACTCCGGGCAACAATCGCTTTCTTGCCGTCCGCGAGCTGCGAATCCAGGGCTTGCGCGTGCCTCACTACAATCGTCGCTCCGATTTAGTCTGCTTTGTGAATGGCCTGCCTCTGGTCTTCATCGAACTGAAGGCCGTTTACCGCAACATCCGCGCCGGGTTTGACGACAACCTGACCGACTACATGAGCGAGCACAGTATCGCCCATGCCTTCCATCACAACACCTTCCTTGTCGTGAGCAACGGCGATCAGGCGCGCTACGGCTCCATTACCAGCGATTGGGAGCATTTTGTCGAGTGGAAGCGTAACACCGAGAAGGACAAAGCGCGCTTGGATGCACAGGCTCTGCTTGACGGCATGCTCAACAAGAAACGTCTGCTTGATATCGTTGAGAACTTCGTTCTCTTCGACGATAGCCGGGCGGGCGGCACACGCAAAGTCGTGGCCCGAAATCACCAGGTCCTCGGTGTGAACAATGCCGTGGCCTCGGTGCAATACCAGGAGGAATTGAAAAGGAAGTTTCCCGTTGGTGAACGTTTACGCTACCGCACCGCAATTGTCGAGCAAAAGGCACTCTGGGTAAGCGCGACCGCAGAGGAGCGCGAATCACAAGGGCATCCGAAAGCTTTGGAGTTGCCTATCGTCGAGCGGATTCATCCCGACCTTGGACGCCTCGGAGTGTTCTGGCATACGCAGGGAAGCGGCAAATCCTATTCCATGGCTTTCTTCGCGGAAAAAGTCCGCCGAACGATTCCTGGAAATTTCACCTTTGTCCTGCTCACGGATCGCGAGGATCTGGACGATCAGATATGGCGGACCTTCGTTGGCTGCGGCATCACTGATGAAAAGACACCTCGTGCCGCGGACGGCAGAGAACTTAAGGAATTGTTGCGCGAGAACCATCGCTTCGTCTTTAGCCTGATCCACAAATTCAATCAGCCGGTTCCCGAGCCCTACAGCGAACGCGACGATATTATTGTCCTTTCCGATGAGGCCCACCGCACTCAGGCGGGCAGATTTGCCAGGAACATGCGGCTGGCGCTGCCGAACGCCGCGTTCATCGGCTTCACTGGCACACCGCTTTTCAAATACGACGAGCTAACCCGGCGCATCTTTGGCACTTACGTCTCCCGTTACGACTTCAAACGGTCCGAAGAGGACCAGTCCACGGTCAAGTTGATATACGAGAACCGCGGCGAAAAGCTGGGCATTGCCCGGCTCGATCTCAATGACCGCATTGCTGCGGCGACGGAACAGGCGGACCTCGATCCGGACGAAACCGCATTGCTGGAAAAGCTGCTGGGCAAGGACTATGAGGTGATCACCGCTGACGACCGCCTGGACAAGCTGGCCACCGATTTTGTCGAGCACTGCTCCACGCATTGGCAGAGCGGCAAATCGATGTTGGTGTGTATTGACAAGATCACCTGTGGCCGGATGTATCAGCGTATCCAGCCGAGGTGGCAGGCGAAGATTGCGGAGCTAAATCTGCTCATTCCCAGAAAAGAAGCGGAGATGACAGGCACCGCCGATTCAGAGCTGCGCGAACATCTCAGTAATGAATTGCAGTTCCTGCGGGGGCAGGTCCTGTGGATGGAAGGCACGATCATCGGAATTATCATCAGCGAAGCTCAAAACGAGGTGCGCGACTTTGGCAGATGGAACGTGGACATTATTCCGCATCGCGACCGGATGAAACGTGGCTTCCAAACGCCCGACAACAAACGCGTAGAGGTGGAAGATGCCTTCAAAGACCCTAAGCACCCTTTTCGCGTGGCGATAGTCTGCGCAATGTGGCTCACCGGCTTTGACGTGGAATGCCTGGGAACACTTTATATCGACAAACCAATGAAGACGCATAACCTGATGCAGGCCATCGCGCGCGCCAACCGTGTTTATCCTGGCAAGGACTGCGGTCTGATTGTCGATTACAACGGCATGCTCAAAAGTCTGCGCCAGGCCCTGGCACAGTACGCTCTGGGCGATGAGGATGAAGAGGGTGGGAAAATTGTAGCTCCCATCGAAGAGTTGGTCGCCGCCCTGCTTCAAGCCGTGGAGGCGGCTGAGGCTCATCTGAGAAGTCTCGGTTTTGAGCCGGATCGCCTTCGCGGCGCCACCGGCTTTTCACGCATCGAAGCCCTCCGCGACGCGGTGGACGCCGTCTATACATCCGATGAAGCTAAACGCCGATTCGAGATCATCGTGCGGCAGGTATTTACCCGCTTCAAAGCCCTGCTGATGGAGCCGAGCGCGTTCACCTACGCGGAGCGGCACGACAACCTTGAAGCCATTTATAAAAAGCTCGAAGACAGACGAGATACCGCCGATGTGACCGAATTGCTGAAAGAGCTGCACCGGATTGTCAATGAAGCCATTCGCACCGCGGCTCCGGACGATAATCGGGCTGAAGGGCTCCGGGTGGATCTGAGTCAAATAGACTTCGGAAAACTGCGAGATGAATTTGCGAGTAAGGTGCGACGGAAACACTCTGCATTGCAGGACATTCGTGAGATGGTGGAGAAGAAACTCGCGCGAATGCTCGAAGCCAACCCAATGCGAATGGATTATTACAGGAAATATCAGGAAATCATCGCTGACTACAACCGCGAGAAAGACCGCGTCACCGTGGAAGACACTTTTGCGCAGTTGGTAGCCCTGGTCCAAAATCTCGATGCCGAGCAGCAGCGAGCCGTCCGAGAAGGACTCAGTGAAAACGAACTGGCAATGTTTGATCTGATCTTAAAGGAAGACATCAGCCAGGCGGCACGTGAACGGGTCAAGCAGGCAAGCCGAGATCTGCTCGCCGCTCTTCAGGATTTACTCAAAAATATGCGGGATTGGACCAAGAAGTCGGCTACGGCGGCCGAAGTACAGGTTTTTATTCTCGATCATTTATATGTTCAATTGCCCCGCCCACCCTTCACAGAGAAAGAGACGGAAGAGATAGCGGCACGAGTTTACGATTTTGTCTGGCAGCGCAGCGCCGGTGGTAACGATCTGATCTCAGTCTGATTGTCCTTCAAAGTGGCAAGAAATTCTTCGTATTCGCTGTCATTCAACCCCGTGAAAGTACCCTCATTCACCTTAAATTTCTGACAGCACTTCGACAGCACCATCTTGAATTTCCGCTTTCTGTAAGTCACACTGAGGACGTAGAAGCTGTGTCCCCAGGGACCTCCGGCGTGCGGGAGCGGTTCTTTGACAACTGAAACGACGGGTAGCGAAAGGCAGTGGCGTTCATGCGCGCCGCTGCCCGGGCGTTTGCCCGCGGAGGGTTTTGGGTCCTGTTGCGCAACAAATTTCGATCCGCAACGCCGCCTTCTGTGGGTTTTCGCCGCTGTTGATGCGCCTTCTCGCGGTTGCGCGGATTGAGGCGCTTTTTTGAGATCGGGTTTCAGCGTGGCTGCATCCCATAACACTGGACTGGGAATGACGGCTGTGTCCCCAGGGACCTCCGGTCTGGCAGGCACAGGTCATTGATCATTGACAACGGGTATCGGCGATGCCGGCGGGAATGCCGGGCCGCAGGACCGGTGCGTTCATCCGCGTTCATTTGTGGAAAGCGCATTTTTATTTGCCTTCGGCGCGCTGTTGTACTACGGATTTCGATCTGCAACGTCATCTGCAACAGTTTTATCCGCCATTCATGCGGTTTGTAACACGTAGCAGATTGAGGCCCCTGTTTTATGTACCTGCGAGTCAACTCCTGGCTTCCGTCCTGAGCTATTTTCAATCCAGTTCACTTAAGGGAAACGCGAACCTCACAGTTGCCAAACAGGAAATTGGCGCGCTCCATTTCTTGTTATCTCATGGAATTCTGCGTTTTTCTGAATCGCGCCAAAGCTCGGAAGGACTTCCCCGGCTGCGGAAAAATGCCGGAACAACCGTAGAAGCGGGCGGCTTCAGCCGCCCGAAGAATGTGACAGGTCTCCGGGCTTCAGCCCCGGTTTGGCCCTTGCGGCCATGATGAATTTACACGTCCTCGAATTCGACGGTTTTTCGTTCCCCGTGGATTCCGACGGTCCGAACGGTCAAACCGCGGCTAAAGCCGGGAGGGTATCGCTCCTGTTGGGCGGCTGAAGCCGCCCGCTTCTACGGTTGTCTCGGCATTAAGCAGATTTGCAGTCCCGATGTCCCGATGACCCGATGTCCCGATCTCTTCCGATCACCGCACTAGTTCACCGTCAAACTAAACGTCGTCGTATGCGTAATCGCTCCCGATGTCGCTGTCACCGTTACTGTGGACGTGCCCGCAGGCGTTCCAGGGATTCCTGTCGGAGGCACCGGCGTCGCATGCCCGCCACAGCCGACCATCACCATGAACATCAGCATCAAAGCGAGCACAGCGAAGCTCGCAACTTTCTTTCGACGTGTTCCCGCCAGCACCAGACCGAACAGGCCGAGGCCGGTGAAGGGAAGCCATGCGGCATAGACGGCATGTCTGCGCTCAAGCTGCGCGGTGGTGGCCGTTGTGGCGATCGTCATCACGACATCCACCTGAGTGCTTCCGATGGGTACGGTGGGTGGCGCAAACGCACAGGTTGACAGGGCCGGCAATCCCGCGCAGGTGAAGGTTGTAACGGCCGTGCTGGCCGTGCCGGACGTGAACGTTATGTGCTCAGTCGCCGGCTGGCCGGCTTTCACCGTGACCGAGGCAAGAGTCGGAGCAATGGTAAAGTCCGGGCTGGCGACCGTGAAGGACTGAGGAACTCCGGCGGCCGCGTTGAAATTGGCGTCGCCGGCCTGCGAGGCCGTGATCGTGCATGTGCCGGCGCCGGTGAGATGGACCGCGACTCCGCTGATCGTGCAGGTTCCGCCGGCGGTGAAGACGACGGTGAGACTCGAGGTCGCCGTGGCACTGACATTGAAGTCGGGATCGCCGAATATTTTATTCGGAAGCGTACCGAACGTAATCGTCTGGGCGGCTTTGGCAATGGCAAACGGTTGCGGTACATCGGACGCCGCGTTGTAATTGGAATCTCCGGCCTGCGAGGCTGTTATCGTGCATGATCCCGCGCCGGTGATGTGAACGTTTGAGCCGGTTACGGTGCAGTTGCCTGTGGCGCTGAAAGTCACCGTCAGTGCTGAAGACGCCGTGGAACTCACCGGGAAATCGGCATTCCCGAAGGTCTTGCCGGCCAGCGCGCCGAAGGTGATCGTCTGCGCGGATTTGGCGATGGCGAACGGTTGTGGCACGTCGGACGCCGCGTTGTAATTGGAATCTCCGGCCTGCGAGGCTGTGATCGTGCATGATCCCGCGCCGGTAATATGAACGGTTGATCCGGTTACGGTGCAGTTGCCGGTGGCGCTGAAACTCACCGTCAGCGCTGAGGACGCCGTGGAACTGACGGCAAAATCGGCATCGCCGAAGTTCCTGCCCGCCAGCGCACTGAAGGTGATGGTCTGGCCGGCTTTGGCGATGGTGAATGACTGCGGGACATCGGTGGCCGCGTTGTAATTGGTGTCTCCGGACTGCGAGGCTGTGATCGTGCATGAGCCTGCGCCGGTAATGTGTACGGTGGCGACGGTCACTGTGCAATTGCCGGTCGCGGCGAAGCTGACCGTGAGGCTCGACGAAGAGCCGGCGCTAACGCTGAAGTCGGCGTCTCCCCAGGTCGCATTGGCCAGCGCGCCGAAGGTGATTGTCTGGCTGATTTTCGATACTGTCAGATCGGCGCTCCCGCCGCTGCTGATAAAAGAGCTGTCGCCCGCGAAGGCGGCCGCCACCGCGGCGGGGTAGCTGCCGGCGGTGATGCCGGTCAGGCTCACTCCGGTAACCGTCGCTACGCCGGAGACGTCGGTTGTGCCGCTGCCGACGCTGTTCCCGTTGAGCGTGAAGCTGATCGATTTACCGCTGACGCCTGTGGCGCTCGATGTAAGCGTGGCCGAGAGGTCCGCCGTGCCGTTGTAGGGTCCGGAGGCCGGATTCACGGCCAGGGCGGTCACCGCCGCCGCCACGTCACTGAAACAAATGGTCACGCTGTTGAGCGTGGGCGTGACCGTGTTGTCGGTGGTGGTGAGCTTTGCCTGATATTTCAGATAACGGGAGGCGTTGAACTGCGCGAGAGAGTCTCCGCTGTTAAAGAAGGTCGACGCGGTGCTGTCCGGGCCGACGAAAGTGAATGGCCCCGCCGGATTGTTGGAGGCGGCCGCCTGGAACTGAATGTTGGTGTTGGCCGGCGTCACGGCCACCCATGACAGGGTGCCCCAGTTGGCCGACGCGCCGCCGATGGGGTTGGCGTCTTTCATGGAAGATATAAAGGTGCCGAGCGGCGCGAAGCCGGTTTGCATGTAAGTCTTGAAGCCGGCGTCCGTGGTCTGGCCGGCGGTGAGCGGAGCTGTCCATGTGCCGCCGCTGTTGCTGGAAGACACTCGCTGGCCTCCCGCGTAGACAGTTCCGGCCGTCAGGGTCGGAGGCGAACTGAAGGTCGCGGTGAAGTAACCGGAAGCTCCGCTGGAGAATCCGGTGATGGTGGCGGAAGCGAGATCGGCGCCCGTGGGCAGATTGCCGCTGGTCGCCCTTACCGAGAGCGTCAGGTTGGGCGTGGTCCCGGTACATCCGCTGCAAAACAAGTTGACGTCGATGCGTGTGAGCTGCCCGGTCACCGCGGGGGTAAACGTCTGTCCGCCCCAGGTGGTGGTCGTGATGCCGACCCCGCTGTTCGACAGCGTCGCGTTCTGCTGATCGATGCCGGGCGCATTCAGAATCGTGATATCGCCGGGGCTGCTGGTAAGGTCGCAGGTGGTGGGTATTCCGGCCTGGAAGTCCGCCTGGGTTGTGTCGGTGAGACAGCCCGAGGTCGCCGCCAGAGTGAGAGCGAAATCCTGAACCGTGGTTCCGCCATCGCTGACCACAACGGTTGTGACCGAGGCGGTATCGTAGCCGGGAAAGCCGGCCGTGACCGAGGGATAGGTTCCCGCCGGAAGTCCTGTGAATGAATAGAAGCCGCTTGCGTCCGTCGTGGTCGTTCTGCTTCCCAACGTTACGGTGGCGCCCTGGATCGGACTTCCGCCAACCAGTGCGGTGATTGTGCCCTGCAATGTTCCGGTTCCAACCACGGTGCAACTCGGAAAGCTGAAAGCGCCGATGCGCGTATTGAAGGCCAGTCCGGTGGTCTGGTAATACATGGCGGTGTACCAAAAGGTGCAGCCGTCGGGGTCGAGCGTCATGGCGCTGTAATCGCCCCAGCGGGTGCAGGTCGCGCCGCAGGTTCCGGACTGAGTTCCGCCGCCTTCGATGAGCGAGGTTTCCGACTGCGTGATCGAATTCACGGCGTCGCCGGCGAGGCGTCCCGCGTAGCGCAAAGCGGGGTTCAGGGTAGCCGAAGACGCGGAGTAGCCGATCGCCATGTCTCCGAGGCGATCGACGGCCACGCTGGGTATGAAGCGATGGACCGTCGCGTCGGGGCTGAAGGTGAAAGCCTGGGTTGCGTTGGCGGCCACGGTGTTGCCGGTCACATCGACCTGGTAGTACCTGACCGCCGCCTGAGCGGAGGTCGCGCCCGCCGCGCCCACGGTGTGCGAGTCCCACAGGGATTCCACGCCGCCGAAGTTGCTGTACTGGTTCTGCACCATCAGCCGCGGATACAGAGAATCGAGACTGTTGACCGGCGAAGGCACCCTGCCGCTTGCGCCGGTGAACTGCGACCAGCTGGTGGCGGTAAGCGACGTGAACGGGCCACTGAAGGTCGAAGTGGAGATGTTGTTCCAGTCCGCGTGAAACTTATAAACGCTGATAACGTTCAGAAATTGCGCCACCACCGAAAAATAATTCGGACTGCCCGGCGGCGGAGTGCCGGTCTGTAAACGGACATTCGCCGGAAGCAATGTGAACTCCGCCGAGGGAGCGTCGAATGACAGCACCTGCACGGTCGGAGTTCCGGCATACATCTGGGCCTTGTTAAAAGCCCATACCCGCGGGTTCTGAAACGCCGCTCCGGCCGGGAATCCAAACACGTTGGCCGACATATAAATCCCGTCGGGCCAGACGCCGAATTTCGGATAGTCGCCGAGTCCTCCGGCAACCACAACGGAGTAGAAGTTCCAGCCTCCGGCCACCGGGTCCCCGGTTTTGGATACGGCAAAACACTGGAACGCGCCGGGAGGATTGACCACGTTGTTTGAGCCATCGAGCTGGAAGGCGAAATCGGTAATGACCCAGCGGTCTTCGAAGGTGTCGTAGAGCACAACCGGATCGCCGAAATTGTTGGTGTCGCAGAGATTTCCGAAGCTGCCCTGGCTCATGAGCGAGTTGAAGGTAAAGGCCGCCAGGTTGACGCCATCGCTCTTGCGATAGATTCCGATGGCGGTATTGATCGTCTGGATGTAGTGTTGCGGCCCGACGTCTCCGTTGGTGTCGCCGGGGTGTCCCGCTCCCCAGGTGGCAAAGTCAAGTCCTTCGAAGCTGTTGGAAGGCGATGGCGCGGGCGCGTTCCGAATGGGCGCATTCGGAGCCGTGGGCGCGGCGGCAGGCTGCGACGTTGGCGACGTTCCGGGGTAAGGCACCGGGATAATCTGAGGCTCTTCAGGCTCCGGACGTTCAAACTTCCGCACTGCTACCTGAGGCAGGTCTCTGACATCTCCATGAAACGCCTTTCCGCGCAGCAAACGGTCTTCGCGCGGATGACTCATCACCCTGAAGGTCGGATCTTCCAGGGGAATTTCGCCAGGCTGAGCCGCGCCCGCATTGCCGCCGGGAGTCCGGCGATCTTTTTGGACAGGCCCTTTGACTCTGTGCGCCGGGCCCTCGCTCACCGTGAGGACGGTTTCCGGAGTCGTCACGGAAGAGGAAGCCGGGTTCCCGGCTTTTTGCTTTTGTTGGGCGACCGAAATCGTTATTGCCAGGGCCAGTAAAAACAGAACAGCGTTCATCCGGAAGAAGTAGCGCATCAGACCTCAATTGAGAATTAGTGCCGCGAGCCCGCCTTCGTCCCCGGAATACGGGCTGACAAGGCAAAACGCCGCCTTACTTCGGAATGCTTCCGAAGAGGCCACAGGCCCCCGGTTATGTCATGCTTGGTACTTCGGCAGTCGGTGATGAAACCTTAGTCCTCTATAGTGCTAATCCTGAAAGTCTTCGCGGCATGCGACGTTTTAAAAGCAAAAGCACACCACGGAGCGGAGCCACGGAGAAAAACAAAAGATAAATAGGTTCGTGCCGGACCGCCGGGGCTTCGCTCTGTCGAAAACCAAGGTTTCAATATTTCGACCCTAATATACACGCATCGGAGAACCGAGGCCACAGAAATGCGGCTACCCCATGGGTCAATCGCAGTTCCGTGTACTCCATTTTCCGATGGCGATGTGAAGTCGAAATATCGAAATCCTGGTTTGGACAGCGAAACCCCGGCGGTCCGGCACAGGCCCATCTAATCTTTTGGTTTTCTCTGTGGCTCCGTGTCTCCGTGGTGTGCTTTTGTTTTAAACTGACTTACAAAAAACAAGGAGCAGAATCCATGCCGGGTAAAGATCAGCGGGCCTTGCTTGAAGTCCTGAAGGTTTTGTTCAAACCGCATCCGTGGCATGGCGTGTCGATGGGCGATCATGCGCCGGAAGTTGTCAACTGTTACATTGAAATCGTTCCCAGCGACTCGGTGAAATATGAAATCGAAAAGACAACGGGCTATCTGAAAGTCGACCGCCCCCAGAGATTTTCAAACCAGTCGCCCTGCCTGTATGGCCTGATTCCCCGAACGTATTGCGGGTCCCGCATCGCGGCGCTTGCCATGGAAAAAACCGGACGGAAGGGAATCGACGGCGATCACGATCCGCTGGATGTGTGTGTCTTCACCGAAAAGCCGATCACCCACGGCGACCTGCTGCTGGAAGCCATCCCCATCGGGGGCCTGCGCATGCTCGACCGCAATGAGGCGGACGATAAGATTATCGCGGTGCTGAAGGACGACGCGATCTTCGGAAACCTGAAAGACATTTCCGAATGTCCCAAACCGCTGGTGCAGCGTCTCAAGCATTACTTTCTCACCTACAAACAAATGCCCGGCGGCGCGTCGCCCGCGACCGAGATAACCCATACGTATGGCCGTGAGGAAGCCTGGAAGGTCATCCTGGAGAGCAAGGCCGATTATGACGAGAAGTTTGCCGGGCTGCTGGCGGCGCTGGAGCAAATGTAACCTCGCGCATCTGCCTTCGCGTGGCGGTCCGGAAATCAGAAGCAGTTTCGTCGGTCATGAGAAAGCATTCAGAAAATATTCCGGGATTTCTACGGAGAATACCCTATTTTTACATCAACACTTTTCCGTTACGCTGCATCTCACAATACCAAGCCATCTCGTAATTTGGTAAGTCTTTTAAATCACTCCCTGACGGTTTTGTCGGGAAGAGGAGTCAAGAGAATGAAAATCGTTTGGAGATTAATGATAACGGCGGGCCTTCTGACTTTAACCGCATCGGCACAATCGGCAGGCGCCTCGGCATCGGGATCGGGCAATGCTTCGGTGACCCCCGGGCAGGCGTCCGCGGGCGCGAGTCAGAGCACGCAGGTGAATGCGGCAGGTCAGTCGCAATCCTCGGGAACGCAGGTGAATGGCTCCGGTCAGGCGCAGGCTTCCGGTGAGCAAAAAGACAAGCATTCAAAAGGCGCCCAGGCGTCCGGAAACGGAAGCGGCTCGGGCAGCGCGGCCGCGCCGGGCGTCAATAGCGGCGCAATGCTGGCCAGCGGCACAACGTTGCAGGCCGAACTGACTAAATCTCTGGATGCGCAGAAAGCGAAGCCCGGCGATGAAGTGACGGCCAAAGTGACCGAGGACGTGAAGTCCAATGGCAAGGTGGTCGTCCACAAAGGTTCGCATCTGGTGGGCCATGTAACGGAAGCCCAGGCGCGCAGCAAAGATCACGCCGAATCCACTCTTGGGATTGCCTTCGACAAGGCCGTCCTGAAGGGCGGGCAGGAGATGGCGTTCAATGGAATGGTGCAGGCCATCGCGCCTCCGGCGCGTGGCGCTCTGTCGGGAGCCGGCGATGAGAGCACCATGGTCGGCGGCGGACCAGCGCCGCGCTCTGGTGGCGGCGGCCGCTCCAGCGGCGGTGGTGGCGGATTGCTGGGTGGCGTGGGCTCGACGGCCACGGGAGTGGTGCCCGGCGTAACCAGTACTGCCGGCGCAGCCACCAATGGCGCAGTTAACGGAACGCTTTCGGGAGCGGGAGGCGCGGTCGGCGGCCTCACGGCCCAGGGGAACCTTACCAGCGCCAGCCGCGGAGCCATCGGGCTGCAGGGTTTGAATCTCAACTCAGTCACCGCAGCCGGCGCTCAGGGCTCGGTGATCACCTCCGCGAGCCGCAATGTGAAGCTTGACAGCGGCACGCAGATGTTGCTGCAGGCGCATTAAAGGGTTACACCGCACCCTTCGCGCGAAGCGCGAAGGGTGCGGCCTCTCGTAGAGACGTAGCGAGCTGCGTCTCTACGGAGGCCCTTTTATCCCGCCCCGTATCAGCTTATACGCCATATAAAATGCGCTGGCGCAAAGCACCGCCGGCACCGCGATGCCCACGAGTCCCCCGGCCAGGTTGTCTTTGAAGAACTTCAGGTAGTCGATTCCCTCAAGCGTGTAACCCAGCGCGACGATCCCGGCCAGACCAGCCAGCACGCCGAGCAGGATCGAGGTCGTGCGATGCAACGTGGATAAGATCTTCATCTTTTAGCGGTTCTCAATCGCAGTTCCGTGTACTCTATTTTCCGATGGCGAGGTGAAGTCGAAATATCGAAACCCTTGTTTGGATACAGCGAAACCCCCAAGCGGTCCGGCACGAACCCATTTATCTTTATGTTTTCTCCGTGCCTCCGCGCCTCCGTGGTGCAAAGGTCTTGCTTTTAATTAAGGGTTTTGCTTTGGGAAATGTTTCTCATACCATGCGATGCTGCGGTCGATGGAATCCACAATGTGTTTTGGCTCCCGCAGGCCGTGGCCCTCGCGCGGGTAGCGGACCATGACCGCCTCCACGCCCACGTCTTTGAGGGCGATGTAAAACTGTTCGGCTTCCGCAATGGGGACATCATTGTCATTTTCCCCGTGCAGCAGCATGGTCGGGGTGTGGGCCTGGGCGACGTACTTCAGCGCCGAGCGCTGCCACAGGATGTCCATGAGATTGCCCTGATGAGGAAAGATGCCGAACTCCATCTGCTCGTACTGGTTGTAATAGGTCATGTAGTTGTAACTCACCAGATTGATGATGGCGGCGGCCGGAATGGCAGCCTTGAAGATGTTGGTCTGCGTGATCAGCCACGCGCTGAGCTGTCCGCCGTAGCTGCCGCCTTCCACGCCCAGGCGGTCGCGGTCGATCCACAGATTTCTGCGCATGGCCGCGCTCAATCCGTAGAGGACGTCCTGAGCTTCATTGCCGTTCTGGTCGCCGAAAACGGCGTCGGCGAATTTCTGACCGTATCCGGTGGAGCCCCGATAGTTCACCATGAGCGTGGCCATGCCTTTGGCGGCGTACACCTGGTTCTTGAAATTGAAGTCGGCGCCCTGCTGCCCGTGCGGGCCGCCGTGGATGACGACGATCAGCGGATATTTTCCATCCGGCCGCCAGCCGATCGGTTTGGTGAGGAAGGCTTCGACCTCGTATTTGTTGTCGTTGCTGATAAAGGTAAACGATTCCACTTCGCCGAGCTGTTTGCCGCGCAGCACGTCGGCGTTCAGGTCGGTCAGTTTTCTGACGCCGCCGCCATTTTTGAGAAAGAGCTGCGACTGATCGGAAAGGCCCGCGAACGAATAGGCGATCGCGCCGTTGCTCGCCACGGAAAACGATCCCACAAAGCCTCGATCGCCCACCACGACTTCCGGCGCGCCGCCCTTCACCGACAGACGATAGAGCTTGATGTCTCCTCGTTCCCGCACGGTGAACAGCACCGATTTTCCGTCGGGCGACCAGACGGGCGCGCCCTGGCGATTGTCGATCGCGCCGCCTAGTTCGCGCCGGTTCTTCCCGTCGGCATCCATGAGCCAGATGTGGGTGTCTTCCATGGTGGTTTCAAGATCGGTAAGGCCGCGCCGCGTGCCTTCGTACACGATGGTTTTGCCATCGGGCGACCAGAGCGGACGGTATTCGGCATTCTCCGTCGAGGTCAGCCGCCGGATAGAACCGTCGGCGGCTTTGAGCGCGAAGATATCGTAGTTGAAGAACTGGTCTTCATTGGGTTCGCGGTTTGAAACAAACAGAATTTCCTGGCCGTTGGGCGACCAGTCGAGCGAGTGCTCATAGTGATCGCCGCTGGTGACCTGCTTCACGCCCCCGCCGGCCAGGTCGGCGATAAAGATATGGAGGCGATAGTTGTCATTGAAGTGGGTGTTGCCCTCGCTGAGATCCGGCTTATAAAGGTAGCGGGTAATAACCACCGGATCGCCGCTCAGGTCCTTCGCCTCGGGGCCTGGAGCGCTTGACACAAATGCGATCTGTTTCGAATCCGGAGACCATGCCACGGTTTTACCGGTGGTGGGCAGAGGGCTGTTGGTCCCTCCCGTTTCATGGATAAATTTCGCGCCGCTGCCGTCGGCGTGAGCCACCCACAGGCCGGATCTGCCTGCCGAGAAACCGATCCATGCGATGGATTTGCCATCGGGCGACCACAGCGGATTGCCGCCGCGGTCGTTCTCTCCACCGAGGCGAACGTTTTTGCTGTCGGTGGTGTTGATGATCCGGATCTGGGAATACGGCCGTCCGGATTCTCCGTTGGTCTGGACCGTATAGGCGATATGGATTCCGTCCGGCGCAAACTGGACATCGCCCACCGAATGAAGCTTATAGAGATCGGAGCTTTGAATCCCGGTCTGCGCGGACCCGGTCTGCGTGAAAAACGAGCCGAGGCAGGCGACAAAGATTAGAAACCGGAACCGGATGCGCATGGATGTTCTCCTATTAAAGAGAAGATCATACATGCATTCAACCTTTTGTCATTCCGAAAGCGCGCAGCGCAGAGGAATCTGCTTATAGCCAGCGGCGTTGGCTTGCGTGAAGACTCACGACATCGCTCGCAATCGCGCGCCGACAGTGCCGATAGCCCTCACGTGAGCCAACGCTGCCGGCTGTAAGCAGGTTCCTCTGCGCTGCGCGCTTTCGGAATGACAAAAGAAAGTGTGTCGCGCCTGACGTTCAAACGGGTCACCCCGTCTGCCGCAACCCCAATATCCCCGTTTCGGAACACGCGCCTTTCGTCGAGGTGTAAGTCCCTGAGAAACTGCCCACGCCGAGAAAGTTAGCGGGGAAGAAATTGGTCGCGGTGCCGGTGATTTTTCCGGTCGAGCCCGGGGTGCTGTCGTCGAGGACCAGAGTGCTGCCGTTGCCGATCAGCAGAGTGGCGGGATCGAAGGTTGCCGAGGCAAAGCATGTGCCCCCGGTAATCGTGGCCGTGCCGGTCGCCGAAAAATTACCGTGCGCATCGGGCCCCGTCTGGTTCAGCGTTAAATTGACGTTGGAGACCACATTCGCGGAGGAAGTAAATGTTCCGGCCCATGTGCCGCTGAACCCCATCGCCTCATCATTGAGCAGTCCCTGGTCGTTGGCCAGGCAGCCGGCGCCGAGCACCGAGTAGTTTCCTCCGAGGAACTGGGGATGTCCGCCGGGATGAGTCATGCCGCTGAACACCAGCCTCTGGCCATTGGGCAGTGTCGCGCCTAAATCGAGTTCGGTGGAACTCAGGGTGCCGCTGATCGCGATATCGGTGGAAAAGGGAAAGCACAGCGTTCCGCTGAAGTGCATGATTCCCGAAACCGAGGCGGAGCCGGGGGCCTGCATGAGGCTGCCGATCAGCATATAGCTGTTCACCGCGGGATTGGCGGGGCTTTCCACGCCGACGGAATGAAGACCCGATTCGAAGGGAATCAGGGGGCCGTTATTCATGGGATTCGGCTTCGATCCGCCGCCGCATCCGCAGAACGCGAAGCACACCGTGAGCGCAATAGTCACGCGATAGTAAGGAATACGTTTCATTTGAGACTCCTGTGTAGTTAGACCATCTCAAAACTAAGAAAGCACTCCGAACCCGTTAATCCGTTGGGGAAAGTATAACACCAGCAGTCAGCACTCAGCATTCAGCACTCAGCCGTCAGCCGTCAGCCGTCAGCCATGAAACATCTTGGTGTCCTTTGGATATCTCCAATCGGATTACCGGCGATGGGAAACATTTTCGCCCCGCCAAAGTGCTTCATGGCTGACGGCTGAGTGCTGACTGCTGAGTGCTGCTTTTGCATTTATACTCATAAAATATGACATCAGGCACTGAGACCCTGGAGGCGCTGCGGCGCTACTGGGGATACGACTCGTTTCGTCCCCTGCAGGAAAGAATTGTGGGAAGTCTGCTGGCCGGCCGCGACACCTGCGTGGTCATGCCCACAGGCGGCGGAAAGTCGCTGTGCTACCAGCTTCCGGCGGCACTGCTGCCGAAAAAGACCGTGGTGGTGATTTCGCCGCTGATCGCCCTCATGCAGGACCAGATGGCCCAGCTCGCTCAGATGGGAATCAGCGCGGGCATGCTGAACAGCTCGCTGCCCAGCGACGAACAGTACCGTATTACCCGCCGTGCCGTGGATGGCCAGTACCGTCCCCTTTATCTCTCACCCGAGCGGCTGGCCCGCGAAGACACCATCAACTGGCTGAAGCGCGTCCCGGTTTCGCTGTTTGCCATCGATGAGGCGCACTGTATCTCCGAATGGGGCCATGAATTCCGGCCGGAGTACCGCCAGCTCAGCGGCTTGCGGGACAACTTTCCCGATTGCACGATTGCGGCCTTCACCGCCAGCGCCACCCGCCAGGTGCGGCATGACATCATCGACCAGCTTCGCCTGCGCAATCCCGACAAGTACATCGCCAGCTTTCACCGTTCGAACCTTCGCTATGTAGTCAGGGAATGTGAAAGCGGCGCGCAGGACCGGCTTCTGGTGCGCGCGCTGGAAGACTACACGGGCAGCAACGTGATTGTGTATGCGCCGACCATCAGCCGCGTGGAGGAAACCGTGGGATTTCTGGAATCCCAGGGTATTCCGGCCATCGCTTACCACGGCAAGATGGCCAACGATCTCCGCCGCCGAAACCAGGAGCGCTGGATGTCCGATGAAGTGCGGGTACTGGTCGGCACGCTGGCCTTCGGGCTGGGTATCAACAAGGCCGCGGTGCGGGCGGTGATCCATCTGGCGCTGCCGAAATCGGTCGAGCAGTATTATCAGGAGGCCGGGCGCGCGGGCCGAGATCTGCAGCCGGCGGATTGCATCCTGCTGTGGCAGAAGCGCGATGTCGGGCTGCTGGCTTATTTCATCGATCAGATGGCCGACTCGCAGGAAAAGCAGCGCGCGTGGCAGCGCTATCACGAGGTCCGCCGCTACGCCGAAGCCGCCGCCTGCCGACACCGCCAGATCTGCGAGCACTTCGGCGAGACCCCCAAATGGAAGTCATGTTCGGCCTGCGATGTCTGCGGGCACGCCCCTGACTGGCTGCGAGAATCCGTTCAGGTCTGGAAGCCCGGCTCGGGCAAGCCTAGAATCGCCGCGTCCCGGCCCTTCGGCCGGCGTCTTGAGCCTGCAAGAGCCGGACATCCCGAGGCCCCCGACGCCAACAGCGATCTGCGCGAGTACCTCCGGGAGTGGCGGCGCGCGGAAGCCAAAAGGCTGAGCATTCCGGCTTTTGTAGTTATGCACGATACGTCGATCGAAGAGTTATGCCGCATACAGCCCACAACGCTGCCCGCACTGCGCCGCGTCTACGGCTTCGGCGAGCGCAAGACCGAGGCTTACGGCCCGCAGATACTGATGGCCCTGAAGAAATTCGGGGAAGGCGGGCGAGCGGTGGCTCCGCCGGCCAAAAAATCGCAGCCCGCCCAGGAGACGCGCGAACTGATCGCCAAAGGACACAGCCTGGCCGAGATCGCCACCATCCGGGGACGGCAGCTGGGGAGCGTGGTTGAACTTGTGTCAGCGATGATCGAGAACGGTGAGATGGAACTGCAATCCGCCTGGGTCGATCCCGAAAGACAGAAGCAGATTCAGTCGGTTTGCACGCAGCACGGAATCGAACGCCTGCGGACGATTAAGGATGCGTTGCCTCCGGAGGTTACGTATGAGGAGATACGGCTGGTGGTGGCGCGGTTGAAGAGGGTTGAGGGAGTGGCGGAAGGGTGAAGTAGTGCGGGCATTACTTTTTCACCGCAGAGGCGCAGAGATGCGCAGAGGATCGCAGGAAAACCAAACCCCAAAAAGAGCATTCACCGCAAAGGACGCTACGGACGCAAAGGAAAAAATAAATGCAAAGATTTTTGCAGACTCTTTCAAAGAATTTTGTTCTTCTTTTGCGTCAGTAGCGTCCTTTGCGGTGAATGCCTCTTTTTTGGTTTTCCTGCGATCCTCTGCGCCTCTCTGCGCCTCTGCGGTGAAAAAAACTGTCCGGACTACTCTTTTGCCGCCTCGGACGATATGATAGAGGCGTCATCGCCGCTTCCGCCCAATCCGATAACACCGGCATCATTCATCCGCAGATCCCGCAGACGACCGATGTGCGCGCGATGGCCATGGTTTCCACGCTGTTCTTTGCCTGGGGCTTCCTGACCTGCCTGAATGACATCCTGATTCCGCATTTGAAAAATATTTTCGACCTGAACTATGCGGAAGCCATGCTGGTACAGTTCGCGTTCTTTTCATCCTATTTTGTGTTTTCCATGCCGTCGGGAAAGATCGTTGAATGGATCGGGTACAAACGCTCCATGGTCACCGGACTACTCACCATGGCCACCGGCGCTTTCCTGTTTGTTCCGGCCGCCTCAATTCCGTCATTCCCGTTGTTCCTGAGCGCGCTCATTGTTCTGGCCGCGGGGATGACCGTTTTGCAGACCTCCGCCAATCCGTATGTTGCCATTCTCGGGCCGCCGCGTACCGCGTCCAGCCGATTGAACCTGACTCAGGCTTTCAACTCGCTGGGCACCACCGTGGCGCCGAAGTTCGGAAGCCTGCTGATCCTGAGCGCGGCGGTTGCTCCGCTGGGTGTGGAAGTCATGAGGGCGATGAGCGGCGATCAACTGCACGCTTACCGTATTCAACAGGCGGCTTCGGTGAAGACGCCTTATATCGGTCTCTCCGTGGCGTTGGTCGCGCTGGCGATCACTGTAGGTCTGTTCAAACTTCCGGTCATTGAATATGCGGAAGCGCACGGTCAGATTACAGACACCATCTGGCGGCACCGGCGGCTGGTGATGGGCGCGGTGGCGATCTTTGTTTATGTGGGCGCCGAGGTGGCCATCGGAAGCATGATGACCAACTATTTCAATCAGAAGGAAACCGGCAATCTGCCGTTGCAGGATGCGGCCCGCTATCTTCAGTATTACTGGGGTGGCGCGATGATCGGACGGTTCCTGGGATCGTTTCTGCTGAGAAGGCTGCGCACGCAGTGGCTGCTGGCGTTCAATGCCGCGGTGGCGGCGGTGCTGGTAATCATCTCCATGCTCACCTTCGGACACACGGCCATGTGGAGTCTTATCCTGGTGGGCCTGTTCAACTCGATCATGTTCCCCGGCATTTTCACTCTGGCCATCGAAGGTCTGGGCCCGCTGACCGGCAAAGGATCAGGCCTGCTGGTCGCGGCCATCGTCGGAGGAGCTGTGGTCCCGGAGCTGCAGGGAGTGCTGGCCGACCATATCGGGATTCATCATGCTTTTCTGCTGCCGGTTCTTTGTTACGTCTACATTATTTTTTATGCGGTCAGGGTGACTGGTCCTGACCAGAAACAAAAGCAAAACCTAAAACCTTGAAATGCAGAGGAAGCGGAGGTAGCAGAGGTTTTTTGGGGATTTGTCGCGAAGCCAACAGGATCTCAGGGGCGTAAGAAAATTCTGAAATCAACGTTACAACCCAGAAACCTCTGCTGTCTCCGCTCCCTCTGCATTTCAAGGTTTTAGGTTTTGTTTTTGGTTTTGGTTTTAAAATTCGCGTAAGCCTCAGTTTGTTAGATAATGAGTAACTTCTTTTCGACCCTGGAGTTCCCATGATTCATACCGGTCGCCATTTCCTGCAAATTCCCGGACCCACCAACGTCCCCGATCGCGTGCTGCGCGCCATGGACCGCGCGGTCATCGATCATCGCGGGCCGGAGTTTGCCGAACTGGGCAGGGAAGTGCTCGACGGTCTGCACGCGGTGTTTCAGACCGCCGGACCGGTCATTGTGTTTCCGGCTTCCGGGACAGGAGCGTGGGAAGCGGCGATTGTGAACACGCTTTCCGCCGGCGACCGGGTGCTGATGTTTGAGACCGGACATTTTTCCTCCCTGTGGCGGCAGGTGGCCGAGCGCATGAGTTTAAACGTGGAGTATGTTCCTGGAAACTGGCGGCGAGGCGCATCGCCTGAAGATGCCGAAACCTATCTGAAAAACGATACGCGGCACAGCTTCCGGGCCGTCATGGTCGTCCATAACGAGACCTCGACCGGCGCGGCCAGTCGCATCGCCGAGATTCGCGCGGCCATGGACCGGGCGAAACATCCCGCGCTGCTGATGGTCGATACGATCTCTTCGCTGGGTTCCATCGATTACCGGCACGACGAATGGGGTGTGGATGTCACCGTGGGCGGATCGCAGAAGGGTCTCATGCTGCCTCCGGGGCTGAGCTTCAATGCCGTTTCGGAGAAGGCGCTGGCCGCCAATAAAACGGCCGGCCTTCCGCGCTATTACTGGGACTGGCCGGAAATGCTCAAACCGAATCGTGAAGGATTCTTCCCTTATACGCCCGCGACCAACCTGCTCTGGGGGCTGCGCGAGGCCCTGATCATGCTGCGCGAGGAAGGATTGCAGAATGTGTTTGCACGCCACGCCCGTCACGGCGAGGCCACACGAGCGGCGGTGCGGGCCTGGGGTCTCGAAATTCTGTGCGAAGATCCGCGCGAATATTCGAATTCTCTGACGGCGGTCATGATGCCGGAGGGCTATAATGCGGACGTTCGAAGCTGGCGAAAAAAGTGTTTCGCATCGGCCATCTCGGGCACTTCAACGATCTGACGCTGGCGGGCACGCTCAGCGGCGTGGAGATGGGATTGCGGCTGGCGAGTGTGCCGCACAAAGACGGAGGAGTGGCGGCGGCACTGGAGAGCCTGGTGGCGGCCGCGCGCAAGACGGAGCCGGCGGTTATGGCCCGATAGCGGAGTGAGTCGATCGGATAAGCAGATCGTGAATGCCGAAGGGAGACGCGATGCGTCCTAAGATACTGTCCGCAACATCGGTTGTGTTATTTCTGATGTGTTTGATGTACGGCATCACCTATATCGATCGGGTCAATGTGACCACCGCCGCTTCGGAATTCAAAGGCGCTCTGCATTTCAACAACACTCAGGTGGGCTTCATCTTTTCCGCCTTTGCCTATCCTTACCTGATCTTTCAGATCATCGGCGGATGGGTGAGCGACAAGTTCGGCGCGCGGCGCGCGCTGACCGTTTCCGCGATCATCTGGGCGGCCGCGACTCTCGCCTTCGGACTCGCCAACACTTTGGTCATGATGGTCGCGGCCCGTGTGCTGCTGGGTTTCGGCGAAGGAGCGACCTTTCCCTGCGCCACCCGCGCCATGTCAGACTGGGCGCCCGCGTCGCAGCGCGGCTTCGTCCAGGGTATCACCCATTCCGCGGCGCGGCTCGGGAATGCGGTCACCCCTCCGCTGGTCGCCTGGCTGATCGCACTGACTCGTTTCCGCTGGCGCGGATCGTTCTTTATTCTGGGCATCGTCAGCTTTATCTGGGCGGTGGTATGGTGGTTTTATTTCCGAGACAATCCCGCGGACCATCCTTCGATCACGCCGGAGGAACTGGCGACCCTGCCGGTTTTCAAAAAAGAAAGACATCGCGATCCCGTGCCGTGGGGGCCTCTGATCGTTCGCATGTTCCCGGTCACACTGGTTTACTTCTGCTATGGCTGGACGCTGTGGCTGTATCTCTCATGGATTCCGCCGTTCTTTCTTCACAACTATCATCTCGATCTGAAAAAGTCGGCGCTGTTTTCAGCCGGAGTTTTTCTCGCCGGGGTGATCGGCGATACGGCGGGCGGAGTGGTAAGCGACTGGGTCTTCCGCCGCACCGGCAACCTGAATACGGCGCGCCGCAACCTGGTGGTGGCCGGCTTCCTGTGTTCTCTGGGCTGCATGCTGCCGATTTTGTATGTGCACGATCTGAATATTGCGGCGATTTGTCTCAGCGCGGCATTTTTCTTTGCCGAGTTCACTATCGGCCCCATGTGGGCCATTCCCATGGATATCGCTCCGCGCTTTTCCGGTTCGGCCAGCGGGCTGATGAATACCGGCTCGGCGGCCGCGGCGATCGTGTCGCCGGTCATCGCCGGCTATATCGTCGACAAGACCGGCAACTGGAACCTGCCGCTCTGGGGCAGCATAGGATTGCTGCTGATCGGCGCGGCCATGGCCTTTTTGATGAAGCCCGGCAACGGGCTTCCCGAGATTGCGCAGGGGACGCAGCCCGCGCGTTAAGCTTGATTCAGTGCCATCACCGACTCCATTGCCGCCCAGCTCTCATGCCCGGCCTGTCGATTCATTCGCGCAGGCGCATGACCTTGAAGCCGAGCTGAAACGCGGCGTCCGGGGCGAAGTGCGCTTCGATCGCGGCAGCCGCGCGCTGTATGCGACGGACGGATCGAACTATCGCCAGATCCCCATCGGCCTGGTGGTGCCTCGCGATGCCGACGATGTCATCGCCACCGTGGCCGCGTGCCGGAAGTTCGGCGCGCCGGTTCTGCCGCGCGGCGCCGGCACCAGCCTCGCGGGCCAGTGCTGCAACGTGGCCGTGGTGCTCGACTTCACCAAATATATGAACCGAGTGCTGGAAATCAATCCCGGCGAAAAATGGGCGCGGGTGCAGCCGGGGATTGTGCTCGATTCACTACAGGCCGCGTTGCAGCCGCATCGGCTGATCTTCGCTCCCGACCCTTCCACCCACAACCGCTGCACCGTCGGAGGCATGATCGGCAATAACTCCTGCGGGGCGCATTCGCTGCTGGGTGGCAAGACTGTCGATAACGTTGAAGAACTGAACATCCTGCTGTATGACGGAACGCAGATGACCGTGGGCGCGACCTCGGACCATCAACTCGCCGCCATCATTGCCGAGGGCGGCCGCCGCGGAGAGATTTACGCAAAGCTGCGCGCGCTGCGCGATCGGGAAAGCGACCGTATCCGCGCGCGCTATCCGAGGATTCCGCGCCGGGTTTCGGGTTACAACCTCGATGAGCTTCTTCCCGAGCAGGGCTTTCATGTGGCCCGCTCGCTGGTCGGCACGGAAGGCACCTGCGCGGTGATCACCGAAGCGAAGGTGCGGCTCATTCATAGTCCGCCCTGCCGCTCACTGGTGGTGCTGGGATACAACGATGCCTTCATCGCCGCCGATCATGTGCCCGAGATTTTGGATTTCCACCCCATCGGTCTCGAAGGGCTGGAAGGCAGCATCATTGACGGCCTGCGCCGCAAGAAAGCGCCCAACCTTGGTCTTCTGCCCGCGGGTGGCGGATTTCTCCTCGTGGAATTCGGCGCGGACGATGCAGCATCCGCCGACGCTCAGGCACAAAAGCTGATCGCGAAGCTCAGACAGCTTCCCGGCCCGCCGGATGCGCGGGTCTATTCCGGCCCGCAATCTCAGATGTTGTGGCAGATACGCGAATCCGGCCCGCGCGCGGCGGCCTTTGCGCCGGGCGCGCCCGCTGAGTGGGAAGGCTGGGACGATGCCGCCGTTCCGCCGGCGAAGCTGGGCGCGTATCTGCGCGATATACGCAGACTGATGGATGAGTATCAGTACCACGGCTCCTTTTACGGGCACTTCGGCGATGGTTGCATTCACATGCGGGTGACCTTCGATCTTGAGAGCGAAGGCGGCATTCGCAACTATGCGGCCTTCATCGATCGCGCCGCCGATCTGGTAATCGGCTATGGAGGGTCCCTTTCGGGCGAACACGGTGACGGCCAGTCACGCGGCGCGCTGCTGCCGAAGATGTTCGGGCCGGAACTGGTCCAGGCCTTCCGCGAATTCAAGGCGGTGTGGGACCCGGGCAATCGCATGAACCCCGGCAAGGTGGTCGATGCTTATCTGCCCACGGAAAACCTGCGCCTCGGCGTCGATTACAATCCGCTGAAGCCGGCGACCGAATTCAAATTCCCCGACGACGACGGTTCGTTCGCCAAAGCCAGCCTGCGCTGTCTGGGACTGGGCGCCTGCCGCAAGCAAAGCGGCAATATGTGTCCCAGTTATATGGTGACGCTTGAAGAGGAGCACAGCACGCGCGGACGCGCCCACCTGCTGTTCGAGATGCTACAGGGAGAAGTCATTCAGGATGGATGGCAAAATCAGCAGGTCAAGGAATCGCTCGACCTCTGTCTGTCATGCAAGGCGTGCAAGACGGAATGCCCGGCCAATGTGGATATGGCAACGTGGAAGGCCGAATTCCTCTCTCATTATTATGAGCACAAGCGCCGGCCCCTGAACGCCTGGGCCTTCGGCCTGGTGGACCGCTGGGCCGGCATGGCGTCGCGGGCTCCGGGCCTCGCAAACTTTCTCTCACGCGCGCCCGGCACAAGTCATCTAATGCGCGCGCTGCTGGGCATCGCGTCCCAGCGGCAGTTGCCCAAATTTGCTTCCTCCACGTTCCGGCAATGGGCATGGAAGCGGGGTGTGCCGTTTGCCGGCTCTCAGCCATCTCCAGCAGAAGTAATCCTTTGGATCGATACCTTCAACAATCACTTTCACCCTGAAACCGCCCAGGCCGCTCTGGCAGTGCTGACCGACGCGGGCTTCAGAGTCACGATTCCTCGTGATCGCCTGTGCTGCGGGCGTCCGCTCTACGATTTCGGCATGATCGATACCGCGAGAAAGTATCTGCGGAAGATTCTGGAGTCCCTCGGCTCGGCCATCGATGCCGGACTTCCCATCGTGGTTCTGGAACCCAGCTGCGCCTCGGTCTTTCGCGACGAACTGCGCAACCTGTTCCCTGAAGACGTCCGCGCCGAACGACTGCGCAGCCAGACGTTTCTGCTGAGCGAATTTCTGGAGGGCCACGCTCCGGAATATCAGCCGCCGAAGATAGCGCAAAAAGTCCTGCTGCATGGGCACTGTCATCAGAAGGCCCTCATGAAGATGGGCCACGCGGAGGCGCTCCTTCGCAGGATGGGGGCGGACGTGCAATCGCCCGATGCCGGCTGCTGCGGCATGGCCGGGCCGTTCGGCTTCGAGAAAGAAAAGTATGAAATCTCCCAGGCCATCGGTGAACGTGTGCTGCTGCCCGCGGTGCGCGAGGCCTCCTCGGAGACAGTGATCGTCTCCGACGGCTTCAGCTGCCGCGAGCAGATCGCGCAGGCCACGGGGCGCAGGGTGTTGCATCTCGCGGAAGTTTTGCGGATGGCAAAAGGGGGCGGGTAGGGCATTTGCTTTTCACCGCAGACGCGCAGAGGATCGCAGAAAATCAAAACCAAAAAATAAAAACCAAAGAATTCACCGCAAAGGGCGCGACGGACGCAAAGGAAGAGCATGAACAGAATCTTTAAAAGATTGCAAGGATTTTTTTCTTTGCTTTTTTCCTTTGCGCCCGTCGCGTCCTTTGCGGTGAATGCCTGTTTTTGGTTTTGATTCCTCCGGAAGTCGAACTCACTGGCCTTTCGACCCTTCAGCGTGTATGTGCTTTCTGCGAGCGCCCCGCGTAAACCGGACGGGGCCGGGATGTACCTTTGGCCCTCCATTCCGGCGGTCTTCTGCGCCTTGCGGCGGCATGGTCTTCGTGGGAACATAGGAACACAGCGCGACGGAGCCGCAACCAAAGAACAGAGGCTTCACTGCGCAGAGCGCAGCGCCGCCCATCGTCGACAATTTGTTTTTAAACGGCTTTCTCCGCCGCCCATGAAAATGGGTTGCGGGGCGTTCGCTTTTTTATGCGGGCGCAAAAGCCGGCCATTCCGGAGGGAACACGATGTCGATCGAAGCCTCGAAGCAATGGGAAGGTCAGTCCGTGCGCGGCGCCTTTGACAGTTATGAACTGGGTCGCCCGCTGGGTGGCTCGGAATCGAGCGCGGTCTTTCAGACCGGGCGCGGCGCGCAAAAAGACGAGAAGGCCGCTATTAAGCTGGTTCCCTGCGACGCCGCGGAAGCTGAACTCCGTCTCTCGCGCTGGAAGCTGACGGAGAAGCTTTCGCATCCGAACCTTCTCCGGATCTTCGATATGGGGCGGTGCCGGATCGGCGACAGCGATCTGGTGTTTGTGGTGACGGAGTTCGCCGACGAGGACCTTTCGCAGATATTGCCGGAGCGTCCGCTCACAGTCGCGGAGGCCGGCGACATGTTGAAACCGGTGCTTGATGCGGTTCTCTTTCTGCATCAGCAGAACTTTGTACACGGTCACATCAGACCCGCCAACATCATGGCCGTGCAAAATCAGGTAAAGCTTTCGAGTGACGGCGTGCTTCGCGCCGGGGCAATCGACAGCGGGGCAGGGCTCGGCCCGTACGATCCGCCTGAGAATGCCGTTCGTGGAAACCTCGCCCGCCCCGCGGGCGACATCTGGTCGCTGGGAATGACGCTCGCGGAAGTCCTCACGCAGCGCCTTCCTTTGCCCGCCGCCGGCAGCGAAGGCGATCCCGCGCTTCCCGCAAGCCTGACGAATCCTTTTGCCGACATCGTTCGCCAGTGTTTGCGTCGCGACCCGCGGGTCCGGCCGACGATTTCGCAGATCGCGGCGCGCCTGCAGCCTCCGGATGCGGCGCCGAAAGAGCCGGTCGACGCGGCATCGTCCTCCCGGAGATGGATCGTTCCGACGATCGCCGCCGTTCTGGTGGTGGCAATTGCAGGCGGCTGGAAGATGGTGCATTCCGGTTCGGGTGAAGGTGAAGATCCTTCCGTCGCAATTGCCGATCGAAGGGCGGAGACGCCAAAGTCACAGAACCCGGCGATGTCGATGCGGGATCAAAAAGCACCCGCTCAGTCGAAAACCCCGCCCGCGCAACCTCGAATGTCTGCCTGGCGCGGCGAGGGCCCCGTGTCCGCAGAAACCGGCCGCAACGGAGCCGTTCACCAGGTCATCCCCAACGTTTCTCAGAGGGCTTTGGATACGATTCAGGGCAGAATCAAAGTAAGCGTGCGCGTAAGGGTGGATGGCGCGGGTAAAGTGACCGGCGCGGAGCTGGAGACGCACGGCTCCAGCAAATACTTTGCTCGTCAGGCCGTGGAAGCCTCCTGGGGCTGGAAGTTCGTCCCCGCGCAGGACGCGGCCGAACGCGCCTGGAGTCTGCAATTCGAGTTCACGAATTCACAGACGAAAGCAATTGCCGAACGGGCGGCGCCGTAGGAAAGCGGTGGACGTTCGGTATTTGGTACTTGGTACTTGGTATTTGGCATTTAGGATTTGAATGCATCGAAGCGGGCAACATTTCCCGCTGATCGAGCCGACACCAAATACCAACTACAACCCCAATAACTCCACAAACTCGACAAGCCGCCGGCAGCCCTCAACCGATTCGGGAAAGTCCCGTTTGCGGAAAATCCGCGCGCAAAAACCCTCCGCGCGCGATCAAAATGATTGAACCCTGTCTCTGACGCCCCTACGATTATCCCCTCGGCTCGATTCCTCGACTCCTCACAAGTCCCGATATCCAATCATCCGCAAGAAAGGACAATACTTATGAAGCACCTACTCACCCTTGTCGCGAGCCTGATTTTTCTGATGGGCGCGGCCCTCGGGCAGGAACAAACCGGACTGCAGCCTCATGGAGAGGTCATGACCGGCCACGGCCCGGCTGCCGTCCAACCCGCGCCGGCGCCCCTGCCCGCAGGCGTCGCCAATCTGCCGTTATGGAGCAGCAGTTTCACCTTTAACGGAGGCGTGTTTCCGTTCACCATGGTTGGAACCGATCCGACCCAGGCGGGCGCCGGGACCTCCAATGTTCCGGTCGTGATCATTCCTCTCGTGCTGGTTTTCAACGGCACGTTTGTGACTCCCACGACCAGCTCGTGCGGCGATACGGTCAGCGTGATCTCCCGCGTCCAGAATTCTCCGCTCTTTACCACCGGCGTAACGTGGACGGAGGGAACGACGGTGGTCGGTGTGACCCAGTTCACCGATGCCTTTCAGCGCGCCAATTTCTGGAGCTATGTCAGCGCCATCTCGCCCAACTAGTAACAACGGTGACTCCCATCATGGTCAACGTTCCCGCGAACCAGGGAGCGGTCATGGGCTTCGCCTGCGCGGGGCACCCGATCGGCGGCGTGAACAAGACCTACCTGGATTCGGTGGTGGTCCCTCAGATCCTCACCAATCTTCGTATAACTCCCGGTACGCTGCCCCTGTTCCTGACTTATGACGTCGAAGATCTGCTGGGTGGCGGCGGGTTCTTCCTCGGCTATCACAACGTGTTCAACAACGGCCAGACCTACGCTGTCAGCAGCTACGTTGACTCGGGTCTGCTGGGGCTCCAGGTTGCCGATATCTCCGTCCTGAGTCACGAACTGGGAGAATGGATGGACGATCCGGGCGGCAACAACTTTGTTCCGCCCTGGGGACATGTCGGACAGGTGCCCGGCTGCCAGAACACCCTCGAGGTCGGCGATCCGCTGAGCGGGAGCAATTCAATCGTGTTTACTCCAGGCTTCAACTACCACGTCCAGGACCTCGCGTTCTTCTCGTGGTTTGCCCGGTTGAATCCGTCGATCGCTGTAAACGGATGGTATTCCACTCTCAATGCCTTTGCCGGACCTCCGCCGGTTTGTTCCTGATCGAACGGAAATTACAAAGGCCGCCCCCTGCGGGCGGCCTTTTCTGTGAAGCCCGAATGTGCTCTTGCAAATGAATTGAAAACAAAAAACGGTTTTTGCATTTCAATCATGGGGTATCAGACATGTTTTCCACAGCTTGCTTCGTCACCTGTGGGTTTTCAGCCCCGAAAGAGAGGGCTTTTAACATGTTTTTAACATTGGACCGGCTCCACCTGGCCTAAAATCGACTTAGTCAACCCGAAAAAAACTGAGTCACAGGTTCCTGGAAAGGATATCTCGTATGAGGATTGCCCAGTCACCTTACCGTGCGGAGATCGTTCCCCACCCCAGCGCCGTCAGCAGTCTCTGGCATTGCATTATTCAGCGAGAGGGGTCCTCGGAAATTGTTTCCCATCTGGAAGCGCCCAGAAAAGAAGATGCCCGCTGTATCGCGCTCCTTGAACTGGCGCGGCTGCAACCCGTTCGTCCCAAGTCGAAAACGGCCTAGTTCCGGCGGGCCGTTTGAGCGCCGTCTGCTCGTCTCCGTTTCTTTTCCTGTTCCTTTGCCGCATTGCGCCGGAGAGGGAACAGGCCTTCCATCCGACGTGCTCCCATATTCCGCGTGCGTCTCCTTTCGCATCTCCTTCCTGCGATAAAATAGGACGTGAGGGGAGATTCATGGCAGAACCTACATATGATGAATTGAAAGCCAAGCTGGCGGAGCTGGAAAAGCAATCCGGCCGTCGAACCGGGGCACTGGAATTCCGCGTGGGCGAAAAGGGCGGGGTCAGCGTCTACGGCCTGGGAAGATTTCCTGTGACCCTGTATTACGAACAGTGGATTCGCCTGCTGGACCAGACCGATGCCCTGCGCAGCTTTCTGGAAGAGAACAAAGGCCGGCTGAAATTGAAGGAATAGAGCCGGGAACATTTGCCGCTGATTTGCGCAGATGAGCGCTGATGGATTGCAGGACGATGTCTTTCTTATCAGCGGTTATCCGCGGATATCAGCGGCAAATGCATTTTTGAAGTTTCCCGTCGGGCGGCTGAAGCCTGTACCGCAAAAAATCCCCGCCTCGCGACGAACCGCGGGCGGGGTTTCTTCAATCGGGCACGGGACGATCAGATGTTTCTAGTGGTGGTCGTGATCGCGATGTCTGCAGCGCTCGCGGGTCTCTTCGAGCTGATGGCGTTTCTGTTCCGCCTGCCGGCTGTGCTCGCCATGTCTGCGGATGGCCTTGTTCAGGGCCTCTTCGGCATTGTGGATCTGCCGTTCGCACCGCCGATCTCTGTCTCTGTCATCGGCGTGCATGGGCAGGGCGCTGCCCAGCAGCAGGAACCCGCTCAGCAGCGCGGCCAGAATTCCGGCCTTTTTAAAGTTCATGTGATCATCGTCCTCTCTTGTGCCGCGAGAGCTCGTCCCAAAAGCAGGGACAACCGCATCGGCATGATTTGTCGTAATGAACAGACTGAATGCTATCAAATTATGATGCGGGTGCGGGCGTTATCGATGGCCGGAGGGACCGGCAATGGATGGCTGACAGCTCATGTCTCTGGAGCAAAACCCGGCCCTGTACCTGGACAGGCCTTCTTATTCTTACCCGGTGTTCGAGCAGTTTTAGACGGTTTCCCGCAATAACCTGGTTGCGTCGTCGCCTGAAATCTCCGTGCAGCCGCGGAATTCACAGTCCGTGGGCAGTTCGATTTTTGTGTTCGTCAGGAAACGGTCCGCATCCTTGAAATATTTTGCCTGCTCATCGCCTAAGTCCTCAACGAGGATCACAAAAAATTTACTCATGGCCTACTTCTCCTCGACTATCCAGAAGTGGTCCTAAGACTGGGACTTCCGCGGACCAGTTTCATTACCGCTTGAGCGTTTGCATTCATCCTACACCCAACTGTAATAAGACGGGAGTTAAGATAAGAAAAGGTCAGGTTACTTCTGTTTTTCAAACCTTTCCGGAATCGGAACGGCTTTGGTGAATATTCATCGCCGGCGGACGCTGTCTTGCATTGACAAGGTACCCATGCTTGTATATATTCTGGTGGGTCAAAGAGGTTTGAGCCCCGATTTTCGTTTCCGGCGGGCAATTTGCCGGATGTGACAGAGGATTTGGCTCAGAGACGATACAGACGTCTCTGGGCCATTTTGCGTTTTGAAGCCTGGGAGGTCCCCGGGCAGCCGAAGTAATCGGAGTTCCGCGGCGTTCACCCGGTGGTTTGTCCGGCACGTTGCTTTAAAGATTCAATCGGGAAGCATTTGGGCCCCGATTCCTGTCCCCGGAATTCCGGTGCCGGCGGGAAGTTTGGTCCAGAGGGCAATTCGCCCCCTGGACCTTTTTCTTTTGCAGACCAGCGGCGGGGAAGTGCGCCTGCTGAAAAAACGCGTCGCGGCGCCGGAAGTTTGTCCAGGACGCGCGCGGAGAGGGAAAAGGGGTCAAGCGGCAGATGAAAAAAACAATTCCGATAAGTATGCGGTTACTTCGGCGCGCGGTTTGGTCGGCTGCCCTGGCATTGCCGGTATTTGCGCTGACCTCCGGCGCGTGGGCGGAAGACGGCGGAAACAACTCAGTCAGCTTTTCACCAAAAGCCAGGCTGACATTTTCTCAGCGCTGCAGCGCGTGCCATACCTATGGCAGGGGAATTAAAGTCGGCCCCGATCTGAAGGGAGTCAACGACCGCCGCCGGCATGACTGGCTGCTCAAATTCATTCATCAATCTTCGGCGGTGATCAAATCCGGCGATCCGACCGCCACCACGCTGTTCGAGCAGTTCAAACATCAGCGCATGCCCGACTGGACCGATCTTTCCGAGCAGGATATCGACGACATCCTTCACTATCTGCGGATTGGCGGCCCCGATATCAAACCGGCCGATGAGCGCAGCGCGCAGACCGCAACCGCCGCCGAAGAAGAAGCGGGCCGGAAATTGTTTTACGGCGAGACCGGCTTCAGGTACGGCGCGCAAAGCTGCAATGCCTGCCACCGCGCGGGCGGTCGCGAGTTCAGCGGCGGGTCGCTGGGACCCGATCTCTCGTCCGTATATCTGCGATATCAGGATATGGCACTGACATCGTTCCTCCGGCACCCGTGCTTTAAGTGGGACCCGCGAATGTCGGCGGATGAGTACCTGACGCCCGTAGAATCCTTTGCGCTGAAGGCCTTTCTTCGCCGCCAGTCTTTGCGGCAGCCAGGCGCCGGAAGCGCTGCCGGGAAAACGCCGGGCGACCGGCCCGCCCCGCAGCCCGTGGCCCGTCACGAAACACCGGAGGTTGATGGGATTCCGATGAGATTTCTGAAAGGCGGCAGACCATGAAAGCCGCTTCTCTCTATTCTTCCTTCCCGTATGCCGCGCTGGGAATACTGATCGTCGGATTATTGGTCAGATATTTCATGGCCCTGAGAAAACCGGAGACCATCTCCGCAAAAGCCCGGGAAGCCCTTGAGCTTCTGGCGGGCGGAAGGCTCTGGCAGGGAAGCCTGGCGCTGTTGTTTGCTTTCCATCTCTTCGGTCTGCTTTTCCCGCGCTTCATCCTGAACTGGAATGCGGGCCGCGCCGGGCTTTATTCTCTCGAAGCCTTCGCGTTTCTTCTCGGACTTGCGGCGCTGATCGGGGGGCTGATCGCCGCGGGCCGAAACCTCGGACGAACCAGTCCTTCTTTCATCGTCGAGATTTCAGACACGGTCTTTCTTGCACTGTTGCTGACCGGGATTCTCTCCGGCCTTCTGATGGCGGTGACGCATCGCTGGGGCTCAACCTGGGGAGCGATGATATTGACTCCTTATTTCACGTCGCTGCTGGAGAGAAGGCCTGAGCCATCTCCCGTGACCGGCATGCCCTTCCTCGTCCGTCTGCACGTGTTTTCATCGTTCGCCGCCCTGGCAATTCTGCCCGCCACGCGCCTGGCTTCGGTGCCAGTGCCGGCGATCTGTCGCGTTACCACGCTCATGGGACGGCCGCTCGCCGCCGCAGCCCGTATGGCCGACGGATGGATTCGGCGGCATAACCCCGCGGGCCGCATCTGGCCGGAAGAGGACTGATTCTCCCATGCGCTTCCAATTGATTCTTCTGGCGGTCGTTGGTCTGGGTCTCGCCGGGGGCACCGGAGCCTGGGAGCTTTCGCGTATTGGCATTCATCAGAACTATTCGCCCGCGCAGCCTATCGCTTTTCCGCATAAGGTACACGCGGGCGACAATAAGATTCCCTGTCTCTACTGCCACTATGCGGCGCGCACCAGCCGCCATGCGGGTATTCCCCCGGCGAGCGTTTGCATGAACTGTCACACCATGCTGGAAAAACAAACGGTTGAAATCGAAAAACTAAAGGAGTTCGTCCAGCAGCAGCGCCCTGTCTCCTGGGTCAAAGTCCATAACCTGCCGGACTTCGTTTATTTCAACCACAGTCAGCATGTGCTGTCGGGCGTGGCCTGTCAGAAGTGCCACGGGCCGGTGGAGCAGATGACAACCATCGAGCAGTTCGCGCCCCTGACCATGGGCTGGTGTCTGCAATGTCATCGCGAGCACGCCAAAATCCCCGTCGCCGAAATCCAGAGGGCTTCGCTGAGCCTGAAAGAGAAACAAAAGCCGGTGGCCGGACTCGATTGCGCCAGTTGTCATTACTGAAAATCAAAAGCTTCCAGAGACAAGACCTTTGCACCACGGAGGCACTGAGGCACGGAGAAAGGCAAAAGATAGCGGGATAATCCCGGACCGCCGGTTTTCATGGTTGGGTCCAAAACCTGGGTTTCTATATTTCCATCCCATTTCTCCATCAGAGAGATGAGGACATGGAAGCGGTGACTTATTACAGGCGTCCGGGCAATGGCCAAGATTTGCACGGGAAAGCAAGGATCTTTGGGGTAGTAACACGGAGGCACGGAGGAGTTCATGCATCATCAAGGTGACGCGCATCGCGGTGACACCGCCCCCACGGGGCCGTCGTGCAAAAGCGCGAAGCAACAACTGGTACAGATCGAACCGCCTTCGTACTGGAAGAGCGTCGATGAACTTCGCAGCGGCCCGCGAGTGACCGGCGAGTTTCCCGGAGGTCTCCCGGCGAACCCCGCCGGCGGCAAGCCGGTCGAAACCACACGCCGCGATTTCCTTGCGCTCATGGGTTTCAGCGTAGCGGTGGCCGGGCTGGCCGGTTGCCGTGCCCCGGTGCAGCATGCCATTCCGCTGCTGGTCGGTTCCGAGCAGATCGTTCCCGGCGTTGCGAATTTTTATGCCACCACCTGCCGGGGATGTCCTTCTTCGTGCAGTCTTCTGGTGAAGCAGCGCGACGGACGCCCCATCAAGATCGAAGGCAATGCCGAATCCGGACTCTTCGGCAACGGAACCTGCGCCGCCGGGCAGGCGACCGTTCTCTCTCTCTATGACGATGAGCGGCTGAAGGGCCCGATGTGGAAAGGGAAGAGCGCAAGCTGGGCGGAGATCGATCAGCGGGTGCTGCAAGGCGTGGCCGCAGGCTCAGGCAGCATCGTTCTGCTCTCAGGGACCATCACCAGCCCTTCCACGCGCGCCATCATCGCCGAGTTCCGCGGCCACAATCCGCGCTTTCGTCATATCGAATACGATCCGGTGTCTCTCAGCGCCATGCGCCAGGCAAACAAGGAGTCGTTCGGTGAGGCCGTGGTGCCGCACTATTCGTTCGATAAGGCGCGCGTTATCGTGTCGTTCGACGCCGACTTCCTCGGCACGTGGCTTTCACCGGTGGAGTTTGCGCGGCAATACGCGGCGGGCCGCAAGCCCGAAGGTCCGGCCGGGTTGCACATTCAGTTCGAGCCGGGATTCTCGGTGACCGGCAGCAACGCCGATGTTCGCGTGGCGGTGGCGCCTTCGCAGCTTGGAGTCACCGCAGTGGCCCTGTTGAACCGCATCGCGCACAAAGCCGGCGAGCCCGCGGTGGTTGCGAACTCTCCGGTGGAGGCCGCCAGACTCGATGCCGTCGCCGATGAGTTGTGGAAGCATCGGGGCGAATCCCTGGTGGTGAGCGGCTCCAATGACGTGTCGGT
>WNFD01001711.1_pt1 | contig 33743 bp, 28 predicted proteins | sample 5400491 | NCBI WGS metagenome assembly WNFD01 (sample SAMN13153343, study PRJNA577476) | soil metagenome | isolation source: 120 cm saprolite under Douglas fir tree site 2 hole 2 replicate 2 | place: USA:California | collected 2015-04-18 | reverse complement strand
ACCAGGAGATAGACGAACCGGCGCTGCCGGCTCAGGACGTCGAACAGGGTCACCGCGCCGCCCGGACGATCTTCGTGCCGTCTTCGATGCCGTAGGCGCCGGTCGTGACGACCGTCTCGCCGGCGGTGAGGCCCTCGAGGATCTCGGCGAGCGACGCGTTGCGCGCGCCGACGGTCACGGCGCGTGTATGTGCGATGGCCCCGCTGTCCACGACGAACACCTGGAACCGGTCTCCGGACGGGACCAGCGCCGATACGGGCACGGTCACGGCCCGAGCGTGAACGGCGGTCACCAGCCTGCCGAATACCGATTCACCGATGCGCAGGGGCCGGGCAGGTCGGCTGATGCGGGCGCGCACGGCGACCGCGCGCGAGGTCGAATCGACGGCGGCGCTCACCGCGCTCACCGAGCCCTGCCCCACGACCTCACCCCCCTCTGCTGCGCCGGCCGTAACGCGCACCGAGTCACCGCGATGGATCTGCGCGGCCTGCGTCGGGCTCACGTCGAACACCGCGTCCAGCGCGGCCACATCGACGACTTCCACGAGCGGCTGGCTCATGTCCACCGAGGCGCCGAGGACGGCGGTCATGCGCGTGACCACGCCGGCCAGTGGGGCCCGCAGGGTGGCGAGCTGCTGCGCGCGGCGGGCGTTGATTGCGGCGACCTGCGCCTGGGCCAGGTCCGCTGCCGCCTGATCGCTGTCCTTCTGAGGCAGGATGCCCGCCTTCACCAGTCGCACCGCGCGCGCATAGGCGCGCTCCGCGTTCGCGAGCGCGGTCTCGGCGCTGCGCGCCGCAGCGTCGAACGGCGCCCGCTCGAACCCGATGAGAGAATCCCCCTCCGCCACGCGCTGGCCGGGGGCGACGAAGATGTGGGCGACCCGCGTAGGCCCAGGCGCCGAGAGCTCCGCGAAATACGCCGGTCGCGGGGTCACGATGCCGATGGCGGTGACGACTTGCTCAAACGGCTGCAGCGCGGCTACGGCCGTTTCCACGCCGCTCACCGCCTGCCCGGACGGAGGCGTGTCGGCGGAGGCGCGGTCCTCGCGCTCCCTACGGCACGCCGCGAGCGCGAGCGTCGCGGCGATGAGGCATGCCCGGGCGGTCATGGCGACTCGGTTGCGGTGAGGAGCCGAACGGCCGCAGCGGCGTCGTTCGCCGCCGCGACGTCGTCGATGTAGCGGGCGAGCGCTTCACGCGCGTTGCGTTGGGCCTCGAGCACGTTCGGCAGAGCCACCACCCCCTCGGCATACGCCTGCAGCGACATCGCCGCGATCCGGTCCGCGCTCGAGAGCAGCCGGCGATCGCGCTCGAGGCGCGCCAGGGCCAGCGCGAATCCGCGCCGTACGCGCGCCAGCTCGGCTCCGGTCTCCCGCCGTACCAGGTCCAGCCTGGCCTGCGCGCGATCGCGCGCCGCCGCCGCCTGCCGCACCTCGCCGCCGTTCCAGTTGAACAGCGGGAGTGGCAGGGAGAGGCCGACCGTCGGCAGAAGGCCCCGCTCCCCGCCGGGATCGTCGGTGTCGAAGCCCACCTGGAGGCTCGGGACCGAGAACACGCTGCGATGGGCGAGGCTGAGCGAGCGCTCCGACGCGCGGAAGCTCGCCGCGGCGGCCGCCACGGGCAGCGGCTCACCGGCCGGGGCCGCAATGCTGTCCGCCGGTGGTGCGAGCGAGTCGGTGAGGGTGATGGTCACCTCTTCCACGGGCAGTCCCATCGCGAGCTGCACCGCTAGATGGGCCTGCACGGCGGCGATCGAATCGTCCGCGGCGACGTTCTCGAGCTGTCCCGCGTTGACCGCCGCAAGGCGGACATCCAGCTCGCTCACGTCGCCCACCTCGCGCCGCAGCTGCGCCATCTTGCGCAGGCTGTCGGCGTCGAGCGCGTTGCGGCGGGACAGACGTGCGCGGGCGAGGGCGTCGAGCGCTCGGGTGTAGGCCGTATCAACCTCGAACCGAATCGCGGCGCGCTCGAACGCAAAGTTGTATCGGGCGGCGTCACGCGCCGACGCGGCGGCGCCGATCCGCACCGAGCGGATCCAGGGCAGGTCGAGCGGCAGATCAGCGGTGACGTGATAGTGGGGGACGTCCCTGGAGTAGCTCCCCAACGCGGTGGGGTTTGGATAGAGCCGCGCGGCATGCAGCGCGCCGCTGGCCGCCGCCGTGTCTGCGCGGCCGAACGCCGCACGCGCGCCGTGCGCCAACGCGGCCGCGACCGCCTGCGCGCGGGTGACCGGCTGCTGGGCCGAAAGCGAAATGGCCGGCGCGCCGCTCAGCACGATGGCCGGCAAGCCAAGCGATAGAACTCGCTGCTGGAGTGACATCTCGAGGTGAGAAGCTACCTGCCGAACCTGTCAGGAGCCTGACAGTCCCATCACCGCCATCCCGCTGCGCCTTGATCTACAGAGCCCAACTGGCTCTCGGTCGGCTCCGCTCAGCAAAACCACGGCTCGGTGAGCCGCGCCGGAATAGGCCGCTCCGGGGCCGGGTCCCGGAATGCCCCCTTCACCCCGCCCCTCCCGGCCCGGTCGAAGGCCAGCGCGCGGATTCGCCCGAATGTCACCGCCGGATCTGCGCTCGCACGCGCGCCGGCCTCGGCCAGGGCGCTCACCTCGCGCTGCAGCGCGTCCATTCGCGGGTCGGGATGCACCCAGCGATACGTGAAGCCGCGGCCGTCCATCTCCCGGAGAAACGGCTGGATGGCGGGGTGGGAAAGGAGCAACGAGCCCGGCGGAACGAGCAGCCGGATGGCGAACTGGACGGGATCGACCTGATCGACCAACCCCTCGGACGTCACCCAGTTGAGCAGCTCGAGGTAGTCGGCGATCGTGGCCCAGGGAGTGAACGGAACGAGCGAGGGCCGGAGCGTTATCCTGGCGCGGCGCAGCACGTCGAGCGCGACTTGCACGTCCGCGCGCGTGTGTCCCTTCTCGAGGTTGGCCAGCACCATGTCCGACAGCGATTCCACCGCCGACACCACGAACACGCAGCCGGTGGCCGCGAACTCGGAGAGCATTTCGCGGTGGCGGACGATGTGCTCGACCTTGGCCGTGAAGTCATACGTGACGGCTGGGAATTCGGCGTGCAGGGCGCGCACCAGCTTCGCTGCGTGCCCAGGACCATTCAGGAAATCGGGATCGCCGAACGTGACGTGCCCCGCACCGTCCGCCACCAGTCGCCGTATGTCCTCGAGCACGACGTCACGGGGCACCGCGAAGAAGCGGCCACCGTACACCGGCGGGATAGGACAGTGCAGGCAGCCGTGCAGACAGCCGCGGCTGGCTTCGACATACCCCGCCGGAATGCGCCGGCCATCCCGCAACAGGCTGGCGTAGCGGGTGAGCGCCGGGAGGCCATCCCGCCGGGGGACCGGAAAGGACAGCCGATCGAGCGTTGGTCGCACGTGGGAGAATGGTTCTTCGCCCGCATCGAGCCGCTCCGCCAACGCCACAAGGGCCCCTTCAAACTCGGCGCTCAGCACCGTATCCGCATACGGTCCCAGCAGGTGCTCCGCGTTGAGCTCGGCATACAGACCATGGCACACGATGTGACACGTGGAGTTGACCCGGCGGATCCGCTCGGCCGCGCGCACGCCCAGGCGCAGCGCCGTATGCATCGGCACGGCGATAGCGACGAGCCGGGCTCGACGCACCCTACCTTCGTCGAGCGGCTCCACGGCGAGGTCGATGGTCGCCGGGGCGAAGCCGGCCCGCTCGAGAAACGCCCGTGGCCACGCCAGGCCGAGCGGCTGGTGACCCAGCTCGTAGCACGACAGCAGTAGGATAGCGCCCGGCTCGCGCAGCGAGTTCATGGGGGCGGCGTCCTTTCGGCGAACCGCAGCAGGAAGGCTCCGCTCAAGAGGCCTACGGCAACCCACACCAGCCAGCGCACCTCGATCGCGATCCCGACGAGGCCGACCCCCAACCCGACGCCACCGAGCCAAGCCTTGAGCTGGAAGAAGCGAGTCACTTTTTGAGAAAAGCCTGAAGGGCCGCGCGGAAGTCCGGCGTGGTGCGGCTCACCGCGTTCACGTCCGCCCCCAGCCGGATCCCCTCTTCGAATGGCAGGCCGTCGAGCTGGTAGAACTGCTGTTTGGTGAACGCCAGGGCCGACGGGCTGGCGGCGGCCAAGGCGCGCAGTACCTCGCCCACTTGATCCTCGAAGTCCGAGTCCTCGTACACGCGCGACACCAGCCCCAGCCCCGCCGCCTCGGAAGCGCCAAGGATCCGCCCCGTAGCCGCGAGGTCGAACGCGACCTTCTCGCCGGTGATGCGCTTGAGCAGCGTCATGACGATAGCCGGCACGAAGCCCCGCTGCACCTCGGGGTAGCCGAACTTGGCGGATTCCGTGGCCAGCACGAGGTCGCATGCGGTGGCCAATCCGCAGCCCCCGGCGAGCGCCCGGCCGTGCACCAGGGCCACGATCGGTTTGGGAATGCGGCGCATGCGCACGAAGGTCTCGACGAAGTGCAGCGCCGCCTGCCGGTTCTCCTGGACGCTCTTGTCCGCGGAGGCGAGCAGCTCGTTCAGATCCATGCCGGCGCAGAAGTCGCCTCCAGCGCCGCGCAGCGCCACGACGCGCACGGTCGCGTCGAGATCGGCGCGCTCTAACAGCATGAGCAGGGCGTCGATCATCGGTGTGTCGATCGCGTTCTTCTTTTCCGGGCGGTTCAGCGTCGCCGTCAGGATCCCGCCCTCGAGCGTGGACAGCACCCGGTCGCTCACTTGGGGAGCTCCAGTTCCAGCCGCAACAGGGCGGTCGAGAACACCTTGCCCTGGGCGTCGGTCTTGAGCGAAATCGTGCCGCCGCCGTCCAGCGCGCCGTGCAGCAGGAAGTTCAGGGCGTGTAGGTTGGGCAGCTCGAAGCGCTCGACTGGGCCGGAGATTATGCCCTTGAAGTGCCGGGCGACGCGCGCCGCCGTTACATGCTTCACCAGGATCGGATAGTACTCGGGCTTGAGCGCGATCAGTCCGACGTTAGCCGTGTCCCCCTTATCACCCGAGCGGGCGTGAGCGAGGTCCAACAGGCGGACGCGCCGTGCCCTCCTCGTCGCCTTCTTTCTCATACCTGCACGACCTCGACGCACGGCTCCACCATCCGCTTATCGATCAGCGCGGGCCAGTACGCCACGATCTCCTCCGGCTTCGGACGCCCGCCCGCGAACCCGGTGACGCTGGGTGGTCCGTTCAGAATCAAGGGTGCGATCTCGCGCGTGAAGCGCTCCACCGCGGCCTTGTCGGGCGAGCGGACGCCGATCCGCAGCTGCACTTCCGGCAGCTGGTCGAGCGGTGCGCTGGCGCGCGCCAGCGGGCCGTGGGTCGCATCGGCGCCGACGAACTCCGTCAGCACCGCCTCGAACTTGAGGCCGAGGTCGGCGAGCCGCTGTCGGACAATGCGGTCCGCGGCCTGAGCCTTCCGGTAGGCGTCCGGCCATGCGTACACCAGTGTGCCGACCGCGTTGTAGCCGTAGAAATAGCCGATCGACACTTTGAGCAGGTCGGTGGCGGGTCGCCCCCTCACTCCCGAGACGCGAACCCGATCTTTCCCCCGCTGCTCGAGCTGAATCGTGGTGAAATCCGCGATCCCGTCGGGCGTGATGTACTGGGCGGGATTCCCCATCTCATACACGAGCTGCTCCTTCACGCCCGCCACGCTGATGCGACCGCCGGTGCCAGGATGCTTGGTGATCTCGAATGTCCCGTCCGCAGCCGCTTCGACGATCGGGTAGCCGACGTTCGCGAGGTCGGGGATCCCGTCCCAATCCACCAAGCAGTTACCCCCGCTGCACTGCGCGCCGCATTCGATCGTGTGGCCGGCGACGGTCCCGGCGGCGAGGAGATCCCAGGCGTCGGGCCGCCACCCGAACGTGTGAATTATGGGCGCGAGCGTGAGCCCGGTGTCGGTGACGCGTCCCGTCACGACGATGTCCGCGCCGCCGCGCAACGCCTCCACCACGGGCCAGGCGCCGAGATACGCATTGGCGGACACGACCCGGTCCCGTACCTCGGACAGGGGTCGTCCGGTGTCGAGGTTCCTGAGCTCGTGCCCGCGGGCCAACAGTCCGTCCAGCCGCCCCAGCAGATCGTCGCCCGTCACGACCCCGATCCGCACCTTGCCACCGAGCCGCAGCCGCCGCGCGGTCTCGGCCACCGCCTGTGCGCAGGCGCGGGGGTTCACCCCTCCGGCGTTGGCGGTGATCTTGATCCCCCGCTCGGCCGCGATCGGCAGGATGCGCTCCATCAACGGGATGAAGTCTTTCGCGTACCCGAGCGACGGATCGCGTGACTTCTGCTTCTGCAGGATGGACATCGTGACTTCAGCCAGATAATCCATCATCAAGTAGTCGATCGGTCCGCCCGTTACCTGGCGATACGGTGCCTCGAGCCAGTCGCCCCAGAACCCCTGCCCGGCGGCGATGCGCACCGTGGCGGGCTGCCGTTTCACGGACCGACCACCACTCGGCGAGCCGCATCGGGGCCCCCTCCCGATGCGCGGAGCTTCAGCTCGATCAGCGGCGCGAAGCCCTCGGGCAGGTTGAGGTCCCGCGTCCGCTGCGTCGCAAGCGGAGCGCGTCCGCCCGGAAGCACGGCGATGTCCCGGCCGTTGCCGAGCGAGCGCGGCTCGCGCAGCAGGAAGCGCATCCGCACTGTCGCCCGCCATGGATGCACGCCCTTGTCGCGGGCGAAGCCGGGATACAGCTCGACCGTGAGTGGGCGGCCCCGGAGCACCGCCGGGACCGCGAAGGCCTGCCGCCCGAACGCGTACTCGAGCGGGCTCTGGGAGACCTGCTGTCCAGCGGAATCGAATTCGGTGACGCCGAAGTCGGTGAACTCGCGCCACTGCTCGCGCGAAACCTCCACCTCGACGACCGCCGTGGCCGCCCAGTCGGGCACCGAGACCGTGAGGCTTTCGGGCGTCGCCGCGCCACGGCCCGCCACGTCCAGAGCGCGCTCTGCGCCGACCAGTGCCTGCGTGAGTCGCCCGGTGACGGTCGCCGGGCCGGGGTTCGCCGCTTCCCGGTCCCCGAGTGCCAGCGGCGCGAGCTGCACGCGCACCGTCGCGACGGCGGCGGAGCGGGGCGGCGCGACGACGTCCAGCTCGTACACACCGGCCACCGCGTCCTCCGCGCGGACAACGAACCGCGCGGTGCCCGCCTGGGACCCGCCGAGCGGGACGATCGAATCGCGCGCCAGGTCTCGAAATGGCGCGCTATTGGGCTCGTACAGGATCGCCTTGGCCGTCTGCTGTCCGGAGTCCGGGAGCGTGACGGTGGCGACCATGGTCGCGCCCGTCTGCGCCACGCGGAGAAAGTAGCGACGCACCTGGCCGGGGCCGACCGTGCGCCGCTCGTCGGACACGGGCCTGTCCGCGAGGTCGTACGGGACAGCCACGACGTTGACGAGTCGGAACAGCGGGCCGGCGAGGGCATCGCTGGGATTCCAGGCCGTCACGGTTCCCACATACACCCCCGGCGCGGCGAGCGCGGAGGCTGCGTAGGTCAGGGGGATCTCGGTCTCGCGAGCTCCTGCCGGCAGCATCGCGGGCGCGGTCAGCCACGGCGCGTCGCTCTTCAACGAGAACTGCGCCGCCCGCAGGCCGGTGACGTGGCGCGCGCGGAACGTTTCGATCGTATCCGCGGGCCCCGCGAGACCCTCGCGCCGAAACGCAGCCGATCCGCCGCCCGTCGTCGCCCGCACGACGTAGCCCGAGCCCTGATGGCCGGCGAGCAGCCAACGATAGGCTGCCCCGAGCTGCGGCAAGCCCGCCCCCTGATCGAGCACGCTGGCGCCGGGCAAGCCGGCCGCACCGGCCCGGAGCGCCGCGGTCACCTCGGTGCCGCCCGGCCGGCGTCCCTCCTGCACCAGCGCCGATATGAGGCACGCCGCGAGGCCGGACACATAGGGAGCGGACATGCTCGTGCCGGCCTTGATCTCGTTTCCCGTATCGAAGGAGGGTACGGTCGAGAAGGCCCACCCCGGCGCGAGCAGGTCGGGCTTGCCGAACCGTCCGCCGCGCCCGCTGAACGAGCCGACGAAGTCCCCGGCCACCGGCGGGGCGCCGTCCTCCTCGAGCGGCAAGTAGATGCCCGGCAGCGCCGCGCCCACGGAAACTGCCAGGTCGGCCGACCCGGGCAGACCCACGGTGGAGAGCCCGGGCCCGTCGTTCCCCGCGCTGATCGCAAACACGATCCCCGGGTGGGCGACGACAAATGCGTTGACGATCGAGTCCATGACGGCGCGTTCGCCGGGCTCATTGCCGATTCCCCAGCTCAGGTTCAGCACGAGCGGCAGGTTGCGTTGCTCCGCGAAGCGGGCCGCGTACTCCATCGCGTGTTGGATGCTGCCGGTGGTCGAGATGCCGCCCCGGGCGTCGTTCGCGATCTTCAACCCGAGCAGTTGCGCGCCCGGTGCCACGCCGTCGAAGCCCGCCACGTCGAACAGGTTGTGCCCAGCGGCGATGCCCGCGACATGCGTGCCGTGCGCGTTGTTGTCGAACACGAAGGCGAGGGTCGGCACGCCGTTCACTTCGCCAAAGTTGGCGGCCAGGGTGATCGGCTTCGAGCCGAGCGCGATCACCTCGCGGCCCTGGCGATAGTCGTGCAGCGGCATCTCGTCTTCGAACGAGCCGTCCAGGTTCGTGTCCAGGAACGCGACCCAGCCGTCCGTCGCCTTCACCACGATGACGGGGAAGGCATCGCTGTTGGTCCCGTCCCCGTTCAGATCGGCGCCTGGCACCTTCCCCAGCGGGCGCTCGGCCAGCGTGCCGGCGTACCACGTGCTCGCGGTCGTGAGCCGGCCGATCCGACCGGCGCCGGAGAGTGTCCGGCCTGAGATCGAGACGGTGCCGTCCCCCGTCGGCGTGACGGGTGTGAGCCGCACCACTCCCTCCCCGGAGAAATCCCGCACATCGAGCAGCTTGGGCGCGCCGGTGCTGGTGACAATCAGTCCGTTCACGCCGGGGTCCACGCCCGTGTCGAGGATGCCGATCAAGACGCCGCGCCCATCATAGCTAGGGTGCTTGGCGCGGAACTCGTCCACACCAGCACTGTGGAGCGGCATCAGGCCGACGAGCAGCGCACGCGCCGGCGGCAAAATGGGGAGCCGGGTCGCGACGCCTGTGGCCGTCGGCGGGGGCGCGCTACGGGCCGGGGGAGGAGGCGTGGGCGCCGAGGGGGCCGGCGTCGGTCGCGTGGCCGGCGGTGGAGCGGAGCTGCCGCAGGCGGCGGCGAGGGCGAGGAGCAGCAACGGCATGCCGCGTGATCTCATGGCTGACTCGGCAGCACGAAGGCCCCGATGTGCGGGCCGGTGAATTCGCCGGTCGCCTCGAGGAGGAAGGCGAGCGTATCGCGGGTTTCCTCCGGGAGCACGATCGCGTCCACAAAGCCCCGGGCGGCGGCGAATCTGGCGTCGAGCTGGTGCTCGTAGTCCGCGCGCATCGCGTCGACGGCGGCGGCGTTGTCGGGCTTCGCCGCGTCGCTCCCGAAGACCGCCTGGATCGCCGACTCACCCTCCATGACTCCCATCCTTCCGGTCGGCCATGAGACGATGAAGTCGGGATCGAACCCCTGCCCCGCCATGGCATAGTAGCCCGCTCCCGAGGCATGGTTCACGGTGAGCACGAGTTTGGGCACCGTTGCCGTCGCCATGGCTTCGACGAAGCGTGCCCCCGCGCGAACGATCCCGGAGTGCTCCGCGTCGCTGCCGACCATGAACCCCGACACGTCCTGCACGAAGAGGAGGGGGATCCGCTCGCGGTCGGCGTTCTCGATGAAGTAGGCCACCTTCTCAGCGCTCTCCGTGTAGATGATTCCCCCGATCTTCGGGGCCTCGCCCTTCTTGCTCTTGATGACCCCGCGCGAGTTGGCGATCACGGCCACCGTCCGCCCCTCGATCGCGCCGTGCGCGCAGATCATCTCGGGCGCGAGGTCGGGCTGGAACTCGTCCAGCCTTCCCGCATCGAGCACGCAGTCGAGCACGGCGCGGACATCGTAGCTCATGCGGTGGTCGGACGGCAGCAGGTCGTACAGGTCTTTGGGGCTGCGTTTCGGCTTGCCGCCCGGGGCGGGAGATCGGAGCGTGCGCGGCAAGCGCTCGACGTATTCCCGGATGCGGACCAGACATTCCCGATCGTCCTTCGCGCGATAGTGCGCCACCGCGCTTACTGCCGTATGTGTCGCCGCGCCGCCCAGCGACTCCGCGTCCACCGTCTGCCCGGTCGCGCCCTTCACGAGGTTCGGGCCTCCCAGCCCCATGAACGACGTGCCTTCGACCATGAAGATGACATCCGACAGGGCGGGCAGGTATGCCCCGCCGGCGATGCACGGTCCCATGACCGCGGCGATCTGCGGCACGCGCAGGTAGTGTCGCATGATCGAGTTGTAATAGAAGATCCGCGCCGCGCCGTACTGGCCGGGGAACACGCCGCCTTGGTACGGCAGGTTCACGCCGGCGGAGTCCACGAGATAAATGATCGGGATACGCTGGCGCATCGCGATCTCCTGGGTCCGGAGGATCTTCTTGATCGTCTCCGGCCACCACGAGCCTGCCTTCACGGTGGCATCGTTCGCGACCACCACCACCGGCCGGCCCGCGATCCGCCCGAGACCCGTGACCACGCCGGCCCCGGGCGCCTGCCCGTCGTACTGGTCGAACGCGACCAAGAGGCCGATTTCGAACCAGCCCGCGCTCTGATCGAGGAGGGCTTCGATCCGCTCGCGGGCGGTCAACTTCCCCTGCTCGTGCTGGCGGCGCACCTTGTCGGGCCCGCCGCCCTGCTCGAGGCGCGCTTTGAGCTCGCGGTATTCCGCGGTCAGCGTTTTAAGACGGCTCAAGGGAGACGGGGGCGGAGGTGGGGGTGGGGGTGGGGTCACGCCGAGACATGCTCGGCCGCCCACTCTTCGATGTATTTCACCAGGTCCCCTGTAGGGGTGCCGGGTCCGAACAACCGCCCAATCCCCTGTTGGCGCAGCGTGGCGATGTCCTCCGGAGGAATGATCCCACCGCCCGTTACCAGCACGTCGTCCCGTCCGGCATCCACCAGCAGCTGCTTGACGCGCGGGAAGAGGGTCAGGTGCGCGCCCGAGAGGATCGAGAGGCCCACCACGTCGACGTCCTCCTGGATCGCTGCTTGCGTGATCATCTCCGGGGTCTGATGCAGCCCCGTGTAGATGACCTCCATCCCCGCGTCGCGCAGCGCCGCGGCCACGACCTTGGCGCCGCGGTCGTGCCCGTCCAGGCCGGGCTTGGCGACCAGTACCCGGATGGGGCGCTTCGAGCCGGGCATCAGCGGCGGAACCGCAGCAGGCCGGCAAGCCCGTCCACCACGCGGCGCGCGCGCTCGTCGTACACGACGTCCACCTGGACGCGCTGGGCGAGGGCCTCCTCCACCGCGTCGTCGATGTGGGAGTCGTCGTCCTGACCGTCGGCGAGCAGAGTGCGCACCTGGCCCCGCTGGAGCGCCTTGAGCGTCGGGTCGATGCCGTTCACCGCCCAGCCCGTTCCGACGCCTTCACGCACCGCCTCGGCGTGCGCGCGCTCCCAGGCGCGCTCTCGCTCCTCGCGCAGCGAGAGGGCCGCTTCGCGAACCTCGGCCGCCGTGACCCGCTTGGGGTTCAAGCGCACCACGCCGAGCACGAGGTCGTGGAGGTATGTGTGCAGGTGCGGCAGCAGGGCGGCCGCGTCCACGCCGATGCCGGCGACCACGAGCCCCGCGAGCGGGCGCTGGGTATGGATCTGGAAGATGCGGTCCGCCACGTGTGCGTAGTGTCGCTGCCGCTCGACGCGGATCCGCATGTGGTAGTTGTGCTCGCCGTAGCCGCCCGCCAGCATGTTGCCCCGCTTTGCCTGCCGCTCGCCGTGGAACTTCCCCGGCCGCGTGGCCTCGGCGGTCAGGCTGGGCAGCTCGCCGACGTCGTAGGCCGTGACTTCGAAGAACCGCGCGCTGGTGCGGTCGCACGCGGCGACGAGGATGGTGCCGAATTCCTCCTCGAGCGCCACGAGCTCGCGCACCAGGGGCACCGGCGCAACGGCGAGCCGCGAGCGGTGAACGTGGGGCAGCGGGAGCGCCTCGAACAGATCGAGCGCGGCGCATGCAAACAGCGCGATACCGCGCGCCGGCGGCAGCCGTGTCGGCTCCCCGAAGTAGCCTTGCACGCGCTCCAGGTCGGCCGCCACTTGGGCCCGGAGGGCGCGCTCGAGGTCCTGGCGCTGCTGGGCGGCGAGCGCTTCGCGGATGCGGTTCTTGATCTTGATCAGATACTTGCCGCGAGTCTTGTCCCGCGGCTCGAGCTTCAGGTAACACGACACCACCTGATACGCGCCGGGCGAGACGCGCGACAACCGCTCGACGGCGGCACGCACGGCGCTCTCGCTGGCGGAAATCGGCTGTGCGGACATGGTCTAAAAGAATACCGGTTCGCGGTAGGCGCCGTAGACGCTCTCGAGCGCGTGCCGGATCTCGTACAGGGTGCAGTAATCGCGAGCGCAGTTCAGCATCGGGCCGATCACGTTCTCGTCGGCGCGGGCGGCGCGGCGCAATTCCTCGAGCCGCTCCGCGACGCGCGCGCTGTCGCGTTCGGCCCGGAGACGCCCGAGCCGACGCCGCTGGCCCTCTTCGGCGTCACCCGAGACCTTGAGGATCTCGACGGGGTGATCGTCCGCGCTGAGGTAGTCGTTCACCCCGACCAGAATGCGCCCGCCGGCCTCGACTTCGCGCTGGAACTCCTCCGCGGAGCGGGCGATCTGTCGCTGGAACCAACCGGTTTCGATTCCCTTCACGACGCCGCCCGCCGATTGGATCTCGGCGAACAGGCCCTCCGCTTCGCGCTCGAGCCGGTCGGTGAGCGACTCCACGTAATAGGAGCCGCCGAACGGGTCGATCACCTCCGCGACACCCGTCTCGTGCGCGATGATCTGCTGGGTCCGCAGGGCCAGGCGGACGGCCTCCTCGGTCGGGAGCGCCAGCGTTTCATCCAGCGAGTTGGTGTGCAGCGACTGCGTGCCGCCGAGCACCGCCGCGAGCGCCTGGTAGGCCACCCGGACCAGGTTGTTCATGGGCTGCTGCGCGGTGAGCGTGACTCCCGCAGTCTGGGAGTGGAACCGCATCATGGCGGAGCGCGGATGCTTCGCGCCGTAGCGCTCCTGCATGTGGCGGGCCCAGATCCGGCGGGCGGCCCGGAGCTTCGCGATTTCCTCGAAAAAATCGTTGTGAATGTCCCAGAAGAACGAGAGGCGCGGCGCGAACGCGTCCACATCCAGCCCGCGCGCGATCCCCCGCTCCACGTAGGTGAACCCGTTGGCCAGGGTGAACGCGAGCTCCTGCGCCGCCGTGGCGCCCGCCTCGCGGATGTGGTAGCCCGAGATCGAAATCGTGTTCCACAGCGGCGTGTGCGTAGCGCACCACTCGAACATGTCCACGATGATCTTGAGCGCGGGCTCCACGGGATACACCCACGCGTGCTGGGCCATGTACTCCTTGAGGATGTCGTTCTGTACGGTGCCGCGCAGCGCAGTGCTCGCCACCCCCTGCTTCTCGGCCGCGGCGACGTAGAAACAGAACAGCATCGCCGCTGGCCCATTGATCGTCATCGAGGTGGAGACCTGATCGAGCGGGATGCCGCGGAACAGGTCTTCCATGTCGGCGAGCGACGAGATCGCGACCCCGCACTTGCCCACCTCGCCTTCGGCGCGCGGATGGTCGGAGTCGTACCCCATGAGTGTGGGGAAATCGAACGCCACCGAGAGACCGGTCTGCCCGTGCTCCAGCAGGAACTTGTAACGGCGATTCGTGTCTTCGGCGCTTCCGAACCCCGCGAACTGCCGCATCGTCCACAGCTTGCCGCGGTACATCGTGGGATGGATGCCGCGGGTGAAGGGGTAGGCGCCCGGCGCGCCCAACCGGGTGCGCGGCTCGAAGCCGGGCAAGTCGTCCGGCGTATAGACGCGCTTCTGCTCGCTGCCGCTCATCGGGTCGCGCCCCCGCCGGCCTTCACTTGATCGAGGATCTCCGCCGCCACGTCGTACGGGCTCCGCCGGCCGTCGGCCACCTCGTCCAACCGCAACGCCAGCAGCTCCTCGACGCGCGTGCCTTCCAGCAGCCAGCGTCGCACGCTTCGCTCCAGCACGGCGCGGGTCCGCGCGGCCAGGCGCTGCCGCCGCCGCTCGGCGAGCCGGCCGCCCGCTTGAAGATAGGCGTAGTGGCGATCGAGAGCAGCCGCGAGCTCGTCCGCTCCTGCGCCCGTCGACGCGACGGTGCCGAGCACCGGGGGCTCCCAGCCGTCGGACGGTGGGGCGGAGGGTCGGTCCGCCCTGCGATGGTGTGGGGCGACATGACGGAACGCATTCCCCCGGCGGATGCCGAGCATGACCTCGACCTCCTGTCGAAACTTGTCCGCGCCCGGCCGGTCGCTCTTGTTCACCACGTAAATGTCCGCGATCTCCATGACCCCGGCTTTCAGCGCCTGAATCCCGTCGCCCGATTCGGGCACCAGCACCAGCACGGTCGTCTCGGCGCTGCGCGCGATGTCGAGCTCCGTCTGCCCCACGCCCACCGTCTCTATCAGTACGCGCTCGAAGCCGAATGCCTCGAGCAGATCGGCGACTTCTTCCGTGGTGGTGGCGAGCCCGCCCTGCGCCCCCCGGGTCGCCATCGAGCGGATGAACACGCCCGGGTCGAGGCTGACGGATTCCATCCTTATCCGGTCGCCGAGCAGCGCGCCCCCCGTGAACGGGCTGGTCGGATCCACGGCCACGACGCCGACGGACAGGCGCTGGGCGCGGAACCGCTGGATCAGCGCTTCCGTGAGCGTGCTCTTGCCCGCGCCAGGAGGACCGGTGATGCCGACCCGCCGCGTACCGCCGCGCCCGAGCAACCCGTGCGCGTGGGACAGCACCTGCTCGAAGCCGTCGCGCTGGTTTTCGACCAGGGTAATGGCGCGCGCCAAGGCGGCAGGCTCACGCCGCGCCAGCCCCTCGAGAATCCGCTCCGTCGTCACGCAAGACCCATGCTTCAGATCCGCTCTTCGGCCCGCTCGAGCGGCACGGTGCGCACCGGCCCGGGCCGCACGGCGACGCGCTCCACCCGGGTGGCGGTCGCGGCAAGAATGTCGAACTCCAGCCCGTGCAGCGCGAAGCGCTCACCCGGCCGGGGTATCCGTCCCAGCGCCTGCACGAGCAACCCCGCCACGGTCTGGACCCCCCGCGTCTGCAGCGTGACTCCGAGCTCCTCCTCGAGGCGGCTGGCCGGGGCGCTTCCCTCCAGCTCGACGATCCGCAGCGGGGGCTCGTCGGTGGGAGGTGGGCCGCCCGGTTCGAAGATTTCCGATACCAGGTCGCGGAGCAGGTCCTCGAACGTTACGAGTCCCGCCGTCCCGCCGAACTCGTCCAGCACGACGGCGAGGTGACTCTGGCCCCGCTGCATGTCCAGCATGAGGTCAGCCGCCCGCGTCGTCCCCGGTACGACGAGCGCCGGCAGCACCGGGACGGGCGCGTCGGGCGGCAAACGCAGCAAGTCGAAGGCATGCGTCACGCCGATGACTTCGTCGAGCGATCCCCGGTACACTGGATAGCGGCTGTAACCCGATTGAAGGCACACGTGCGCCGCTTCCGCCGCGAGCAGGCCCTCAGGAATTGCCACGATCGAGGTGCGGGGCGTCATCAGCTCGCGTACCGGCCGGTCCGCGAAGGCCAGCACCCCCGACACGACCGCCATCTCGTCCGCGGAGGCGAGCGCCTCCGTGTCGGCGTTCGTGAGCACCGCCGCGAGCGTAGTGCGGGTCGAGGGATCGCGCCAGGGGACGAAAGGTGCGAACGCGCGGCCCAGCTTGTCGAGCCGCGGCGCCGCGTGCGCCACGATTGGCTCCGCCCAGCGCCGGCCCACCACGCGGGGGACGAGGTACGCGGCGCTCACGAGCAGCGGGATACCGAGCACAATGGTAAAGACGCCGAGCACTGTGGGGGTCGTGCGGGCGAGCAGTGCGGGAATCGCGGCGGCGGAGCAGATGATGCCGACGGTGGTCAGGGCGTTGGCCGTCGCGAGCACCCGCCCCGGGTTCTCGAGCACCCCGGCGGCGCCCCCGGCACCGCGCAGCTTGTACGACACCCAGCGGGTGAGCTCGAGCTGGCTCACGGCCGCCGCGGCGACGCCGACGGCGGCGGACGCGGCCGCGAGGACCAACCCCGACACGAGCAGCAAGGCGGGGAGGGTCACCGTTGCCTCTGGAGCAGCACGCTGCTCACCCGGCGTCGGTCCACCCGCTCTACGACGACCTGATAGCCGTCCAGGGTCAGCTCGTCCCCGGCGCGGGGCACGCGCCCCAGCACCGAGTACACCAGCCCGCCCACCGTGGAGACCTCCGGGTGCTCGAACGAGCGCCCCAGCGCTTGCGAGAGATCGTCGAGCGTGACTCGTCCGTCCACCCAGTAGCGGTCCCCCTCCTGCCGGATCGACGGCTTTTCGCCCACGTCGTGCTCGTCGTGGATCTCGCCGACGATCTCCTCGAGGATGTCTTCGAGCGTGATGAGCCCCGACGTGCCGCCGAACTCGTCGACCACGATCGCCAGGTGCGCCGGGCCCCGCTGGAAGTCGCGCAGCTGGCTGTCGAGCGTTTTCGTCTCCGGCACAAAGGCCGCCGGCCGCACGAGATCCTGCCAGCGTGCCGCGGCGGCCGTGCCCTCCCCGCCGATGCCCATGGCGAACGGCACGAGGTCCTTCGCGAACACGACGCCGGAGATGTTGTCGGGCGTACCGTCGTACACGGGGAGGCGCGAGTGCTCACTTTGCCGAAACGCCTCGACCACCTCGTCGCTCGCCGCCGCGAGATCCACGGCGACCATGTCGAGGCGAGGCGTCATCACCTCATCCACACGCGTGTCGGCCAGCGTGAACACGCCGAGCAGCATGTCGCGCTGCGCGGCGCCGAGGTCCGGCTCGAGGGGGCGCGGTGTCGCGACGAGGCCATGGAGACCCTTGTCCACCCAGGCGAGTAGCCACATGAGGGGGCCGAACGGGGCGAGGGTGCGGCGCGCGACCGGCAGGGCGCTCGTCGCGAGCTCGGGCGCGACCCGGGCCAGGCTGCGCGGCAGCGCGTCCCCGACGATGAACAGGAACGCCGCCGCCACGGCCCAGCTGCCCAGCGCCTGCGCCCAGGGGCGGTCCCACCAGCCGAGCGCGTGACCCGCGGCCACCGCCCCGAGGACCAGCAGCGCGAGCCGGCCGACGTGGAGCGCGCGGTGCAGCGGCACGCGAGCCCCGACAGTCGTGGGCGGCGCGTCGCCCAGCGTATGGAGCGCCTCGCCCACGGCGGCCTCCTCACCCAGCGCCAGGAGCCCGGCCCAGAGCGCCGCGCCCGCGCCCACGAGGGCGCCCCCGAGCGTCAACGCCGCGGCAGTGAGCGTCACCGGTCCGCCCCGCCCGCGAGCAGCCGGCGCACGTAGCGTTCCTGGCGGCCCCACATCGCGGACCGAGCGCGGCCCGGCCCGTCGGGGTGGTCGTACCCCAAGACGTGCAGCGTGCCGTGCACCGCCAGCCGGACCAGCTCCTCGTCCACCCTCCCCTCTTTCGCCTTTTCCGTTCCCCCGTTCTTCACCCAGCGCTCGGCGGCGGCGGGACAGATGTACACGTCCCCGAGGAGGGAACCGTCGGGTTGTGGGAGCGCGAAGGCGAGGACGTCCGTCAGACCACGCCGGCCGGTGGCGCGGCGATTGAAACGACGCATCGCGTCGGCGTCGAGCAGTGTGAGCTCCACGCGGGCGCCGGCGCGTTCCCAGGCCAGGACTTGCCTGACCGCGCGCTCAAGCCTTGGCCGCGGGCTGCCACGTCGCCGTGATGCCGCCACTGGACTCCGGATAGTCGATGCGGTTGTGGTACATGCCGCTGATGATGCGCACGAATTCCTGCTTCACCTGGTCGATTTGCCGCAGCGTCATGGGCGCTTCGTCGAGCTGGCCGGCGTTCAGCTTGGTGCGCACGATGTGGTTGATCACCTCTTCGATCTTCTGCGGTGTCAGGTCGTCGAGCACCCGCAGCGCCGCCTCGACCGAATCCGCGAGCATCGCGATGGCGGTTTCGGCGGAGTGCGGCTTGGGACCGGGGTAGGCGTAGTCTCCCGGGCGCGGGGACCCCCCGTCACCGCTCTTCTTCGCGCGGTCCAGGAAGTACGTGATTTCGGTGGTGCCGTGGTGCTCCGGAATGAACGCCGCGACGGCTTCGGGAAGCCCGGCCTCCTCGGCCAGGGCGAGCCCGTCCGTCACGTGCGCCTTGATGATCTGCGCCGACTGATGCGCCTTGAGGCGGTCGTGCGGATTGTTGCCGCGCGTCTGGTTCTCGACGAAGTACTGCGGGTTCTTGATCTTCCCGATGTCGTGGTAGTAGCAGCCCACGCGACCGAGCAGGCCGTCGGCGCCGATCCGGTTGCACGCCGCTTCCACGAGGTTCGCCATCGCGACCGAGTGGGCGTAGGTGCCCGGCGCTTCGAGCGACAGTCGCCGCAAGAGCGGCCGGCTGGGGTCGGACAGCTCGAGCAGGGTAAGGTCGGTGGTGATCCCGGTGACCGATTCGGCGACCGGCAGCAGGAAGAACGTGAGCCCGGCCGACACCAGGCCGTTAGCCGCGCCCCATACGCCGCGCAGCAGGATCTCCTCCCCGCCCCAGCTGCCCATGAGCCCGAGCGCGAGCGCGCCCGCGAGGTACCCGAGCGCGATGATCAATACCGGCACGTAGAAGTTGCTGCGGCGCCGCAGCACGCGAACCGTGAGCGCCGCCGTCACGCCGCCGACGACGCACAGAAACAGCGCGGGAAGATCGTGGAACACGGGTTGCAAGCCGATCACGATCGCGAGGATCATGGCGGCGATCATCGAGACGCGACCGTTGAACAGCACCGTCAAGAGCATCGCCATGAACGGCAGGATGATGATCTCGGCGTGGCGCGGGGCGAAGCGCGCCACGGCGGCCGCCTGCAGCAGCACGAGCGCGAACAGCCCGCCGATCAACGCCACCTGCCGCCGCTCGCGATACGTCTCGCGGCGGTAGAACCACAGCAGCACCCAGAAGATCGCCAGGATGAGGGAGTCCCGGACCACGGCACCGACCACGCCGCCGGCGGAGCGGCTGGTTGCCCCGCCCCGGCGTACCAGGTCGGAGTGCAGGGCCACGAGCTTCTCATGGGCCTCGGTCGTCACCACTTCGTGCGCGCCCACGATGCGGTCCCCGGCGCGCACGATGTACTTGCTCGGATCCACGCTGCGGCGCAGCTCGTCACGCCGCCGCTCGGTCTCGAGCGTGTTGGGGCTGAGGGTCGGCCGGAAGAAGTGGCCCGCGAGCCGCACATAGAGCTGGTCGCCGACGCTCGAGCCCCGGTCGGGATGGATGGCGCGGGCGCGCGAGAGGTATTGCGCGTACGTGAGCACCTGCTCGCGCGACACCGACTGCTCGCCCGAGCGGCGGCGCACGATCAGCTCCGGCGCCTGCTCGACCTGCAGCACCCCGGGCCCGGTGACGCCGAGCGCCAGCGTGCGGTCGAACAGCTCGCTCAGCGCCCGCTCCAAGGCGTGGCGCTTGCCGCCCTTGTTCAGATACGCGGCCTCCGGCGTGCTGAGCGCGAACCCGTGAGCCTTCGCCACCTGCAGGATCGCCGTTGCTCCGCCCTGGTCCGCCGCGGTCTCCACGCTCGCGAAAAACGCGTGCATCGCGATCTTCGCGCTGTCGAGGGCCCGCTCTTGATATTGATAGATCGGCTTCACGGTGCCCGCGAGCTCCTCGGCCTCGCGCGCGAGCTCCTGATCCGACTTGTTCACCGGGAAGGTGAACGGGGCGATCACGTCGCGGTCGGCCACCGCGCCGGGCTCGAGCAGGGGCGCGACGTTCGTGGCGCTCGAGGGGAACACGATGTACGCGAGCAGCGCCAGACCGACCACCCACGCCCAGCGACTGCCGTGATAGCGCAGCTGCTCTCTCGTTGGCAGCCTCATGTCAGCCCTGTGCGTCCTCGGCGTACGCCCGGATGATGTCGCGCACCAGGCGGTGGCGCACCACGTCTCCGTCCCCCAGGTAGCAGAAGCCGATCCCTTCGATCCCGGGCAGGATGCGCTCGACCTGGAGCAGGCCGGAATCCTCCCGGTTGGCCAGGTCGATCTGCGTCTTGTCCCCCGTGATCACGGCGCGCGAGTTCACTCCCAACCGCGTCAGGAACATCTTCATCTGCATGCCGGTCGCATTCTGGGCCTCGTCGAGAATCACGAACGCGTCCGACAGCGTGCGACCCCGCATGTAGGCGAGCGGCGCGATCTCGATGGTGCGGCTGTCGATCGCCTTCTGCACCCGGTCGCGGGGCATCATGTCCTCCAGCGCGTCGTACAGCGGCCGCAGGTATGGGTCGACCTTCTCGTGCAGATCGCCGGGGAGGAATCCCAGGTTCTCCCCCGCCTCCACCGCCGGGCGCGCGAGCACGATGCGCCGCACCCGCCTGCGCGCCAGCGCATCCACCGCCGTGGCCACCGCGAGGTACGTCTTCCCGGTACCGGCTGGGCCGATGCCGATCACGATGTCGTGTCGCGCGATGGCCTGGAGGTACTCTCGCTGCCCGGCGGTCTTCGCCTGGATCACGCGGCGCAATCCCGGCAGAATGATCTTGTACTCGCCGTCGGTCGGGTGGCTGATCGGGCCCTGCTGCTCCTGGCTCATGACCCGGTCGACGTCCGTCAAGTCGAGCGGCTCGCCTCCTCCCATGCGGACGAGGTCGACGAGCGCCTGGGCCACCGGCACCGCGCGCTCGACGGCCGCGAGCGGGCCGTGCAGCATCAGGGTGTCCCCGCGCAACGACACGCGCACGCCGAGCCGCTGCGCCAGTACGACCAGGTTGCCGTCGTTGACCCCCGCGAGCGCCAGCGGATCCACGCCCTCGGTCGAAAGCCGATGGGTGATGTCGTCGCTCATCGCTCGACCTCGATGCGCAACGCCGCCAGATCCGCCGGGTTGGCCGGCGCCGGGGCACCCTCGAAGAGGGCGCGCGCGGTCGTCGTCTTCGGGAAAGCGATCACGTCGCGCAGGCTCCCCGCGCCCGCGAGCAGCATCGTCACGCGGTCGAACCCGATGGCGAATCCGCCGTGCGGCGGCGCGCCCGCCTGCAGCCCGCTCAGCAGGAACCCGAACCGGGCCTCGGCGTCCTGGGGCGACATGCCCAAGTGACCGAACACGCGGCGCTGCACCGCGGCGTCGGTGATCCGGATCGATCCGGAGCCCAGCTCGTTGCCGTTGTAGACCGCGTCGTAATGCAACGCGCGGCAGCTGAACGGATCCGTGTCGAGCCGCGCCACGTCATCCGGGTGCGGCGCGGTGAACGGGTGATGCGCGAACACGGGTCTCCCCGTCTCCGGGTCGGGCTCGAACAGCGGGAAGTCCACTACCCAGCAGAACGCGTGCGCCGCCTTGGGCTTGAAATCGAGCCGGCGGATCACCTCCTGGCGCACCCGGTCCAGCACGGGCGACGTCACCCGGTCGGGGCCCACGGCCATCAGGGCCGCGTCGCCGTCGGCAACGCCCAGCTGCCCCAGCGTCTCCGCGGTGAAATGCTTGCCTACCGACCCCGAGATTTGCTCGCCCTGCCGCTTCACCCACGCGAGGCCCGAGCCGCCCAGCTGCTTCGCGGCCTCGGCGAGCTGGTCCACGTCTTTGCGCGACAGCCCGCCGCCGCCTTTCACCGCGAGCCCCCGTACGCGCGCGCCGTCTTTCAGCGCCGACTGAAAGAACGGCACGGCCAGCGGCTTCACCTGCGCCGTCCAGTCGGCGATCGCGACCTCGTAACGCAGGTCGGGCTTGTCGGTGCCGTAGCGCTCCATCGCCTCGAGGTCGATCTGCGTGAACTCCGGTTGGCGGTCGTTGCGCAGATCCTCGTCCCGGAAGCAGCGCGCCAGCTGGAAGTAGCGGTCGAAGCCGGACACCATGAGCAGCTGCTTGTAGATCTGGGGCGACTGCGGCAAGGCGTAGAACTCCCCGGGATGCACGCGCGACGGCACCAGGTAGTCGCGCGCGCCCTCCGGAGTCGGCTTGGTGAGCACCGGCGTCTCGATCTCGAGGAATTCCAAATCGGACAGGGTACGGCGCGCCCGCTGCAGCAGCCGATGGCGCAGGATCAGGTTGCCCTGCATCTCGGCACGCCGCAGGTCCAGATGCCGGTGCTTGAGCCGGAGCTCCTCGCCGGGCAGCTCTTCGCCCTTCGCTCGCGCCACCGGGATGGCGGGCGTCACGGCTGGGCCCACCACCGCGAGCTTCGTCGCCTGGACCTCGACGTCGCCCGTAGCGAGCTCGGGGTTCTTCATGTTCGCGGGGCGGGCCGTCACCTGACCCTCGACCTCGACGACGATCTCGGCCGCGAGTGCGCCCGCGACCTGTCGCGCGGCCTCCGGGGCCCCAGGGCCCACGGCCACTTGGACGATCCCCGCTCGATCGCGCAGGTCGATGAACACGATGCCGCCAAGGTCCCGGCGGCGGTGCACCCAGCCGCCCAGCCGCACCCGCTGCCCCACATGCTGCAAGCGCAGCTCGCCGCAGCGGTGCGTACGTCTGGATGTGGAACTGACGCTGTCTATGGTACCTCCGCCTCGCACAACACGCGGTAGAATTCGTCGGGCGTGCGGGCGCTCAGCAGCCTGTCCCGCACCGGTTCGCGGCGCACGAGCCGCGAGATCCGGCTCAACGCCTTCACGTGGGCCCCGGCGCACGATTCCGGGCCGGCCAGGAGAAAGAACAGGCGCACCGGCGCCCCATCGATTGTTTCGTAGGGCACCGGCGCGGAGGTCGTTCCCGCCACGACGACCAGGGTGGAGAGCACCGGCGTCTTGCCGTGTGGCACGGCGACTCCGTAGCCGATGCCTGTGGGGAACTGCCTCTCCCGCTCGAGAATGGCTCCGAGCACCTCGTCGGAGGGCGCCCCGTTGCCACCGGCGGCCGCGTCGACCAGTTCCCGGAGCACCCCCTCTTTGTCGGTCGCGTGTAGGGGGATCAGGATGCGAGCGGGGGTCAGGAGCTCGGACAGGCGCACGGTGCTCCAAGTGTCCTAAACGATTGAAGATAGTTAGGTTATGTGCTACATGCAACGCATTTCCCGAGCGGGACTTACATGGTCGATGTCCTGAGCCTCGTCCCAAACGCGGCTGGGGCGGCGCTCGCTCAATGGCTCGAGGAGCGCGGCGAGCCGGCGTATCGCGCCCGGCAGATTCTCCCTCGGCTGTGGCGGCGGCCGGTCGGATCGTGGGACGACGCCACAGAGCTGCCGGCTGCGCTGCGGCGGGCCCTCGCCGGGGCGCTGCCGTTGCGTCGCTTGTCGTTGTCGGCCCGTCAAGTCTCGCAGGATGGCACGGAGAAGTATCTCTGGGATCTGGGGGACGGCGAAGCGGTCGAGTCGGTGCTCATACCCGAAGGGAAGCGGCGTACGCTGTGCATCTCGTCGCAGGTGGGGTGCGCGCTCGGCTGCGTGTTCTGTGCTACAGGGCGCATGGGCTTTCGCCGCAATCTGTCGGTAGCGGAGATCGTCTGTCAGGTGCGCGAGGTGATGCTACTCGACGCGGCGCCGAAGCCGACCAATGTCGTTTTCATGGGCATGGGCGAGCCGCTGCTCAACTGGGAGGCCGTGGACGGCGCGCTCACGATTCTCAACCACGCCGACGGCGTGGCGATCGGGGCGCGGCACATTACGGTCTCGACGGTCGGCATCTTGCCGAGTCTCGCGAAGCTGGCGCAACGGCCGGAGCAGTTTCGCCTGGCGCTCTCACTCCACGCGCCGACGCCGGAGCTGCGGCACGACCTGATGCCGATCGAGAAGAAGTACACGTTGCCCGCGGTCATGGCGGCATTGGCGCGATTCCGCCGCCGCGTGACGCTCGAGTACGTGCTCATCGAGGGAAAGAACGATGCGCTCGAGCAGGCCGATCAGCTGGCGCAACTAGCGCGGCCGCTGGGCGCGTTGGTGAACCTGCTGCCGCTTCACCCCGGTGGGGCACCGGACCTGTCGCCCAGCCCCCGGGCGCGGATGATCGCCTTCGAGCGGCGGCTCCGGCGGCATGGGGTGGAGGCGGTGTTGCGTCGCAGCCGCGGGCTCGACATCAGCGCCGCGTGCGGGCAGCTACGGGTGGAACTCGAGGCGCGGCGCAAAGTCCGCACCGAGGAGCACGCTCGCGTCGAGTAGCCGGGTCGTGTCCAGCTGCACGACCACCCGGCCCAGGCCTAGAGCCCGGCGCACCCGTCGGCCCACCTCTTCGGTTCCGCGGCGCACCACGATGCGGGTCGAGTCGAGCGGTCCCACCGTCTCAGGCGCGTTGCCATACGTGAGGACATCGATCCCGGCCCGCCGCAGCACCCGGGTGCCGACCCTCGCGAGCCCCGGCGTGCCGCTGGCGTTCAAGACCTCGACTGTCACGCGCGGCCCGGCGCTCCCGGCCCCGGGCACGGGGAGCGCGGCGCTGCCCCCGCGGTCTCCGCGGCAGGCGGCGAGCGCCGTGCCGCAGGCGATCAGTATCCGATGAGCGCGTTCCAGAAATCCACCGTCTCCCGGGGCAGCGGCCAGCGGCCCTCGATCACCCGCGCGATGCGACGGGCGGCGACCTGCTTCAAGATCACCTCGCACTCCTGGGGCACACGTGCCGCGAGCGAGCGTCGCGACTCCTGCTCGAACGCTCGCCCCGGCTCGAGATAGTCGGCCAGATATAGCATCCGGCCCACGTCATCCCACTGTGCGAACCCGAGCGAGTGGTAGCGCACCGCGTCGAGTACGCCCTGGTCGGTCAGGCCGTCATGCGCGGCGCGTTCGGCGGCGAGCGGCCCGTGGGCGAGCTCGTTGGCCGCGGGTGCGTCGCGCATGGCGTCGTGCAGCCACGCCGCCGAGAGCCAGCGGGCGCGTTCGCGCTCGGGCACGTTCATTGCCGTGGCCCACGTGGCGATCAGCGCCGCCACGCGCTCCACATGCGCCCGGCGCTCCGGAGTGACCACGGCCCAGGAGGGGAGAGTCATCGCCCAGAGTTCTCAGGACGCACGAACGGCAACATCGCTCGCCACCCCTTCCCCCAGGACCACGTTGTCGATGAGGCGCGTGCTCCCGACGCGCGCGGCGATCACGACGACGGTACGAGCGTCGGCGCGGGCGACCGGTCGAATCTGTTCGTCCACGAGCTCCAAGTACGCCGGGGTGACGCCCGGGGCCATGAGCGTCTGCATGCCACGCCGCTGGAGCGCCTTCGCGTCCGCTTCCCCTGAGCGCCACGCCTGCTCCACGGCGCGGAGCGCGCGCGACAGCGCGAGCGCCGCGCGGCGGTCGTCGCCCTTCAGGTACGTGTTGCGCGAGGAGAGGGCCAGGCCGTCGAGCTCGCGCACGGTGGGCGCGACGTCGATCTCGAACCCGAAGTCCAGGTCCGCCACCATGCGCCGTACCAGCATCGCCTGCTGGAAGTCCTTCCGCCCGAACACCGCGATGTCCGGCTCCACGATGTGGAACAGCTTCGCGACGACCGTCAGCACGCCGGCGAAATGCCCTGGCCGGGCGGCGCCCTCGAGTGTGTCCGCCATGGGCCCGGGGCTGATGCGCACCAGCGGCTCCGTGGGGTACATCGCCGCCGTGTCCGGGACAAACAGACAATCGACGCCCCGTTCCGCGGCGAGCGTGCGGTCGCGCTCCAAGTCGCGCGGGTACTGCGCCAGATCCTCCGCGGGGCTGAACTGCAGGGGGTTCACGAAGATGCTCATCACCACGCGGTCGGCGCGCTGTTTCGCCCGATCCACGAGCTGCAGATGACCTTCGTGCAGGGATCCCATGGTGGGCACGAACCCGATGCGGCGGCCCCGGGCGCGCTCGGCGCGCGACCAGTCGCGCATCTCCTTCGGGCTCGAGAGCTGCTGCATCGCGCGCGGCGCTTATTCCGCCTTGAGCACGACTGAGTCGGTGAGATAGGGATTGTCGAAATGCGCCATCTCGCCCGCTCCCTTGTCCGGCACGGGAAACAACCGCGCGGAGAGCGGCTTGCGAAGCTTGGTGGAGAGGGCGGCCACGTCGGCTATCAGGGCTGCCAGCCGGTCCGAGCGACTGTCGCCCGGCAGCGGCACCACATCGAGCCCCGTGCCGCAGACGCTCGAATACAGCAGCAGGTCGCGCAAGCCGAACCGCCCCTCCGATGCGCGTTTCGCCAGCACGGGATCTTCCAGCACCGGGAGCATGAGCCCCGAATACCCGCAGGTCTTCAGGCGCAGGCTCTTGAGGACGTCCGTGATCGCCGCACACCCGGCGAGGGTCGAAGGCGCGCCGAACGGGACCCCGGTGAGGGCCTCGATGGTCGCCCCGATGCTCGCGTCCTTGCCGGGGGCGGGAGAGACGTCGATGCCGGTGTAGCTCCGCTTTTCGCGCCGGGCGATGTCCCGCACGAGGCGCTCCAACGGGCCGAGCCGGGACTCGAGCAGCTCCGTGAGGTGCTGTTGCGCCTCCCCCAGGGTGCCGGCTTCGGCGAGTCCGGCGGACAGCAAGGGAGGCGATTCGAGACCGATGGCCATTGCATCCGAGCCGTTGTGGTACGCGACGGGAAAGAACGGCGTCCCGGCCGGTATGTTGGCGGCGGCGGCGAACCGGAAATTCCCGATGCCTCCCGGGGTGGCGCGCGCGATGGCCGCGATCGCGTCGCCTGCGGCCGTGACCCCGCGCGGCGACGTGCCGCGCTCGGGCGACGCCACCCGCACCGTGAAACTGACGTTTTGCGTCGTGCGGGCGAGCTCGGCGGCCCAACCAGCGAAATCGGTATCGTCACCGTCAGGGGCGAGCACCGGTCCGATGCTCAGGAGCACCGACTCGGCGACCATGGTACGGTCGAGCACCTGAAGGGTGGTCAGGGCACGCGCGCGCGCGCGCCAACCGGAGTCCTCGAGCAGGGGCTGGGTGGCGATGCGGACGGTCTGCACCTCATAGCCGGCGTCCGTGACGGCGTGCTTCGCGCGCTTGAGCGTCGCGACCGCGGCGTCCACGGCTCGGGTGTCCGCGAGGCTCTTCAGGTTGGTGCCGGCCGTGATGGTCCGGACCCGAAACCCGGGCGGCGCGCCGGGGGGGGGTCCGGCGGCGGCGGTCAGCTTGGGAGTGCGCCGTGTCACGAGCGGCGTCCAGGCTGCGGTTGCCAGCATCGCGAGCACGTCTCGCCGGGTCCAATCATTCACTTCGGAAACGAGTGCTCTGGGCCCGGGTAGCGGCCTTCGCGCACCTCGGCGGCATACAGCTTGACGGCCTCTCGCACGTCCTCCGCCAGCGCGGCATAGCGCTTCACGAACTTGGCGCTGAACCGGTCGTTCAACCCCAGCATGTCAGGAAGCACCAGCACCTGGCCGTCGCAAGCGGGACCCGCGCCGATGCCGATGGTCGGGATCGTGAGCGACTTGCTCATCTGGGATGCGAGTGGCGCGGGGATGAGCTCCAGCACAATGGAGAAGGCACCGGCCTGCTCCAGCGCCTTGGCATCCGCCTTCAGTCGCTCGGCGGTTCGCTCGTCGCGTCCCTGCACACGGTAGCCGCCCAGCGCATGCACCGACTGGGGGGTGAGGCCGAGGTGGCCCATCACGGGGATGCCGACGTCCACCAATGCGCGCACCGTGTCCGCCATCGGTGTGCCGCCTTCGAGCTTCACCGCGTGGCAACCGGTCTCCTGCATGACGCGCCCGCAGTTGCGGATCGCTTCGGCGGGGGAGACCTGATAGGTGAGGAAGGGCATGTCGCACACCACCATCGCGCGCACGGCGCCGCGCCGTACGATCTTCGCGTGGTAGATCATCTGCTCGAGCGTGGCGGACAGCGTGGTCTCCGCTCCGGCGAGCACCTGATTCACCGAGTCCCCCACCAGCAGGACGTCCACCCCGGATGCGTCGAGCAGACGCGCGAACAGGGCGTCGTAGCAGGTGAGTACGACGATGCGCTCGCCGCGCTCCTTCATGGCGAGGAGCTCGTGGGTCGTGACGGGCTTGGTCTCGTCAGCCATGGGGCGTCGGGCGCGGCGACCGAGCGGCATCGAGCTCCGCCAGCTCGCGCTGCCAGAACGGGCGGTTCGGAAGCTCCGGGTGCGGGATCACGAGCGCCGGCTCGTGCACTACCCGATCACCGAAGCGCACGATGTCCAGGTCCAGGGTCCGCGGCCCCCAGCGAATCCGGCGCTCGCGACCGCGCTCTGATTCGATCGCATGGAGGTGAACGAGCAGCTCGGCGGGTTCGAGCGCGGTCTCGAGCAGTACCATCTGATTGAGGTAGCGGCCCTGCGGCACCGACCCGAGGGGGGCCGTCTCCTCGACGCGGGACTCCCCGACCAGGCGGGTACGCGGCAGGGCTGCGAGCCGCGCCCGCGCGTACGCGAGATGCGCGGCGCGATCTCCCACGTTCGATCCCAGCGCCACGTACACACGCTCCGTCTCTCCCTTGGCCACGCGGGAATGGTAAACGGCCTACGCGATGCTGGCAAAGCCGCGGGTCAGCTCCCGCAGCATCGCTGCCACCTCTTCCAGCTCTCGCGTCGCGCGCTCGAGGTCGGCGAGCCCCCGCGCTGCTTCGTCGGCGCGGGTCGCGACGTCGTCCGCCTCGGCGCGGTTCTTTCCCGCGATTTGGGCCACGGCGTGGATGCGCTGGCGCAGCTTGCCGAAGGCCTTGTCCTGGTCACCCGCGGCGGCGGCGATCCGCTGCGCGTGCGATGTCGCCTCGGCCGTCGCCGCGACGATCGCGTCCAGCGCTTCGAGCGCCGCGGAGGAAAGCTCCTCGACGCCGCCCACGTTGACCTGGCCGCGCCGCATCTGCTCCACCACCTCGCCCACCTGCCGATGGATGTCCTGTACCAGCTCACCCGCTTCGAGGGCGGCGGTGGAGCTCTGCTCCGCCAGCCGTCGCACTTCCTCGGCCACGACGGCGAAGCCCTTGCCGTGCTTGCCCGCCCGCGCCGCCTCGATGGCGGCGTTCAACGCCAGCAGGTTGGTCATGTCGGCGAGCTCGCGGATCGACGCGATGAACCCGGTGATACGCCGGCTCACCTGCCCGAGCCCCTGCACCTTGCTGGAAGCCTCGCCCACGAACGTCTTGAGGGCCACGAGTCGGGAGATGGCGTCACGGATCTGGTGGCGATTCTTGTTGGCGACCTCGCTCGCGGTGCTGGACGCCTGCGCCGCTTCGGTGCCGTCTTCCGACACGCGCCGCGACACGCGCGCCAGGCTCTCGGTGGCTTCGAGCCCCCCGGATACTTCGCCTTCTTCGGCGAGCACGCCCTGGCGGATCAAACCGGTGGACTGGGCCACCGCGCTGGCTGCCTCGCGCATCGAAACGGCCGCGCGCGCCAGGGTCGCGAGTTGCTGCGTCAGCGTCTCCACGGTTTCGACCAGCGGCCGGCGCAGCTCGGTGATGTGGATCGCGGTGGCGAGCTGGTTCGCGAACGTGTTGATCGTGATGACGTCCTTCCCCCGGTACACCTTGCGCTTGTGGTGCTCGAGCTCGAGGGTCCCGATCACATGATCGCCGAACTTGAGCGGTACCATGACCAGACTCTGGACCACGAGCGGCGCGTCGGCGATGCGTTTGTCACGAGTGACGTCGTGGATGACGACCGACTCGCCGGTCTGGGCGACCTGCTCGCGCACCGCGGCGGTGTCCGGCGTAGGCTCGCCGCGCTCCGCGCGCCCGATTTGCCCGCGATAGGCGAGGCGCAGTGAGCCCTCCTGGCGCCGGTAGATGCGAAAGTCACCCCAGTCCACCAGGCGATGCGCGAGCCGCTCGATCCGGGCGAAGGAGTCCTCGAGGCTGATGTTGCTCGTGATCACGGCTTCCATCGCGTGGATTTTGTTCAGCTCCTCGGCCGCGATCGCCTCCTCGAGGGTGTGCTTGAAGAGCAACCCCAGGGCGCCGAGCGCCGCCGCCACGAACACCCACGCGAGCGGCGGCCAGTAGCTCACCGTGCCCACGACGATCCCCGTGGCGATCACCGTTGCGCCGTAGCCGATGCATTCGTAGCGCAGAATGAGGAGGCGCTCGTCCTGCTCGAGCTTGCCGCGGATGACCAGCGCAAAGTAGAACAGCAGCCGGCTGATCACGAAATACGCGAGGCAGAAGAAGAACAGCGCGGGAAAGAGCTCCACGTGCAATCCGGGCGTCGTCACGTTCGAGAGCCGCAGGGCGCCCGCGTAGACACCGTAGCCTCCCAGCAGCGCGATCACCTCGCGCCCCACGTTCACCAATGCCGCGAGGAACATCTTCTTCTGCCACAACCAGTCCGCGCCGAGTACGCCGCCCGCCAGCGCCAGCGCGGTCGCGGGCGGGCCGACCACGAGACTCCCCGCCAGCGCCACCAGCCCGGTCTGGGTGAGATAGGAATATTTGCTCAGGGGCACCTGCCCGGCGCGCAGCAGCAGCGCGGCGACCAGCAGGCCCAGGATCTCGATGGGCTGCCCGGTCCAGCGCGTGTCCGCGATGAGGGCGGCACCCAGAGCGATCGACCCGCCGATGGCGAGCGCCCGGCTGTAGATCGTAACCAGGCGGTTGGCGGTCACGCGCGGTCCTCGCGGATAGCGGCGGTGAGCTCGCGGACCAGGCGGTCCGCGGCGCCCACCCCGCCCGCGGCCAGCGCGTCCACGATCGCACTGCCCACGACGACGCCGTCCGCCAGCCGCGCCGTGGCGCGCGCCTGCGCGGGCGTGCTGATCCCGAACCCCACCGCGAGCGGAAGCGAGCTCGCCGACCGCACGCGGGCGACGTACTCGGCGAGGTCCGTCGGGACCTGATCGCGCACGCCGGTGACACCCAGCCGCGAAATCAGATACAGGAATCCGCTCGCGCCCCGCACCGCCCGCGCCAGGCGATCGGCTGTCGTGGTGGGGGCGACCAGCCGGATCAGGGCGAGCGGGCTCGCCTGCACCATCGCCTCGAGGTCGGGATCCGCGCCGGCGGGAAAGTCCGTGAGCAACAGCCCCGACGCCCCGGCGGCGGCTGCCTCACGCACGAAGCGCTCGAGCCCGAAGGCCATGAGCGGGTTCAAGTAGGTCATGACCACGACGGGGATCTCGAGCGCGGCGCGGCGGATCAGGTCGAGCACGCCGGGCACCGTCATGCCCTGGTCCAGGGCGGCCTGGGTCGAGCGCTGGATGGTGGGGCCGTCCGCGAGGGGGTCCGAGAACGGAACCCCCACTTCCACGAAGTCCGCACCGGCCGCGGCGACGGCCCGCAGGGCTTCGAGCGACAGCTCGGGGGTCGGGAACCCCGCCGTCAGGTACGGAATGAGTGCGGCTCGCCGCGTCCCTGCGTTACCCCGGATGGCGCGCCAGCGCGCGGCGATCGGGTGTTCAGACAAAGTAATCGCTGACGTTGATGCCGTACTTGATGGGGTCGGTGACCTTCACGATCGAGCGGGGATGGTTGCCTTCGGCATCTTTCTGCGCGAGGTCGGCGAGGAAGCCCGGGTGCTGGACCCCTCCTTCGGGCGTGGTCACGATGCGCACCACCGGGCGATGCACATGGGTGACATCCGGGTTGGCGCTGTGCACCAGCGCTACCTCGTACGTGTCGAGGATGACGCACGTCCCCACGGGATAGATGCCGATCAGGTTGATGAACGCCTTCACCACGATCTGATCGTAGCCGCGCCGGGGGTTCTCCCACATCTCCTTGAGCACCTGGTCCGGCTGGATCGGCACGGTCTGGTACACGCGCCGGCTCGTCGCCGCGTCGAACCCGTCGGCCACGGCGACGATCTTGGAATAGATGGACAGCTCGCGCGCCCGGAGCGACTTGGGGTAGCCGGTGAGGTCGGTCTTCATGTGGTGCTCGTAGGCGACGATCATGCCCCGATAAGGGATCTCGCCGTAGCCGCGCAGCCCGAACAGGGTCAGCACGCCGAGCCACGGGTGCGCCTGCATGATGCGCCACTCTTCGTCGCTCAGCCCGCCCTGCTTGTTCAGCACCTCGAGCGGCACACGCGACTTGCCCACGTCGTGGAACAGGGCGGCCATGCCCAGATCGTAGAGCTGGAGCTTGGTGAGGCCGAGCTTGCGGCCCAGGGCGACCGAGAAGATGCACACGTTGACGGAGTGGGTAAACGTGTACTCGTCGTAGTCCCGCAGCGTCGTGAGGCCCATCAGTGAGGCCTCGTTGTTCAGCACCTGATCCACGATTGCCTGCACGGCCCGCTTCACCTTCTTCACGTTGGCCGTCCGGCCCATGCGGATCGAGTTGATGACCTCCTTCGTCACGGCCACCGAACGCGCGTAGGTGCGCTTCGCCGCTTCCTTTTGCCGCTCCTCGTCTTCGGCGTCCTCGTCGGTCTCGAGCGGAGGCTCCACGCCGATGTGGGTCACGCCGGCATCCGACAGCTTCTGGGCGAGCTCGAAGAGCTTGGTCGCGGTCACCTCTTTCGCCGCGTACGACAACAGGAGCGACACGAAGATCTGCAGCTGCTTGCGCTCCACGCCTTCGTCGATCCGGACCGCGCCGATGCCGCTCTGCCGCAGCACGCCCAGGATGTGGGAGAACGACGCATAGTTGTCGAGATCGAGCCGGAGGCGTGTGGAATTGACGAAGATGAACTCGCCCTGCAGGCGCAGCTCGATCTCCTTCTCGACGTCCAGCAGGTGCTTGGTCGTGGCGGTGAGATCGTCCAGCGCCTTCTGCACCTGGGCGTTCTCGATCGGATAGAGCTTGAGGGAGCGAACCGCCGTATAGAGCACGACCAGAAAATCCCGCCCCGCATGGCGCAGGAATCCGTCCGTGGTCTGGACGGTCTCGGCGATGGAGCCGCGCTGGGGCCCGCCGGCGGTCATGTGCCGACCTCGCGCAGCGCCCGGGTGACGGCGTTGCGCACCAGCGGCTCCTTATCCTGGGTCGCGCGCTCCAGCACGGCTCGCGCTTCCGGCGTGCGGACCTTGCCGAGCGCCATCGCCGCACACGCGCGGGTCTCAGGATCTTCTTTCCTTCCCAGCAGCCCCTTGGAGGCCAGCATTTTCTCGAGCGCCGGGATCCCCTTGGCACCCACGATGGCCCCGAACGCCTCGAAGAACGTCATCTTCTCAGTGAGATCGGCGTTGCGGAGTTTGGAGCCCGTGACCATCGATTCGATGCGCGCCGCCGCGTTGCGGTAGCCGCGGGACCCGAGAAACCGGACGGCCGCGATGCGCACGTCGCGGTCGGCATCGTCGATCGCCCTCTCGAGCAGCCGCATGGCCGACGGGCTCGAGATGGCCGTGAGCGCCTCCACCACGGCGAGCTTGAGGGCGCGGTCCTCCGATGCCAGCAACCGCTCCATGCCTTCGGGCGCCCCCGGGAGCTTCAGGCGTCCGGCGAGCTTCACCATCTCGAGCTGGGCGGCGCTGTCCGGGCTGGCGAGGGCCTTGAGCACCTCGCTCGCGTTCCCCTGGGCCAGCCGGGCGGCGGCGGCCTGCACCAGCTCGCGCACGCGCTCATCGTGGAGCTTGGCGACCCACACCATCAGGGTCGAGAGCGCTTCGGGACGAAGCTCCTGGAACAGCTCGGACAACTCCTCCTCGCTGGGATGGACCGCGGCCTCGTCGAGCGACTGCAACAGCTGCGATAGCGCGTCGTGCTGCGACAGGCGGGCGGGCAAGCCCTCGAGCGTCTTGCGATGCTCGGGGATCAGCTCGCGGGCCCGCTGCAGGATGGCGCGGGTCTCCCGGAGAATGAAAGCGACGGAGCGGAAATCCCCGGCGCCGAGCAGGTAGGGGATGAAGTTTTCGACGATGGAGATGAGCTCGGCCCGAACGG
>WNFD01000682.1_pt1 | contig 33766 bp, 32 predicted proteins | sample 5400491 | NCBI WGS metagenome assembly WNFD01 (sample SAMN13153343, study PRJNA577476) | soil metagenome | isolation source: 120 cm saprolite under Douglas fir tree site 2 hole 2 replicate 2 | place: USA:California | collected 2015-04-18 | reverse complement strand
CGGGCCGACCCAGGTCGTCCGGGCGGCGGTGCTTTCGGCGCGAACCATGCTGGCCAGGAGCGAACATGCTAGATCGGCGAATTAACAAACTCAAGGAGAACCTGCTGGCGCAGGGCGACGAGCGGGCGGTCATCCGCCATCTCGTCGATGCCAACCCCCGTGGCGACGACATGCTGGGTGAGGTCTGCCGCGCCGCTGTTCTCCTCCACCCCAGCGCCAGCTTCGAGCAGGCACTGACGCTCGCCCGCACCATGGCCTACATCGTCTACATCGATGACTACCTGGAAGAAGAACATCCCGAGCTCGACCTCGCCGATTACCGGCGGGTCTGCCAGACCTTCCTGCTCTGGCCCAACCGCGACCTCAGCCAGATGCCCCTGGTCAATGCCACGGTCACGCGCAAGATCGAGGAGCAGTTCCGCGAGGACGAAGTCCCCGAAGAATGGACCGCGATGCGGCGGCTGGTCTGGGAGAAGTCGATCTGGACCATGCTCCAAGAGAACCACTGGCTGAAGCACAAGGAGCGCGTCACCCTCGACGCCTACCTGGCCAACGGCATGTACAGCAGCTCCTTCCCCATCGTCCAGGTGTCGATCCTGGCCTTCTCCTACCAGGATGTCTCACAAGAGCTCAAGAACCGGATCTTCGGCCACATCTGCCAGGCGGCGCGCGTGGTTCGGCTGGCGAACGACCTGCGCACCCACGAACGTGAGGCCGCACAGGGCCGCTTCAACTCTGTGGACCTGATCTTCGGCGCACCGGGCGAGCGCACGCTCGAGAGCGCGCGGGTCGCCGTGCATCATCTAATGGAGGAAGAGTTCGAACAGCTCAAGAAGGCGATCGCGCGCGAACGTCGAACCGGCATCACGCAGCAATTCTTGAGCCACCTGATCGACAGTACTCAGGTGCTCCTCGACTTCTACGAAGTCCCCGGCGTCAAGGCACGCCCGGATCACCTTCTGAGGGCGGGTTAAGCCGAAACCATGAGCAGCGCCATCAACCTGAAGCTGGGTGCCCGCAAGCCGTCACAGCCGGGGAAGCCGGATGCCTCGGCCATGGAGATGGAGCGGCGCATCATCTGGGTTCGCTGGCTCGCGATCCTCGTCTCCCTCGGCGCCCTTCCCTTCCTGTCATCGAGCCTGAGCCAGCAATCCCTCGTGACCTTGCTGGCCCTGATCGGCCTGGGCGCGATCTACAACCTGACGCTACTCATCATCATCCTTCCGCGTAAACCCGCATGGCTGACCAGCGGCTACATCTCGGCGATCGGCGACACCCTGCTCGTCACCGGCGGCGTGGCGGTTACGGGCGGCCTGGATTCGCCCTTCTTCCTCGCCTATTTCGTCGTGACCGTCACCACGGCCGTCCGCTTCGGCGGCCTCGCCGCCATCGTCGCCGTGCTCACCATCGCCCTGAGCTATACCGCCGTCGTCTACTACGACAACACGGTCGCGGGCGTTTCTCTGACCCTGAATGCCCTAACCAACCTGGCGATGCGTACCGGCTTTGTCGCCATCACCGGCATCTTCGTCGGCTTCGTTGGCGACCGCGCCCGGCGAGCCGAACGAGCCCTCGAGGAGGAGCTGCAACGGGCGCATGCTTCGTTGTCCGAAGTGACCGTCGAGCTGAACCGCGATCTCGAGTTCGAGCAGACCTGCCTGCTCGCCGCGGAGAAAGGCCGGCTGTTGCTCAACGCCGCCGCCTTCCTGCTCCAGGTCCAGATGCCGCCCCTGATCAGTCAGGACGAGTCCGCGCCCGCCGCCTCGACGCTGTACATCGACTGGAGTCCGGAGCTCAAAGCACAGTACGCCGGCGTCGACATGACGGGAGCGCATCTGTCGCTGACGCCGGCGATGGGCGAGCAGGTCATCACCATCAGTGATCCAAACATCGTGTTGCCCGACAACCTCAAGTCGTTGCCGGCCGGGCTCTGGTACCGCGTCCCGGTCTTCCACGGGGCGCGCGCGATCGCGGACATGATCATCGGCTTCCAGAGCCGGACGGAGCCGCTGCGCCAAACCGAGCAGGAGCTGATGCTGACCTTCGCCGAGCGCGCGGGCATCGCGATGCGCAACGCGCACGCGCTCGATCAGGCGCAGAAGCTCTCGGTCACCGACTCGGTGACGGGCCTGCCCAACCACCGCTATTTCCACACCAGGTTCGACGAAGAGCTCGACAACACCAAGGACACGGGCGGGTCGATCACGGTGATGATGATCGATCTCGACCGCTTCAAGGTCTACAACGACAGCTTTGGCCACGCGGCCGGTGACGTCGCGCTCAAGGCCGCGGCCCGAACCATCTCGTCCACGATGCGGCGCGAAGACACCGTCACGCGCTACGGCGGCGAGGAGTTCGTGGCCATCCTTCCCGGGGTTGACATCCAGACCGCGCCGCTGCGGGCCCAAGAGATTTGCGACACGCTCGCCAAGGTCTTCATGTACAACCCGAAAACCATCTTCGCGCCGCTAACCGCGTCGGTTGGTTGGGCGACCTATCCCGTCGACGCCAAGAACCGCGACGAGCTCCTCAACCGCGCCGACCTCGCCATGTACATGGCGAAGAAGCGCGGCCGCAACTGCATCTGCGGCGCCTGCGAGCTGGAAAGCGTCGCGGCGCTCGACTCGGTCTTGAGTGAGGTCGTCGCCCAGCTCGCGAGCGCCGACACGGTCGGACCTGGAATGGTGGCGACCCTCGAGAAGCGCCTCGGGCAGATCGCCAACTCGAGCCACCTGGAAGAGCTCGCCGAAGGCATGCTGTCCCCCAACAGCGAGGCGACGCTGGAAGCCCTCAACGCGCTGGCGGCCTCGATCGACGCCAAGGACCCCTACACCAGCGGCCACTCGCAGTCCGTCGCCAAGCTCGCCGAAGACCTCGGCGACATGCTGCAGCTGTCGGCCGCGCACAAGAACCAGCTGCGCCTCGCCGCGATCCTCCACGACGTGGGCAAGATCGGCGTCGTCGACAAGGTCTTGCTCAAGGAGGGCAAGCTCGACGAGGACGAGAAGCTGATCATGCGCATGCACCCCATCCTGGGCGCGCGCATCCTGCAGCCGATCAAGGCCTTCCGCCAGATCCTCAACGTCGTGCTGCACCATCACGAGTGGTACGACGGAAGCGGTTACCCGGATGGGCTCGCGGGCCAGAACATCCCACTGCACGCGCGCATCGTCTCGGTCTGCGACGCGTATCACGCCATGACGTCGACACGCCCCTACCGCCAGCGGCGGACGCCGGAGTTTGCGCTGGCCCAGCTGGAAGCCGGCAAGGGATCGCAGTTCGACCCGATCATCGTCGACTACTTCATCCAGATGATGCGCAAGCGCCAGGCGGAAAACCCGGATGCCCTCGAGGCCGACGTGCACGACGACCACCCAGCCCCGCCGGACGTGGCGGCGGCGAGTTAGAGGTGCAGCTCTAACGTGGCGCTCGACGCGAACGGTCACCCAGTTTCAAAGATCGCGCAGCGCAAGCTAGAGCACCTGCGCCTCTCCCTGGAAGCCTCGGTGCAGTCGACGCGCAGCGCCGGCTTCGAGCGTTTTGCCTTTTCGCACGAGGCGCTTCCTGAGCTTGACCTGGACGCCGTCGACTTGACCACCAGCTTCCTGGGCAAGCCGCTCAAGCTGCCCTTCCTGATCTCGAGCATGACCGGCGGGGCGCACGCCGCCGGCGACATCAACCGCCGCCTGGCGCTCGTCGCGCAGTCGGTCGGGATCGCCTTCGGCGTGGGGTCGCAGCGGGCGGGCATCACCCACAAAGACCTGCGCGCCACCTACCAGGTGCGCGGCGTGGCGCCCGACGTCCTCCTGTTCGCCAACCTGGGCGCCGTCCAACTGAACTACGGCATGCACAAGGAGCAGGCCCTGGAGGCGATCGAGATGATCGGCGCGGACGCGCTGGTGCTGCACCTCAACCCGCTGCAGGAGGCGCTCCAGCCCGAAGGCGACCATAACTTCATGGGACTGATCGAAAAGATCGCGACCCTCTGCCGCGAGCTGCCGGTCCCCGTGATCGTCAAGGAGGTCGGCTGTGGCATCTCGGCGAGAACCGCGGGACTCCTGGCGAGCGCCGGCGTGGCCGCCATCGACGTGGCCGGACTCGGCGGCACCAGCTTTGCCCGGGTGGAAGCCTTCCGTCGCGAGCGCCCCGAAGAAGTCGAGCTGGCGCTCGCCTTTTCGGAGTGGGGCATCCCCACGGCGGAGGCGCTGATTGCGACGCACCGCGCGGCACCCGGGCTGCCGCTGATCGCAAGCGGCGGCCTGAAGCACGGACTCGATGCCGCCAAGGCGCTCGGGCTCGGCGCCGACCTGACCGGCTTCGCCCATGCGGTGCTGGCCGCCGCATCCGAGGGCGAAGAGCCCGTCCGCCGCTTGCTCGACGGCTTTGCCTGGCAGCTGCGGGTCGCCATGTTCTGCGCCGGGGCAGCGTCGATCGCCGCGCTCAAGACCAACCCACCCGTCGAAGCCCGATGAAGACCAAAACGTTTGCCAGCCGCACCGACCGCCTGCAAGCGATGAACCAGGCGCTGGACCGCGAGCTGTCACGCCTCTCGCAGCGGGTCGGGTCTAGCCAGAGCTCCCTACTGACGGAGATGGTGCAGTATCACCTCGGCCTGCGGAAGGCGGGCGAGCGCCCCGGCAAACGCCTTCGGGCGAACATCGCGCTGCTCACCTGCGAGGCCTTCGGCAAGCGCTACGCCGACGCCATGTGGGCGGCGGTCGCCGTGGAGCTGGCACATAACTTCTCGCTCGTCTTCGACGACGTCCAGGACCACGATGAGCTGCGCCGCGGCCGGCCGTCGGTTTGGAAAGTTTGGGGCCCAGGCCAGGCGATCAATGCCGGCGCGGCACTGGAGACGCTCGTCACGCGGGCGGTCATCGACCTGCTGCCGGCGCGTTATGCGGACCGCACGCGGCCGGCGCTCTTGCTGCTGACCGATGCGATGCTCGCGCTCTGCCGCGGCCAGGTGCTCGACTTGCAGTTCGAGCAGCGGGTCGACGTCTCGGTCGACGAGTACATGGAGATGGCGGGGTTGAAGACCGCCGCGCTCTTCGAATGCGCGGCGCGGCTGGGTGGCATCGCCGCCGGCGTCGGCGACGCGTCGTCCGACAAGGCCGGCAACTTCGGCTACCACCTGGGGATTGCATTCCAGGTGATCGATGACATCCTTGGCGTCTGGGGGTCTGCGAGCCAGACCGGCAAGCCGGTGGGCAGCGACCTCAAGAACGGCAAAAAGACGTTGCCGACGCTGGTGGCGCTGAAAGGTGGCGCCGCCGGCAACCGGCGCGTGCTGCGATCACTCCTGACCCACGCGAGATTCACCGCCGCCGAGATGGAGACCGCCCGCGCCATCATCACGCAGTCGAGCGCGCAGGCGATCTGCCGGCGCCAGGCGGCCGAGCATCTCGCGGAGGCCCGCCTCCAGCTGTTCGGTATGACCGACCGTCCAAACTGGGCGGTCCGGGCCCTGGCCGAGATGGTCACGACGCTGGAGTCGGGCCTGGTCTAGCGGCGTGCCGACGCTCGCAGGAGGCGCCGGCCCGGCCGGGCTGAGAGAATAAAGGCGGGAGGATGGGGTCAACGGCATTGCCGTCTCGCGCCCCGAAGGTCGTGACATATCTAATTTGGCTCGTCGCCGTATTGCTCGCCGTCGGCGAGCCGGGCGCGAAAGGCCCGGCGATGGCCCCCAGCGAGGTGCTTGGCGTGCATACCGGAACGGATAATCAGGGCCTACAGGGCAAGGTCTACGTCGCCCTCGGCGACAGCATCAGCGCCGGCCGATTTGCCACAGCCCAGGACGGGACCTTTCCCGCGCTGGTGGCGGACAAGCTGGGCATGACGCTCACCCTGGTCGCGCGCAGCGGGGCGAAGGCGGCTTGGGCGCTGCCACAGCTCGGCGCCGTCGAGGCGGCGCACCCAGCTCTGGTCACCATCGAGCTCGGTACTAACGACGCCGGGTTCAACACGCCGCTTGACACCTTCGCGGCGCAGTACGACGCGATCATCAGCGGCATCTCGAGCCCGCAGGCTCGCGTTCTCTGCATCGGCAGCTGGCTGCCGTCGACCGCGATCGACACCATCATTGCGCAGACCTGCGAGCGCCACGGGGCGACCTTCGTCACGCTCAAGGGCTTTTACGCCGTCAACGACTTCCACGGCACCGATGGCGGCTCGAGCTATCTCGGCCGTACCGACTGGTTCCATCCGGGCGACCAGGGGCACGCGGCGATCGCGGCGGCCGTGCTCTCGGCGCTGGGGGCGGGGCCGGCTCCGGTCGTCGGCCCTCTGCCGTCGGTCTCCCGGATCCCGGACGTGATTCGCACCCGACCGCAATAGCGAGCCCCGGTGTGGAAAGGCGAGCGTGACCATCGCTCAGGGTTCGAGCACCTCACCGATCTTCAGCGCCAGGTGGAGCGAGAGCCGCACCTCGGCGTTGCGCAGGTCGACGCCGAGAAGGTCCTCGATCCGCCCCAGCCGGTAGAGCACCGTGTTGCGATGCAGGTGGAGGCGGTCGGCCGCGTCGGTCGGGCTCCCGTTGGTCCCAAGGTACGCGCCCAGCGTCTGCAGCAGCACCCCGGCGCGATCCTTCGCCCGTAGCCGGGCCAGCGCATCGTCGCGAAAGGCCCGCATCTCAGGCAGCGGCTGCAACGCGTAGAGCAGGCGATAGAGGCCGAGGTCGTTGAAGGCGGTCGCGCTGTCCGGACCGAAGAGGCGGCGACCCATCGTCAGCGCTTGCTCCGCCTCGCGGGCGCCCGCCGCCACCTCGCTCGCGCCCGAGCGGACGCCGCCATAGCCGAGCGCGACCGGTGTGTTGGCGGAGACGCGGGCGGCACGGTGGAGGTGATCGACTACGGATCGTGGATCGGGTGCGCGCCGCCCGGCCAGGCTCACCAGGGCCAGGGTCGCCTCACCGCGCTCCCGGACCAGCGCGGTCAGCCGCATGGTCGACAGCTGTCGTTCCCAGGCGGCCCGGACCCTGGGCGCGAGGCCGGGCTCCACCGGCTCGGCGGCGATCACCAGGTAATTCGCATCGACGTCGAAGCCCTTGCGCTTGGCGCGTTCACGCGCCGCCTGGTGGGTGCCGGGCCGGCCGGCAGTCAGCACGTCGAGCAGCTCTTCCTCGACCTCGTCGCGGGCATCGCGCGCGGCACGGGCGCGGACCAGCTCGATGGCGCAGGCGTGCGCCGCGCGCCCCACCGCCAGCCGGTGCATCTCTCCCAGCTCGCCGTCCGAGCCCAGCAGCGAGAGAAAGCCGGCGATGCTCCCCTGCACCAGGATGGGCGCGATCAGCCGTGACTGGCCATGCGCCAGCGGGCGCAGTGTGACCGGTGGATCGAAGGCGCTGAGAGGAACCTCCCGCAGCCACTCGTCGAGCGCCGGACGCTCCTGTGCGATCAGCGCGGCCGCGCTCTCGGCCAGCCGGCCGCCACCGACATAGTCGAGGCCGGAGTCCCGCTCGAGCACCACCGGCACCCCGGTCAGCTCGTGCAGTCGGGCGAGCAATGCCGGAAGGCCGCGCCCCGCCAGCGCCAGCTCGCTCAGCTGGCGGTGCAGGTCCTGGGCTCGCTCATGGAGCTCCGCGCGCTGGTCGACGATGTAGCGCAGCACCTGCTGTTCGACCTGGTCCAGGGGCGCCGTACCCGGCAGCGCGAACAGCGGCAGGGCGTGCGCGTCAGCTCCACGACGCGCCTCGGGCGAGACCCGGCCGAGGACCGCCGCGCCTGCCACCCCCTGCCCGGCGAGGGACTCCAGCAGCCGGGCGAGCGTGAGGCGCGCGTCGACCGCCGCCAGCACCTGGGGATCGATCAGCAGCAGCTCGCCCCCACGTAATGGCGCGAACGCGGGCTGACGGGCGCGCAGCGTGGTGCACCAGACCACCTCGCGCCGGGTCCCCTCCGTCCCGGCCACCAATTGCGTGCCCTCGGGTAGGGCGCCGCGCCACACATCGTCGACGGTGACATGGGGGTGGGGCGGGGCGACCGATGTCTTCGAGCCCATAGTTCGTGCACTGCGCCCTAAGGCGAGAGGTTAACGGTAAGTATCGCACAACCCTGGGGCAAACTTTAGTCTTGGCGCACAACTACAGATTCCCGACTTGCGGGGCGACCCGGGTGGGCGCGGATCAGGCGGACTTGATGCGCCGTCTGGTCGGACGCGCTGGCTTCTTTGTGGGTTTGGCGCGTTCTTTCGCCGGGGCCTTCTTCGCCCCGTTCTGGCTGCTGGCGACGGCCGCCTTTCGTGCCGGCGCCTTCCAGAGGGACTCGAGGTCGTAGTACGACCGCTCACCCGGCAGGAACACGTGGACGATGACGCTGGCGTAATCGAGCACGACCCACGACCCGTCTTCGTACCCGGCGGTCCGCAGCGGCCGCACGCCCTTGGCCTTGCAGGCCTCGATGATCGAGTCGGTAATGGCTCGCACCTGGCGGTCGGTGTCACCCTCGCAGATCACGAAATAATCCGCGATCGAGCTCTTCTGCCGGATATCCAGCCGCACGATGCCCCGCGCCTTCTTCTCTTCGGCCGCTTCGGCGATGAGCCGGCTGAGCTGGAGTGGGGTCACTGGCCTAATTATCCCAGTTAACAGGCTATTGGTAGAGGTGATGCGTTCGGATGTAATCGGCCACCGCGGCCGGCACGAGGTCGTCGATGGGAGCCCCTCGCGCCAGGCGATCCCGGACCTGGTGTGCGGCGATCGCCGGAGTTTCGAGGTGAACGATCTGGGTGTGGGCGGGGTCGAAACCGAGCTCATGGAGGGTCTGCGGCGCCAGGGTGGTTTCCGGGCGATTGAAGATCACGAAGCGCGCCTCGTTGAGCAGCGCGCCGGCATCGTGCCAGCTCCGAATCTGGAGCGCGGCGTCGGATCCCAGGAGGATCGCGAACGGCCGTCCGGGAAATGCGCGCCCCAACTCGCGAACGGTATCGATCGTGTACGAGATGCCGCCCCGGTCGACCTCGAGCGCCGAAGGCTTGAGCCCCGGCTGCGCGTCGACGGCCAGCCGCACCATGCGTAGCCGGTCCGCGGCACTCGCGACCGGCGCCGCGCTCCGATATGTCGGCGTCGCATTGGGCATCAGCCAGACTTCATCGAGACTGGCGACGTCGCGCAGCTGGCGAGCCGCCGCCAGATGCCCGTTGTGCACGGGATCGAAGGTGCCGCCCATGATGCCGGTCAGGCCGGGCACCCTTAGCGCTCCGGGTCGTAGAGAAATTCCACCTCGGAGATCCGCACCGTCTCCCCACCTCGCGCGCCGTGCCGCGCCAGCGCGTCGTTCAGGCCCCAGCGGTCGAGCATGCGTTGAAAATGCGCCAATCCTTCCGGGTTTGTCATGTCGGTCATCGCCAGTAAGCGCTCCAGCTGATCACCGGATACGCGGAAGCCACCCTCGACCGGCTCGATCGTGAAGGGATCGGCGGTGGTTGGCCCGCGGTAGACCTTCAGCGCCGGCAGCGGCTCGGCGGCGGCCCTCTCGCGGCGGCGTTGGAGCGTGCGCTGCGTCGCCCAGAGCAGGTCTTGCACGCCGTCGCCGGTGACCGCGGAAATCGGGAACGTCCGCCGGCGCAGCTTGACCAGCCGTTGTCGGAAGGCGACGACCTCCGAGGTGTCGCTTACGGCGTCCATCTTGCTGAGGGCGATCAACTGGGGTCGTCGGGCGAGGGCGGGGCTGTATTTCTTCAGTTCGGTCCGCACCTGCTGGTAGTCGTTCCAGAGTTTCTGTCGATCACCCGAGCTGGCGTCGATCAGGTGGATCAGGGCCCGGGTACGCTCGACATGGCGCAGAAACTGCAGGCCGAGCCCGGCGCCTTCGTGTGCTCCCTCGATCAGGCCGGGGAGGTCGGCCATCACGAAGCTGGCGTCATCCGCCAGCTCGACCACGCCCAGCACCGGTTCGAGGGTCGTGAACGGGTAATCCGCGATCTTCGGTCGAGCGGCGCTCGCGACCGAGAGCAGCGTCGACTTGCCGGCATTCGGGAGACCGACCAGGCCGACGTCGGCAATCAGTTTGAGCTCGAGCCACAACCAGCGGGATTCGCCGGGCTCACCGAGTTCGGCGAAGCGCGGCGTCTGCCGGGTCGAGGTCTTGAAACTGGCATTGCCGCGGCCGCCCCGCCCGGCGCGCGCCACCACCAGCCGCTGCCGGTCCGAGACCAGGTCGGCGAGGGTCTTCCCCTCCTCGTCTTTGACCAGCGTACCCGGTGGCACCTGCAGCACGATGTCGGCGGCGTCTTTGCCATGGCGGCGGCTGCCGCCGCCCTTGCCCCCGCGCTCGGCGGCGAAATGGTGCTTGAAACGAAAGTCCTGCAGGGAGTTGAGCTGCCGGGATACTTCAACCACGACGTTGCCGCCCCGACCCCCGTTTCCCCCGTCCGGGCCTCCGCGCGGAACGAATTTCTCGCGGCGGAAGCTCAATTGCCCGCCCCCACCATCGCCCGCCTTGACGAAGACTTTGACGCGGTCAGTGAACATGAGATATCCGGTCCTGACTAGCGGCCGGACGGCCGAGGACTAAACGGCTTCGGCCAGGACCGAGACTTTCTTGCGCCCGTGACCGGTTCGCTCGAAACGAACGACGCCGTCGACGAGGGCGAACAGCGTGTGATCGCGCCCCATCCCAACGTTGGTCCCGGGAAAGATTGCCGTCCCTCGCTGGCGAAGCAGGATGGTTCCGGCGTTGACCGCCTGGCCCGCACCCGTCTTCATTCCCAGCCGCTGGCCGACGCTGTCGCGTCCGTTGCGTGAGCTACCTGCGCCTTTCTTGTGTGCCATTGCCTACTCCTGCTTGGTCGTTTCCGCGCTCGCTTTGGTTGCGCGGGGCTTGCTCGCGCTCTTCCCTTCGGGCGGCCGGATGGCGCCGATTCGGAGCTCCGAAAGCTGCTGCCGGTGCCCGGTCTTGCGCCGCTTGCGCTTGCGCGCCTCGAATTTGAAGACGATGATCTTGTCGCCCGATCGGTGCGCGACCACGGTGGCCTCGACGGCGGCGCCGGAGACGAATGGGGTGCCGACCATCGGCTTGTCCTCGCCGCCGAACATCAGCACCGAGTCGAGACGCACAGTCTGACCGACCTCAGCCGGCACCCGATCGACCAGGATGCGGTCGCCTTCTGAGACCCTGAACTGCTTTCCACTGGTCGCAACGATGGCATACATGGCAGTAGCGCCCCCGGGCGCGACTCCGTAGTCTATCACGGGATCGCCTCCGGGCCCCGATCGACGTGGTCCTCATAAAACTGGGTGATCGCGTTCTGGTCATAGGCGTCCAGGAACTCGATGTACTTCCAGGCGACGAGTGCCACTTTCTTCTGCATTCCATGGCTGTACGGGGTCATGATGATCTTGGCCTCGTTGAAGGTCGGCTCCAGCGGCGCCAGATTCTGAACGTAGTTGGTCAGCGAGTTCTTCAAGCTGGCGCAGTCGCTGCCGCTGGGGCAGTTGTAAAGGATCACAATGCCGCCGTGCTCGAGGTTGTGGACGAACTGACCCTCGACCAGCGTGTCGACGGTTCCCCAGGGGGCGGGGGCACTGCCTGCCACCGAGTAATGCGGTCCGTTGGTGGGCGGGTAGGACTTATAGGTCCATTGCGTCGACGGGTCGATGTGGGAGGGCGTCCCCTCGTCGGTGCCCGCGGTGCCAAGAGTCGGACCACTGTACGTTTGAAACGTGAGTCGGCCCGCATGCTGGTTCTTCGACGCCTGGTTGAGGGCAAGCGCGACCACCAGGATGGCAACCGCGGCCGCACCAATAACGCCGGCGATGATATAGAGGTTGCGACGGTCGCGCGCGCGCTGGCGCGCGGCTGCCTCCTCCCGCTGCTGCTGCCGCAGCGCCTTTAGCTCCCGTTGCGTCCTGGACACTGCCCTCTATTCTCCCAAACGGACATGTTGGCTGAACGGGGCAAGCGGGCTCAGCCCGGTGTCACGATCACGGGCGATTGGTCCGACCCGCCGGTGATCTGGGCGTTGCTGCTGTTGCCGGAGACGACATTGGCGTGCGGCCCGAGCGAAGCGCCGTTGAGCCTGGCGGTGAATGTGATTATCAGGGTCGCGCCATTGAAGCCGCCCGCGGGGATAACAAACGGTCCCCACTGCGGCGTCGCCGATCCGGCGGCCGGCTTTAAGCGCGATCCGACATTCTGCCCGTTGACCTGAATGATGTTGCTCGACTCGTAGGCAAAGCCTTGCGGCAACGTGTCGGTCACGGTTACCGCCTGGGCCGCGCCGTTGCTGTCGTTCTCCACCGTGATCACGTAGATGACCGTCCCGTTCTGGGCGGCGTAGGGCGCTGTAGGGGCCACGGTCATCGTGATCGGGATGGTCGTCCCTTTGCCGACGGCCACGGGGGCCGTGTTGCCGATGGTTTGCGGCGGCACGTCTTTGGCGCTGGTCACGGCTACGGTCAGGTTGTAAAGTCCCGGCATCACCGCGGCCAGTACCCTGGCCTGGAAGGTCAGACGCAGCAGTCCGGCTGCCCCATTGATCGCCCCCGGGATATCCCACGAGGACCAGACCGGCAGCAGGCTATTCCCGGGCGGATCGACGGCGGAGACCCGCACACTGTTGCCCTCGTATCCGGTCGTGGTCGTGTAAAGAAACCCGGGCGCGAGGCTCACCGAGACCACCACGCTCTTGGCTATGGCCGAGCCGATATTGCTCACGGAGATCAGGTAGGTTGCGACGCCGCCCGTCATCACCTGCGCAGCCGCTGCGGCCGCCACCACCACCAGCGCCGGGCGCGGCTCCACCACCAGGCCGACCGGATCGCCCTGGGTGACGTCCGACGCCATCGAGGTCGTGATTTTGACTTTGTTCTGGTAGTCGCCAGGCTTGACTGCCGCCTGCGCTCTGAAGCTGATGATCAGCGCGCTCACCGTATTGCCGTTGCCGGCCGGAATCGTCCACGTGCCCCACACCGGATTGCCCTGCATCGCTGGATCGCTGGTCGCAGTGCGAATCGCATTGCCCCCGAGCGTCGTCAGTTCGTAGTAACGAAAGCCCGCCGGCATCACGTCCTCGATCGACACCCCGCGAGCCGGCCCCGCCCCGGTGTTGCGGATCGAGAGGGTGATCCCGACGAACACGCCGGGCGCGAGGTGACCCTTGTGGTCGGCGGAAATCGTGGCATCTGTGCTCTGCGTGACGACCAGCTTCGAACTCGGGCCCGGCCCGCAGGCCGTCAACGCGATCGAGCTGAGCAGTAGGAGGCTAGCGCCGGTGGCGGCCGCCCGCCGGATACTGCTGAGACGTTTCCTGCAATTCATCCGGATTGTTCGGCGGAACCGGGACCCCGCATTCGCCCAACAACCGTGTCAGCAGGCGCATCGGCATCCCGACGACGTTGTCATAAGGCCCGCGGATCGATGCGATCAGGCGCCGGCCCTTGCCCTGTATAGCGTAGGCGCCGGCCTTATCCTGCGGTTCACCGGTTCGTACGTAGGCACCGATCTCGCGCGCCGAAAGTTCACGCATAGTGACGTGCGTCCGGCTCAGACCGTGCGCTTGCCGGCCTGATCGCCCATCGATGACGTGGACCGCGGTGTAGACCTGGTGGGTCTTGCCCGACAGCGCGCGCAGGAAATCGGCCGCTTCCGCGCCATCCTTCGGCTTTCCGAAGATCCGGCCATGCAAGACGACCTCGGTGTCGGCAGCCACGACGATGCGGCCTGGCGACCTGGCGGCGACGGCCTTCGCTTTTGCTCGCGCCGCCCACGCAACGAAGCGCAGCGGCCCGAGTGGCAGCGGCGGGCGCTCGTCGATCCCCGACGCCACGGCCTCAAACGGAATACCCGATCGCGTCAGGATCTCGACCCGCCGCGGCGACGAGCTCGCCAGCAGAATCGTCAACGAGCCAGTTGCAGCATCCGCAACACGAGGGCCGGTGCGATGCCGCAGCCGATCGACAGGGCTGGGCCCACCCATTGCAACGCGGACCGCGGCCGTTCGGCCGCAGGCGCAGCGGCGTGCCGGTCGACGAGCGGCGCCAATTGCAGCCCCGCCACGAACATGGCCGCGAGCAGGCCGAGCGCCAGCCCGGCCTGGAGGTCGGCGATCACGGTGATGGTGGCGGCGGCGAAGGTGACCGATCCTGGCCAGTTGGAACGCGCCAGCACGACGAGCCTCGACCAGCGCGATGACGGCGATGGAATGTCATCGATGCGAACGATGGCCGCATCGATCAGGAGCAGCACCGCCGCCAGCTCGCCGAGGCCGAGGGCGTCGCGCGCGCTGATCGCCAGCAGGAGGAGCGCCGCGATTAGGCCGTCGCGCAGGACCTCGCGCCCGCCGCGGTCCGGGAGGAACCACGTCAGCGCGGCGCGGGCGACGATGAGAATTGCACCGACCGCAGCGATCCACTGAAAACGGACCAGGCCGGCGGCATTAACGGGGGCGAGCGCGAGCATGACGACCAGTGCTGTCGTCGGCAGCACGAGCACGCGCAACGTCGCCGTCCGAGCTGCGAACACCATCAGCACCAGGCCGGCCGCGAGCGTGACCACTTGCAGCCTGGCACTCCACGACGGCGCCGCCAGCGGCGGCAGCACGGCGGTCATCGCGACCGCGCCTGCCGCCAGCCAGGCAAGACGCTCGCCGCGACGGTCCAGTGTCGTCCCGACCGCGACCAACCCAGCGAGCGCCGCCCATCGAACACCAGGCGCCGCCGCCACAAGCGTCAGCACGCCGAGCGCGGCAGCCCACTCGATGCCAATCGGAGTGGCGGCCGCTCCCGCGACCAGCAGGATCGCCGCGCCCAGCAGCATCACGCTGCTGACATTCAGCGCAATGTCGAACAGGCTCGGCACGACATTCACGGAAACGGTGGCTGCGAGCAGCGCCGCCGTTGCTGCCAGGAGGAGAAATAACGCGCTTAGCGCCGGCCGAAGCCGGCCCGGCACGCGCCACCGCTCCCCGGCGATGGGTATCAGCGCCATCGCTCCCGCGAGCGCCGCGGTCAGCGTGCCAGCCGGGACCGCGGCCAGCAGGATGGCGGCTATGGCGCCGACCATCAGCACCTGGCCTTGCAGCCGTTCGGCTGCATCGATCGGGCTGATGAACCAGGCGGCGCCCAGTGCCCCAAGAACCCAGGGCACGGCGCTGAGTAAGACCGGGTTCTCGCCGACCGGCAAACGCGATGCCAGGAAAACCGCGACCAGCAATGCGCCGACGATCGTGATGACGCGCCGGGTCAGCCCCTCGAAGCTCGAGCGGGCCCGTTCGCCGCGACGCGGGAGGAGCAGCGTGGCCACGACGGGACCGATCGCCCACGCGGTAAGTCCGGGGTCGACGAGCAGCACCAGCGACCACACGGCCGCCAGCACGGCGCCAATTGTCGCCGCCTGTCGCTGCCGGCCCACCGTGCCGTAGGCCGCCATCAGGCTGACGGCGAACAGCGCCGCCGGCAGATAGAGAATCACGGACGGAGCGCAACCGCGCCAACGACGGCGACGAATGCGCCCCAGAGCACAACGTGACTCCAGCTCGGCAAGCCGGGCAACCGAAGCCGTTCTGGCAGGAGGGATGGGTACGCGCGACCGTTTCCGGCTGCACGCGGGCGAAGGGGGAGCCGGCCGTGGAGGCGCCATCCCGCGAGCCCGAGCACGATGGCGAACACCACGGACACCGCGAGCGCAGGCCAGGCCCCAAAAGCGGTGGCGAGCCCGAAGGGACTGACGGAGATCATCCCGCGGGGGACCAGGCGGACGGTCGCGGCGGCTGGAACAACAACCGTCCCGATCGCGACGATGGGAAAGGCGGCGACGAGCACGAGGGCCCCCGCCCACGCGGCCGCGACGTCGAGATCACGGAGCCGACGGACCGTCACGTGACCGAGAGCCGCGATTACCGACGCGACGACCACGAGCCCGACCGGGATCATCGCGAAGAGTAGCCCGCGGGCGTTGAGCGCGAGTCCGCCGAGCCACAGACCCACGAAGGCGAGGCTCCCTGGCAGCATGGCGAGGCTCAGGAGCGTGAGCGCTTCAGGCCCAGATCCATCACGGGGACGAACGCCCGCCAGGCCGGCGAGTGGTACGAGGAGAAGCCACAGCCAGGTGCTGGCCACTGTCATCAGGGCTTGATCTCCGGTCGACAGCGCGAGGGCGAGCCCGGCCTGCGCCGCCAACAGCAAGCCCGCCACGCGCGAGACGGCGCGCTCGGAGATGGCAATGGCGGCCAGGACCAACGCGCCAATCACGCCGATACTGAAGAGCACGACGGCGGTGGTCCGGTCCGGAAGCCGCCCGCCCATCAGGGCGAGCAGGCGTAAGACCAGGTATCCTGCGGGCGCCAACCAGGCGATCCCCGGCTCGAACGCCACCGTCGCCTTGGGCCCTCCCCAGACGACGGTGAGCGCGCCGATCCGCACCACGACCGGCAGCAGGACGAGCACGAAGGTCGCCAGCCCGAAGGTGTCGGAGGGGACTCCGGAGTAGGCGCTGGTTCCGACCGATTGGATCGCGCTGGCCGCCGCCAGCAGCAGGCCGATGTCGGCGACCTGGACGGCCAGCCGCAGGCCCCGACGGCGCGGTGACGCCTCGTCCAGCGCGCCGCTCCAGGCCAGCGTCAGGAGCTGGAGCGCGATGTAGGCGAGCAGCAGGTTGTCGGCAAGGATCATGGCGCAGGTGGCCGCGCTCGTCAGCAACCAGCCGGCCCACGGGTCTCGACGGTCGCCACGCATTCGCTGCCTGACCAGCATCAACATGGCGGCCGTGAGCAGCGTGATGCTGGCAAAGGCGAGCGATAGTCCATCGAGCCGGATCGCGAGATCGGCGTAAGGAAACGTCGTCAGATAGGGAACGTCCACGTGTTCGCCGGGAGACAGCCGCAGCAACTCGACCAGGGCGATGATCGCCGCAAGGGCTGTGGCGCCGGCGGCGATCCAACCGTTGCCCTGGCGGCGCGGTCGCCGTCGCACGATCGCGGCGGCCCCCAGCAGGGCGATGAATGGGAGCAGCGCCTGCAGCGCTAACGGCATGTCTACTGGGTTAGCAGCTCAGCGAACCCGCAGGGCGCGCAGGGACTACCGAGCGATGCGCGGCGTCGACGAAACGGGCCCCTGGAGGGGGACTTCCTCGGCGCAATAGGGACACACGCTCCATCCGAGCTTGAGCTGCTTGTTGCACCGTGGGCAGAGTTTACTGAACTGTGTCTTGCAGTGCGGGCAGAGCACATACTGCGAATCGATCGGCTCGCCGCAACTGGGACACGGCCGCAGTTCGCGCGCGGGACCGCCCGGCTCCGAGAGGGCTTGCGTCTCCAGCTCGAGCGCCCGACGCTCCGCCATCGTCAGCGGCGGCCGGATGATCATGTAGATGAACAGCCCGAAGATGGGCAGAACCAGCGACAGGCCGGTGGCGAAGACATGAAAGACCACGCTGTTGGAGCGCTCCCGGGCGTCCCTGAACGCCCAGTAGGAGAGGCTGAGCCAGAAGACCAGCAGGTAAAAGATCACGATGTAGAGCAGTGGTTTTAGCGACGTCAGGTTGGGCAAGGTGCCTCCTCAGCATTCAGGGAATTTAACTCCGCTACCTTACCCTAATTCCGGCGTTTCGCCCAATAGGCCCCGTAGCCGCTCCGCCGCCTGCCGCGCCCGGAGCAGGCGGGCCCGCTCTCGTTCCACCACCGCCTGTGGCGCTTTGCCGGTGAAGTCGGGATTGGTCAGTTTGCCTTCGAGAAAGTGGATTTCCTGCTGTTTCTTTTGCAGTTCGCCACGTAGCCGCTGGGTGTCCGAGCCGCCGTCCGCCGGGAGCCCGAGGCGGACCGTGGTCGGGCCGACCACGACGTCGGCGTGCGGCGCACCCTCGGGGAGCTTGCCATTGAGCTCCAGCTGGGCCAGGGTAGCGAGGTAGCGGCGGCCGATTGGCTCGGTCAAGAGCTTCCGAGGTGAACTGATCTCCGCTGGCTGCCGTCGGAGGCGCGGATCGGCGGCGTGGCGGAGGTTGCGCACCGCTCGCACCACCTCCAGCAGGTGAGCCATCTCCTCCATCAGCTTCGGGTCTTCGATCGTTTCGTCGGGAAGGGGCCAGGGGGCGTACACGATGGTCTCGCCTTCGTGGGGCAGCCGCTGCCAGAGCTCTTCGGTGACGAACGGCATGATCGGATGCAGCAGTCGAAGAATCGTTTCCAGGACATGGATCGCGACCGACAGCGCCGTCGCGGTGGACTGGTCTTTAGCCTGCAGTCGCGGCTTGATCAGTTCCAGGTAGTCGTCCGCGACCTCCTTCCAGGCGAAGTCGTACAGCGAGTCGATCGCGGGACCGAATTCGAGGCGCTCGAAAGACAACGTGACCAACCGGGTCACGGCGCTCAACCGCCCCAAGATCCAGGTATCGGCCGGCTCCAACTCTGCCTCATCGATTGGCAGCGGCTCAGCCCCCTCCGGCAGCTTGTCGACCAGGAGGCGGGTGGCATTCCACAGTTTGTTGGCGAACAGCTGGTAGGACTTGATCTTTTCCTCTGAGAATCGGATGTCCTGACCGCCAGTGCCAAAGTAGGCGGCCCAGGCGCGGGTCGCATCGGCGCCGAAGCGCTCGATGAGATCCAGCGGGTCGAGTCCGGTGCCGAGCGACTTGCTCATCCGCCGCCCATCCGGCGCCAGCACAGTGCCGTGGATCAAGACGTCGGAAAAGGGCACCACGTTCAGGAAATGCAGGCTCATGAAGACCATGCGGGCCACCCAGAGATAGAGGATGTCGCGCGCCGTGTCCAGCACCTGGGTCGGATAGAAGCGCCGGAGGTCTTCGGTGTCATTGGGCCAACCGAGCGTGACGAAGGGCCACAAGGCCGAGGAGAACCAGGTGTCGAGCACGTCGGGATCCTGCGTTAGGTGGCGGTCACCGCACTGCTCGCATTCCTGCGGGTCCTTCAGATAGGCGATAGCGTGCCCGTTGGCACAGGTCCACACCGGAATGCGATGACCGAGCCAGAGCTGGCGGGAGATGTTCCAGTCGCGGATGTTGTGCATCCAGCGCAGGTACTGCTCGCGCCAGCGCTCGGGATGGAAGCGGAGGACGTCGGTCTCCGCCACCGCGATCGCCGGCCCCGCCAGTGGTTTCATCTTGACCCACCACTGCGCCGATACCAGCGGCTCGATGACGGTGCCACACCGGTCGCAGTGACCAACTGAGTGGCGGTAGGGCTCGACCTTCAGCAACGCGCCCTCGGCGCGGAGCATCTCGACGATGCGCTCGCGCGCCCTGGGCACCAGGAGTCCGTTGAGTTCGGGGACCTCCGGGAGATTCATTCTCCCGTCGAGGTGCAGGATGCTGCGGACCTCGAGGTGATGGCGTTCGCCGATCTCGTAGTCGGTGACGTCGTGCCCGGGCGTCACCTTGACCGCGCCGGTGCCGAACTCCTGGTCCACCGCGTCGTCGGCAACGATCGGCACCCGGCGGCGGACGATCGGCAGCGTCACCGACTTCCCGATCAGGTCCTTGTACCTCCAGTCGTCGGGATGGACGGCGACCGCCGTGTCACCCACCATCGTCTCCGGGCGCGTCGTCGCCACCGGGATCACGCCGCCGCCGTCAACCGGGTAATTGAGGTAGTACAGGTTCCCGTCTGTCTCTTCGTACTGCACCTCGAGGTCCGAGATCGCGCTCTGGTCGTGCGGGCACCAGTTGACGATCCGCGGCCCACGATAGATGAGCCCCTCTTTCCAGAGCCGCACGAAGACGTATCGGATCGCCTCGACGTAGCTGGGATCCATGGTGAAGTGGATGCGCGACCAGTCCGCCGAGAAGCCGAGTCGCCGCATTTGCTGCAGGATGGTGTGGCCCGTGGTCTCGTACCAATCCGCGACCAGCTTGTCCCACGCCGCGCGCCCGATCTGCTCCTTGGAGGTACCGTTCTTCGCCAGCTGTTTCTCGAGCACGTTCTGGGTCGCGATCGCCGCATGATCGGTACCCGGCACCCAGAGCGCGGCATCGCCGAGCATCCGGTGCCAGCGAATCAGCACGTCCTGCAGCGTGTACATCGCGTGACCCATGTGCAGGTCGCCGGTGATGTTCGGCGGCGGCATCGAGATCGTGAAGGTCTTGCCGGTTAGGCTCTCACGTGGCTTGAAGTAGCCGCGCTCGTCCCAGGTCGCATACCAGCGCTCCTCGACGATCTTGGGGTCATAGCGCGTCTCCATCGTTGGGTCAGTCTACCCAGCTAGCCATTGATCCCCTCGGCGTCTGGAGAAGGCGGGGTGGGCTCGCGCTAGAGCGAGGTCTGGCGCAACGGTTGCTGGCCGCCGGAAGCCTCGGCGTTGGCCGCAGCGACTTCTTCGGTGGCCGCGAGCTCGGTGAGCGCGGGTAGGAGGATCGTCCCAGACCTCGGTAGCAGCGCCTCCGCGATCACCTCGTCCATGGTCTTGACAAATTTGAACGTGAGCTTCTTGCGAATATCGGCTGGGATGTCGGCAACGTCCGCCTGGTTGTCCTCCGGCAAGAGGATGGTGTGGATGCCGATCCGGTGCGCGGCAAGGACCTTCTCTTTCAACCCGCCGATCGGCAGCACACGCCCGCGCAGGGTGATCTCGCCCGTCAACGCAACGTCCGAGCGGATCGGCCGCTGAGCAAGCGCGGAGATGATCGCCAGTGCCATCGAGATACCGGCCGAGGGTCCATCTTTCGGGATGGCGCCCTTGGGGATGTGGATGTGCAGGTCGAGCTTGTCGCGGAAGTCGACCGGGATGCCCAGCGCCTCCGCGTTCGATCGCGCGTATGAAAGCGCGGCGCGCGCCGATTCCTGCATCACGTCACCCATTTGCCCGGTCAGGTTCAGGTTGCCTTTGCCGGGCATCGTGATCACTTCGATGGTGAGCAGCACGCCGCCGACCTCGGTCCAGGCGAGCCCGTTCGCCACCCCGATCAGCGGTTCGTTATGGCCTTCGTCAGGCTTGTAACGCGGCGGCCCGAGGAGATCATCGAGGCGGTTGGGCGCGACCGTCATCTTCCGCGTCTTGCCTTTGACGACCTCGCGGGCGACTTTGCGGCAAACAGTCGCGATCGATCGCTCCAGGTTGCGCACGCCCGCCTCGCTGGTGTACCGGCTAATCATCGAGGCCAGCGCCGGCTTTGTGATCTCGATGTGCTTGCTGGTCAGGCCATGATCCCGCAGCTGCTTGGGCACGAGAAACTCACGGGCGATCACCATCTTCTCCTCGACGGTATAGCCCGGAAGGTTGATCACCTCCATACGATCGAGCAGCGCGCGCGGAATCGAGTAGAAGACGTTGGCGGTGGTGATGAAAAGGACCTCAGAGAGATCGAACGGGATCTCCAGGAAGTGATCGGAGAAGTGCTTGTTCTGTTCCGGGTCGAGGACTTCGAGCATGGCCGAGGCCGGGTCGCCCCGGAAGTCCGACGACATCTTGTCGATCTCGTCGAGAAGGAACACGGGGTTGCGAGTGCCTGCGTCGCGCAGGCCCTTGATGATGCGGCCCGGCATCGAGCCCACGTAGGTTCGGCGGTGGCCGCGGATCTCGGCTTCGTCGCCAAGACCGCCCAGCGATACGCGCACGAACTTGCGGTTAAGCGCCCGTGCGATCGAGCGGCCCAGGCTGGTCTTGCCCACGCCCGGTGGCCCGATGAGGCAGAGGATTGGCCCCTTGGGTGACTTCGTCAGTTGCCGCACCGCCAGGAACTCGAGGATTCGCTCCTTGATCTTTCGCAGGCCATGGTGGTCCTCATCGAGGACCTTCTCAGCGGCGCGCAGGTCGGTGATGTCGTCGCTCGTCTCGTGCCACGGCAGCGAGACGACCAGGTCGAGGTAGTTGTGCAGCACCGAGATCTCGGGCGAGCCGGGCGCCATGCGATCCAGCCGGTCGACATCCTTCAGTAGGCGCTCCTCGATCGCTTCGGCGAGCTCGAGGCCCCGCACTTTCTCGCGCAGCTCATCGAGCTCGCTGAGATGCGGCTCTTCCCCACCCAGCTCTTCCTGGATGACGCGCATCTGCTCCTTGAGGTAGAACTCTTTCTGCCGCCGGTCGATCTGCTGGCGCACGCGCTGGCGGATGCTGCGGTCCATGTCGAGGATTTCGATCTCGCGCTGCAACACGTTCGACAGCTTCTCCAGCCGGGCGTTCATCTGGAAGGTCTCGAGCACGTCCTGCTTGTCGGTGACGCCGATGGCCAGGTTGGAAGCGACGATGTCCGCCATTCGCCCGGCATCCTCCACGCCCCGGACCGTGAGGTTGACTTCGGGCGGAACCTTCTTGTCGAGCTCGACGTAGCGGTCGAAGAGATCCACGACCCCGCGCATCAGAGCGTCGAGCTCCGGCGAGTCCTCGACGTCCTCCTCGAGTGCCGAGACTTCGACCCGCAGGTGCGGCTCGACCTGGATGAAGCGTTCGATCACGGCCCGCGATGAGCCCTCGATCAGCACCTTGATCGTGCCATCGGGCAGCTTGAGCATCTGCACGACTTCGCCCAGGACGCCGACCCGGTAGAGGTCGGCTTCCTTCGGGTCCTCGCAGTCGGCGCGACGCTGGGTGCACAGAAAAACCTGCTTGCCGCGAGTCATCGCGTTCTCGAGCGCGTCGATCGACCGCTCCCGCCCCACGTAGAGGGGCACGATCATGTGAGGGAACAGGACGACGTTCTTAAGCGGAAGAAGCGGCAGTTGGAGGGTGGCCGGCCCGCCGGTCACATCGGACAAACGATGGTCCCTACGCGGTTTGCTCTGGTGCGATCTCCTCGAGCTCTTCTTCCGAGTACATCTCGGGTTCCGTGGCGAGGTTGACCGACTCCTCTGTGATGACGCATCGCTTGACCTCCGGGCGTGACGGAACTTCGAACATGGAGTTCAACAGGATGTCTTCGATGATGCTCTTCAGACCGCGGGCGCCGGTCCCGCGCTGCAGCGCTTTCTTCGCGATCGCGGTCAGCGCCGCCGGTTCGAAGACCAGCTGCACATCATCGAGCGCGAAGAACTTCTGGTACTGCTTGACGAACGCGTTCTTGGGCTCGGTGAGGATGCGGATGATGTCCGCCTCGTCGAGGTAATCGAGGGTGACGCCGATCGGCAGACGGCCGACGAACTCGGGGATGAGGCCGTACTTGAGCAGGTCCATCGGCTGGAGCTGCTTGAGGATCTTGGTCGTCTCTTTGTTGCGATTGGCGTGGACCTCGGAGCCAAACCCGATCTGTTTGTGGCCGATGCGGTGCTCGATGATCCGCTCCAGCCCGTCGAAGGCGCCGCCACAGATAAAGAGGATGTTGGTCGTGTTGATCTGAATGAAATCCTGGTGGGGATGCTTGCGACCACCCTGGGGTGGGACGTTCGCGATCGTGCCTTCCAGGATCTTGAGCAGCGCCTGCTGCACGCCCTCGCCCGACACGTCACGGGTGATCGAGGGGTTGTCCGACTTGCGGGCAATCTTGTCGATTTCATCGATGTAGATGATGCCGCGTTCGGCGCGGGCGATATCGAAGTCCGCCGCCTGGATAAGACGCAGCAGGATGTTCTCGACGTCCTCACCCACGTAGCCGGCCTCGGTCAGCGAGGTCGCATCGGCAATCGAGAATGGGACGTCGATGATCTTGGCCAGCGTTTGCGCCAGCAGCGTCTTACCGCAGCCGGTCGGTCCGACCAGCAGCACGTTCGACTTCTGCAGCTCGACATCCCCTGCCATCTTGCTGTGGGCAATGCGCTTGTAATGGTTGTAGACCGCGACCGAGAGCACGCGCTTGGCGTGGTCCTGACCGACGACGTACTGGTCGAGCGCTGCATTGATCGTCTTCGGATTCGGGATTAGCCCGCCCTTGGTGCGCTTCTGCGAGGTGGTCTTGGTGTCCTCTTCCAGGACTTCCTGGCAGAGGTCGATGCACTGGTCGCAGATGTAGACGCCGGGACCGGCGACCAGCTTGCGCACCTGTGACTGGTCCTTCCCGCAGAAGGAGCAGCGTGTGTGCCGGCGGCGATCCTCGCGTTCGTTCATCGGGATGTCTTGGGACCGTCTCGTTCGGGTTCGGGCTGGAGACGCGGCTCCGGCCGGCCGCCCGCGGTGCTCAGCTCGAGGCGGCCGTCCTTCTTGGCTGCGGCACCGTCGATATCGCGCGCGGTGCTCACAATGATGTCGTCGATGATGCCGTAAGTCTTGGCTTCCTCCGCGCTCATGAAGAAGTCGCGCTCCGTGTCACGCTCGATCTTCTCGATCGGTTGACCGGTGTGCGTGGCCAGGATGTCATTGAGCGTCTTGCGGATGCGCAGGATCTCCTGGGCATGGATCTGGATGTCACTGGCCTGCCCCTGGAAGCCGCCCGACGGCTGGTGGATCAGGATGCGGGTGTTGGGCAGCGCGAAGCGCATGCCCTTGGTCCCGCCGGCGAGCAGGACGGTAGCCATGCTGGCGGCGAGCCCCATGCAAACTGTCGAGACGCGCGGGCTGACGTAGCGCATGGTGTCGTAGATCGCGAGGCCCGCGGTGACGACGCCGCCGGGGCTGTTGATGTAGATGTTGATGTCCTTGTCGGGATCCTCCGAGGCGAGGAAGAGCAGCTGCGCCATTACGACATTCGCGACCTGGTCGTCGATGGGTGTGCCGATGAAGATGATGCGGTCCTTGAGCAGCCGAGAGTAGATGTCGAAGGCTCGCTCCCCACGGTTGGTGGTCTCGATCACCATGGGAATGAGGGCTTCGGGCCGCCGGCTGAGCCGTTCGAAATTCATGCGAGGCTCTCCTGTCGCCATTATAGGATCCAATTCTTACAATCCAGTCGTCCGCGTACTCACTTTTGAATACGCAGTTCGGTCAGCGTTCTTTCTTCCCTTTGGGCTTTTGCTCCCCGCGCGACGCCGACTTCCCCGCACTCTCGAGCTCCTTCGTGGCCGAAGGCGGCTCCATTGTATCCGAAGATTCTGGCGAGGCCACCGCACTCAAAAAGTCAATGGTCTTTCGCATCAAAAGCTGGTGCCGGAAGTACGCCCGCACCGGGTCGGCGCTGCGCAGGTCGCCGTGTTGATGGCCGGTGTGGTCCTCCTCCGCCAGGGCGTTGGCCACCGCTTCTTCCACCTCCGCGTCGGAGACCGTCAGCCCTTCGCGCTCGGCGACGGTTTCGAGCGCGAGCTCGAGCCGGACCTTCTGCACCGCCTGCGGACGCTGCTCCGCCTGGAGGACGTCTATCGAGGTGTTGGTGTACTGCAGATAGCGCTCCATCTTCAAGCCCTGCTCTTCGAGCCGGCCTTCCAGGTCGCGTACGCGCCGGTTGACTTCGCGCTCGATCAGGGCCTCGGGGACCTCCACCTCCATCCGCTCGTCGAGCGCCTTGAGCACGTCATTCTCAAACCGCGCCTCGTCGCCACGGCTGGCGGCATCCTGCAGTTCTTCGCGGATGTCGTGCCGCAGCTCCTCGAGCGTCTGTCGGGCCGGCGTGTCGGGTCCGGTCTCGCTCGGTACCATCAGTTGCGGGAGTTCCTCGGCCGGCGGCAGCCGGCGCTCCTTGATCGACTTCATGATGACCCGAAAGACGACGTCAGACCCGGCAAGATCCTTCTTTGGGTAGTCGGCGGGAAGGGTCAGACGGATGTCGCGGGTCTCCCCCTGGGCCTGCCCGATGAGGCCTTCCGCGAGTCCCGGAATCAGCCGGTCCCTGTCGACCTCGAGCTGGGCGTCCGTCTGGCTTTCGCCGATCAGCACTGCGCCTGATTTGACGATGTGGGTGTCGACCGTAAGGAAATCACCAGCCTGGACCGGCCGCTCGACCGCATGCAGCTCGGCGTAACGGTTGCGCAGCCGCTCGATCGCCTCATCGACGTCGTTGTCGCCGATCTCCGTCTGCGGCCGTGGGACGCGGATGTCGTTGTAATCCTTGAGCGTTATTTCCGGCTTGATCGACACGGTGGCCGTGAACTTCATCGGTTGGCCGCGGTCGAACTGCTGCACCTCGACCCGCGGCACGTCGATCGGGTCAAGCCCGGCTTCGTCGAGCGCCGAGTTGTAGGCGGTCGGAAGGATCAGGTCAAGGGCCTCCTGGCGCAGCGTCGGCCAGCCGATCTCGCGCTCGACCATCGGTCGCGGCGCCTTTCCCGGGCGAAAACCGGCGATGCGCACGCGCGGCGCCAGCCGGCTGTAGGCCTGGTCGATCGAGCGTGAAACCTGGTCGGCGTCGACCTCGACCGAGAGGACGACCTGCGAACCAGGCTTGCGCTCGGTATCGACCTTTACCGCTGCCACGGAGCCTTACGCTATCAGTTCGAACCGAACTCGCATACGTCCAACAGCCCCTTGCTATCGAGGCAAAGACGAAGGGCCGGCCCATGTGGACCGGCCCGCTCTTCGGCTAGATACCGGTCACGGTGCAGCTGAACGGTGGGAACAACTGCCCCGCCGGAATGATGATGGGCTGGCCGATTCCGAGCTCGTGGTCGGCGACGGCTCGAGCGAGCACGATGGTAAAGGTGACGACCATGCTCTGGCCCGCGGCGGGGGCGGTGGTTGTGAACGACCACTGCACGCGCCAGGCATCCAGTGGCTCGGTGTCAACCGGGAGCGGAAAGACGTCGGACTGAACGGGCATCACGGACTGCCCGTCAACCGTCATGACCCCGGTAGCGGAGTTGGCGAAGGCTTGCGTGTTGCCGCGCGTGGCCATCGTCCATCCCGCTCTGAATGTCACCTGACTTCCTGCCGGAACGGAGACCCCTCCAGCCACAAAGCAACCAACGATGGGCACGATCGGGTCGTCGGCGTAGGCAGCCGTCGACACCAGTCCGGATGCCAGTAGACCGAACACCAGCGCCATCGACCGCAGGCTCTTAGCTCTCATCGCCAATCCCTCCTCCAGACCATCCCCGTGCCAGCTCGCGGTCTGCGCGGCAGGATGGGACGCGGCGCAGGCGAACTCAGCAATACACCCGTCCAGGATGGCTGTCAAGGTAGCGCGGGCAAACAAGATCGGCGCCGAGCCCGCGTTATTCGGGCGGATGCTGCGCCGCTGGGTGATCGTGGCTGCCGCCGCACTTCTGGTCGCCTGTAGCCCTGGCACAGCGACGTTGGCACCGGCCTCTGATTCGGCCTCCGCAACGCCAACCGCGCCGACCTACGCGCAGGTGCTGTCTGCGATGGGCGGCGCGCGCACGGTTCACGAGGTAAAGCACGCCGGTAACCTGACGATCGACACTCAGGCTGACGCCTCGGGGACGGTGGCCGGCACCTTCACCATCGAAGGTATGGGCTCCCTACAGTTTTTTGCTAGTGGAGGCGCCTTTGAGGCGGTCGCTGACGCACAGTTTGTGGCCAACTGCGGCTGCCTACAGAAACCAACGCCCGGTGTGTGTCAGACCTTTTCGCCCGCTACCCTGGTTGGGGTCGGCCTCAGCACGTCGGATATGGCGGTTTTTACTCCAGCGGGCCTAGTCCAAGGGTTCACCACCGCTGTACCGACGATGACAATTGAGGGGAGCGCAACGGTCAATGGGGTAGCCACCTACGTCTTCAAGGGGTCGGGGAGGGAACTCTATGTGCCTACCAAGGGAGCCCCTCTGCCAATTCGCGTGAGCCGACCCGGCGTCTATGACACCATCGTGGAGTGGAACGTCGCGCTGCCGACTAAGCCCGCATCCTGTCCATAAGGCCAGCGGGACTGCTGAGTCTCGTTCGGATGGGCGCGGTTTATTCATCGCCAGTCATGACGACGTTGTTCGTCACGTTCCCGGGGCATGTCCTAGAAAGAGACCAGAAACCACGACCATTCCGACGACGACGGCTAGGCCCACCGCCAACAGCCGTGACTGAGTTTCGGCTTCCTGACCGCACGACTCTGTCGTTCAGGTGGCTCGTTCAAAGGCCCGGCAAATGCAGTCTCGAACCTTGCACGACCCGTGCCGAAGTGTGAGGTACTCGTGCTCCGATCGGAGATGGCCACTGACGCAAACCTCGTCGCGTCGTGGGCCGAAGAAGCGGTCGAACCAGCCGCTCATACGGGTGATCTATCACATCAGGGTGACTTCGCGCCGACCGCCAGCCAGACGTTAGTGGCCGGAAGGGATTTCGTATTTGTGCGGGCGAAGGGACTCGAACCCTTATGGCTTACGCCACACGGTCCTAAGCCGTGCGCCTGTACCAATTCGGCTACGCCCGCAGGCGTAATGAATAGTACCCACGTAAGATCCGGACGTGGCCCCGCTGACCATTGCGCCGGATCTGAAGGAGGCGCTCCAACGTGGCAAGCCGGCGGTGGCGCTCGAGTCGGCGGTGATCACGCACGGCCTGCCGAAAGGCGCGGCGATCGATGCGGTCCGCCGGCAGTGGGAGGCGTGTGCCAGGGCAGGGGCGACGCCCGCGGTGGTCGCGGTCTTCGACGGTGCGCTCCGGGTCGGTCTCTCGCTCGACGACTGCGCCGCGCTGGCGGCGCGAAAAGACGCCGTCAAAGTTTCACCCTGGAACCTCGCCTCCGCCATTAGGAATCCAGGGTTTGGTGGCACGACGGTGGCCGCCACCATTGCGGCCGCGGCGTTGGCGGGCATCCGGGTCGTCAGCACCGGCGGCATTGGCGGCGTCCACCCGGGGCGCGACGGCCAGGACGTGTCCGCCGACCTGATCGAGTTGAGCCGGCGCGCGGTCTGCGTCGTCTGCGCCGGCCCCAAGTCGACGCTCGATGCTGGAGCCACACTTGAACGCCTCGAGACGCTCGGTGTGCCGGTCATCGGCTGGCAGTCGTCCCTGCTCGCGGGCTTCCTGGCGACCTCGGCAGGCCTTCGGCTGCCGATCCGAGTCGACACAGTCGACGAGCTAGCATCGATCCTTGGCACCCACTGGGCGCTGGACGGCGCGGGCGCGGTCGTGAGCCAGCCACTCACGTCAGACCTCGCGATCCCGATCGCCGAATTGGGCGCAGACGAATCGGCGCCGGTGCGAGGTCCGGATCGGACGCCGGCGGAGTTGAGCCGGCTGCAGGCACGGCTCGGGGATCGGGTTATTCAAGCCAACGTTGCCCTGCTGGAACGTAACGCCAGCCTGGCTGGCGAGCTAGCCGCCGCCCTCGTTCGCCTTCGGGTGGCAGCTTCCGCCCATGCCTGACCAGCCACCGACCGAGGAGCAGCTCCGCCGGCTGAAGAACACCGTGATGGGCGCCGGCTATCGCCTCTCGGAGCTGGCCCGGTTAGGCGACTTGCATGCAGGTGCCGCCACGGAGCTCGCCTCGATCAGCCGCGACCTGAACGAAGCGGTCGGTCGCTTAGAGCGCCTGCTGGCCGCCCTCCAGCGTGATCGGTAGTGGTTCGGGCTTGAGCGCGCGGTAGACAGCCGCCGCCGCGCCGATCGCGACGATCAAGCAGGCCGCAGCGGCGGTGAAAAGCGCGATCACGACCAGCGCCGCCGTGTTATGGCCGGCGGTGAGGTACAGGCCGGCCGCCAGCGTCCAGAAGCCGGTCAGCGCGAGCGCCAGCCGTGCCCACGCCGGAGCTGCCTTGCGGTACCGCTCGTGCGAGCCTAACTGCATCGGAAGCCGCTCGGACCAACTCGGCCGGAGCGCCCACGCCGCCGCCAGTGCGGCCCAGGAGGCGGCGTTGAGCAGGGCAAAAAGGGTGAGGAACCCGCGCAGCAGATCCATACCAAAAATAACGGCGGCGACTCCCCTTCCCTACGGCCGGCCGCCCGCCGCGGGCGTCGGCTGCGGCTCGTCGAGCACGGCGCGGAGCCGCTCGGCGGATTCCTCCGCCAGGGTGTCGTTGATGAAGACTCCGGCCCCCGATTCCGACCCCGCCAGGTATTTCAGCTTGCCGCGTTCGCGCAGGATCGGATAGAACTCGACATGCAGGTGCGCCTGCTCGGCGACCTCGGCCGGCGACTGGTGCATCGCCATCATGTAGGGCATCGGCACCTCGAACAGGCGGTCGTAGGCGCGCGTAATCCGCTGCATCGCGACCAGCAACGCCAGGCGCCCAGCCGGTGAGAGATCGGGGAGCGCCGCGCGATGCGCCCGCGGGGCCAGGTGAACTTCGTAAGGCCAGCGGGCGTAGGCGGGCACATAGGCCGTAAGTCCGCCTTCGTTGATCAGCACGCGATGCCGTTGTTTCAGCTCGTCGGCGATCAGCTCGCATTGCAGGCATTCGCCGCTGCGCCGGGCCAGTTCGCTCGCCGGCACCGGCGGCACGAATGGATAGGCGTAAATCTGGCCGTGCGGATGATGCAGCGTGACCCCGACCTGCTCGCCACGGTTTTCGAAGATGTAGACATACTTGATGCCACGGCGAGCGCTCAGGTCCCGATAGCGATCAGTCCAGACCTCGGCCAGTAGTTCCAACCGCGACGCCGGTAGCGTCGCGAACGATCCCTCGTGCTCGTCCGTGTAGACCACCACTTCGCAGGATCCGCCCGCCGGCGGCCATGGCACCATCGCGGGGAACCGATTCTCGAAAACGGCAGCCTCGTAGCGCGCCGCGGGAATCTCGGTCGAATGCCCGGGTTGCGATGGGCACAGCGGGCAGTCGGCGCGGTCCGGCAAGAATGTCCGCGCCTGGCGGGACGCCGCCACGAGCACCCATTCGCGGCGTAGCGGGTTCCAGCGTCGCTCGTAGACGCCGTTGGGCATTGCCGGAGCCTGGTAGCCCGCGGGTGGCGGGGCGAAGTCGCCGTAGAGGTGGACGTGCCGACCGTCCGGCTGAACGATGTCGGTGCGAGCCGCGCGCGGCATCGCGACGAATCATAGGGCGAGCGCTTGGATTTCCCCCAAAAGTACGGGTCGGCGGATCTGACTGGGTGATGACGAAAACGCCAACGCACCGTATGCTCGATCTACCTCTTCATTTAGCAGGAGTACGACATGGCAGACAATCTGGGAGTGGCGGACAAACTGGCGGTGATGGCGAACTCACCTGCGGACTATGAGCGTCTCGGGCTATCGCCCACCTCGATCGCGCCGTGGGAGGATGGCGCGCGCACCGACGACTCCGCGGGGACCTACGAATGGTGGTACTTCGACGCGCATCTAACCAATGGGGCGAAGCTGGTCGTTTCGTTCATGAACAAGGACATCGCGACGCCGCAGAAGCCGCTATCCCCACTGCTTCGGCTGAATCTTGATCTTCCCGACGGGCGACACTTCGAGAAGCTCGTGCACTATCCGCCGAGCGGATGGTCGGCGGCCAAGGATCATGCCGATGTGCGCCTCGGCGAGAACCGATTCACCGGTGACCTGCATCGCTATCGCATCCAGGCGACGGCGGAGGAGATCTCGGTTGACATCAGCTTGATTGGCGCGGTCCCCCCATGGCGCCCGTCGACCGGATACATGCTGTTCGGCGCGGATCGCTCTCTGGAATTCGCCTGGCTACCGTCCGTGCCCGAGGGTGCGGTGACGGTCACGTACTCGGTTGGCGGAGAGCGGCACGAGACCACGGGCGTCGGCTACCACGATCACAACTGGGGAAATGTCGGTCTGATGAAGGTGGTGCACGACTGGTACTGGGCTCGCGGTCAGGCCGGACCGTATTCGGTCATCGCCTCCTACATCACCTCCGCGAAAAAGTACGGGTTCGAGCCACTTCCGATCTTTATGCTCGCCCGTGACAACGTCCTCGTCGGCGACGACCCGGCCAAGGTCAGCTTCGAACGGGAAGGGGTCTACACCGATCAGAAGACCGGCAAGCCCGTCGCGGCGACGACGCGCTACACCTACCGGGACGGCGAGGTCCGATACGTGGTGTCGTTTACCCGCACCCACGATCTGTCGGTAAATCGGATGATCGACACGATCACGGGCGTTAAACGGATCGCCGCCAGGTTGGCACAGTTCGACGGGGCCTACCTGCGATTCGTCGGTGACCTGGAGATCTCACGCTATCGCGGGGATGAGCTGGTCGAGACGCACAGGGACGACGCGATCTGGGAATTGATGTACTTCGGCCACGCCCACTGAGGGCGCCCCATGGCTGAAGAAGAAGTGCGCCCAGGAGGATTTGAACCCCCGCACCCGGGTCCGTAGCCCGGTGCTCTATCCAGGCTGAGCTATGGGCGCATCGCGGAGAGGCCCTATTGTAGATCGAACGTCGCCAGCGTCGTGTAGCGTGGCGGCCCGCCGCCCAATTGACTGCGTATCAGCCGCACCTGATCGACGGGAACCTCGCCAAAGGTCGCCGCAACCCATCGAGCAGACCACTCGCGCAGCAGGGTTCGCTCTGGCCCCTTGAGCGGCCGCCGGACCCGGCCCAGGGTGAGGTGCGGATGGAAGCGCTCTCCTTCGACAGTCAGTCCGGTGGTACGCAGCCCATCACCCAGCTCCGCTTGCAAGGCGTTCAACCGTGGCAGATCGGCACCGGCGATGCCGGCCCAGAGCACCCGCGGACGAGCAATCGCCGGAAACGCACCCACGCCCTGCACCGACAAGCGAAAACCATGCTTACCCGCGACGACGGCCGCGACGGCCGGCGGTAACAGCTCGACCGTCGGCCGGGGCAGCTGGCCGAGAAAATGCAAGGTCAGATGCATTCGCTCAGTCGGATTGATACGAATCGATTCCTGAAGCGACTGGAGCGCCGCGAGTGTTGCGGTCAGCGCCTCGCGGACGGCGTCCGGAATCTCGATCGCGAGAAACACGCGCCAGCGTTCGCCTTCATCCGCCGGCATGGCGGGCGACCTTGAGATCGATTTTGCCGGCACGGCGGAGCCCCACCTCGCTGTCGTCGATGAACTTCGTGAACCAGGTGGGGGTGCCGATGGGGCCGAAGAGGTCGACCGCCGGCGCGAGGATGAGGATGACGGCGAGATGAACCTGGTCGGCGCGTCGCTCGAGCACGGTGGCGATCACGTCGCCGCGATTCGTCTGGACGATGCCAGTCACTTTCCCAACCTCGAGTGACTGCACCGCCGCCGCGAGCGCAGGCTCCGGGATCTCGGCCGGCCGCAGCCAGCCGCTATCGCCACCACGAGAGAAGGTTCCGGTGTCGTCGCTCCAGCGCGCCGCCACCGCGACGAAGGGGTGACCGGACTTCAGTTCCTGCGCCGCGGAGCCGGCGCGGTCCTTCGCCATGGCCAGGACCAATGCCACCTCGGTCAACAAAGCGCGCTCGTAGTCGCGGAAGCTGGCATCGGTGAACCCGTTGCGGGTCAGCGCCGCGTTGAAGGCGGCGGCCCCGGCCCGCGCTCGGAGCGCATCGATCCGCGACTGTAGGCATGGTCACTGACGGACAGGCCGCGCTTTTGGGCCTCCTGACGCACGATCTCTTCGCGCACCAATTGCTCGATCGTGAAGTCTTCGAGGCGCTGCGTCGGCGCCGGGCTCGGAATCGCCTCCGGGATGCCCGCGAATGGGTCGCGGTGACGGCTGACCTGCAGGCGGGCCTGGTAGGTCTTCATCGAAATCTCGTGGCCGTCGACAACCGCCGCAGGCTGGGCGGCCGCGACGCCAACTCCCGGTGCGTCGCAGTCACTCAAGGCGCTGCCGAGAAGGAGGAGAAGGACCGCGCGCCGCAAGGCGAGGCCCATTAGATCACGTTTCGCTCCGGCTGCAGGGCGCCGGCGGCGAACCGATCGGGCGCAAACGCGCGCAGGTCCGTTGTCGGGGCGACGTCGGTCATCCAGCTCGAAAGCCACCGGCCGATCACCGGCGCCATCATGAATCCGTGCCCGGAGAAGCCGGCCGCAATCCAGAGCCCCGACTGGAGCGGACCAATCAGCGGTTGGAAATCCGGCGTGTTCTCGTAGAGCCCAGCCCAGGCCGACTTGACGCGAGCGTCGAGCAGCGGCGGCCAGCGTCGCTGCGCAACGGCGATGATGCGGTCCAGAAATGACCAGTCGACTGCCGTGTTATCGCCTGGCGGGGTGGCGAGATCGCTCATGCCAAACAGAACG
>WNFD01002368.1_pt1 | contig 33875 bp, 27 predicted proteins | sample 5400491 | NCBI WGS metagenome assembly WNFD01 (sample SAMN13153343, study PRJNA577476) | soil metagenome | isolation source: 120 cm saprolite under Douglas fir tree site 2 hole 2 replicate 2 | place: USA:California | collected 2015-04-18 | reverse complement strand
AGGCTGTCGCATTGCTTTCCATCGTGACCCACGAACTTGGCTTCTGGGTGCTCCCTATACGCCCCCAGGATGTTCCCATAACATTTGACTTCGATTTTCTTTGTGCGTCCTTTTGGGTCCAACAACGCGATAGCGTACTTCTCCCCGCTATGAACATCAATCGCTTTCGTGTTCAGCCATCGCTCGAATTAATTACTATGATGTGCTCTATCTCCTATCCCCCTCATCGTTTGACGGGGGCAATGATTCATCTTCGACGTTTCGTGGATGCACTCCTTCCGCAAGCATTCGGCGAAACCGGAATGAGACATGGCGCTCACAGTCGTGGTCTCCCACTCTTTCCCGCCAGAGGCGGGCGCAAGAATGGGGCAACTAAGGTTGGGGTGATTCAAAGGGAGGGCCAACCCGCCAAACGGTCAATTTTGACCAGTTTTCATAACCCTGAAGTTCTAGAATCACGCCCCGTAATTCAATTTTGCTGGGGGTCTGTAATGAATTCGTGCCGGGCACTCTTCTTCGTCGCACCACTGGTCCTGCTGATTGTCATCGCTGGCTGTGGTGGTGGTGGTGGTGGCGGGTTTGACCCCAATAGAGTCACGGTAACCGTTTCACCAGCGGCTCCTACGGTTGCTGCAAGCGGCCAAGTGACATTGCACGCTACGGTCGGAGGTTGTGTTAATCCATCATGTATTCCTTCGGTAGGCTGGACCATCGCCGAGCTACAGACAAATGGTCGCAGCGGGGCGCAGTGCAACTGGCAGGGCACCACGCCCCCCACGCCCGTTGGTGGCCCATGCCTAGATGGTACGATTCAGGGAGCAGATGCTCCTCCGGCCCTGACAGTGACGCACCTTGCTCCCAGCACCTCGGGTACGTTCCACGTTGTCGCTGAGTGGGATTTTATTTCCAATCCGCCAATTATTAAGACTGGAACGGCAGTCATCACTGTTCCCTAGTTCTTCGGTGTTGCAGATTTTCGATGATGTTCATTCCACCTTTGGACATACCGAGATTAGACGTCCGCAACACTTGGGTTCACACCATCCTTTGAGAATGAGAGAGGACATGACGAAAGAAGAAAAGAAACGTCTCGCGACTGTCCTTCGCGCCACTGAATATGTGTTCTCCTGTTTACGAAGAGAAAGTGCTTTACTTCACTAATACCATCGACAATGGCAGTGTGCCAGTTGGCACTGAGTATTTCAAACTCAATCCACCAGCAGCATCGATTGCCAAGACACCCACTGTGTTTGTTCCCTGGTTCGCAACATACATGTACTGATTTGTTGGATCGACGGATATGCAAGCGGGTCCATTTCCGCCAACCGCTGTGAAGGGAGATCCGATCAGTGGAGTCAGATTCCCAGTGCTTTGATCGACCGCAAATCCAGAAATCGTGTTCGAAAAGTTGTTAGTGACATACAAATAACTTCCTGAGCGGTCGAATGCAAGGAAAGTAGGAATTTGCTGAACCGGGACATCTCCTTGCGGTACTAGTGTTCCACTGGCCGGGTCGATCGCGAATACGGACACGCTCTGCCCGTTTCCGTTGGCCACATACGCGAATTTTCCCGACGGGTGGACAATCACAGATTCAGGGTTAGATCCAGCCGAAAAAGGCGAACCCGGTACGGCGGTCAAGCTTCCGCTCTGCGCATCGAACTTATAGCCTAAGATACCACCAGGGTAGAAGTTGGCCGCGTAAACGAACGTTCCCGTGGGATCCAGTGTTACGAATATCGGAGGAGATGGTGCCTGTTGCGTGATTGGGCTTAGCGAACCATCGGAAGCAATGCCATACAATGCGATTTGCCCAGCCGCTGCGAATAGATACTGACCTGACGGATGCACAGCCAAGGCCCACGGCCCATTTGACGTTGACAAATTCGAGATTAGCGTAGCGGACCCTGTCATCGGATCAATAGTGAATGCCGAAATCGAACTGCCGTCTCTGTTGGCTACGTACAAGAACTGGCCGGACGGATCGGACGTCACTGCCACTGGGCCACTTCCGCTGCCGACGAACTTGGTTTCGGCCGGAAAAAGCTGGCCACTCGTTCCGTCCACCAGGTACAGACCAACGGTGTTATCCGGCAGGTTGGTAACGTAAGCGAATCGGGCCTGCCCACTCGCATAGACCTCGACTGGTGTTGTTGCCGTCAGGTTCAGGTCGGATGAGATGGCTGTAATCGTCGTCACACCCTGGCTCACTGAATTCAACAGGCCACCGCCTGTGATTGATGCCACCGCGCTGTTTGACGAGCTCCACGTAACCGGTCCCGGGAAATCCACTGTGGATCCGTCCGTGTAAACTTGTTGTACCCGCAACTGCTGGGCGATACTGGGTAACAAGGCAGGATGTCCAGCTGATCGTCGCTACAGACGTGTCTGAAGAAGTCCAGCTTATCCCAACAGAACCATTTAGAAGTTTAGTCGAGTTGTCAGAGAAAGTGCCGATGGCCTGGAACTGTTGGGGCACACCATCCGCGACACTTGAGTTCGAAGGCGTAATGCTGAGGGAAACCAGGACCGGTGGGCCGACCGTCAAGCTAGCGGACCCAGACAAAGTCCCGAAAACTGCGCTCACTGTCGTCTGACCCTGCGCTATAGCCGTGACAACTCCTTGTGAGTTGATGGTGGCAACCGATGGCGACTGCGTGCTCCAAGTCACACCTGAGATCAAAACCTCGGTGGAATGGTCGCTGTAGAATCCCGTTGCAGTGAATGGTTCGGTCGTGTCAACGGGTACGGTTGCGCTCTTAGGGGTCACCACAATTCCAATTAGTTTCGGAAGCACGCGAAGCGCCGTGGAACTGCTGAACGAGCCGAACGCTGCGGTAATGTTGGTGCTGCCAACAGCCTGTGCTGCGGCGACTCCATTCTGGTCCACGCTGGCAATTGCGGGCGCAGAAGACTGCCACGTCACCCCTGTGGTGAGTGGTTGCGAAGAATGGTCGGTGTAATATCCCGTTACGCTGAACTGTTGGTGGGCGCCCCAAGCAATGGAGGGGTTAAGGGGACTGAGAGAGAGCGAAACCAGCGCCGGCGGAGCGATGGTCAGAGATGTTGAGCCAACTGTCGATCCAACTGACGCGCTTACTGTTCCGGTGCCCTGGCCCACGCTGGTAGCCAGCCCTACGGTCCCGGACCCATTGCTGAACGTGAACAGTCCCGCATTGCTCGATGCCCACGTAACGGCGTAGGTTAAGTTCGAGATAGTCCCGTTCTTGAAGTACCCCGTTGCCGCGAACCGCTGCGTGAGTCCAAGTGGGATCGTCTGGTTGGAGGGAGAAACCACGATCGAACTCAAGCCGACCACCGAGCCCGTTCCGCTTAGCGCAGTAGATTGCGGGCTGGAGCTGGCGTTGTCGGTTACCATCAGCACGCCCGTTCTGTTCTCCACTGCGCTCGGAGTAAACGTCACACGAATCACACACGTCGCTCCCGTTGGCAGCGAGTTCCCACAATTGTTGGTCTGCGCAAACTCGGGCGTGGTGGTAATAGCGCTTATTGCCAAGGGCGTCGAGAGATGGTTCGTAAGAGTTACCGCGCTGGAAGAACTCGTTGTGCCGACGGTCTGTTGGCTGAAGTTGAGGCTTGCGGGCGACATTGTCACTGCGGATGGATCTGCCACGCAAGTCAGGCCAGACCAACCAAGGAACAGCAACAGAACGAAAGACTGGAGTTTCAGTGTGCGCAATCGCCACCTCGTGGAAATCTGTACTTGCTGTCTACACCGTATGCAAACGACTCCATATCCATTACCGCAGCGGGATCTGAATTTGCTGTGCAGCAAGGAGTCAGACACAAAACCGTACTCTTCGCACAGTTGCCTCAGAACTTTCAATCGAGTCTTACCGGGAGAGACCAGGTATGAACGGCGCAATGTTATCGCGCCCTCCATGTCCGCGCTAATGACGCTGGTACCTATCTGGTATGGCGGTAAGTTACTTGACTCACGTTGTCGCCAGCGAGTAGGGACTGGACCACATTGCTCCGCATAACTTGCGGAGGGGTGTGCAAACCTGTGTCACAGCGGTGGCGGTGAGCTTACGCAGATTCAATTCCTATTGGGGTATGGATTCACGCCCGCGCCAAGCCAACTCCGCCATAACTGCCTCTCTCCCGCGTCGCAACACCAGCACCAGCTCCAGCATGAAATCCAGCACAGCAGCAGCGCAGCAATAGTTCTTTACTCATTAGTTACTATGATGTGTCATTTGATAGTGATCTATCTCCTATCCCGTCAAACGAGGCGGTTAAAAGATAGACCCGTTCGAAAGCGCGCACACTTTTGCAACGGTTTGTGTGCGAGCCGGGAAGAGCGGCGGGTTCGCGTCGTCTAGTTAACGAGCCGAGTAGTAGCCGTCCGCATACCCTCTCCGAAAAAACGGCTCAAACCGGGGGTCGAGGCGGTCTGTGTAACGCGCATAATTTGGCTCTCGGCCTTCCCGGTAGTCCTTTTGTCCCAGCCGGTAGGCATCATCGTAGGAATCCTTTTCCTCCGCGCGCATCACGTTGGTTTCGGGGCGGGCGGCATCGTAGCCGTCGTAATATCCTTCGATGAAAGCCTCCTCCCATTGCGGATTGTATTGCCCTTTGTGGCGTGCATAAGTGCGGCGCAGGCGCACCTTGAAATCGTCGACGCCAAAGTGGTAACCGCGGTCATACGCGCGCTTCTCGTCGCTCACATTGCTTTCCGCGCCGTAGGCATTCGGGTTTGCGGCAACCGGCCCGCTAATCCAAACCAGACGAAATCTCTGATTGTCCTCGCCGGCCCCGCTCCAGGTTTGGTATTCGACACCGTCATCGTGCGAGCCATGAGGCAAATCCAAAGCTATCCCGAGCCGCGAAGTGAAGCGCCGCTCACTGCCTCTGCCCTCGATTTTCCAGAGTTGGCTGTCGCTTCCCGCTGGTCGCAAAGTGATCACACGTGCGCCATCGCGCGCAAGCCCGCCGTCGATATCCATCGCCAGCCCGGTTGCCGCCGATTTGACATAAACGTATCCGTTCCCGGCGTCCTCGATATCCCACAGTTGACTCTGCGCGTGGGTCCGCGGCCACTGTACTACCGTATGCTGATCTTGCCGATTCAAGTCCAACACCTTGCCGCTGGCCACATTTTCGATCTCATAGCGGCCCGGGCCCGCATATCCGGGGCCAGGTGTCTGCGCCCGCGCCGAAGCGCCAATCAAGCCGATTGCCGCAATCAGCACCAGAACCCGCGCGTTATAGATCTTCATTCCTGTCATGGCGATTCCTCCTTCGCTTGAAACGACTCATTCAGGAGATAACCGGAATTTCCTTGATTCCGAAAAACGCTAGACATCGTACGCCCAAATTTTTGTGACCGCTGTTGTCTGACGACAGAAAGTGACGTTCCTACTTCTTCGCTGCGAGCTTTTTCGCGATCTCCGCCATCAATCTGGGCTTGAGGTCGGCGAGAACGCTATCTACGATATCGTTGATCGAATTGTCTTCCTCGGCGGGCGCCGTGGAGACGCTGTCCGCGGTGGCGGACTCCCGTTCTGACGTTGGCTCTTGCGCCGCAACACTCGCTTGCGCAATCTCCGCTACCGACTCCGCAATTGCCGCCGTCTTCTGCGGACTCATTACCGCCTCGCGTATCTGCTGCCAATTCTCCCAAGCAGCTGCGGCCTCAGATGGCACCGGCATTTCAGCTTCGGGCACGGAAGCCGCATTCCCAGATGCTTCGCCCACCGGCTGAGTGCCGACTGCGGACTGCGGACTGCTCGCACTTGCCGCAGCCGCAAATGCAGCCCCGGTTGGATTAACGCTCTCTGTCTCGGTTGCAATTTCAGCCACTGGCGGAACGGAGCTGACGAGTTTGTCCTGCGTTGGAATTTCCGGTTCGATTGCAGCCGCGGCCACCGCGTGCGCTTGCTGCATTTCCGCTTCCAGTGCTAGAGAAGCCTCTTCCACGGTCAAGGCAACGTTCTCGGCAACCCATCGCGCCGCGCTTGCTGTGCCGGATGCGTTTGTTACGGCCGGCTCCTCACTGACAGAAGCAACAGGCTCGGCAGCCGCCTCGGGGGTTGATTTTTCGAATTTTAGTTCCTGGCCGGCGTCCGGTTCGATGGTTGCAGCTTCGACGACTGGAACTTCGATCGCTGGGATCTCGACCGTCGTGGCCTCAGCTGGTGACGGGATTTCAGCCACGGGTTCGGCAGCCTGGAACTCAACTCGCGCGGGCTCATCCTGCCCAGCACTCTCGGTTGGAATGTTGGACTCGCGGACCGCAAATTCTTCGGTTACAGCAGAATCCGCCGCCGGACTCGGCGTGCGCTCGGCATCCGGCTGGGCCGGAGCCCCAACCGCGGAAATCGATTCTTGGGTGTCTGCCCCGACCGGCTCGCCGGAAACATCACTGTGCGACTGGCGTTTCTTCGCCTCAGCGAGGTATGTAACCCGCTCAGTCGGCACTTCCTCGGCAGCGGCCAGCGGATCTTCGGCCTTCCAGAGGCGGCTTTTCTTTTCTGGTTTCCCGTTGCGTCCGCCTGCCTGCTCAGCCTGCGGAACGATTCTGTCTTCCAGTTTGGTCAATGCAGCCAGAAGTTCGCTGGCTTCGAATGGTTTAACAATGTGTCCGTCAGCCCGAACTCGCCTCGCTTCCTCGGCCTTGAACGGTTCCATTTTGCCGACGCTCAGTAGCACCGGAATCCGTGCCGTGTCCGCCGACTCCTTAAGCCTTTGGCACACTTCCAGCCCGCCGTAGCCGGGCATGTAGACGTCGAGCACGATCAGATCAGGACGGCTTTCGTGAATCTTCTTTAGCGCCGCTGAGCCGTTATTGACCGTAACTACTTCGTAACCGGCATCCATGAGGATGCGGCGGCCCATGTTCTGGGCGGTTACGCTGTCGTCGGCGAGCAGTACTGTACGTGCCAAGGATGTCCTCGGTAAGAAAAGGGGAGATACCACCGAAGTTATCTTGGAAGGGGGCCTAAGTCAATAAATCCAGCCGGTTAAGCAGGTTACGAGCGGACAATATATTTAGTGTATGCCCGTCTTTACTGGGTTTTAGGAAGCGGAATGATCTTACTCAGGCCCTTCTTTTTCTTGTGCTTGCTGGAAGCGACATCCTTGTCGTCCGCCAGCTCCTGAGACGACGGAGCATTAGCGGCCGCTTGCGGAGTCCCGCTCGCCCCCTGCTGGATCTCATTTACCTGAGCCGGAGCCGGGGCCGGTTGATCCGTCGGCGGTACGTCCGGCTTTAACTCATTGGGATCGGGGACGTTAGCCGCAGATTTCGGATCGCTGGCATCTTTTGGATCGTTTATCCGCCCATCGCCCCCAACTGGATCGCCGGTCGAATCCGGCTTCAATTCATTAGGATCCGGGGGTGCCGGTTGCGAGCCGCCGTCGTTCTTCGATGTGGTCTCTGGTGGCTGCGCATCCGAACGCGGCGCAGGCTCGCTCTCCGGCGGCGCTCCGGTTCCAGTGGTAACCACCGTGGCCGTTTTGCTTCCGGAAGACTTGGTATCCACCGCGACTTTTTGCGCCTGCTGCACAATCCCGCTGGCGCTGATCGGCTCCTTGTCCTCCAGCGGCGGTTCTCCCACCTTGGTTGCCGCGCTTACATCCGGGCGCTTCTGGAATACTCCCATCAGAGTGCTCAGCGTCGTTTGCTGTTGGCGTGCTGCGTCTTCGGCCTTGTTCTGAGCCAACGCAGCCTTGGTGGGACGAGGTACCGGCTGATGCAGCGCCAGCAGACGCGCCTTTGCGTCATCCGAGCGGTCCATTACTGGATAGCGGGTAAGGATCTTCGAATAAGCCTCGGCAGCCTTGGCCGCGAAATCGCTCATCATACGCTCCCTGGCTGCCTGATCTCGCTTGAGCTGTGCCTCGTCCACTTTGCCCCGGCGTTCCATCTGCTTGCGCTCCAGGGCGTCCATGGGCCTTAGCATTGCGATCTCGCCTTCATACGACTGGCCCATCAAGTACAACGCTTCGTCTGCCTTGCTGTAGAGCGGATAGCGGTCCATCAGCGACTGGAGGCGGGCAATGGCCGCAGGATAGCTGGGCCGCATGTAGTAGAACCGTGCCACCCGGAACTCCCGCTCGGCAATCACTTCCTGCACCTGCAACAGCTTGATCTTGGCCTCGGCCACCATCTTCTGGTTGTCGGGGTATTGCAGAATGACCTGCCGGTATTCTTGCTCCGCCCGCACCGCGTGCGTGAAGTCCCGGTCCGGCTTCTCCATCTGCTGGAAGTGAATGTTGGCGATCTTCAGTTGGGCTTCGGCCGCCTCCGGCATGTTGGGGAAAAAGGTCTCGAAATCTTTGTATTCCTGCTCCGCCTGCGCAAGTGAAGCGGTGCCTCCCTCCGCATACCAAGAGTCCGCCATCGCCAGCTTGGCCCGTGCGATGAACTCCGAATCGGGATAGGTATTGATCAGCGTCTGCATGTCGAGACGCGCGATGTCGTAGTGGTTGTGCTTCATCGAGTCCATGCCGCGATCGAACAGAACTTTGTCCGGCTGCTTGGAGTCAACCTTCGCCAACGGATTGCTGACCTTCTTGTTGGTGCAGGCGGTTGTGAGCGTCAGCGACGAGGCCAGCGCAATCACCGAAATTCGGAAGGACAAAGACATGAAAACCTCAGAAGCAAGTTGCTAGTGATTAGTGGCTAGTGGTTAGTAAACCAAGTTCGACTAGCCACTAACCACTAGTCACTAGCCACTATACCTTCTGCAGCGTGGCCTCAACCGCCGCCTTCAGTAATGTTTGTGCGTTAACCATTGGATCGCCCTTGCTAAACACCGCGTTGCCCGCAACCAGAATTTCTGCTCCGGCGCGAACCACCTGACCAATGGTGCCCACCGCAATCCCGCCATCTACTTCGATGCGGTAATTCAGGTTCTTCTGCTGGCGTAAATCTCTGAGCTTGCGAATCTTGTGCAGAGAGTTCGGGATGAAAGGTTGCGCCCCGAATCCCGGGTTTACCGACATCACCAGCACATAGTCCACAATATCAAGTACTTCCGAAAGAACATCCACCGGAGTCGCAGGGTTAATCACCACTCCTGCATGGCAGTCGTGGCTCTTGATCAGGTTCAAGGTGCGATCCAGGTGCCGGCTAGCTTCCTGATGCACCGAAATCCAGTCCGCGCCCGCCTCGGCGAACGCAGGAACGTATTCGTCAGGATTCTCGATCATCAAGTGGCAATCGAGCGGCAGCTTGGTCGCTTTGCGCAGCGATTTGACCAGTTGCGGGCCCAGCGTGATGTTAGGGACAAAATGCCCATCCATCACATCCACATGGATGATGGTCCCGCCCCCTTCCGCCGCCCGGCCAACCTGCTCGCCCAGCCGCGCAAAATCCGCCGATAAAATCGAGGGTGCTAGCTCTATCAACCTGGGACTCTCAGGAAAGAGGATGCAAGCAGAAATTCTAACACGTTGGCCATGTGGGTCGGACACTCTTGTCCGACAACGGCTTGCAGCGCTTGGCACCGTCGTTTCAGCACCCCTAGTCACACCCCGGTTGAGCAAGAGAATCAAAGTCAAGGACGTCGGACATAGAGTGTCCGACCCACAGGTGCCCACTCAAGGGTGCAAGTTTATCCGCTTTAGCAGCGCCTGAAACCCCGGCTCGCCACGCAGAGATTCAAACTCCGGCCGCCGGACATAAATGAAAATATTGTCCGGACTGACCTTCTCCACTACGTCGAGCGCTTGCATTGCCCTTTCTTTGTCACCCAAAGCGACTGCAGCGAAACTTTCCTGCGCATCAGGCGCCACCGGGTGAGTGGACGACAGGAGGGCTCGGTAAAAACCTTCGCGTCCCGGCTGCCAGTGGATTTTCCCCACCAACCCGGACTGGTCGAACGCTGCTTCCGCTTCTTCGAATTTCCCCCGAAAAGCTAAAAACTGTCCCATTCTCAAGTTCAAAGGGGCGAAGTTGGCGTCGATCTGCTGCGTGTGCCGGAATTGAGCTTCGGCCTCATCGTATTTTCCGGTGATCATGAGTGCGGTCGCATAATTTGTATTGATGATAGGGGAAAGGGGGTCCAGATCGAGGGCGCGCCGAAATTCGGTCAGTGCTTCATCCAGCTGTTTCTGGGGTAAAAGGCAAGTATAGGCGTACAGGTAATGGGTTGTGGCGTCATTCGGACTCAGGCTTATGGCCTTTTGATGTTCGGCCGTCGCGCCCGCCCAGTCCCAAGCTATGCCTCTCGCTTCCGCCAGAGCCAAGTGCGCTGCTCCCAACCCTGGCGCTAATTCGACCGCGCGGCGTGCGGCCTGTTCCGCCAGCGGTCCGAACTGTTTCGCGGTGTCATTGAAGTATCCGATGGCGATGGAGTAAGTCAAAGATAATCCGGCAAAGGCGTCGGCATAATTCGGATCCGCTTGCGTTGCCCGCTGATACTCGTCAATCGCCGTCTTCATGTCCTCGGGCGTGCGCTTCAGGAAGTGATATCGCCCCTGAAGACACAGCTGATAGGCTTCCGAATTCTCGGTCTGGCCCGCGTTCATCTGCTTCTGCTCTTCGCCAGTCAGCTTAGAACGCAGGGCCGCCGTCAACTCATGAGTGATGTCCTGTTGCAGTGACGACACGTCCTGCATGCCCCGTGTGAACTGCTGACCCCAAATCTGTGTGCCGTCTTCCACTTTCACCAAATCAGTCTGAATCGTGACTTGATTATCGTGGTGGGCGATGCGGCCGGTGAGCACGGCTTGTACTTTGAGCGTTTGCCCCACCTGCTGGGGATCGGCGTTCTGACCTTTGTATCGAAACACCGTCGAGCGGGCGATCACCCGCATGTTGGGAAGCTGGGCAAGATTATTGATGACATCCTCGGTGATGCCGTCGGCCAGATACTCGCTGTCGCTGCCCATGTCGTTGGCAAACGGCAACACGGCCACCGACGAAATACTCGATTTTGCCGTTCTCAGCGCGAAGAATGTCGCGGCCGCAGCGAGCACAGAAAGCGCAATCGCGGCTCCGATCCAGAGTTTCCCTCGCAAGTAGAACGTTCCCGTGGAAGTTCGCTCGGTCGCCACCGAAACGCTCATGGAACTCATAGAGGAGCTGCTCAGACCCCGGCTCGAGTCGAGTTCCCGCTTCAGCCGTTTCAGATCGGCGCGCATCTCCGATGCAACCTGATAACGCAGATCGCGGTTTTTTTCGAGCGCTTTGGAAACGATGCGATCAAGCTCTGCCGGCAGCGAAGGCTTCACCCGTAACAGCGACGCTGGCGGACGATTCAGTATGGAGTCAAACACCAGCGCTGATGTCGCGCCCGTGAAAGCCTGAACTCCTGCCGCCATCTCATAAAGTACGGCCCCGAAAGAGAACAGGTCAGTACGCGTGTCCACATCCTCGCCGCGCGCCTGCTCGGGCGACATGTAAGCAACCGTTCCCAGGGTCGTGCCCGGACTGGTCAGATCTGCCGGGTTGGAAGCAACGTTCCCGGCGTTGTCCGCGATAGTAGGTGCCGAGTGGACAGGCTCCATCTCCCGCTCGCCCACTTTCGCCAGGCCAAAATCCAATATCTTGGCCTGCCCGCGTTTGGTGAGGAACATGTTCGCAGGCTTCAGGTCACGATGTACAATCCCGGCGGCGTGCGCAGTTTCTACTGCGTCGGCGATCTGCACTCCGATGTCGAGCACTTCCTCGACTAACATCGGCTTTTGCTCGATTCGCGCCTTGAGCGGCATACCTTCGAGCAGTTCCATCACGATGAACGACTTGCCACCCTCCTCGCCAATGTCATACACCGTGCAAATATTCGGATGATTCAGCGCCGACGCCGCACGCGCCTCTCGCCGGAACCGCTCCAGGGCCTGCGGATTCGAAACGAACTCATCAGGCAGGAACTTCAAGGCCACATGGCGGCCCAGGCGGACGTCTTCCGCCTCATACACCACACCCATGCCCCCGCCGCCAATTTTGCGGACGATCTTGTAGTGGGAAATTTGGTCCATGCAGAACGCGAAGTAATCAGAATCTTAGGCTGGGCGTATTTCCAAGTCAATTTCCACCGCTGCCCAGCCTCACGTCGGGTGCCCATTTCTCGTGTTCTTTGCGGGAAGTGGGCCTTTCCGCTACCCTCGATAACTATCCATGTCGCTTCCCGCCCAATTCGCGGCCGCCATCTACGCCCTCGGAGCCGTCGGCTGCTGGGGTGTTAGCGATTTCGTCGGCGGCCACACCGCGAAGCGTTTCAATTCTTTCTTTCTCGCCGCTCTCGGACATCTGGGCGGGACCATGATGGTCGCCAGTCTGGCACTGTCCCAGCATGAGGCTCTTCCGCCGTTCTCGCATATCCGCTGGGCACTGGCGGCGGGCGCTTCTGGCGGAGTAGCACTGGCTTTCTTCTATCGCGCGCTGGCTCAAGGCAACATGGGGATCGCCGCACCGGTCTCGGCGGTCCTGGGGGCGGCAATCCCAACCGCGTTTGGCATATTTACCGAAGGATTTCCTGGAGCCCTTCCGATCGCTGGCTTCATGCTCGCCGTTGCTGGAATCTGGCTGGTCTCGCGCACTGAAGATGGGGCTCGGCCAAAGGGGATGGCGCTCGCGCTCCTCTCGGGATTGGGCTTCGCCCTTTTTTTTATCTTCATTAAGCAAGCGGGAAGCGGGGCTGCTCTTTGGATCGCGGCTGGCTCCCGGGGTTCTTCACTGGTTGTGACCGGTGTGATCACACTTCTGGGCAGGAAATTCCAGCCTTCATACCCGTTGGGATATGCTTTGGGCCTGCTCACAGGATGCTTGGACGTGAGCGGTACGGTCCTGTTCATCCGCGCCATTCAGATTGGCCGGCTCGATACCGCCGTGGTGCTCACGTCGCTCTACCCGGTCATAACCGTCTTACTCGCCCGCATCATTCTGAAAGAGCACTTCACGCGCTGGAAAACCGTCGGCATGGTTGCCGCTCTTGCGGCGGTACCGCTGATAGCGCACGGCTAGAACAGCCCCTCTGCTAACATCCCACTCGTGGGCCTGCTTGAAATCCGCGACCTGACCAAAGTCTTCCCACTCGGCGAATCCGCTTTCGGTGGAGGAGCCAAAGGCGAAGTCCGCGCCGTGGACGATGTCTCGCTCGATATTCACGCTGGTGAGACCCTCGGCCTGGTCGGCGAATCGGGGTCGGGCAAGAGCACGCTGGGACGGTTGGCCCTGCGCCTGATTGAGCCGACTTCTGGGAGCATTCAATTCGACGGACGCGATTTGCTCAGCGCCAGCCGCAGCGATCTGCGCCGCCTCCGCCGCCACATGCAGATCATTTTTCAGGATCCCTTTAGTTCCCTCGATCCGCGAATGAGAGTTGAAGATCTGATCGCCGAGCCATTGTTGATCCACAAGCAGACCACCGTGGAAAGCGCGGGCGAGGACGTCCGCAGCTCCACAGAACGTGATTCTGGAGGCACGGGCGTCCGCGCCCGTGCGCACTCCTCCTCCACCGGAATCGAATCACGTGTGGATGAACTCCTCCGCGCCGTGGGCCTCGATTCCTCCGCCCGACGCCGCTATCCCCACGAGTTCAGTGGAGGTCAGCGCCAGCGCATCGTCATCGCCCGAGCTCTGGCTTTGCAGCCCAAGTTCATCGTGTGCGATGAACCCGTCTCGGCGCTCGACGTCAGCGTCGGCGCGCAAATCGTGAATCTGCTGGCGCAACTCCAGCGCGATTTCGGACTCACTTACCTATTCATCTCGCATTCCATGCCTGTGGTGCGCTATCTTTCCACGCGGATTGCGGTTATGTATCGCGGCAAGATTGTCGAAATCAATTCCAGCGAACAAATCACGCAAAATCCGCAGCACGCTTACACCAAAACTCTGCTCGAAGCCACGCCGGAGATTGCGGTCTAGTTTTGCTCCCACACGTTTTTCCATATAGTCCAGGACGCCCGTGTCGGGGGTGGGCTATACTTTATGGGTTTCAGGAGCCATTCCATGAAATCACTTGCCGTGATCTGTCTGCTGTCTCTCCTCACCGTGCCGATGTTTGCCCAGTCCAAAGACCCGGTCTCCGACGCGCTGCGCCAGATGCTTGGCGGCCGCGCGAAAAACACCATCGCAGCCTTTGAAGCTATGCCCGCCGATAAATTCGGCTTTAAGCCAACCCCGGCTCAGATGTCATACGGCGATCTTGCCGCTCACGTGGTGGAGAGCAATTATTATTTCTGCGCCAACGTAGGCAATGTCCCGCAACCGAAGATGACGGAAGTGAAGGGCAGCGATAGTAAAGACGCCCTGGTGGCAGCCGTAAAGTCGTCATTCGATTTCTGCGGCACCGCGCTAACCAAAGCCAGCGACTCCACTATGTCCAGCGACATTACCTGGTTCGATGGCAAGCCGCGGGCGCGCGCCTGGGCATTTCTGGGCTTGGCCAGCAGCCTGGCCGACCACTACGGCATGGCTGCGATTTACTTGCGGCTGAACGGCCTGCTGCCACCCACGGCGAAAAAAGAGTAAGCGCGGTTAGGCTCGTACCCGGAGTCGTTCACACCGAGGGTGCCCCACCCTTTGCTATTTTCAACGGGTGGGCACCACGGACGCATGCGCCGGGAACGCCGCAACGCAGTGAGGAGAGTTTGACATTTGTCACTTCCGCGACCGGCATTTGTGATGCAGGATGTTGACTCTCGCACTCAACGACAAAAAATTCCACTCATGGCCATCGGCATTCGCACTCAAGACCTCCGCAAGGTTTACACCTCCGCGCCTCCCCTCGGCGCTGCCGGCGGTTTCATCGCGCGAGCCGACGCCAAAGGCTCCAAGCAGCCGGCTAAAACCCAGATTCCCGCGCTCGATGGCCTGTCGTTGGAAGTGGCACCCGGCGAAATCTTTTGCCTGCTCGGACCAAATGGCGCTGGCAAGTCCACAACCGTGGGTGTTCTCACCACCCGCGTGCGGCCTACCAGCGGCCAGGCGTGGGTTGGCGCCAGGCGTGGGTTGGCGAACACGAAATCTGGATCAATCAGGTCGCGGTGAAACTGCTGATCGGCGTCGTTCCCCAGCGCCCTAATCTCGATTTCTCCCTCACAGCGCGTGAAATCCTGACTTACCACGGCGCCTATTTCGGACTTGGGTCAAAAGAAAGAAATGCCCGCGCTGACTCGCTACTCGAAAAGTTCAAGCTCACCGACCGCGGCAATCAGATGGTGCGCGGATTTTCCGGTGGCATGATGCAGCGGCTCTCCATCGCCCGCGCCATGATGCACGATCCCCAGGTCTTGTTCCTCGACGAACCCAGCGCCGGACTCGATCCCCAGACCCGCATCCTCCTTTGGGAAATCATTCGTGAATACAACCAGGCCGGGAAGACAATCCTGCTGACCACGCACAACATGGAAGAAGCCGACGCACTCTGTCAGCGCCTGGCAATCATCGATCACGGCAAGATGATCGCTCAAGGGACTCCGCAAGAATTGAAAGCATCCATCCCCGGGGGATATTTGCTCCGGCTTCGCTTCGGAAATCAAACTGAGGACCTGCTGCAGCGCCTACAATCACTCGCCGGGGTGCGCGAAGTGCGACCCAGTGACACCACCGGTGCAGACGTGTACGCCGACCGCGGCGGATCCCTGATTCCTGAAATCGCAAATATCGCAGCTGCTGCCGGCGCCGAGTTGTCAGACGTTCACATTTCCGAACCCAGCCTGGAAAACCTGTTCCTGCACCACACCGGAAGGAGTTTGCGCGATTGAACTGGAAAACTTTCTTCGCCATGCTCGCCCGCGACGCCCACGTGGCGCGGCGTAATGCGATCCAACTCATGCTGCAGACTTTTTTGCAGCCGCTGCTCTTCGTGTTCATCTTTGGCCGCGTCATGGTGGGCAGCGGCTACATGCCTCAGGCATACAAGAGCCTTTTGCTCCCCGGCATCATTGCCATCAGCATGACTTTTACCGGAATCTGGGCCGTCGCCATGCCGCTGATCGCCGAATTCCAGTGGACCCGGGAGATCGAAGACCGCCTGCTCGCTCCCATCGACATGACCTGGATCGCCATCGAAAAGGTCCTCGCCGGAATGTTGCAGGCGATCGTCGCCGGCCTGGTCGTGATCCCGCTGGCATGGCTGGTGCTCCGTCCCATTGATATCAGCGTTAGTTCGCCGCTGAACTTCATCGCGATTATTCTGCTGGTGGCAGCCTTTTCCGCCTGCGGCGGACTGGCCCTCGGTTGCAGCATGAACCAGCAGCACATCGGCCTGATGTTCAGTCTGGTCATGACTCCAATGATTTTTTTCGGATGCACCTACTATCCCTGGAGCGCGCTCACCAAATTTCCGATTCTGCAAAAGGCTGTGCTGATCAATCCCCTCGTCTATGCGAGTGAAGGACTGCGAGCGATGTTGGTACCCAAGTTTCCGCACTTGTCCGCCATCGCCGTGCTCGCCGCGCTAGTTTTCTTTGACGTCCTGCTGCTGGTCGTGGGGCTGCGTCAGTTCGAAAAGAAAGCCATCACTTGAGTCCCAACCCTCGTCCGAGACCACGTGGGGACGGGCCCCCTCGCCCGTCCGGTCGAGCGAAGCTAGACGATCCCGTGCGCCGTCAGAGCAGTTTGCCCGGGGAAAAAAGCCAGAGGCAGGTCGCGAATGAATCAAAAGGCAGCGTGACCGCTGGCTATTCCGGAACACCACTGTCCAAGAAGTTAGGGATTCGCGAAAACTATTCAGTGACGTTGATCAACGCGCCGAACCGTTTTGAGCGAAAGCTGGAGCCGCTGCCCAAGGGAGTAGACATCGTTACAGATGCTCACAGCGCAAATGTAGCAGTGCTTTTCACACCTTCCCAAGCGGAACTCGTCCGCGACTTCCGCCCGGTCGCAAAAGCCTTACCTGAAAAGACTGCCCTCTGGATTGCCTGGCCCAAGCAGGCGTCCGGAATCGCCACTGACCTCAAAGAAAATGTTATCCGCGAATTCGGCCTCGGCGCGGGATGGGTGGACTACAAAGTTTGCGCGATTGATGAGACGTGGTCGGGACTGTGCTTCGCGAGGAAGAAGGAGGATGCTCGATGACAAGCAGCACTCGACCGCTCAGATTAATTCAAGCCGTATGTGTAATTTTAGTAATCGCGTGCATTGTTGTAGTGTATCTCACTGCTTCTGGAAAAAAAGGGCCCGCCTCAGTAGAAACTCAATCAGTAATTGTTGCGCTAGGAGCTTGGTCGGCCGTAGGAGGGTTCACATTTCAACGCAAGCTCCTCAAGAAGAGGATGTCTACCCAGCCCGCAACCAAGAGCAGGGCATTCACGCGTGGGCGAGCTGGTCACATCGCGCGTCTCTGGTCCGCTGTATCCGTTGTCGTCGGGGGCCTACTGTTGTGGGAACTGGGAGGCTCCCATCTTGCTGGCAATTTACTTTTTGCGCTGGGAGTGTTGCTCCCACTAATCTGGAGTCCCGGCATGATGCCTGCTGAAAAATGAGTGCGCAATCTACTCGATCTGTACGAGTTCACTAGCCCGCGATTCCGCAGCCGACGCCGGCGCGGGATGCTGCGGCGCTCTCCACCCGTCCAGCACCGACACCTGATGCACGCACGAAACTGTGCAATGCGGCGCGCAGGATTTTTCGGTCAAATACTCGCGCCGGATGTCTTCGACTGTGTACTTCTCCAGCGGAATCGCCGGATAGCCGCGCTGCTGCGAGCAGTAATGCACCAGCCCGTCTTCGCAAATGTAGAGATAACGGGCGCCCGCGCGGCAGCGCCACAGGTTCGGAGTGCCCAGCGCAATGTTGTCCTGAAAAGCGTTGATCCGGGTGAAGCTGCGCTTCTCGAGATTCTTCATCTCGTGATACACGCGCCGCTCTTCGTCGGCGAGCGGTTGAAGCTGGCCTTGCCCATCGTGAATGATTCCAATGGTCGAGCTGAATCCCAGCTCCAGAGCCCGCTTGCCGATGATGAGCGCATCCTGCGGGTTGTGCACGCCGCCGCCCACCACCGAATTAATGTTCACGTGGAAGTCCGCATGCTCGGCCAGCATCTGCAGCTTCTTGTCGAGGACTTTCAAGCTTTTCTTGGAAACTTCATCCGGGCTCACGTTATCAATCGAAATCTGCAGCCATTCCAGGCCGACATCATTCAGCTTTTGAATCCGGTCGGGCATGAGCAGATATCCGTTGGTGATCATCCCCGCGACAATTCCGTGCCGGCGAATTCGTCCGATAATCTGATCCAGTTCGGGATGCAGCAGCGGTTCGCCGCCGCTGATCGTCACTACTGACGTCCCCAGGGCACCCAGTTTGTCCACGCGCTGGAACATCACCTCGGTTGGCACTGGCTTCGAGAAGTCGTCGTATTCATTGCAATACTCGCAGGCGAGATTGCAGCGTCGGATCGGGATGATATGCGCCAGCAAGGGATGGTCGGTAGAGGCGAGCGCCCACGCCACCTTGCGCACGCCGCGCACGGCCCGCGAGATCCTTTTCAAACTCCGATGCAGTTTAGTCCGGGTGGAGGGCATAATCCGATTCTTAACATTAGAGCACAGCCCCAGTCTAAGTGCATCATTCTGAACAGCGTATGGCGGATTTTCAGAAGCGAATGGCAGCCCGCGCACCCGCTCCGGCTTAAGCGCGGATGGAGGCTGAGTCCAGCAAATCTAGGAAATGCACCTTCTTCTCCGCCGGGAGAAATGACGCCTCAAAAGAATTTCGCGCCAGCTCCCGCAGATGCTCGTCGGTGAACCCAAACTCAGTCTGCGCCAACTCATATTCCCGCGCCAGCGTGGTGCTGAACATCGCCGGATCATCCGTGTTCAAAGTAAGCATCAGTCCCTGATCGAAATACCGGCGCACCGGATGATCGGAAATCTTGCCGCAGCATCCGGTGCGAAGATTACTGGTCAGGCAAATCTCGACCGGGATTTGCCGGGTCGCCAGCTCTTCGATCAACTCAGGATCCTGCTGCGCCGTTAGCCCGTGGCCAATCCGCTCCACTCCCAGATTCAGCGCTCCCCAAACAGACTCTGGTCCAGCAGTCTCGCCCGCGTGAGCCGTTAAACGCAGCCCTTGGTCCGCAGCATGCGCGTAGGCATCGCGAAAAAGCTCCGGTGGCGCTTTCTGTTCATCGCCGCCAATTCCTACGCCCACGACATTCCGATCTCGAAACTTCGCCGCCAGCGCAAACACATCCTGCGCTGCTCCCGGCCCGAACTGCCGAACTGCATCGAAAATCCAAAGCAGGGAGACGCCAAAGTCGCGTTCTCCCCGCTCCCGCCCACGCTCCAGCCTTTCGAAGATGGCTTCGAAGTCCTGCTTCCGCCATAGGCATACGCCGACGGAAACATAGACCTCGGCGTGGAGGGTATTCTCCGACTTGAGCTGCTCCATCAGCCGGTACGCGATCAGCTCATAGTCCTCGGGCGTCTGCAAATCTTCGGTCAGCGTCTTAAATGCCATCAGAAATCCGTTGAAGTCCCGATACTGGTAGAGCGACGCCGCTTGCGCAAGCGTGCTTGCTTTCCCATGCCGCTTACGCAAGTCAACCAGCGTCTCCGCCGTGACCGACCCTTCCAGATGCAAATGCAACTCGGCCTTGGGCAGCGAGTGGATGAAGTTGTTCGTCGGCTTTGTGTCCGCAGAATTCATCGAACCTCATCTTAGCGGATTCTCGCCGGAACTAACGCGCAGCGGTGTGCGTATTCACCCATGAGCGGTCGGCTATACTGCCAACGTCATTCGGCAGTGCTCGGGACCGTAAGGAGATTGAATGCTGAGCAAGATTGTTCTGATCAGCGCCCTGGTGTCAGCCGCCGCGGTGGGCACATCCGCCCAAACCGCGCCCTCCGCGCCCGGCCTGCCGGCTCGCCATTATGTGGAAGGCGAGAAGCTGAGCTACCACATGAAAGGCTCCAATCGCGGACGCACTGGCACCATGGTGTATGAAGCCGACGCCACCGGCGTGGTGAAAAAGAATGCCGCGGGAAAATTCGTCGAGGAATACGCCTGGTCGAACCTGGTCGTGAACGGCGCTCCGGTTGCACTCTCCCCGGCCGCCGCCGCTTTCCGCCAGCAGCTTTCGCTCGATGAATTCATGGGAATGCCCGACCTCAGCCAAGTCACCCCGCTGGTGGGCCCAATTACGGACACGCTGACCTTCTATGTTGATCTGCTGCTGGCCACGCGCCAGGGTTCGCTGGCCAAGCCCGGCGACCATTTTTACTTCAAGCCTGGCACCCCGAGTTCGTGGGTCGATGGCAACTACGTCATCACCGGCGAGGACTCCATTGATTTCGACATTACGCTCACCGCGGTTGATCCGGCGCTCGTTGCCACCTTGGTCGTTCGCCACTTCGTTCCCGCCCAGCCAAAAATCAAAATCTCCGCCGACTGGATGAAGCCACCAGTCGCCGATACACCGAATAACTGGACCGAGATCCACCGCAGCTTCGCATCGCAATCCGATGCCGACAAGTACGTCGCCGCGGTCGGCAAAGAGATATTTGAGGTTGAGCTGAAGGTGAGCCTGGGAGACGGCAAGATCATCTCAGGAAAGATCGACAACCCGGTGGAAGTGCTTGAGCGTAATTGCTCCGATCTGACGCTGACGGTTTGCGGCGCCCCAGTTCGTTATCAAATACTGCGGCAGATTGAGATCCACTGAGGGAAGGAAACTCAGATTGCGGATTTTCAGATTGCGGATCAGAGATAGCCGGACCAAGAGTTTTTCAATCTGAAATCTACAATCTGAAATCTCCTAACTCGCCTTCGCAAACTCACTGTGCTTCCGGCTGTAGAACCGATAAATCCCCAGCCCAATCAACAGCCATCCAAAAAAGCGCAGCCAGGTGAGAATCGGCAGCCCGCCCATCAGCAACACGCAGAAAAACACGCTCAGCACCGGCGCAACAATCCCGCCCGGGGCCCGGAATCCTCGGTGCCGGCGAGGATCGCGATACCGCAGAATAATCACTCCTAGCGAGACCAGAACAAACGCGAACAGCGTCCCAATATTTGACAAATCGGAAAGCGTCCCAATGTCCAGAATTCCCGCAGGAACTCCCACCACAAATCCCGCAATCCAAGTTGCAGTCGCGGGAGTGCGGTAGCGCGGATGCACTTTTCCAAACAATTTCGGAAGCAGGCCGTCTCTCGACATCGAAAACCACACCCGCGCCTGCCCCAACTGAAATACCAGCAGCGACGAAATCATTCCCATCATCGCGCCAAACAGCACGCCCAGCCGCACCCAGCGCAGTACCGGGGATCCCGTGATCTCGGTTAGATGCTTCATGCTGTTGACCACCGGCGCCGCATCGTCTCGGACCGAGTCCCACGGCACGATTCCCGAAAGCACAACCGCCACTCCGATGTACAGCACGGTGCAGACAACCAGCGTGGCAATGATTCCGATGGGCAAATCGCGTTGCGGATTGCGCGCTTCTTCCGCCGCCGTCGAAACCGAATCAAATCCGATGTAGGTGAAGAAAATGATCGACCCGCCCGTAAGAATCCCCGACCACCCATTGGGCGCAAACGGATGCCACAATCCCGGATGTATGTAATGCGCCCCGGCAATAACGAACGCCAGAATCGCGGCAATTTTCAAAATCACCATGGTGTTGTTGGCTTCCGCCGACTCGCGAATGCCCCGCACCAGCACCACAGTAAGGATCATCACCACTAGAAAAGCAGGGAAGTTGAAGCCGAAGTGTAATCCCGGCGCGTAAAGCATCTCTCCCTGCAGGCCCGACATGCCGGAGGGCAAATACGCCGGAGAGATCCAGCGCAAGGCAGGATGCCAGCCGAACCAGTCAAACATGTTGACCAGATGTTGCGCGAAGCCCACGCTGACCGCCATGTTGCTGACCGCGTATTCCAGAATCAGGTCCCAGCCAATGATCCAGGCAATCAGCTCGCCCATGGTGGCGTAGGTATAGGTGTACGCACTACCCGCGATCGGAATCATCGAAGCCAGTTCCGCGTAACACAGCCCCGTGAATGCGCAGACCACAGCCACCAGCACCAGTGATATGGCCAGCGCCGGCCCCGCCCCCGGCCGTCCAAGCGAAGCTGTGTGTTTGATCAGATAGTCGAGCAGCGGCGCGTTCAGAATGGAAGACGTATCGAACTTCTGCCCGGCCATGGCCGTGCCAATGACGGTGAAGATTCCCGACCCAATCACCGCGCCGATTCCGAGCGCCGTCAGCGAAACTGGGCCCAGAGTCTTCTTCAGCCGCCGTTCCGGTTCTTGCGAGTCAGAAATCAGGTTGTCGATGGATTTGCAGCAGAAAAGCTGGTTGTCCGAAGTGCGAATAGACGTGCGGGTAGAGGTACGGACGGTTCCCGGCGGCCCCGACTCTAGTTCTGGCAAGCGGTTGATGCCTCCTAAGATCCTGAAGATCCGTACATCAGCCAAGACACTCAGCCGGCAAAACGTTCGCCGGCCAAGCGCCAATAGCTAAATGCCAAGTGCTGCTCCTACCGCTTCGCCGTGCCCCGCGCGAGCTTCTTCACTTTGCTCTTCTTCGATCCGCGCGCGTACTCCCGCGGCTTTAATGGATTCTCGGCTTTGCGCTTCTTACGCGCGGTACGTTTCAGTTTCTTACGTTCGTCTTTGCTAAGTGCTGCTGTGTTTGCCATGAATGCGATTGGTTTCCTTTGGACAAATTTTGTGCCGTCCCTACGGGACTCGGCCATTCTTCGTACGCCTACCCCGCGCTGAAGCGCTGGGCTATTATCGTTCGCCCCTACGGGGCTTTAAGAACTAGAACCGGGGTGCTACCTCTGCTCAGGGCCAATAGCCGAATGCTCGGAGCCGCTCGAAAAGCCTAAGAGCCAAGAGCTTACAGCTAGGAGCCGCCCTTCTCCAGCTGCGCATACTTCTCCACCAGCTTCTTCAACCCGAAGCGAGGGAATTGTACCGTAATCTTAGCCTCTTCGCCTTCTCCTTCCCGCTGATATACCGTGCCCTCGCCATATTTCGGATGTTTCACCTTCTGCCCCGGACGAAATCCGCGGCGTCCGTTTGGCACCTCAACCGGCAGCTTGGGGACAGTAAACTTCTTCCCCCGCGAAGCAAAAAACTCGGCAATATTGTCGATCGAGTTATATTTCGGGCTCGTCTTGGCCTGCGCGCGCCCTGGCCTCTCCACCCACGGCGCTGACTGATCTTCGTCTTCGTAAGCATAGTGAGGCTCAGACTTGTGCAGCGCAGAAGCCCCCGCCCGCCGCCCCTGCCCGTGTGGGTCGGACACTCTTGTCCGACCTGCCTGCTGAGAATATGCTCCCGAGGTCTGTCTCGAACCCCGTCTCGATGTCCCCAACGGCTCTATCAACTCCGCCGGAATTTCTTCCAGAAACCTCGATGGCACGCTCGCCTCCGGCAAGTCCGTCCCATACCTCCGCCGATAGACCGCACGGGTCAGCACCAACTGGTCCATGGCCCGCGTCATCCCGACATAGCAAAGTCTCCGCTCTTCCTCCACATCATCCGGATTCAGAAATGTCCGCGAATGCGGGAACAGGCCTTCTTCCAGGCCACAAAGAAATACTAGAGGAAACTCCAGCCCCTTAGCCGCATGCAAAGTCATTAGCGTAATCTGCGCCCGCTCATCGTAGGCGTCGGCGTCACTCACCAGCGCAGCGTGGTCCAGAAACTGGTCGAGAGTTTCGCCGCGATCTTTCGAATCCATCGCCGCGTTGACCAGTTCGTGCAGATTCTCAACCCGCGAATAAGCCTCGGGAGTGTCCTCGGCTTCGAGTTGCTTAATATAACCCGTGCGGTCAATCAGGAATTTCAGAAGCTCAGCCGTGTTCGCGGGGGCTCCTGGAGCACGAAATCCTGCAACTGGCGCTGCTTGGCCTTCGTCTTCATCCGGGACAAAACTCGTAGCCTCGATGTGCTCTCCTCCCCCAAAATCAAACGCCGCGGGATCGAACTCGGCAGCGTCTCCCGACTCAAGGCCATGGAGGGACGGGCGTCCTCGCCCGTCCACTGGAGGGGCAATGCCCTTCTCCCGCTGCTCGGCGACAGCAGTCTCCCGCAATCTCTCCACATAGGTCGCCGCCAGCATCGCCCGCGCATCTTCAATCAAATCACGAAAGGCTTTCAAGGCCGCCAACGCTCTCGGTGGCAGCAGTCCGCGCCCCGCGCATTCCCCTAACGCGCTCCACAGCGATTTCCCTGACTCCAGCGCCACGCGCTCGATCACGTCCAGCGTGGTTTTCCCAATCCCGCGCGCCGGCGTGTTAATCACTCGCAGCAGCGAAACCGAATCGTCAGGATTGTGGATGACCTTCAGATAGGAGATCAGATCCTTGATCTCGGTCCGCTCGTAAAACGAAAACCCGCCCACCACGTGATACTTCAACTGATACCGCCGCATCGCTTCTTCAAACAGTCGCGACTGCGAATTTGTGCGGTACAGGACCGCCGCCCGCGCGTCTTCGCCCCGGTCGGTAGCCTCGCGCACATAGCGCGCAATCGAATCCGCCGCAAAGAGCGCTTCATTCTCGCCATCCGGAGCTTCATAGTAGCCGAGCTTTGTCCCGCCCTGGCGCGCAGTCCACAGGTTCTTCCCCTTACGCCGCACGTTATTTGCTACTACCGAAGACGCCGCTTGGAGAATGTTTTGTGTCGAGCGGTAATTCTGCTCCAGCCGAATAATCTTTGCCTCGGGAAAATCTTTCTCGAATTCCAAAATGTTGCGAATGTCCGCACCGCGCCACGAATAGATGGACTGGTCTTCGTCGCCCACGGCGCACACGTTGTGGGGGGTCCCCGCCAGCATCCGCATCAACTCATATTGCGGCCGGTTCGTGTCCTGATATTCATCCACCAAAATGTATTGAAAGTGCTGGTTGTAATACTCGCGCAACTGCGTGGCCGACTTCAGCAGCCGGACTGCCTCCAGCAGCAGGTCGTCAAAATCGAACGCATTCGCCCGCCGCAGCTCTTTGCGATATTCCTCGTAAATATGCGCAATGCGCTCGGTCTTGGGGTCGGCCGAATTGAGATAGACCTCCTGCGGATCCAGCATGTGGTTCTTGGCCCACGAAATATGCGCTAGCACTGCCCGCGGCGTGAGCTGCTTATCGTCAATCCCCAGCCGCTTCATCACCGATTTCGTCACTTGCTGCTGATCGCTTTCGTCGTAGATGACGAAACTTTTCGTATGCCCAATCGCCGGCTGACCCGGCACCGACGACGGAATGCGCAACGCCTCAATGTCCCGCCGCAGCATCCGCACACAGAAAGAATGAAAAGTCGAAATCACCGGCTTGGCGATTGACAGCCCGCCGACCAGCTTCTCAACCCGCTCCCCCATCTCAGCCGAGGCCTTGTTAGTGAACGTCATGGCCAGAATGGACTCCGGCATCGCGCCAACGTTTTCGATCAGATGAGCGATTCGATAAGTAATGACCCGGGTCTTCCCACTGCCCGCCCCGGCCAGGATGAGCACCGGCCCCTCGGTAGTCTCAACAGCCTCGCGCTGCTGCGGGTTGAGTTGGGAGAGAAAAGACAAAGATGGAAGCGGCTCCAGGACTTCTAATCTGAATTTTACAGGACGCGAGGTCAGGCTTCCGGATGTTCAGTAATCACAACGACGGCGTGATCGCCGATCAGGAAATTCACCACCAGAAACATTCGTTCCAGGACGAATTCATGGCTTTCCTGAAGAAGAACAACGTCGCCTACGACCCGCGCTACATCTGGGACTAGCTTTCTTCCGCCCCTTCGGGGCTGGGTATCGGCGTGCCGCTGACCCAGGGCTTGCGCCCTGGGCTGCATTCTTTCGCCGCTTCGCGGCTGGCACGGTGTGAGTCACCGAGTTCGCCGGGCAATGGCTCGAAGACCGCGCCTCAACCCATCTTGGCCTTCGCCGCCCGGCAGTCCCTACACGGACACACATCCCGCAAAAACTGCCAAGAGTAAATCCCCAGCTCATGCCCGTCGTTCCATTTGAACTTCAGCGCGTACTTGCCGACAGGCCCTGCCGAAACCGGCTTCGCCGCGGCCTTGAACATGACCAATTCTCCCGGCTTCGAGTGCGGAGGCTCCCCTGGCTCGCGCCCAGTCTTGCTACGCTCTTCGTCGCATAGCGCGCAGGGACAGGCGTCGCGCAGGAAGGGAAATGTGTAGTGCGAGAGATGCCCGTCCTTCCACTCGATTTCCACCCCGGTTCCCGCCTGCAGGTGGACTTTCACGGACTTGGGGTCATGGGATGGCACGGGTTTCAGTATCGCAGAAGCCGTCGTTGGTCGTTCGTCCCTTCGGCGCGCTTGGCTTGTTCAGGGCAGGCTAAGAGCGGTCATTGGCCGAAGCCGAACGGGTCCGCGTTGTCCGCACATCCAGCTACAGGCGGGCAGGCCCAGACTTGACCTTGTCCTTCTCGGCGTCGTCTGCGTGTTCGGCGGTATAGCTTTTGTTGTTGGATGGAACTCGCCAAAACCATCAAAATAGCTTAAAATCTATAGTTTCAGCGTCACGCACTATACCTATCCGGAGCAGTCATGGCACAAATTTGCGCGATCTGCGGCAAGGGGCCGCAATTTGGAAATAACATCAGCCACGCCCACAATGTGACTAAGCGGCGCTGGAACGTCAATCTGCGTCCCATCCGCGCCAAAGTTGGGGGCGGCGCCAAGCGTATCCGCGTCTGCACTTCCTGCCTGCGCAGCGGCAAAGTTGTGAAAGCGTAGAAACCCGCCATCGGTCTTGGTCAGTCGTTAGCAACCCTCCTTAGAGAAGGACTCGTTGCATTGACAAACGGGTTTGCCCGACGGCCTACGACTGAAATTTCCTCGGGTTGGCCAACGACCGTTCTTAGCCTGCCCTGAACAAGCGAAGCGCGCCGAAGGGACGAACGACCAACCACGTCTTGCCCTACTGTGCCGGCTCCTGCACACTCAGCAGTTGCACATCAAAGATCAGCGTGGCATTCGCGGGAATGGTCCCGTCCGGAGTTCCGTTCTCGCCGTAGCCCAGCTCCGGAGGAATGCGCAACTGGCGCTTGCCGCCGACGTTCATTCCTGCAACGCCTTCATCCCATCCGCGGATGACCTCGCCATTGCCCAGCGCAAACGTAAACGGACGCCCCGCATCCACCGAGCTGTCGAACTTCTTGCCAGTCGTAAGCCAGCCGGTATAGTGCACCCGCACGCGGTCGCCTTCCTTGGCAACCGCGCCTGTGCCGATGGTAATGTCCCAATACTGCAGCCCGGATTCCGTCTTAACACCATCGCCAGTCACCTTGGTGGGAACCTTGGTGTTAGGACGAACCACTGAGATCTTCGGCGGCAACTTTGTCGGTTTCTTTGGGGCCGCGGTCTGCGCCAGAACAAACGCATCTCCCAGCACAAGCATGATGACGCCCACAGCTACGGTCTTGCTCATTACTCGACTCCTGAAGGAAGAAGAATCTTCTAGCTTTCTAGCTTCTAGCGGTCAGGCAAAGACTGAAGGGAATGCCGAACCAGAATGCCTGCTAGCAGCTAGGAGCTAGTAACTATCTCATTCGACCTGCGCAATCACATCAATCTCGACCAGCACATCTTTCGGCAGCCGTGACACCTCGACCGTGGACCGTGCCGGAGGCGAGGCGTTGAAATACTTTCCATAAACCGCATTCATCGCCGCAAAGTCATTCATGTTTTTCAGGAAGACGGTGCAGCGCAATACATGGTCCAACCTGCTCCCAGCCGCCGCCAGAATCGCAGACAGATTCTTCATCACCCGCTCGGTCTGCGCACCAACGTCGCCCGCGATCACTTCTTGGGTGGCCGGGTCAATCGCCACCTGCCCGGAGCTAAATATCAGCCCGTTGACTTTAATCGCCTGCGAATATGGTCCGATGGCCTTAGGAGCCTTGAGGGTTGAAATAACTTCGCGCATGAGTCTCCTGATTGCAGATTGCAGATTTCAGATTGTAGATTGAAAAGCTCGCAGAGCAAAGTTGAAGGAGCAGCGCCAACACAGGTTTTACCAACGACCAACGACGCATTTCACACTCTCTGCAGCCTCTGCACCTCATGCACCCCCGGAATCTTCCGCACTCCCTGAATAATTGACTCGAGGTGTTTCAGGTCTTCAATCTCGATCACAATGTCCACATTCGCCTGCCCGTTTTCCGTCCGCGCTCCGATATTGCGGATATTAGTTTTGCTGTCGCTGATCACCGCCGTAATCTGTTTTAGCATTCCAAACCGGTCGTCGCAAAAAACGGTGAGCTTCACCGGGAAAGCGACGTCTGCGCCTTCTTCTTTTCCCCACTCGACATCAATTTTCCGTTCCGGTTCGTACATCAGGTTGATGACATTCGGGCAGTTCACCGAGTGCACTGCTACGCCCTTTCCGCGAGTCACGTAGCCCACTACGGCCTCGCCGCGGATCGGATTGCAGCAACGCGCGCGATACACCAGCAGATCGCCGTGGCCCTTCACGCGAATGGCGTCGCTGTGGTCGCCGCCAAACACGCGACGCACAACACTGCCAATGCCGCCTGTACCCTCTTCCTCGGCCGGAGCCGGCGCATCCGCCGCCGGCGTCAGTTTCCCCAGAATCTGGCGCGCCGAATATTTTCCGTAGCCGATGCCCGCCATCAAATCATCCGGCTGCCCCAAGCCATAATCTGACGCGATTCGCTGCCAGTCTTCGTCCTTAATATCCTTCAGTGAGATCCGGTATTTGCGGGCTTCTTTGTCGATCAACTTCTTGCCAATTTCGATCGCGCGTTCGCGCTGATGGATATTCAGCCAGTGCTTAATCTTGTTGCGTGCGCGCGACGACCGCACCACGCTCAGCCAGTCGCGGCTCGGCTTGTGCCCCGACTGGGTGATGATCTCGACAATGTCTCCGCTATGCACCTTATGACGCAGCGGCACCATGCGGCCGTTCACTTTCGCGCCCACGCAGGCGTGTCCAACTTCGGTGTGGATGGTGTAAGCAAAATCAATGGGCGTGGAATCCCGCGGCAAGACAACCACCTTGCCTTTCGGCGTAAACGTGTAAACCTCTTCCGGATAAAGATCAATCTTCAGCGTAGATAAGAATTCGTTGGGGTCGGACACGTCGCGCTGCCACTCGACGACCTGCCTGAGCCATGCCAGCCTCTGCTCATCCTGCGCCGAAACCGGGCCGTCTTTGTATTTCCAGTGCGCCGCGATTCCTTCTTCCGCCATGCGGTGCATCTCTTCCGTGCGAATCTGGATTTCAAAACTCGTGCCTTCTTCGGTGATCACCGAAGTGTGCAGCGACTGGTACAAATTCGGCCGGGGCATGGCGATGAAATCCTTGATCCGCCCCGGCACCGGACGCCACACGTTGTGCACAATTCCCAGAACTGCATAGCAATCCTGCACCGAGTGCGTGATCACGCGCATGGCGTAGAGGTCGTAAACCTGGTCCACCGAAATGTGCTGCTTCAGAAGTTTCTTATGAATGCTGTACAGCCGCTTGATGCGGCTCTCGACCTTGGCCGTGATGCCCGCTTCCTTGAGCTTGTCGCGCAGTACGTGTTCCACGCTGCCGAGAAACTGCTCGCCCTTCTTGCGCCGCGCCTCGACCGCGTCATGCACTTGCTGGTATCCAAACGGATCCAGATAGCGGAACCCCAAGTCTTCCAGCTCGCCGCGAATCTTGCCCATCCCCAGCCGGTGCGCGATCGGACCGTAAATATCCAGCGTTTCGCGTGCGATCTTCTGCTGTCGATCCGGTGGAAGGTGTTCGAGGGTGCGCATGTTGTGCAGGCGGTCCGCCAGCTTGATCAGGACGACGCGGATGTCGTCCACCATGGCCAGCATCATCTTGCGCAGGTTCTCTGCCTGTTGCTCTTCGCGGGTGGAAAAATCTATCTGGCTGATCTTGGTGACGCCCTCAACAATATGCGCCACCTGCTCGCCGAACTCTTTGCGAATATCAACGATGGTCACCGAAGTGTCTTCAACCGAGTCATGCAACAGCCCCGCCGCCACCGCCACCGCGTCCATTTTCATTTCCGCCAGCACCAGCGCAACTTCCAGGGGATGCACCAGGTAAGGTTCGCCCGACGCCCGCTGCTGCCCGGAATGCTGTTTCTGCGAAAACTCATACGCCTTGCGAACCAGTTCCAGATCGTCGTTGGGACGGTTCTGCTTCATGTCCCGCAACAGCTCGCGGAACTTCGTCACCGTGAGCATGTTGGTCGCGATTTGTTCGCGCAGCGTCGTCATCTATGTTCTGTGTGGGCCGGACACCCTTGTCCGACAAAGTCGGGAAAGCGCCGTTATGGCGCGGCCTATTTCCTTGTAGCCGATTATATCGGCTGAAACTCGCTGAATGTGGGGACACCGCCCTCGGCTGTCCCGCTCCGCGCAGTGGAGCGCGTTTCGTGCATGCCTACAAACGTCGAGCTTCGCTCGGCAGGACACCCGCGGTCCCCACATGGTCATCTCCAGGTGCTACAGTGTCGCCATGCCCCGCATCCTGATCAGCGGCGCTTCCGGACTGATCGGTTCCGCGCTCGTGCCATCGCTCGAATCGAAGGGATACGAGGTCATGCGTCTGGTCCGCCGGAAGACACGCGGCGCCAACGAAGCACAGTGGGACCCCATGCACCCAATCCCGCCGCAATTGGTTTCGGGATTCGATGTTGTCATCCATCTCTCGGGCGAAAAGGTGGCCGGCCGCTGGACCGAGAGCAAGAAAGACCGCATCCGCGAAAGCCGGGTTTTCAGTACGGATTTCCTGGCTCAAGCTCTCGCCAAAGCCGAGAACCGGCCTGGTGTTTTTCTTTGTGCCTCCGCAATCGGTTACTACGGCAATCGCGGCGACGAGGTTTTGACTGAGGCGAGCCTCTCCGGCGATGGCTTCCTTCCCGAAGTGTGCCGCGAATGGGAGTTCGCCGTTGAACCCGCCTCAGATGCCGGCATTCGAACCGTCAGCCTGCGCACCGGAATCGTCCTCAGCCGCAACGGCGGAGCGCTGAAGCAGATGCTTTTGCCGTTTCGTCTAGGCCTGGGAGGCAGAATCGGCGACGGAAGCCAGTGGTGGAGCTGGATCCACATCGAAGATTTAGTGGCTGCCATCCATCACATTCTGCGAAGCGACTCCGTAAAGGGTCCGATCAATATGGTCTCCCCCGATCCCGTAACCAATGCTGAATTCACCAAAACTTTGGCGAAGACCCTAAAGCGTCCTGCCACCCTGCCGGTTCCAGCGTTTGCGGCCCGGCTTGCCTTCGGAGGGTTTGCAGATGAAGGGCTGCTGGCCAGCGCCAGAGTGGAGCCGAAGAATTTGATCGAAAGCGGCTTGCAGTTCAGGTTGCCTGATCTCGCGTCAGCACTGGAAAACTTGCTGTGAACCAGACAATGTAGGGAGAGGTGCTTTCACCTGTCCAATCGAGCCCTGCTCGAACCGTGCTGGCCCCGACCAATGTGTACAAGGAACCGACCGGGCTTGTGGCCCGGAGGACAGCCGAGGGCGGCTGTCCCCACGAAGAACGATCTACTTCGCCTTCGCCTTCCCAAACTCTTCTACCCGCTCCCGCACTCCCAACACATGCTTGGGCAGCGGCAAGCGGCTGCCTTCTTCAAGGATAGGAACCAGTTTGTCAAACTCCGGCCCCGAATGCGACCCAGTGACCACAATCCGAATTGGATGAAACAATTCCTTCCCCTTGGCTCCGGTTTCGGCCTTCACTTCGTTCACGATCTTCTTGAATTGCTCAGGAGTAAGTTTTCCTTCACCTGCCGACGCATCCTCGAGAATCTTGACCGTGAACCTGGCCAACACCGCGTCGGTGTTGGGCCAGCCCAGCACCTCGGTGTTGTCCGAGGAGGCGAGCGCAGCCTTGGCGTCATAATGAAAAATCAGCAACGCGCGATCGGGAAGCTGCTCCAGTCGGTCCACCGAAGGCACTAGCATCCGCGTGATTGTGCCGAACCAGTTCACAACATCGGGCGGCCACGGATAGTCAGTCGTCACGCCGCCACCGTGCTGGGAGGCGAATTCCTGTGCGATGGCCCGAGTGTAATAAGCCAGCGCCAGCTTTTCGATTCGCTCAGGCGAACTCTCCTTGATGTAATGCCGGTTCAGCCAGTACAGTTTCTCCATGTCGAACACCGCCGGCGAAGGCGTCACCCGCTGCAGCGAAAACTCGTTGATTAGTTCCTGCGAAGAAAATATTTCCCGCGTACCGCCGCTCGGGGCCCAGCCCAGTAGCGCCAGATAATTCAGCAGCGCCTCGGGCAGAACCCCCATGTCGCGGAAGTTGGCAATCGAAGTCGCCCCATGACGCTTTGAAAGCCGCTCCCGGTCCGCCCCGAGAATCGTTGAAAGATGCGCAAACTCCGGGACCGGCCAGCCAAGGGCCTCGTACACCGCAACTTGTTTTGGGGTGTTCGAAAGATGATCGTCACCGCGAATCACATGCGTGATCTTCATCAGCGCGTCGTCTATTACGACCACGTAGTTGTAAACTGGCATCCCCGACGAACGCAGAATGATGGGATCACTTACTACTTCATTCGAAAACTCAACCGCGCCGTGAACGATGTCGTGAAAACGAATCGGATGTTCCGGAATCCGCAGACGAATCGCGCAAGCCTCTGCCGCAGCTCGCCTACGCTGTGCTTCCACCGGATCAATCGCGCGGCATTTGCCCGAATAAATCGGCTGCCGGTGCTCGGCCGCCGCGCGTTCGCGTTCCCGCTGCAACTCCTCTTCCCTGCAAAAACACAAATAAGCCTTGCGCTCGCTCAACAACCTCTCGGCATGTTCGCGATAAACCGCCAACCGGTCCGATTGCCGATACGGGCCGAACCCGCCACCTACGTCGGGCCCTTCGTCCCAATCCAAGCCGAGCCACTTGAGGTCGGCGATGAGCTGATCTTCAAAGCGGGCTTCGCTCCGATCTACGTCGGTGTCTTCGATGCGAAGTACCATCGTCCCGCCCTGCTGCCGCGCGAAAAGCCAGTTAAAGAGCGCAGTGCGCGCGTTGCCGACATGCAAATGTCCAGTTGGGGAGGGAGCGAAGCGCACGCGTACGGGATTTGTGGTCACCAAGAGATGTTAGCAAAGAGCGGCGGCATCCAGGCGGACGGACGTCACCCTTAGATCCCCCTCTATCCCTCCAGAATACGGAAGAGACCAGGACGAGGAACCACACTCTACCGAAGGCGAGGCATGGTACCCAAATGAGTTCTGGTAATCCGGTCGTGCCACGAAAGCTGATCTTCGTCCAGGAAACACCACGCGTACCCCAGCCCCAGTGAAGCACAAGACAGCAGCGACGCCAGCACCCGCCACCGCCGAAGACTTCGTGAAGCCGGCCCACCGTCGAAACGAGTCACTTCCAGCTTTGCCACGCGCAAACCGGGTGTAGTTTTCGAAAACACGAGGAAGACGTACTGGTAAGCGGGCCAAAAGCCAGCGAGCAGGGTAGCCGCAGCTTCGGTTGCGGTCCGCCAGGGGAGAAAAGCACCGCTAATCCGGAAGAAAACGTATGCGAAGGCAGCTAGCGCAACACAGACTATTCCGGCATCAACCGCGCCGGCCAGCAGCCGCCGTGAAAAGGGCGAAGATCGCAGCGGCATATCGAATCCTGGACGCCGCTCCATTTCCACCGCGACCGCTGGTTCAATCAGGATCCCCCCTAGCGCCGGCGGAGGAGGAAGCAGCTCCGGAGCCTCCACGATCCGGGGACGCGCCATCACTGGCTCCGCCAGTTCCTCATCTCGGGTTGGAAACGCAGCAGAACGAGGAAATTCAAGCACCCTGGCGGTCACCTCCAGGATGACTGGTGTCTCCCGCGGGGACTGCAGGTCCGCAGTCTCAACCCATGTCCTTGAATCGCCCGGGGCATCCAGGGCAGACTCTCGTAACGCCTGATCTCGAAGTGGCCTCCCCTCGAACCGCAACTGCAATGACGGATAGCGGTCTATTCGCGGCTTGCGCGAACGGTAGTGGCTCACTTTT